>Ga0265332_10000269_pt1 | contig 41250 bp, 19 predicted proteins | sample 41926metaG_FD_202084 | JGI IMG/M metagenome (GOLD analysis project Ga0265332, IMG submission 202084) | Rhizosphere microbial communities from Carex aquatilis grown in University of Washington, Seatle, WA, United States - 4-19-26 metaG | ecosystem: Host-associated > Plants > Roots > Rhizosphere...
GGGTGCGCCGCCCGGAGCCCCGCTCGCCCCCTCACCGCGACTGGATCCGCCCGGGGTGGTGTCGCGGCGCTACCACGTGATGGGAACCGATCTCGTACTCACCGCCTACGTCTCGGACACCGTGCAGGCCGCCGCCGCGTTCGCCGCCGGCCACGCCGAGGTGGCGCGCATCGAGGCCCTGATGACGGACTGGGAGCGTCCCGGCGTGCCGCCGTCCGACATCCTGCGCGTCAACGCCGCAGCCGGCGACGGCAAACCCGTGGCGGTCAGCGCCGAGACCTTCGAGGTCATCGCCAAGGCGCTGGACATGTCGCGTCGTTCGGGCGGGGCCTTCGACATCAGCTTCGCCGCGATGCACGGCCTGTGGAAGTTCGACGAGGATCTCGAGCGCAAGGTGCCGTTGCCGGCGGAGGTGGCCGAGCGCCGGCGGCTGGTCAACTGGCGTGACGTCCTCACCGATCCAGTCGCCAGGACGGTCCGCCTGCGCCGCGCCGGGATGCGCATCGGGCTCGGGGGGATCGCCAAGGGCTACGCCGTCGATCGCGCCTCCGCGGTGTTGCGGGCGCGCGGCCTCGCCAACTTCATGGTCCAGGCGGGCGGCGATCTGTTCGTGGCCGGCAGCAAGGGATCGGCGCACTGGATGGTGGGCGTACGGGATCCGCGCGGGGCTGCGGGCGACGTCATCGCCAGGATGCCCATCGAGGACCACGCCTTCTCGACCGCGGGCGACTACGAGCGCTCGTTCGTCCTCGATGGCCGGCGCTACCACCACATCATCGACCCCAAGACCGGTTACCCGGCGACCGCCTCGCGCGAGGTCACCATCTTCGCGCCGAGCGCGTTCCTGGCCGATGCCCTCGACGACGCCGTCTTCATCCTCGGGCCGAAGAAGGGGCTGGCGCTCTGCCGGCAGTTCCCGGACACGGCGGCGCTGATCGTCGACGCCACGAACCACGTCTGGATGTCGCCCAGCCTCGCGGGGCGGCTCGAGCGCACGGCCGAGCCCAAGGACGGGATCTGATGAGCGCGCCAGGCCCGCGTCGGAGGCCCGACGTCGTGGTCATCGGCGGAGGGATCATGGGGTGCGCCATCGCCTACCGGCTGGCCGCCCGCGCGCTTGCGGTGACCGTGATCGAGAAGGCCATCCCGGGTGCCGAGGCCTCGAGCGCCGCGGCCGGAATGCTGGCCCCCCAGATGGAGGCCGACGGGGCCGGGCCCCTGCTGGAGCTCGGGCTCCGCAGCCGCGCGCTCTACCCGGCGGTGGCCGCCGAGCTGCGCGACGCGACCGGGATCGACATCGGTTACCTCAAGTGCGGGGTGATCATGGTGGCGCTGTCCGACGACCACGAGCGCGCGCTCGTGGCCCGCCGCACCTGGCAGCTCGCCCGCGGCCTGCGGGTCGAGACTCTCAGCGCGGCAGCCCTGGCCGAGCTCGAGCCCGCCGTCGATTCTGGTGGGGCCGGTGGGGCCGGCGGGCGGACCGGACTGCGCTTCCCCGACGAGGCGCAGGTGCACCCGCCCTCGCTCGCCCGGGCCTACTCCCAGGCCGCGGCCCGCAGCGGGGTGAGCTTCGTGCAGGGGCGGGTGGTGCGCCGGGTGCTGGTCGCCGGGGATCGGGTCACCGGGGTGGAGCTGGACGGAGACACGCTCGACGCGGGAGCCGTGGTGGTCGCGGCCGGGAGCTGGTCGGGGCTGGTGGACGGCGCGGGTCTCACGGCCGGTATGGTGCGCCCGGCGCGGGGACAGCTGGTGGCCATCGAGACGCGACCGCCGCTCTTTCGCCACGTGCTCTCGGTCCCCCACCGCGGCTATCTGGTCCCCCGCCCCGACGGCACGGTGGTCGCCGGCAGCACGGTCGAGATGGTGGGCTTTCGCAAGGAGGTGACGGTGGGGGGGCTGGCCGACATCCTCGATCTCACGCGGCGGCTGGTGCCGGCCCTGGCGGATGCGCCGGTGACGGCCTCCTGGTCGAACTTCCGTCCGCACACCGCGGACCTGCTGCCCATCCTCGGGGGCACCGGGGTGCGCGGGCTCTACGTGTCGACCGGGCACTATCGCAATGGCATCTTGCTCGGGCCGATCACCGCCGACGCGATGGCGGCGCTGGTGGCCACCGGGAACGCCGGCATCGATCTCGCGCCGTTCGCGCTGGCGCGCTTCGGGGCCCCGGCCTGAGCGCGCACCGGTCTGAGCGTGCCCGGCGCCGGACCGGCGGGCTCACCAGCTCGGACGCGCGCCCACCGGGTAGCAGGCCGCGAGCGCCCGCCAGAAGCCCGGGAAGGTCTTGGACACGCAGCCCGGATCCTCGATGCCGACCCCGCCGCGTGCCGCCCCCAGCACCGCGAAGCTCATCGCCATCCGGTGGTCGGCATAGCAGCGGACCACCGCCGGAGACAGCGGGGCAGGCTCGACGCTGAGCCAGTCGTCGCCGTGGCGGACGGTCTGCCCGAGCCGGCCGAGCTCCGCCACGGTGGCGGTCAGCCGGTCGGTCTCCTTGATGCGGATGTTGGCCACGTTGCGGATGGTGGTGATCCCGCGGGCGAGCGGCGCGATCGCCGCCAGGGTCATCACGGTATCCGAGATGTCGTGCATGTCGACCTCCACCGCGCCGAGGGGGAGTCGCCCTTCGACGGTGATGTCGGTCGCCGTCGCCGTGACCCGCGCGCCCATCCGGGCCAGGACCTCGACGAATGCGGTATCTCCCTGGAGAGCGTCGCGGCCGAGCCCGGGCACGGTGATTCGCCCCCCGGTCGCCGCGGCCAGCGCGAACGGATAGCTGGCGGAGGAGGCGTCGGGCTCGATGCGGTAGGGGCGCGGACGGTACCCGCCGCCGCCCGCGAGCGGGTGGATCCGGAAGGCGAGGCCACCGCGATCCGGCTCGACGGGCTCGACCGCGCCGCCGAAGTCGGCGATCATGCGGCAGGTGATCTCGACGTACGGGCGGCTCACGAGCGGGCCGTCCACGCCGACCGTGATCTCGCGTCCGCCGAGGCCCGCCGCCATCAACAGGGCCGAAAAGTACTGGCTCGAGCGATCCCCGTGCATCCGCACGGTCCCTCCGGTGAACGGCCCACCGTGGACGGTGAGCGGCGGGGCGCCGGTCGGACAGTCGACCCGGATCCCGAGCTGGCGGAGGCCGTCGACCAGATCCGAGATCGGGCGTCGCGCCATGGCCGCGTCGCCGACCAGCGTGACTGGCCCGTCCTCGACCAGCGCCGCGAGCGCGGCCAGGAACCGCACCGTGGTTCCGCTGTTCCCGACGAAGATCGGGGCGTCGGGGGCGTGAAGGCGCGTCCGACCGCCGTGCACCAGCAGCGCGGTTGCCTGCGGAGGCTCGCCCGCCGGGCCAGGGGGGGAGTCGCCGTCCGGCGCGACCTCGTCGATTCCGATCCCGAGCGCCTCGAGCCCGGTGCGCATGTGTCGGGTGTCGTCGCTGTCGAGGACCCCCTCGAGGCGGCTCGTCCCCTCGCCGAGGGCAGCCAGCACGAGGGCCCGGTTGGTGATGCTCTTCGAGCCGGGAACCGGGAACACGAGCTCGGGAGGCGCGGGCAGGGGCGGGATCCACAGCGGTGCGGGCGGGAACACGGTCGCGAGACTACGCGTCCGCGGCGCGCCCGGATAGGGGTGCGCGGGGCGGCCTCGATGGGCCGTCGACCGCCTGACAGTAGGCGCGCGACCGCGCCGCGCGACCGGCCGCTCGAGGGCGCGAGACGGTGCGCCCGCGCACGCGGCTTTCTGCGAAATCGACGCTATCCTAGGGGGAAGCCCCTTCTCTCGGCCTCCCCAGACGCTGCCGTACGCCACGAGGACATCGAGGTAGAAAAATGAACCGCCCCCCCGAACATCACCCGTCAATCTCCCCCACGGTTTCCTGCGCCCTGAGCGCCGCGGTGGCCCTGTCGGCGGGCATGCTCGCCGGCTGTGCCACGGAGCGCGCCGGCTTCCGCCCGACGACCATGGTCTCGACCACCGAGGCTGGCTTCCCTGCCGCCCGCTACGCGGTTCCACCGAACGCTCCCCGGGGCGAGGTGTACATCACCTCCTTCGGGACCCGTCAGGTCGAGGAGGAGGGCGACGCGCGCTCCGATCTGGTTCACGTGCGCGTGGCGGTCGCCAACCAGAACGGCACCGGCACCTGGACCTTCGCGCCGCCGCGGCAGCTGCTCGTGGCCCAAGGAGCGCCCCCGCAGGGGCCGGAGTTCCTGGAGATCGACGGGCGGAACCCGGGGGATGATCGCATCGCGCCCGCACAGCGAAAGGTCTTCGATCTGTACTACCGGATGCCGAGGGGCACGTCCCACGACGCCATCGTCCCGGCGTTCGACCTCACCTGGCAGCTCGAGGCCGATGGCCAGGCGATCTCCGAGCGGACCTCGTTCGTGCGCGAGCCCTACCGCGACTATGGCGAGGCCACGCGGCGTTACTGGGCGGGTGGGGTGATCTCGCCGTGGTGGGTCTCCTGGTATGGGCCGCCTTGGCTCGGCTGGTACGGGCCCTGGTGGGCCGGCCCCTACTGGGGCGGGTACTGGGGATACGGATATCGTGCCTACCCCTACGGCTACGGCTGGGGACCACGGGTGGGGGGCGGGGTGGTCGGTGGTGGTTACGGCTACCGCGGCTATCACGGCGGCTGGGGCGGAGGGGTCCGCGGGGGTGGGGGAACCGTGCGGGCCGCGCCGGTCCGGGGCGGCCGGCACTAGCACTGGCACTGGCACCAGGCCCTTCGCGGCGCTCGTCACCGATGTGCGTGGCGTCGCCGCCGGGAATGTTCGGGGCGCTGCCCGCGTTCTTGCAGCACATGCACAACAGCGAGGAACTCGTCCGATGATGAAGCGTCTATCGACATTGGCCCTGGCCGCGGGGCTTGGAATCGGCGTGGTTGGAGGCGCGGGGGGCGTCGTGCTCTTGGGGCGGGCCCAGGCCGCGCCAGCACCATCGCCGGCGCCGGCGACGGCACCGACCGGCGCGCCCGCCTTTGCCATCACGCCGAAGATCGAGAAGCCGGCCGAGGCCAAGGTGCTCTCGAACGCCTTCGCGGCCGCTGCACGGGCCCTCGGGCCGAGCGTGGTGCGCATCGACGTCGAATCGGGGAGCGAGCCCACGGGGGGGCCGCGGGGTCGCCAGGCGGTCCCGCCCGACGCCGACGTGCCGGAGTTCTTCCGGCACTTCTTCGACTTCGGTCAGGGCCAGGGGCCGGGATCGCCGCAGGGCGGAGGAGTTCGCCGTGGCACCGGCTCGGGCGTGGTCATCGACTCGGCCGGCAACGTCATCACCAACCGGCACGTGGTCGAGGGGGCCAGCAAGGTCACCGTCACCCTGGCCGACGGCACCGAGATCCTGGCCAAGGTGGTCGGCTCGGACGCACGCACCGACGTGGCGGTGGTTCGGCTCGAGAAGGCCCCGAAGGGGCTGATCGCGGCGCGGCTCGGCGACTCCGACAAGCTCGAGGTCGGCGAGTGGGTGCTCGCCATCGGCAGCCCGCTCGGGCTCGAGCAGACCGTCACTGCCGGCATCGTGAGCGGCAAGGGTCGCGCGGGCCGGCGCGTGCACATGTCCGGCGATCGCGTGCGGAGCTACATCCAGACCGACGCCAAGATCAACCCGGGGAACTCGGGAGGACCGCTCGCCAACCTCGATGGCGAGGTGGTCGGGATCAACACGCTCATCACCGCCGGGGCGGGCGGTGCCTATGGCTTCGCGATCCCCATCAACGAGGTGCGCCGGGTGAGCCAGTTGCTCGTCAAGGACGGGCGGGTCCGCTATCCATTCCTCGGGGTCATGGTCGGCGATCTGTCCGGCCTCGAGCCCGAGAAGAAGGCCACCCTCGGCGCGAACCTGCCCCCGAAGGCGGCCTTCGTGAGCGAGGTCTCGCCGGGGGGACCAGCCGCCAAGGCCGGGATTCATCCGGGCGATCTCATCACGCAGATCGACGGCAAGAAGATCGAGTACGGGGCCGACGTGGTCGACTACGTCTCGTCTCGGGGAATCGGGACGCCGGTCTCGATCGGGCTCAACCGCGGGGGCAAGAGCATCAGCACGACCGTCGCCCTCGGTGAGCTCCCGGGTGACGACGACAACCGCGTGGCCCAAGGCGGGCAAGGTGGAAAGATCGGGCTCGGCCTGCAGACCCTGACGCCGGAGATCGCGGGCTCCCTCGGACTGCCGGGCGGCACCAAGGGCGCCGTCATCACCGAGGTCGCACCGGGCAGCCCGGCAGAGAAGGCGGGCCTCAAGGAGGGAGAGGTCATCGTCGAGGTGGACCGCCGAGCGGTCGGCAGCGTCGACGAGGCGGCCGCCGCCCTTCGCAGCCCCCGCGCGAGCGGCCACCTGGTGCGCGTCCGCGGCGCCGCCGGCGCCCGCTTCGTCACCATCCCGGCCAGCTGAGCGCGGGAAGGGGAGGGGAGCGCGGGAAGGGGAGGACCCCTCCCCGCGGGCCCCTCCCGACGGACGACGAGAGACGAGCCCGGATCTGCTTTGCTGGTGTCTTCTCCGGTTGGCCAACCTCCGATGCACCGCATGGAGAGGCAGCCGTGGGGGCAAGAGTCGACCCGGAAACCGAGCCCCTCCTCCCTTTATCCCCTCGCCCCGCGAAGCGGGGAGAGGGGCACCATTCTTCTGCGGGGGACGGACCGCGAGTACCTTGTTGACCTCCCGCTTTTCGGGCGAGCGTAGCGCGACCTTGCCGCGCGGAGCGAGAGGGGCGCGGGGAAGTGCGAGCGGCAGCGAGCCACGTCCCCGATCAAATAACCAGCCACGTCCCCGATACAATCAAAAGGTGCCGCGGGCGGAGGGGTCGTTGAACCAGCCGTAGACCAGCTCGGCCTGCCAGAGATAGTCGGGGACCGACTTGTAGGACAGCAACTCGTAGGCGGCCATGTTCTGCTGCGGGGTGAGCGCGGTGCAGGTCGGGTCGATGTTCTGGTCGCAGTCGGCGATCGGGGTCACGCTGGTGCCGCTCGGCGACAGGTCGGAGATGTTGGGGTCGGCGAGGACGATGGCGCTCCCCCCCGGTTGCCGCAACACCATCGCCCGCCCGTTTGGATTGAAGCCGGCTGGCGCACCACCCACCGCCGGGTAGTTCGTGACGTCGAGCTTGTATCCCCTCGCGGTGAGCTGGTTCGCGTACTGAAGGACGCGGGCGGCCACGCCCTTCTGGACCACCTGCCCGCCGGCGCAGCCCTTGGTGGCATCGCCGAACAGGCACTCGGAGCCGAGATCCCGTGCAACATAGAGCTGCCCCGACGCCGGATCCTGCCACTCGACCCGGGGCGTGATCCCGGGATCGGTCTCCTGGCCGACGCGGTAGATGCGCATCGAGTCCATCCAGTCGGTCTTCTCGTTGGCCTTGATGAGGGCCACCGACCAGGCCATCATGAACTTCTGCACCTCCCAGCCCACCTGGGGATCGATGGGTGCGGTGTTGGTCGGAGCCGTGGCTCCATAGCCCGCGTCGCTCGAGAAGTAGGGGTTGCAGATGTTGCGCCCCTGGGCCGAGAAGCAGATGGTGGCGCCGCCGGCCGGCCAGAAGCTCGGCCAGCCGAGCGGGGACTTCGGGTAGCGATTGGCCAGCGGATCGGTGGCCGTGCTCGCCGTGGAGTTCAGGATCGGGCTACCGGTCGCGTCGGCGGCGATCCGCGGCCCGAGGATCGACCGATCCCCCGTGAGCGCGTTGCCGAGGACCCGGCGAAAGCCGTCGGGAAAGACATCCGCCACCCCGACCGCCCGGAAGCGGGCGTCGTAGAAGTCCCTCCGTGACTGGCTGATGTACCGGTCCTCGGATTGCGCCAGCAGGTAGGCGGTGTTGATCTTGTCGTAGTACGAGCCGCAGTTCTCGATGTACTCGACGTTGAAGTCACCCTGGTTGGTCGCCAGGTTGTTCTCGATCGGGCGACCCCCGAAGCCGATGTCACGCAAGAAACCCGTCGAGCCGTTGGGGATGACCAGGAGGGGCTTGGCGGTCCCGATCCCGAGGGTCGCCCGCGGCGGACCGAAGTCGTCGGGATCGGTGTTCGAGTGCAGGACCGGATCGTTGTAGGTGGCCGCCCGCTTGTAGTGCTCGCCGGGCTCGGGTCGGGCCAGCATCCGCACGAAGTGATCGAAGATCAGCGTGCTCGCGATGACGTTCTCCTCGGCCGTGTCGTGGATGACGATCGGCCACAGGCTGTCGAACGAGTACCCGCCGCCGGTCCCGATGTCCCTGTAGATGGAGGCCAGGAAGCCCACGCCCCCGGCCAGTCCCTGCATCTTGGAGGTGTAGCGCTGGAAGGAGCGATCGGAGGCCGCGATCAAGCTGAACGAGGAGCGCCCCCGCCGGTAGTTGTCGAAGATGTGCCGGTCCTCCTGGGTGTTGATCAGGAACTGGACCTGCTCGTAGGGATCGGCGCCGTTGTCGTGGCGGAACACCGAGGCGTTGCCGGTGTCGGCCCAGTTGTCGGAGGCGAACGAGAACGGAACACGCAGCTGCTTGGCGCCGCTGCTGGTCACGAAGACGTTCGGCCCGCCGGAGTAAGCCTGGCCTCCCGCCTCCGCGGCGGTCGCCTGGCGGAGCTGGGTGTAGCCCACCCAGTCGACCGGCTGCTCGCGGCACTTGGTGGCACTCCCGTCGATGGACACGATCTTGCCGTCGAGAACCGGGTTCCAGATGCCATCCTTGCTCTCGTCCCAGCCGGGGGGCGGAGTGGGTGTCACCGCATAGCAGTTCCCGATGACGGAGTAGTTCTTCTGCAGCTGGGAGTAGTGGAAGTCGTTGGCCGCGTTGCCGCTCGGCAGGCCGTACTTGATCCCCACGATGCCACCGAACGTGTCGGTGGTCTGGGCCAGCCCTCCCCCGACGGCCGTGCCGGGCGCGTAGTTGGGGTTGGTGTAGACCGGGACATTGTCCCCGTAGAAGAAGCGCGCCGCCGCGAAGTCCGTCACCCCGAGCCCGAGGAAGTCCTGCGAGTTGTCTCCCGGGTAGTCCATCACGGTCGACTGCATCCACATCCAGATCAGCTGCGACTGCTCCTCCGGGGTGACCGGATCCCAGTAGCGCGGGCCCACGCAGGTCGAACCATCGGCCACCGCGTCGGTGCACGGGGTGGTCATGTTGCCGTTCTTGGTGCGCAGCTGCCAGTACTGCGGCCGGTAGAACAGGGGGGCCGAGCTGCTGACGAAGTTGTGCCGCAGGCCCACCGAGTGCCCCATCTCGTGCGCCAGCACCGCGTAGTGGTAGCGGCTGCGCACGTAGTTGAACATCCGGCCCGTGCGATCATTGGTCTGCGCCGGGGTCTCGTTCTGGCCCTTCGGGAACTTGGCCGCCAGCACGTCGGCGAGGCCGCTCATGGAGGTCGGCTCGGGGGCCTCGTCGACGACGCAGGCGCCCCGCGCGGCCAGGGCGTTCTCCCGCATGTCGTGCATTCGCGCCCGCGCCATCGGGTTGTTGAGCGCCAGCGGCGAGACCTGATCGGCCACCGGCCCGACCAGCGAGGTGGCGTTGCCGACCCCCGCGATCTGATAGATGGCCGGGTTCAAGAGCTGCGTCTCGACCCCGGTGCCGCGCGCCTGGGCCAAGGTGGCCTGCACCTTGGCCCACCCCGGCGACGGCAGATCGTTGCGGGCCTGGACGTCGGCCACCCGCGCCCGGCCGGCCTGCAGCACCGCCTGGACGTCCTGGCCGACCGGCGCATTGTAGAGCGCGGTGAACTTGCCGAGATCGAGGGCCGAGCCGCCGGCCAGCCGCTGGTTCACCTCGGCGCGCGACATGGTCGGCAGCCCCGCTCCCGCCGCCAGGTGGCTGCCGGCCACCCAGTCGTCGATGTACTGGGCGTTGGTCACCGCCGAGGTGGGGATCTCGCCGTTGGCGTAGCGCACGAGATCGACCAGCGCCTGCGCGGCCTGATCGGTGACGGCGGTCCAGATGTTCATCGACCCCGAGACCTTCTCCCCGGTCAAGGGATCGTCGGCGTCCACCATGATCCCCCAGGCGCTCGGCGTCTGGGGGTTGGGGATGTTCTGCACCGTGTGATAGCGCAGATCGCCCTGGCGCACCGTGAAGCCCTGGGGACCGCAGGCCGGGTGATCGCCCATGGCGACCGGATTGTGGCAAAGGGTGAAGACCGGTTGCATGGCCACGATGGTCCCGATGGCCGCGATGCTCGGATCGCCGACCGCCTTGCGCTCCATGGCCACCGCGGTGGCCAGATCGTTCGCCATGGTGTCGCATGCGGCGTTGGTCCAGCCCATCGTGCGGCGGCAGGCGTTCACCTGCCGCGAGATGCGGGTGCCCTCGTCGTTGTCGTCCTGCTGGCCGTTCCACACCGGGTACTTCTGGTAGCAGCCGGTGCCGCCGCCCGTGCGCTTGCACTCGACCAGCCGGTCGGTCTGCACGGCGGCCTTCATGGCGAGATCCCACTCCTGGACCGCCCAGTCGGTCGGCTCGAACAGGTCCTTGTTGATGGTGGGATCGCCGGTCAGGTACCAGGGGATGGTGACGGCCTGGCGGCTGGCATAGGGCAGGGTGCACTGCTGGCGGAAGAGATCGCAGCGCGATCCCGACCCGGCGGCCTCGCACTCGTCGGCCGTGCCGTTGCCGTCGGTGTCGCGGTTGGGATCGGCGGTGGGATCGCCGGTGGGATCCTCGGTCGTGGCCTTGGTCGCGCAGGCGACGGGCCCGGTCATCTTGACCGGATCGGCGTAGAAGTGGCTGCGCTGCCAGATGTTGTAGCGGGCCAGGAACCGGCTCCAGTCCTGATCGAGGAGCCCGTAGTGGCGGTCGAAGGAGCGGCGGTAGTCGAAGTTGAACGCACCGATGTTCTGGAAGCGCACCCCGTCGAAGTCGAAGGCCTCGTAGTCGGTGTCGACCACCTTGCGGTAGGACTCGCGGATGGTGATCTCGACCGGGTTGCAGTCGCCCCAGGGATCGTTGCCGCCATGAAAGTACGCGCCCGGGAGCATGCAGGCCGGGAACTGCCCCGGACCGAACCCGAGGCTGGACAGGTCGACCGTCTGGGGCTTGGCGTAGGCCTTGTTGGTGACGTCGAAGTACCCGTTCTTGGAGTCGAAGTGGGGGGCGTTGGGATCATTCGGATCGAGCACGGTGTAGGCGTACGGCTCGTAGGTGACGGCCCCGTAGACCCCCAGCATGGACAGGGAGTCGTAGTCGTACGACGTGGTCACCAGGTTGGTCGACCAGTCGACCCGGAAGTACTGGCGCTGGTACCACACCCGGTCGGTGGTGTTCTCGACGACGATGTTGAGCTGCTCGCCGGTCTGCGGGTTGTAGTCGTGCTTGATGTCGAAGTGGCTGAGGATCTTGTAGCTGGCGACGATCTGTCCGTCGTTGGTCGTCTTCGGTGTCGTCCCGCTGTAGGTGTTGCCCTTCCCGTCGGTGCCGTTGATCCGCTCGTAGGAGAGCCGGGCATTGAGGGTGTCCTCGGTGATCTCCCAGCGGATGCGCGAGACCGGCTGGGCGTAGGTGGCCGTGAAGAGACCGTCCGAGCCTGCGCCATAGGAGACGTCGATGACGGTGCCGCGCTTGTAGAACTCGGGGTCGTCGGCGGTGCTCGTGAAGTCCGCGCCGATGAAGAAGGACTTGTCGAGGGCGTCGGCCTGCACCCGGTTGATGGCGCCGCGCTGCTGGGCGCAACCCAGGACCGAGGGCACGACCGCGAGGACGACCATGAAAGGCCATGACCACTTTCGAATCGAGCTTGCGAGCATTGCGTCACTCCATTGTCAAAGAGCAACCGGAAGCGGCGGACTTCTCCGCTTCCGGTGCACGCGGCTAACGAGGGTCCCGAGGTGCAAGTGCAATGGTTCAATGTGGGAAGTGCGAAGACGCCGTCATGTCCCCCATCGGTCCGGGGAGCCCGCCAGGGCAACCCCAGGGCGGTGCCCTAAGGCCAGCTGCAGAACCCGTGATCGATCCCCATCGTCTGGGCCGTGGTGTCGCACGTCAGCCCCGTGTCGGTCTGATCGCGGCAATCCGCGGCCTTGTCACACTGCTGGATGCAATAGCCGAGATCCCCGACCTGGGCCGTCATGCTGAACGGGGCGCAGATCCCGTGGTTGGTGGTCGCGGTCGGCGCCAGCGGCGTCGCCATGAGGGCGTAGTTGCAGGCGGTGTTCGACCCCACCACGCAGTTGGTGCTGCAGAAGGACAGCGTGCCGGCGGACGAGCTCAGGCACTGCTCCTGGCACAGCCCTGGCGGGACCGGATCGGTGCTGACCGCCGGCGCCATGGCCTTCGGATCGCAGTGGTTGTAGAGGGGGAGGCCGGGCAAGTTCACGCTGGTGTCCACGCAGACGTTGATCAGGCACTTGCGCGAGGCCGGGCACTCCGCGTCGGACGAGCAGGTCGGAAAACAGATGCCGGAGGTGTCACCGGCGGTGGCCGTGAGAGGCTGGCAGGCGACGTCCGGCCGGCTCTGGCACTTCTCGGTCACCGTGGGATCGCTCTCGACGGTGCAGGACTCGAAGCAGTAGTAGATGGGAGCCGCCGTGGAGTTGATGTTCTGACACACGCCACCTGCCTTGGTGCAGTTCGCGTCCGTGGCGCCCGAGCACTGGATGGTGCAGTAGCCGCCCGCCGGCCCCGCCGCTCCGTAGAAGTCGTTGCCTCCAGGCTTGAGGCAATCGAGGACCGTGCCGCAGTCATGGGCGGTCGCACAGGATGCCCCGAGGAAGGACGTCGGCTGCGCGCCGCCACCCGCCCCGCCACCCTTGCCGCCCGTCCCCCCGGATGTCCCCGCCGTTCCCTTGCCGCCGCTGCCTCCACTCGTGCCCGCCGTGCCTGCTCCCCCCGTTCCCGTGCCGCCGTCCTTGGGCGTGCTGCTGCTACTGCCACAGGCGGCGAGACCGAGACCAGCCAGCATGACGGCAACGGCCATGACATGAATCCTCGGCTCGAAGCTCGCGCGCGCGGCTTCGGCCCGGGGACGGGCAATGAGTGAATGGGACCGAGAAGCGGCGCTCATGCGTTCCTCCACGTGATCGGATTGTCTGTCATCTGGCGGGCCAAGGACGGTCAAAAGGACGGTCAAACGGGCGGTCGAGAGGCGGGCAAACAGACGCGCCTTGCAGCGGCAGTCCAACGACTCCGAGGAGTGTGTCGGGTTTGGCCTTCACCTTCGCATGGCCCATCTGGGGTTCGCGCATGTGGCGACTGGTCGAACGCTCGCACCTTTGAGTGGCATCGGCAACAGGATTCCTGATACTCCTAGCAAAAAAACGAACTAGAATCCGGCGGTTCCCGCGCCCTTGCGTGGTCTTTTCGACCTTCCGGGGCCGAACTGCGACGCGCGCCGGCCGGCCGGGAGCACGAAGGAGAGCGAAAGGGCAACAAATGATGAAAAGCTTCACCTGCCCCGCCACCAACGGCGCACGGAGTTTCATGCCGAGCCCAGACCAGATCCGTGACGACCGTCCTTGCCCCGAGGGTTGCGCTGCCCGCAGGCCCGGGCCCCTCGGCGTCCGCCGAAGGGGGCCATGGCCGCTCGCCGCGTGGTCCCGGCGTGCGCGTGTCGCGGCCTGGCTCGCCGTCCCGCTCGCGACGCTGGCCGGAGCCGGCGCGCGGCCGGCCTTCGCTCAACGCACGGGGCTCGCGGATCGGGCGGACGTGGCGGCCTCCGTGTCCGACGAGGTCGAGCCCGAAGGTGGTCCCATGCACCGCTGGCGCGGCAGCTACATCGCCCTCGACCAGTCGGTGACGACGCAGACGGTGCGGGTGGGCGCGGACTTTCAGTCCTACGATCCGACCTACGAGCTGTGGCTGTCGGCCAAGCCCCAGTACTACTTCATCGATCGGGCCCACAACAAGCTCAGCCTCAGCGTCTGGCTGAACGCCTTCTGGGAGCTCACGAACTCCGACACCACCACCAAGCAGCGCGAGATCCTGCTCGGGCCGACCTTCGTGACCGCGCCGTACCTCCACGTGTTTCGCCGGGGGCTCTGGGGCGATCGCCCGGGCTACAAGACCGCCGTCTCCGTCGGCCCACGCATCGTCCTGCCGACCGACAAGGCGTCCTGGGATTCGGGTCAGTACGTGAGCCTCGGCGTCACGAGCTTCCTGTCGCAGGGCGTGCCCCTGCGGGGAGAGGACGCCCGCTTCTGGCGAGGCGCGGAGTTCACGCTCGGCGTCGCGGCCGGGGCTCCCATCTCGAGGGCCACCTCCGCGGTCAACAACGACATCCGTCAGCTGCGGGAGGATGTCGCCGGCCGGTTGATCGTCTCCGATCAGCTGCGCGGGAGCATGAACACCAAGTACTACCTCAACCTCTCGGCGAGCGCCGACGTTCAGGTCACCAGCCGCACGACCTTCTCGGCCTCGTACGTGATCCTCGACTCGTGGGCGTACCTCCCGAACGATGCGCAGGTGTGTAGCCTCTTCACGGGCTGCGTGGCGCCGATGGGTGGGGACAATCCGCCCAACTTCCGGGTCGCGACCTGGCTCACCGCCTCGCTCGCCTACGAGCTCACCAAGACGCTCAACCTCGCCGTCGGGTACTTCAACCGGGCCAACCAGATCGGTCCGGACGGACAGCGGCGCAGCCCCTTCTGGAGCCCGGACGCCCGCTTGTTCGTGACCGTCACCGGCGTCATCCCCGACAAGTAGCCGACGCCGACCTGGCCTCGACTCATCGGCGGACGGGCGCCTGACCCGGCCGGAGCTCGACCGAGTCGAGCACGGCCACGCTGCCGTCGGGGCGCCGGAGCGCGAGCTCGTGGACCCCGCAAGCCAGCTCGAGCGCGTCGATCGGGGTCTTCTTGCCGGTGTCGCGCTCGTCGAGCCAGATCTCGGCGCCTGCGTGCTCGGTCAGGCTGAGGAGGCAGGCGGCGGCAGGGGCCGCCGCCGTGGCCGAGCTCGGCATCAAGATGGGCTCGATCCGGATGGGCGCCGCCTTCGGCTCGAGCCTCGGCTCGGGGCCGCGCAGGGCGAGGGGCCCGGTCACCATCGACGTGGCCTGAGTGGCGCGCCCGCGCGCGAGCAGCACGGTGAGCCCGACCAGGAAGACGCCCCCGGCGACGGTGCCGACGACCCAGTTCGGTTGTCTTTGAAGCCGGGTGAGCCAGGCGTTCGGCCGGTGCCGCGCGTGGGGGTACGGTTTGCCGTCGGGCTGGGTGGTCTCCGAGACGGCGGCCGAGCCCTCCTCGTCGTCGTACGAATCACCGAGGTCCGCGCCGAGGGTGGTGTCGCCCGCCTCCCAGCGGAGGTTTCCTTCCTCGTCGTGCGGGTCCGGATTCTCGCGCCGGTCCTGGTCGGCACTGGCCGCGAGGCCCGGCCATCCCCGCACGGCGGGACGGCTGGCCCGGCTCGTGTGCACGAAAGGCATGGACTCCCGTGTCCCCCTGCGGGCGCCGCGGGCGTCGTCGTACCGGATGTCGTCGACGTCGATGTCGGCCTCGGTCTCGGCTTCTGCCTCCGACTCCTGTCCGTCGTCGCCGTGCGCGTCCGCCGCCTCGAAGAAGGGGGAGCGGGTGACCTGGGTCTTGCCTTCGTCGAGGCTCACCGGTGGAGCTGATGCAGCCAGATCCTCGTCCCCTCCGTCGAGCTCGATCTCGGGAGCCTCCTCGGCGGCCGCCGCGGCGATCTCCGCGGTCGCCCGGAGCGGCTCCGCTGGAGCCAGCTCGACCGCGGCCAGGGCGCTCGCCGCGGCGATCTCCGGTCGGGGGACACGCCGAGCGCCGGCACCGCCACCGGCCAGGGCCTCTGCCTCGACCCCGACCAGCATCTCGCTCGGCCCCGTCGCGACCTCGAGCCCCGGTCCCGGCTGCCGGGCCGCGCGCGTGAGCTCGGCGGCGAGCTCGCGCACGCTCGGGAAGCGCTCCTCCGGACGGAACGACAGCGCCCGGCGCAGGACCTCGTCGACCGCGGCCGGTATCCCCGCGACCACCTCGGCGAGCGGCGGCGGGGGAGGCGCCCCGGCCCGCAGCTCCACCCGCTCCGCGGACTCCACCGGGAAGGGCAGCTTGCCTCCGAGCAGCTCGTACGCGATCGCCCCGAGCGCGAACTGGTCCACCCGCTCGTCGAGCGGGGTCGTGCTGCCGGGCATCTGCTCGGGCGCGAGATAGGCCGGGGACTGAGGCACGGCCGAGGCGACCCGGAACTCCTTGCCCCACCCGAACCCGGCGACCTGGGCGGCCGGGACGCCCGTGCCCGGCAACAGCACCAGCTCGGGTCGCAGATCCCCGTGGATGAGTCCGAGCCGGTGGCTCGACGCGAGGGCGGCCGAGACCGCCTCGACGATCGCCACGCCGCGGGCGAGGGGCAGCCTGCCCGCCTGGGCCATCGCCAGCCATAGCGGCTCGGCGTCGGTTCGCTGCATGACCACGAAGGCGGGCAGCTCGCCGCTCACGGAGAAGTCGAGGATCTGCACCACGTGAACATCGCGGAGCAAGGAGGCCACACGCGCGGCGCGCTGAATGCGCGCGGCGGCCTCGGGACGCAGGAGCGACTCGGCCGGGAACAGGCGAATGAAGAAGCGTCCGGGGATGCGCTCGTGGCGAGCTTCGTAGAGGTGATCGCGCACATCCCCGACGGCCTGACCCAGCCGATAGCCTTTTCCCAAGACGGAGCCCCTGAGCTCGGTTACCTGCGTCATGTCGGTCATGGTACTACACAGCCAGGACCCCGGCGAAGGCGCGGGTCGGCCGCGAAGCGGCATGGATGCCGCGTGCCGGGCCCGCGCGAGAGGCATCCCGCGCGCATGGGCACCAGACGCGGGCGCGCCATTCAGAAAGGCCGCGCATCCGTCGATGTCCGCACCGATGTCTCCCGGTGCGCCCGCTCGCGACGGTCATCCGCGCCGCGCCGCCACCTCCGGCTTCACGATGCTGGAGGTGATGGTGGCGCTGGTGCTGGCCACCATCGGGCTGCTCGGCACGGTCGCCGTCCAGCAGACGCTCTTCGGAGCCACCGCCAACGCTCAGGAGTCCGCGGTCGCGGCCCGCCTGGCGACGCGTGCCATGGAGGAGCTGCAGGCCAAGGTCATCACGGCGGGTCCGCCGGTCGTCGACCAGATGGCCGCCGCGGTCACCGGCGGCTGGGTGACGACCGGGTACCTCAACGCGCTCGGAGCGACGAGCGCCGCGCCCACCTCCGACTTCCGGTTCCAGCGCGAGATCCAGGTGACCAACCTCGGGGTTGGCCAGCCCTACAACCTGTCGGTGCAGATCACCTACGGGCTCGACACCGGCGCGCCGCGCCAGGTCCGGCTCGACGCCCAGCGGTGGAAGGTCTGGTGACGCGCGTGACCTCGCCGGCGTTGCCGGTGTTGCCGGTCTTGACGACAACCGGGGCGACCACCAGGTCAACGGCCGGGCGGGGCGGGCGTTCCGGGCGGGCCGCGCGCCGGCCATCGGCGGGCATGACCCTGGTCGAGCTGATGGTGACCCTGGTCGTCGCCGCGCTGGTCAGCGCCTCGGCGTTCATCTTCTTCGCCGGGCAGCGCCGGATCTACGACGCCCAGGGGAAGGTGCTCGGCGTCCAGCAGAACCTGTGGGCCGCGATGGATACCCTGTCGCGGCACGTCCGGGCCGCCGGCACCGGGATGATGGGCTGCGTGAACGGCACCGATCCCCCGCCGACGGGCACCACGTCGCCCCAGACCGGGCTGCGCGCCTACCAGGCGGGACCTCCGGGGCAGGTCGTGCGGCTCGCGCCCCTGTGGATTCAAGACGGTGCGGCGGGAGCCCCCGACGCCATCACGGTGGTCTTCGGCGCCGGGGCCTTCGGGAGCTTCTCCGACGCGGGGCTGGCGGCCACGGTCAGCCGCGCATCGGATCCGGTGGTCACGGCGACGGGCAAATCGGCGGCGTTCCGGGTCGGGGAGTTCATCCTCCTGCTCGACATCAGCGGGCTGCCCACCGGACCGCCGCTCGGCGATCGCGGGTGCACGCTGTTCCAGGTCACGGGCATCAACTCGGCCGGGGATCAGCTGCTGCACGCGGGCACCTCCGGGTGGAACCCCGCCGGAGACGTGGCGGGCCTCGTCCCCTTCGACTACGTGGGCGGCACGTCGCCCAAGGCGGCGGTGCGGGACTTCGGCACCCTGTCCTGGGTGCGCTTCGCCATCGACACGACCGGGACCTCGCCGCGCCTGACCATGGCCCGGCTCGACGGCAACGCGGGCTCGACCGCGCCGCAGGTGCTGGCAGACGGCATCGAGGACCTGCAGATCGCCTACGCCTGCGATCTGGTCCCGGCCGCCCCGGCCGGCCCAGACGGGATCTTCACCGAGGGCACCGACGCCGCATCGAAGGCCACGGACGAGTGGACGTACAACGTGGCTGGCGACGTCCCCCAGGTCGGGTGCGTGTCCCCGCAGGCCGTGCGGCTGACCATCTCGGCGCGCAGCACCGAGGCCGACGACAACCTGACGGGAGCGGTGGGCAACGCCAAGCCGGCGAGCGAGAACGGGGCGGCCGGCGTCAAGGACAACTTCCGCCACCGGGTCCTGACCACGGTGGTCAATCCGAGGAACCGATGACCATGACCACGAACGTGTCACCGACCCCACCGAGACGATCCCCGACCGGCGCGCGGGACGGGCAGCGGGGAGCCGTGCTCCTCATCATGATGCTGCTCATGCTGAGCCTGCTCGGGCTCGGCATCACCGGGCTGTGGCTGGCGTCCGGGAACCTCCAGGTGCAGGCCAACTCGAACCTGCGGATGCAGGCCCTCGCGGTGGCCGAGGCGGGGGTGGCGCGGACCCGGGCCGCCCTCAACGCCGGGGTCAACGTGGACGCGATGCTCACCGGAACCAACCCGGGCAAGGACGACGTCCCCCTGACGCTCGACGGATCAGGCAAGCCAGTGGGGGTCGGGGCGGTGTTCGTCGACGGGGCGACCCCGCTGTGGAACGTGCCCTTTCCTCCGGCCTCCTTCCTCCGCGGCGGAGGCACCGCCACCTCGCCTCAGGCCACCACCATGGGGAGCTACACCGTGTGGATCCGCAACGACACCGCCGAGTGTCGAGGCGGGCAGTTCACCCACGACGCCAACGGGACGGTGGTGATCCGCGCGCGGGGCCTCGCGGCCGACAACCTCACCAACGTCGTGCTCGAGGTGGCGCTCGGCGCGACCCCGGCGGTCCCCGGAGCGCCAGGGGTGGCGGCCGGAATTCCCCCGGTGCTGTGCTTCTCGGGCAAGAACGCCTGCGACGACAACAGCTCGACCATCTCGGGCGTCGTCGCGAACTGAAGGCTCAAGAAAAGCTGGGGACCTCCGATCTCCGGTATGGGCCGGGTCCGACCCATGGGTCGGCAGGTCCGCACATGACCTGGCGCGCGAAGAGTCGGACCAACCTCGGCATCGGCCGTCTGGCGCTGGCGTTCGGGTTCGTGGTGGGCCTCGCGGGCCTCACGGGCGGGCTGATGGGCCTCGACGGAGGGCCGGCCGAGGCGCGGGTGAGCCCGCTGTCGATCATCAGCCGCCAGATCCACAAGCCCAACCTGCTCGTGGTCCTCGACACCTCGGGCTCCCTCACGGGTGTTCCGGGCGGGGTCTTCGACACCTCCACCGAGGTGGGGGTGGATTGCGCCGACGGCGTCAACTGCCGCGGCGGCGTCGCGTCCGGGACCTGCGGGCAGACCGCCAAGTCCTGCTCCTCGGACGCACAGTGCAAGTCCTCCACCTGCAAGCTCGACGGCATGGGCTGCGCGATCTCGACGGACTGCCGTCCCAGCGCGGGGGCATGCAACCAGCAGACCTGTAACCAGTACGGGTTCAACTGCCAGAACGCGGTCTGCTACTCGGACGCGGACTGTCCCGCCGTCAATCGGGGCGCCTGCGCTTCAACCGGGTCCACCTGCAGCTCGTCGTCGCCGTGCACCTCGATGCCGCGCTGCCAGTACGGCAACGCGAACTGTGTGCTCGGCCAGAGCTGCGCGGCCTACGGACATTGCCTCAACGCCTCGGGCCAGGCGACCGCCCAGGCCTGCTCGGTCGACGGCGACTGCCCGCTCCAGAGCAGCGGCGGCACCTGCGCCGTGGGCGGCCAGAGCTGCACCAGCGCGGCGAGCTGCACCTCGACCAAGCTGTGCTCCGACCACATCGCCACCTGCAGCTCCAGCACCGACTGCTACAAGTGCAGCTACGGCAGCTCGAGCCGCGGGACCTACTGTCGCAGCAACGCGGACTGCACCAGCTTCTTGGCCTTCTGCGTGTCGGCGGGTGCCACGTGCAGCACCGGCAACAACCTCTGCAGCCTCCCCAACTACACCTGCAGAATCGAGCAGACCTCCAACGCCTGCCGGGAGACCAACGCCTGCGTCGGGACCACCAACACCTGCGCGCTCGGGCCAGCCAACCCCTGCCTGGCCGGCGTGCCGGCCGACCAGTGCAACCTGACCAACAACAACACCTCCGCCATCGGGATGTGCCGCATCACCTTGCAGAAGTGCCAGACCGACGCCGACTGTCCCACCAGCGGTGACCACTGCGGACCCGCCACCTCCCGGATCGTGATCGCCAAGCGGGTCCTCTCGAACATCGTGGACTCCAACAGCACGATCGTGAACTTCGGGTTCATGACCTTCTACCAGAGCCTGTACTTCCCGTACTACGCGCAGAACAGCACCGGCACCCAGACCGCGACGCTGTTTCTGTCCCACGGCCGCCTGGCCGGGCGGTCGTGCTTCGACTCCACCAGCGGACCGGCCGCCACCTGCATCATCGACGGCACCGCCTACACCCTGGTGTCGGGCCAGGGGAGCCGCTACGGCATCCGCGGCAACAGCGGCCAGCTCCTCGACACCAACTGGTGCGGGATGACCTGCAACCTGTCGGGCCTCGGCACCGGCAGCTACCAGGGCAGCACCTACAGCTACACCCTCAAGACCGGGACCACCTCCGGCAACGCGGTGGTCCGGACGTCGTACACCGGCAAGCAGATCACCAGCAGCGGCAGCGACTACCGGTACTACGACTCGAATACCTCGTACTACAACGGGGGCGCCACGCCCCCCATCGGGGTCCCCAACTGCGGGCTCACCTGCAGCTCCACCTGCGGCGCACGCTGGGACACCCAGCTCGCGCCGTTCCTCGATCCCACCGGCGATCCGGTCAAGGCCCAGGCCATGACCCTGGCGGTGAGCGACCGGTTGGCCCCGGCCTCGTATGGCGGTCTCATCTCGTACGGCGGGACCCCCACCGGCTGCGCCCTGCACAACGACAGCACCAACAACAAGGCCAGCAGCGCCTACGACTACATGGCCGCCGTCAAGGCCATCGACCCCCTGTCGTGCCGCGACAACTTCGTCCTCCTGCTCACCGACGGCGACGCCAATGGCCCGGGCGACATCTCCTGCAACGCATCGGCCTGCGCTGCCGCCAATCCACGCTCGGCCGGGTGCACGTGCCGCGCGGTGCTGGCGGCCTACGATCTGCGGATCAACCTCGGCGTTCGCACCTTCGTGGTGGGCTTCTCCGGGGACGTGTCGGCGGGGAGCGGACGGGTCAGCAACGACAACATCGCCAAGGCCGGTGGGACCGATCTCGGCGGCGACGGCAGCGCGCCTTACGCTTACACCGCCACCAGCGAGGCCGACCTCGTCACCGCCATCCAGAACGCCATCTACCAGGCGGCGGCGGGCAGCTACTCCACCTCGCCGCCCACCATGTCCGCGGGCACCCAGCAGGTGAACGGCGTCGTGAGCGGCAGCTACGCCCTCGACGCGCGCGCGGACTTCCCCTCGTGGAAGGGACACCTCCTGGCCTACGACACCACCGCCACGCCCCCGGCGCTGGTGTGGGACGCGGCCTCGGAGATCTCCAACGTCGACTGGAAGACGCGCAAGATCTACACTTCCGATCGGTCGAATCAGCTCGTCCAGATCCTGGTCGACGGCAACGGCAACGTGACGAACAAGTCGACCCTCTACGGGCTCGGCCTCGGCGCCAACGCCAGCGAGGCGGAGCTCATCGCCCGCTGGCTGATGGGGGATCCGGCCCAGGGCAACACCGCCATCCTCGGGGCGCTGGTCAACTCGACGCCGATCGACGTGGGGCAGCCCGGGGACAGCCCGCTGCCCGGCGGGCACGCCTTCTACACCCGCCTGCAGAATCGCCCGCGCCTGACCTACGTGGGGTCCGACGACGGGATGTTGCATGCCTTCTGGTCGCAGGCCCAGACGGTGGGGGGCGTGGCGCGGCGCGGGGGGTCCGAGGCCTTCGCCTTCCTCCCCCCCCAGATGATGGCGACGGTGACCCGGCTCTACGCCCAGGGGGGCCAGCAGCCGGATCCCGCCCAGCACGTATTCGGGCTCGCCAGCTCGCCCAAGGTCAAGAACCTGTGCGTGTCGAACTGCGCGGATCAAAATCAGGCGGTGTGGGTGACCGAGCTCGTGATGACCGATGGCTACGGCGGCAACGAGGCCTTCGCGCTCGACATCACCGACCCCACCGCCTCGCCGCCGTTCGCGGTGCTCTGGACCACCACCAACCACCCCAACCAGGCCACCTTCGACGCGGCCTTCGGGCTCACCATCTCGGTGCCGGCCTTCTCGCTCAACAAGACCGCCGCGCTCGATGACTACCGGCTGCTGTTCGGCTCCGGTTACCGGGTGAACATGACCTCGGCCGGGCAGGCGCAGGGGCTGTCGCTGCTGTCGCTGAAGGCCGCCACCGGCGTGGTACAGACCCAGTCGTCGTTCTCACCCCCGGGCGGCTCGTGCGGGCAGGAGTACACCATGCTGGCCGACATCGCCACGGCGCGGGACTACGCCCGCAACACCACCACCGGCACCGACGAGCGGCAGAAGCTGCTGGCCTCGTACGCGGCCGACACCTGGGGCAACCTGTGGCGCCTGACCGCGAGCGGGACCCCGCAGATCGTCACCAGCCTCGGCTGCTCGCAGCCCTTGCACTTCGCGCCCACCGTGGTCCAGCTCGATCGCGACGATCCCACCAACCACCCACACGAGATCTACCTGGTCGAGGCCACCAACTCCCCGCTCGACGATGCCACCCAGGGGTTCTCCCCGTCGCAGATGGTGTTCACGCGGGATCTGGCGGACAGCGCCGGGAACGTCACCGCCGATCCGTCGTTCGGCACCAGCGGCAAGATGGTGATGACGGTGGGCGCCACCACCAGCATGTGCGCCATCACCGACGCGACCGGGGCGAACTGCCTGCTCACCATGCCGGCGAGCGCGCGTCCCATGGGCACCCCGCTCGCGGTGCTGAAGCAGGACGGGAGCGGCTTTCTCACGCTGTCCACCTGGTACGTGCCGGCGGCTTCCGGCTGTGGCAAGGGTACGAGCTACATGCAGATCCACCAGTACAGCGCCGGCCAGACCACCCTCAAGCAGGCGCTCAAGGTCGGCGACGAGCCGGTGGCCTCGCCCATCGTGGTGGGTGGCAAGATCATGGTCATGAGCGCCTCCGGGCCGGTCGTGATCAACGGCAGTGTGCTCCAGAACTTCGTGGTCGGGACGTCCACGCCCGCGAACAATGGGGTGTCGGCGGAGCCATTCAAGATTTTGGGGTGGACGGAGCTTTGAGGCGGAGGGGACGAGGGAACGGACGGGAATAGGAGGGACGGGGGACGAGGACGGCGACGAGGACGAGGGTTTGGGGCCGGAGCGCTGAGGACCCCGACAGCGGCACCGGTCAGGTGTTCTGGAGGCGGACTCGCCAGGCGGGCGGGCGCGGAGCCGAGGGGGGCGGGGTGGTGGGCTCGGGAGACGGAGATGGGGCGGGGGCCTCGACGGGTTGCTGCGCTGGAGTCGGAGCGGGCTCGGGTGGTGCTTCCGTGGTTGCCGAACGAGATGCTCCGGGGCCGGTGGGGGTGAGGTTGCGACTCTCGAGCGCGCTCGGGGCCACGGGGAGGGGGGCGCGGCGGGCGCAACGGCTGGCTCGGCAATCGAACCCGGCCTGGCAGTCGACGTCGAGCTCACAGGACCCGGCCGCGCGGCGGTGGCACGACGCGCCGCCGAGCGCGACCGACAGCGCCGCAACCCAGAACCACCGCGGGACGAGGGGAGCCGACGCCGACACCCCGTCAGTATAGTCAGTGAATGCCGCGGATGCAGGCTTCGATGAGGACGTTGCAGTACGTGTAGACCAGGGTCGCGAAGAGCGCGGCGCCGATCAGCTTCGCGAAGAGGGCGGCCCACTCGGCCGCCCGCGTGTGCTTCAGCATCGAGAGCCAGGCGGCCCCGACGGAAGGAGGAACCGCGCGCGGCACCACCCGCACCGGGAGATCCATGAGGTAGGGAGGAGGCGGAACGGGACCCGCCGTGGTGTTCGACCCCCGAACCGGTTGATTCTCCGTTGCCATACTTCTACTACCTCCGGAATGCGATACTAGGTCGTCGATGGTTAAGATGGGGTTTCCGGCCCGCGCGTTATCGGTAACTCTGCGGGGGCGCGTCCGCGTGCTCCGACCGGCCACGGGGCGCGGGATGTCGGTCCAGGTGTGCGAGAGGCGCTCCGCGTGACACTTCGAACCGAGATCTCGCTGGTCCTGTCCTCGCTGCTCCTCGTCTCGATCGGTGTCGCGGGTGGCACGACCATCTTCCAGACCAACCGGACGCTGCGGCGTGAGCTGCGGACCGAGTATCAGCTCTTCGCCGAGACGCGGGCGTTCGCCCTGCGCGACAACCTCGGCATCCTCGAGAGCGAGCTGGCCCGCCTGGCCCTCCTGCCTCCGTTGCGACCCGGGCAGGGGGCCCTGCGTGCAGCCTCGGAGGTGCTGGCCAGCGCCCACCAGAACTCGGTGCTCTACAACAGCGCGGTGCTCATGCTGTCGCCCGACGGGCAGTGCCTTGAGGCCGAGCCGAGCGTCCCCGAGTACGAGCGCTGCGCCTTCGGCGATCGGCCCTGGTTCCGGGCGGTGCAGAAGGGCGACCGCGGTCCGATCCTGAGCGCCACCGACGAGCCCGGGCTCGGACGAACCATCAAGATCGTTCAGCCGATCTCGCAGAACGGGATCTTTGGCGGCGCGCTCGTGGGGGTGGTGTCCCTCGAGGACGCCAACCTCATCACGCCGGCCTTGCGTGACAACCTGCCGCCCCAGACCGATTCGATCATGATCGACGCGGAGGGCGCGATCGTCTTCCCACCCGATCGGGCGGTCGCGGGCGTGGGAACCGACTGGGCCCGGATCATCCAGGTGGCGCGCGCCGGGAGCTCGGGGACCTCCTTCGGTGAATCGGAGGGCGAAGAGTTCCTGTTCGCCTGGGCCCCCGTCCAGGCGAGCAGCGGCTACGTGGTGGTCTTCGCCTGGCCCTGGCAGGCCCTCAACGTGAACCTGCGCAAGCAGGTCGTGACGCTGTTCGGGGTGCTGGTGTTCGGCGTGCTCCTGGCGTCGCTGACCGGGGTGGTGCTGGCGGCGTACCTGACGCGGCCGCTCGAGGCTCTGGGGATGGCCGCCGCCCGCATCGCGAGCGGAACCCTGTGGCCCGACGCCGAGTTCCCGAAGTCCGCCCGCGCCACCGAGGTGGTGGCGCTCATCGCCGGGTTTCAGCGGATGGAGACCGCGATCGGGCAGCGCGACCAGGCGCTCCGCGAGGCGGCGTCCCTGCTCGAGGAGCGGGTGACCACCCGCACCCGGGAGCTGGTGGAGACGCAGAAGGCGCTGGTCGAGGCCGAGCGCTTCGCGGCGATGGGAAAGACCTCGGCGGCCATCGCCCACGAGATCAAGAACGCGCTCAACGGCCTCGGGATGGCGGTGGAGCTGATCCTGCAGGATCCCGCCAACCTGGTGCGGGTGCGGCGCCTCGAGCGCCAGGTGGTGGGCGAGATCGCGCGCCTGCGCGACGTCATCGATTCGTTGCTGTCCTTCTCGCGCACGCCGCGCATCGAGCGGCACCCGGTGGATCTGTGCGCGGTGGTGCACGGCGCGGTGGCGGCGCTGGCCGAGATCACCAGCGACCGCCAGGCCAGCGTGACCATCGACCTGCCGCTCGCGTTGCCCATCGTGTGCGATGGGCACAAGATGAAGGGGGTGCTGGTCAATCTCGTGAAGAACGCCGTCGAGTCGGGGCCCAACGTGCGGGTGCGTGGGTGGACCGAGGCCGCTCCCGGCGGCCGCCGGATCGTCATCGAGGTGTCGGACGACGGCCCGGGGCTGTCGCCCGAGGCGCGGTTGCACCTCTTCGAGCCGTTCTTCACCACCAAGCCGAATGGCACCGGCCTCGGCCTGCCGACCTCGCTCCGCTACATCGAGGCGCACGGCGGCGAGCTGTCGGCCGAGCTGCGCCCGCCCGGTGCGGGGGCGGTCTTCCGCGTGGTCCTCCCCGCGCCCGAGGAGGTCCCAGCGCCCGCCGCTGGCACCGACACCGACTGGAGCGTGGCGTGAAACCGAGCGTCCTCGTGGTCGACGACGAGAAGACCTTCCGCATCGTCGCCGAGGAGGCGCTCAGCGCCGAGGGCATCCGGGTGACGGTGGCCGCCAGCGCCCGCGCGGGCCTCGAGGAGTGGCAACGCGAGCCGCCGGACGTGGTGATCCTCGATCGCAACCTCCCGGACGGCGATGGGATGCAGGTCCTCGAGACCCTGGTGCGCGAGGGGCGGGAGCGGAACCTCGACACCCTGGTGGTCATGGCCACCGCTTACGCCGACGTCAGCAGCGCGGTGGCCGCGCTGAAGGCCGGCGCCTTCGACTACCTGGCGAAGCCCCTGCAACTCCCCGAGCTGGTGGTCACCGTGAAGAAGGCCATCGAGAACAGCCGCCTGCGCGCGCAGGTCCGGCAGCTCTCCGGGCGCGCGCAGGCCGCGGTGGGCAAGCTGGTGGCGGGGACCTCGCCCGCCATGCAGCAGGTGCTCGACATGGTCGACCGGGTGGCGCTGGCCCAGGACACCACGGTGCTGATCCAGGGTGAATCCGGGACCGGCAAGGAGCTGATCGCCGAGCGCATCCACCAGCGCACCCCCGGTCGCGGCGAGCAGGCCTTCGTGGCCCTCAACTGCGCCTCGATGCCGGAGGCGCTGCTCGAGAGCGAGCTCTTTGGGCACGAGCGCGGGGCCTTCACCGACGCCAAGACCCAGAAGCACGGGCTCTTCGAGGAAGCGGATGGCGGGACCTTGTTCCTCGACGAGGTGGCCGAGCTGCAGCCCGGGATTCAAGCCAAGCTGTTGCGGGTCCTGCAGGAGACCACCTTTCGGCGGGTCGGTGGCACCCGCGACCTCAACGTGAGCGTGCGGCTCATCGCCGCGACCAACAAGGATCTCGCGGCCGAGGTCAAGCGCGGCAGCTTCCGGCTGGATCTGTACCACCGGCTCGACGTGTTCCACCTGCGGCTGCCCGCCCTGCGCGAGCGACGCGAGGACATCGTCACCTTCGCGCGGCACTTCCTCGCGGTGTTCGCCCAGCGCCTCGGAAAGCCGGCGCTCAAGCTCACCCCCGAGACCGAGAACATCCTGCGCGCCTACGATTACCCCGGGAACATCCGCGAGCTGCGCAACATCATCGAGCGCGCCGCGATCCTGGCGAACCGGGACGTGGTCGAGCCGAGCTGCATCATCCTCAGCGCCGAGGTCCGGGGGGGCGAGGTCCGCGGCGACCCCGGGCCCCGCGCGTTCTTCAGCATCGACCTGCCGGGCGGGGGTGGGCTGCCGGGACAGGCCCAGCCCCAGCCCCCATCTCTGGCCGACGTCGAGCGCGCCTACATCGCGCGGCTCCTGGAATTCACCGACGGCAACCGCACCCAGGTGGCCCGCATCCTCGGCGTGTCCTACCCGACGGTGGCCAAGAAGATCGCCGACTACGGCCTGTAGGGCGCGACCCCCTGCAAGTTTTGATCAGGGGGGTGAAAGAAACTTTCGGGCCGCCGACGTGCGATCCAGGTTTCGGCGCATTGCAGGCGGGCCAAGGGGGTGTGACGCAAGGCACGAAAGTTGCTTGGGTCACACCCGAGCCCCCCCACCGTGCTGGAACGCCTGATTGATTTCGCCGTGCACCGTCGCTTCGCGATGCTGGTGCTCTCGGCGGCCTTTGTCGTCTTCGGAATCTTCACCTTCCGGAGGCTGAAGATCGAAGCCTTCCCGGACGTGACCAACGTCCAGGTCATGGTCATCAGCCTGTTCCCGGGGCAGGCGGCCGAGGAGGTGGAGAAGAAGGTCACCATCCCGGTCGAGCACGCCCTGGTCGGCGTCCCGCGGGTCCTCATCCAGCGCTCGATCACCTCGTTCGGGCTGTCGCAGGTGGTGCTGACCTTCGACGACGAGGCGGACATCTACTTCGCGCGCCAGCAGGTGGCCGAGCGCCTGTCCGAGGCCGACGTCCCGCCCGAGGTCACGCCGCACCTCGGGCCCAACGACACGCCGGTCGGCCAGGTGTACCAGTACACGCTCGAGAGCGACCGGCACAGCCCGAGCGAGCTGCGCAGCTGGCAGGACTGGGTGGTCTCGAAGCACCTCATGCGGGTGGCGGGCGTGGCCGACGTGGTCAGCTTCGGGGGCTTCCAGAAGGAGTTTCACGTGATCGCCGATCCGGCGCGCCTGCGCAGCAACGGCGTGACCCTGGCGCAGCTGTCGGAGGCGGTCGCGCGCTCGAACGGCGCCACCTCGGGCGGCTACTTGCCGAATGGCGAGTCCGAGCTGGTGGTCCGCGGGCGCGGCTACCTGCGCGGCATCGCCGATCTCGAGAACACCTCGATCAGCGCCCGCGACGGCACGCCGGTGCTGGTGCGCAACGTCGCGACGGTGGTCGAGTCGTACACGCCCCGGCGGGGCGCGGTGGCCCGCGGCGAGGCCATCGACTCGATCGAGGGGACCATCCTCCTCCGGCGCGGCGAGAACCCCAAGGACGTGCTCAGCGGGGTCCACGAGGCGGTGGCGCGCATCAACCGTGAGCTCTTGCCCCCGGGGATGGCCATCGTCCCGTTCTACGATCGGACCCACCTGGTCGACACCACCCTTCGGACCGTCTCGCACAACGTCCTCGAGGGAGTGCTGCTGGTGAGCCTGGTCCTGTGGCTCTTCCTGCGGGCCATCTCCGGCTCGATCGCGGTGGCGGTGACCATGCCGCTCGCGCTCATGACGGCGTTCGTGGGGCTCTACTACGCGGGGGTGCCCGCCAACCTGCTGTCGATGGGCGCGATCGACTTCGGGATCTTGCTCGACGGCGCGGTGATCCTGGTGGAGAACGCCTATCGCCACCTGGCGGAGGAGCAGCCGCCCCCGGAGGAGGTGGCGCACGTGGTGGGCCGCGCCGCCAAGGAGGTGGTGCGGCCCACCCTCTTCTCGATGGCCATCATCGCCGCCGCCATGATGCCCATCTTCACCCTCGAGCGGGTGGAGGGACGGATCTTTCGTCCGGTGGCCCTGACCTACGGGTTCGCGCTCGGCGGGGCGCTCTTCTTCACCATGACCACCGTCCCGGCCTTGACGGCCGTGCTGCTCAAGCACCGCAAGGTCACCGAAAAGGATCCGGCCTTCCTCCTGTGGTTGCGCGCCCGATACCTCAGGCTCTTGCAGGTGGCCCTGCGCCTGCCCTGGGTCCCGGTGGGCTTCGGGCTCCTGCTGCTCTTCGGGGCGGGGGCGCTGGTGCCGCGGCTCGGGGCGGAGTTCCTGCCCGAGATGAACGAGGGTGACATCCACGTCACCGTGACCATGCCGAGCGCCGTCTCGCTCGAGCGCGGGGCCGAGGTGCTGCGGGACGTGCGGCTCGCGCTGATGCGCTTCCCGGAGGTCAAGGACGTCCTCAGCGAACAGGGACACCCGGAGGATGGCACCGACGACGAGGCCCCCAACCAGTCCGAGATGTTCGTGATCATGAAGGCGCAGTCGGAGTGGAAGACCGGGCGGAGCAAGGAGCAGATCGTCGACCGCATGCGCGAGGAGCTCAGCCAGCGCCCGGGGGTGGTCTTCAACTTCAGCCAGCCCATCAAGGATCGCGTCGAGGAATCGATCTCGGGGATCCGTGGGCAGATCGTGGTCAAGATCTACGGCGAGGATCTGCACCTCATGCACGACAAGCTCGAGCAGGTGCGGCGCATCCTGGCCGGCATGCGGGGCTCGCGGGACATCGAGATCTACCGGGCGGGGAGCGCGCAGCACCTGGTGGCCGACGTGAACCGCGAGCAGGCGTCGCGCTACGGGATTCCGGTGCGCGACATCGAGGACGCCATCGAGACCGGCTTCGGCGGCACCCTGGCCACGTCGATCTGGGAGGGGGAGCGCAAGGTGGGGGTGCGCATCAAGCTGCCTCAGCCGGCCATCGGCAACGTCGAGAACGTGGGGCGCCTCGAGATCCCGGTCGGCAACGCGCGGGTCCCGCTGGCGGCGCTGGCGGACATCCACGTCGATCGCGGGCGCACCCAGATCAACCGCGAGCAGGGGGGGCGGTTCCTGGCCATCAAGTGCAACCTCGAGGGGCGCGACATGGGCAGCTTCATCGACGAGGCCCAGGGCCGCGTGAAGCGCGAGGTCGAGTTGCCGTCGGGGTACTACCTGACCTGGGGCGGCGAGTTCGAGAACCAGCGGCGCGCGATGAAGCGGCTGCAGGTGATCGTCCCCATCTCGATCCTGGTGATCTTCGCGCTCCTCTACCTGACCTTCCGGGCGGTCCTGCCGGCGGTGGTGGTGCTGCTGGTGGTTCCCTTCGCGACGGTGGGCGGGATCTTCGCGCTGTTCCTCACCCACACCGTGCTGTCGGTCTCGGCGGCGGTCGGGTTCATCACCCTGTTCGGGGTGGCAGTGATGGACGGGGTGCTGCTCGTGACCTACATCGTGCAGGCGCGGCAGGCCCAGGCGGCCCGGCGGATGGCGGGGCAGGACGCGGGTGACGATCGGCAGGCCATCATCGACGCGGTGTCGCAGCGGTTGCGCCCGGTCTTGATGACCGCGCTCCTGGCCTCGCTGGGGCTCGTGCCGGCGGCCATGTCCCACGCCATCGGGTCGGACACCCAGCGGCCCTTCGCGATCGTGATCATCGGCGGCCTGGTCTCGTCGACCCTGCTGACGATGCTGCTCTTGCCCACGCTGTACCAGCTGGCCCAGAGCTGGTTCGGCGGTGATCCCCGGGCCCCCCGAGGGTCGGCGGCGCCGGCGGCTGCCGGGACCGGAGCGGTGGCGGCGGGGCACCCGGCGCGACGGGGAGCCCGACCGTGAGCAGAGATGCCGTCCGTCGCGGGCGCGGGAGCGGGGACGCGAGCGTGGACCTCAGCGGGCAGGCAAGCCGGCAGGGGCGACGCCTGCTCCTGGCGGCGACCCTCGCCGGCTGGTGCCTCGCTGCCCACGGCCGGGCGGCGCAGGCGGAACAGGCCCGGGGGCGTGACGCCCCGGCGTCGCCGAGCCTCACCATGGACGACGCCGTGCGCCTGGCGCTGGCCCGCAACCGCGACATCGTGTCCGCCAGGCTGGAGATCGACGTGGCCGCCACCGAGATCATCGCCGCGCGCCTCCTGCCGAACCCGACCCTCGGGTACTCGGTCGGGAACCTGGTGCTCGGGTCCGGCAACGATCAGATGCGCGGGCTCGACCCCCACTTCTGGTCGCAGCCGGTCCAGAGCGTGGGGATCTCGCAGGTCATCGACCTGTGGGCCAAGCGCCGGGCCCGCACCGAGGTGGCCGAGCTCGGGACCGAGCAGCAGCGCTGGGTGGCGGCGGACGCCATTCGAACCATCGTGCACGCGGTGCGCTCGGCCTTCATCGAGGTCCTGCGCGAGCAGGGCGAGCTGGCCCTGTCGCGGGAGATCGCGGCGCGCTATGCCGGCACGGTCAAGCTCTCGCGCTCGCGCTTCGCGGCGGGGGACATCTCGGAGGCCGAGCTGCGCAAGGTCGAGCTCGAGGGCATTCGCTTCGACAACGCGGTGATCGACGCGGAGACCGAGTGGGCCACGGCCCGGGCCGGGCTGGCGCTGCTCCTCGGGTTGCCAGACGCCGCCGGGCTCCCCGCCGAGCTGCCGGAGACCTTCGCGCTGCTGTCGCCCGACGAGCGGCTGGCGGCCCCCGACGCGGCCGAGAAGCTGGTCGCGCTGGCGCTCGAGCGGCGCCCCGACGTGCGCGCCACCCGGGTGGATGCGCGACGGGCCAGCGCCCGCCAGCGCTCCGCCCGGCGCGACGCCTTCCCGGACGTGGCCCTCGGCCCGACCTACACCCACAGCGGCTTCGCGGTGTCGGGGGACAACCCCAACACGCTCGGGCTCTCGGTGTCGGTGGTGCTGCCGGTCTTCGACCGCAACCAGGCGGCGAGGGCCAGGGCCGACCTCGAGCTGCGGCGCGCCGCCAACGACGAGGCCCGGCTCGGGCTCGTCGTCCGGCAGGAGATCGCCGATGCGACCCGGCGCGAGCGCCGCTCGCGGAGGCTGGTGTCCACCTACGAGGGCGGGATGCTTCGCCTGGCGGAGGACGCCTTGAAGACGGCGGAGCGGCTCTACCGGGCGGGCGCGAGCTCCCTGCTCGAGTTCCTGGAGGCCGAGCGGACCTACCTCGAGATTCGCGGACAGTACCTGCGCGCCCGCCACGATCTGCGCCAGGCTTCGGTGGATGTTGCATTCGTCGTGGCGGAGGGAAATCTCGAATGACCAGACCGACCCGTATCCTGAAGTTGCCTTCGACGCCCCGGTCACCTCATCCCCTCGCCCCGCGGAGCGGCGAGAGGGTCAGGCAGAGGGGACCGGAAATCGCCGTGGCGCTCATGGTGGCGCTGGGGCTCGCGCTCGGCGCGTCGCCGGGATGTGAGCGCGCGGGCGGCGAGGGGCCCCACGCCGTCGACGACTCGGAGCCGGCCGCCTCGCCGTCGCGCGACTTTCTCAAGCTCGATCCGAAGAGCCCGCGCATGGCCTTCCTGAAGATCGACGTGGTCCGCGAGAGCGACGTCCCCGCCGTGGTCTCGCTGCCGGGGCGGGTCTCGGTGGACGAGGACCACACGCAGCGGGTGGCCTCGCCGATCGATGGGCGGGTGGTCGCGCTCTTCGTCAAGCCTGGCGAGGTGGTGCGGGCCGGGCAGCCCCTGCTCGAGCTGGCCTCGCCGCAGGTGGGCCTGCTGCAAGCGGACGCCGCCAAGGCCGCCGAGGATCTCTCGGTGACCGAGCGGGCGGTGGTCCGGGTCCGGCGGCTGAAGGCCGACGGGGCGGTGTCCGAGAAGGAGGTGGCGCAGATCGAGGCCGACTTCAAGAAGGCCCAGGCCGACGTGGCCCGCTCCGCCGCCCAGCTTCATTCCCTCGGCATCTCGGCGGCGGCCCCGACCGTCAAGGTCGCCCTGCGGGCCCAGATCGCCGGCACGGTGATCGAGCGTCCGGCCCTGGTGGGCCAGGAGGTCCGGGCCGACGGCGCCACGCCGCTGCTGACCATCAGCAACCTCGATCGGGTCTGGGTCCTCGGCGCCGTCTACGAGCGCGATCTCTCGCTCATCGACGAGAAGGACGTGCCCGTCACGGTCCACGTCCCCGCCTACCCAGGGGAAGACTTCGCGGGCCGGGTGATCTACATCGGCGAGGTGGTCGACCCCGTGACGCGCACCGTGCAGCTCCGCTGCGCGCTCGACAACCCGAAGCACCGCCTCAAGCCCGAGATGTTCGCCTCGATCGACGTGCAGAGCATCGGGGGAAAGCGCTTCATCTCGGTCCCTGGCCGGGCCGTGCTGGCCGAGGGCGAGAAGTACCAGGTGATCGTCGCCTCGGAGGGCAACGTCTTTCGCGCCCGTCAGGTCGAGGTCGGCTCCGAGACCGGCGACCGGGTGCGCATCCTGCGGGGCCTCACCCCCGGAGAGAAGATCGTGGTCGACGGCGCCCTCTTCCTCAAGCGCGAGCTCGCCGACTGACCTCCGCCGTGCTCAGAACAGCAGCCCGATGTTCACGTGGAACACCCCGATCCTGGTATCGCCGGGACCGGGATCGAGGGGCCAGCCCCACGCGAAGCTGAGATCGCCGATCGGCAGGCGGATCAGGATCGGGGTGATCCCCACCCCGTGCCGCCACCAGCTCGCCCGCATGCCCGAGAAGGAGTCGGCGACGATCCCGTTGTCCCAGAAGACCGAGCCGTACCAGGGCGGGCTGATGGGGAACTGCAGATCCAGGTTCTGCAAGAGGCGCAGGTTGCCGCCGATGGGCCGGTACTGCACCAGATCCACGTCGCCCACGTAGGGGATGCGGTTCTCCTCGACGCGGGCCCGATCCAGCTGGAAGCCGCGGATGGTGGTGTCCCCGCCCGCGAAGTAGCGCTCGACCTTGGGCAGGAGCGACTCGGGCCCGGTGGGGAAGCCCTGGTCGTAGCGGAACCCGTGCCGCAAGGACAACCAGGAGCTGAGCGGCACGACCACGGTCGAGTGCAGGCCGACCTTGAGGAAGGAGGCGTCGCCATAGCCGAGCCGAAACAGCTTGGAGGCGAGCTCGGCCAGCGCCTCGAAGCGAAAGCCCCGGGTGGGCAGCAGGCGGTTGTCGAGGCGGAGCCACTGCAGGCCCGCCGAGATGCTGCTGACGGCGGTGTCGAGGGTGATCGACGTCTGACGCTCGTTGGCCCCCGACAGGCGAATCAGGTCCTCGGTGTGGGTGGTGTCCCGGACGTTGTAGTGGATGTTGGCGTCGACCCCCGGCAGCATCTCGCGCGCGAACCCCACCGAGATCCCCCAGGACCGGAGATCCCCGAGGCGGACCGTGGCCTGCTGGTAGTACTGGGTCGAGACGTCGAAGCGAAACAGCGAGCCGAAGAAGCGCCGGTCGAGGAAGGTCGCCGAGGCGCGGATCAGCGAGTTTCCCAGGGTCCAGGCGCTGCCGTAGGTCATGTTGGCCGACAGGTTCCACCCGTGGCCGAAGAGGTTGCGATGGTCGTAGCCGGCGCGCAGGTAACCGCCCACCGGCGACGACGAGTCGAGGGGAGCCTGCTCGCTCGAGACCCCCACCCCGAAGTGCAGCACGTTGTACTGATCGTTGCGCTCCTCGACCTCCACCACCATCGGCACCACCGCCTGCGCCTCGTCCTTGCCCGGAAACCGGATCGGCGAGGCGTTGTTGAAGAGCTGGAGGAAGCTGAGGTTGCGCTGCCCGCGCTCGAAGGCGGTGGTGGTGAGGTTGTCGCCGGAGCGAAGCGGGATCTGCTCGAGGATGGTCTCGCGGGTGGTGAGGAAGTTTCCCCGCACGAAGATCGGTCCCACCCGCACCCGCGGTCCGCTCTTGATGGTCCAGCGCACGTCCACCCGATCCCCGGTGCGCTCGACGTCGGATTCGGCGGTGGCCACCGGATAGCCGGCGTCCCCCATCAGGCGCTCGAGGCGCCGTCCGTCCTCGCGCAGCAGCCCCGGGGTGTAGGGCTCTCCCGGACGCAACGACAGGCTGTCGCGCAGGAACGCGGCGGCGTAGGGGATGGGATCGGCGACGGTCCCCGTCTCGGGGTCGGCGGCGGCCGCCGCGAAGGACTCGGAGGCCACCCGGACCAGGTGGCCCTCGTCGATGGTGAAGCGGACGTAGATGCGGCTCGCCCGCCGGGAGGCGGTCTCGGCCAGGGCGGCGTTCACCCCCATGAGCCCGAAGTTCTCCGGCGTGGTGGCCACCTCGCCGCGGACCTCGGCGTCGGGATAGCCGCGCGCGCGGTAGAACCCGACCACCCGCTCGGCGTCGAGCTGCACCTGGCGCGCGGACACGTATCCCCCGGCCCCGAGCCCGAGGTAGCCGAGCAGCGGGAAGGTCTTGACCGTCACCGCGTCGCCGAGCTGGTCGGCGCCGAAGGCCCGGTTGCCGACGAACTCCACCCCGCGGACCTTGAGCTCGGGGCCCTCGTCGATGACGAACACCAGGCGATCTTGATCGTCCGACAGCCGCTCGCGCCGCCACTCGACGCGCGCGAAGAAGAACCCGCGCTGCTGGTAGTCGCGCTGCAGCAGCTCGGCGCTCGCGTCGGCCTCGTAGTCGTCGTAGGAGCCACGTTCCTTGAAGGTGAGCACGCCCTTCAGCGAGGAGGCGGAGCGCGCCTCGTTGCCCTCGAAGGCCAGCGTGATGCGCTTGTGCTCGCTCACCTGAACCCCGACCGCCACGTTCTTCTTCTGGCGGTCGATGCTGCGCTCCGGATCGAAGGAGCTGCCGATGCGCGCTCCGAAGTAATTGAGATCCCGGTATTCGTCGACCACGTGCGCGACGTCTGCCCGGAGGCGGCGCAGCTGGAAGGGGGCCGGCCGCAGCCCGAGCGCGTAGGGGTCGGCGTGCCGGAAGGCCTTCTCGATGTCCGCCGTGGCGATGGCCTGGTTGCCCGTCACCACCACCGGTCCGACCGGATAGCCTTCGCCCCGGGTGACGTGGATGTGGAAGTCGACCGCCGCGGGGGCGCTGCCGGAGGCGGACAGCTCGATGCGCACCCGGGCATCGAAGTAGCCCTCCCCGTGCAGGTATTGCACGATGCGATCCTGCTCGCGGGCGAGCGCGGCGTCACGCTCCGGGCCCGCGGGGGGCAAGGCTCCGCCCGGGCGGATGCTGACCCGCCGCTGGATCTCGTCCTGGCGCAGAAAGCCGTTGCCCGAGACGAACAGGTAGCGCAGCCGATCGTAGGGGCGCAGGACCACCCGGAGCGCCACGCCGCCCGCGGCCGGGACGGACTCCACCAGCGCCTCGTAGCCCACCTGATCGAGGGCCCGGCGGGCCCGGGGGATGGTCCCGATCGGCACCCCGATGCGATCGGCCGGGCCGGAGTCCACGAACCGGGAGCCGTCCGGGAAGACCCCGCGGAGCAGCGCCTGCAGATCGGCCTCGGGATCCATCCGCACCCCTTCGATGCGAAACTCCACGATGCGGGGCGCCGACTCGGCCGCCGCCGCCGGTCGCGAGAGCGCGACTCCGGTGGCGAGCAGCAGGCTCAGGATATGGAGCGGTGGGCTCGAGGTGCGCAAGGGACGGCGAGATGGCGAGGGGAGGGTGGACTGTGGGGGGTGGAGTGTGGAATGTGGAGTGTGGACGACCCGAGACGTTACCTTCGAATGGGGAAATCCCAGCGCAGCTCGAGGCTGGTGTTGATGGGGAGGCTCTCGTTGAGCCCGGGCTGAAGCACCAGGGTCTGCCGCTGCACCCCGCCCACCAGGGACAGGTAGTCGATGATCCAGGTCTCCCCCTGCAGCTGCCAGCGCGACTGACCCTGGAAGCCGAACAGCGTGTCGGCCTGCAACCAGAAGACCCGGTTGATCTGCTTGCGCAGGCGGCCCTCGAAGCCGTCCGGGCCCACCGTGAGGCGCAGCTGGACGCCGACCGCCCGCTCGAAGGTGTCGCCGATGATCGGCTCCATCAGGTTGGCGATCGCATCGCGGGTCGCCTGTCCGGCGATGTCGATCCCGGTGTTCAGGTTGGCCCCCACGGTCGGGTTCTGGGTGCTGAGCCGCTCGCTGCTGTTGGTGGTGGTGCGTCCGGTCAGCAGCAACAGGGCGGTCTGGCTGCGGTCGAGCCCATCGGCCGTCGACAGGTCGATCTGCATCTCACGCAGGGGCCCATGGATGTTCATCCGCACGGTGCGCTCGACTCCGGACGCGTCCACCACGACGTTCTGGGCCTCGACGTAGATCTCGGGGGTCTCGCCCTCCGCCACCGACTTGGTCTCGACGAAGGTGATGTGGTTGACGTTGGGGACGAGGTCGAAGTAACCCCGCAGGACCGGGATCTGGAAGCGCCCGTCGGTCGGCCGGACGTCCCCCGCGAGCCGCGGCTGCGACAGGGTTCCGCCCACGTGGAGCGCCACGTCCACGTGGATCTCGGGCGCGATGTTGTCCTGGACCACGAAGGCGTCGCCCACGGTGCGCACCGTGAGATCGAGGCGGAGATCGGAGAGCAAGGGCCTTCCCTCGTAGAAGGGATGAATACCCGATTCGTTGGCCCGCGGCCGCAGGACCAGGTTGCCGATCACGAAGTCCTGGGTGTAGCGACCGGAGATGATCCGGACCTCGCCCGCGAGCCCGAACCCCGCGTCGAGATCCCCCTGCAGATCGAGGTCGAACGCCACGTCGTCGAGCTCGAAGACGCCGGGGCTGCGGTACACCAGCTGCTCGCCGTGCAGGGGCAGGTCCAGGCGACCGAGGCGCGGCGGGACCACGCTGCGGAACTCCACCCGTCCCGGACGGACGCCCCCGGCGCCGATGACCAGCTTGCCCTGGCCGTCGATCACCACCCGCACGTCCCGCAGGGAGGCCCCGTGGTTGTCGAGCTCGACGATCCCGCTTTGAACCTCGATGTCGTTGCCGGTGTCGCGCAAGCGAAAGGTGATGCTGCCGAGCCCGAGGCGGGCCGACACCACGGGGGAGGCGAGGGGGCCCTTGACGTCGGCCTGGATGCGGGCGCGCCCCTTGGCGTCGGAGACCGCGCCCCCGGCGAAGTCGCCGAGCAGGCGCGCGCTCACCTCCCCGCCCACGTGGGCGTCCACGCTCTCGGGCCTGAACCCGGCCCCGAGCTGCACCTGCCCATCGAGCTCCATGACCGGGCCGTCCACGGCGACCCGCAGCCGGGAGAGCCGGGCCCGCTCGGGGGACAGGCTGATGGTGCCTCCGAGGACGATGACATCGGTGTCGAAGCCGGCCGGCCGGAAGTGAACGGGCGCGCGCACGTTCAGCGCCCCGCGGAGCTGCGGCGCCTCGAGGGTCCCGGCTGCCGCCACGCCGAGATCGAGATCGCCCGACAGGTGGTCCACCCGACCGCGCGCGAAGGGCTGGAGCAGCTCGAGATCGAGGTGACCATCGACCGTCGCCTCCAGGGTGCCGGTGCGCCCGTCGAGCTTCCCGCGGGCATGCAAGGCGCCCCCGGTGGTCGCCAGGCGCACGTCATCGACCACCACCTCGGACCCGCGGATCGACACGTGGATGGGCTGGGTGGCGGACACCTCCACCCGGCGGGCGCCAGGGTCCTCGGGACCCACGTCCCCCGCGCGCGCCAGCGAGGCCCAGAACTCGGAGAGGGTGAGGTCGGCCTGCAGAGGTTGTCCCGGCTCGAGATCGACCCGGACCTGGCCGGATGCCAGGCCCTGTCCCTCGCCGAGGGCCGCGAGCTCGGGCAACAGGGATTCGAGCACCAGCTTCTCGAAGACCGCGCCACCGTGCAGGAAGAACCCCGGCGCGGCCGCCGCCCCCGGCGGGGACGTCGCGCCGCTCTTGCGGTCGGCGCCGCCCGGGGTCGCCACCCTTTGACCGAGATGCGCCTCGATGCGCAGCCGATGGAAGAGATCCCCGGTCACCAGCACCGCGACACCCCCGAAGGCGGCCGTGGCCGAGCTCGTTCGCCGGCCCGGCGGGGGCGCCGTCCGGGTCCGGCGCGGGTTTCTGCTCGCAATCGGGGTGGGCGTCGGCTCGGGCGGCGGCCCGGGGGACGGCTCGGGCGACAGCACGATGGTCCCGTCGCCGAGCACGATGCCCCGCGCCGACACACCTTCGAGGCGCACGGTGCCCCGGACCTGCGGGGCCGCCAGCGTCCCGCCCACGTCCAGCTCGGCGGCGCAGGTGCCGACCAGCGCGAGGCTCGGGTCGTGCCCCCCCGGAAGATCGGCCAGCCGCAGTCCCTTCAGCACGGCGTGCAGATCGAGCGCCCCCTCCTGCGAGGCGCTGCCGCTGAGATCGAGCTCGGCTCCGCTCGCCGTTGCCACGTGCAGCGCGTGAACCGTGAGGAGGTGGTCGTGAAGGTCGAGGTTCGCCGGTCCGAGACGCAGCTCCTGGCCGGCCACCACCAGCGCCTGCGCGCGCGGGATCTCGAGGCTGGCCCGGGGATCGGCGAGCGTGCCGCCCACCTTCGCCTGCAGCGAGAGCCGCCCGGTGAGCACCGGCTCGCCCACCAGGAGCCCGAGATCGATGTCGTCCAGGCGGAGGCTCGCGTCGAGCTCGGGCGAGCGGAGGGCGCGCGTCATCGCCGGGTCGAAGAGCCGCACGCTCCCGTGTGCCGCGATCCGACCGCCGAACGCCTCGCCCGACAGGGAGGCCAGGGTGGCGAGCCCGCGATCGAAACCGAGCTCGGCCCGCAGCTCGGGCACCCGGCGGCGGCCCACCCCGAGCCCGGTCAGGATCGCCGTCCCCAGCGCCTGCGGCGCCGAGAACGGCCCCTTCACGGCGACCCGGATGACCCCGCCCGCCGGTGGCGTTGCCCCTGGCGCCGGGCCTCCGGCGGCGGCTCCGAGCGAGATCCCGAAGCCGCCGAGGGCGCGCGTCAGATCCGAGATCAGCACCTCGAGCCCGAGGTCGACGATCCGCCGGGCCAGCTTCACGTCCCCGCGCGCGGTGGCGCGCGCCCCCGCGACCTCGACGGTGAGCCCGTCGGTGCGGGCCAGCGCCGGCGACCACGACCCGCCGCCGTGCACCCGGAGCGATCTCGGCAGGCCGCCCGCCCGCCGCCGATCGAGCCGCAGATCGAGCCCCTCGACCGCGATCGCCGGGCCGCGTGGGCCGAGTTGCGCACGCAGGCGCAGCCCGCCCGACACCGTGCCCCCAAGGAGAGGCTGCAGCGCCACCGGCACGTACGAGTCGGTGGTGAGCGCGGCCAGCTTCACCTCGGCGGACAGCTTGAGCGAGGTGGCGTCGAGGCGGGCCCCGAGGCCGAGCCGACCGCCCCCCGGCGCGGTGAAGCCCAGATCCTTCACCGCCACCGTCAACGCGTCGCCGTCGAACGCGAGCCGGAGCCCGAGGCCGTTGGCCCGGTACCTGTCGTAGACCACGTCCAGCCCACCGAGCTCGGCGCGGACGCGCAGCTTGGCGAAAGGTCCATGCAGATCGAGAACGGCCGAGCCGTCGGTGCCGCCGAGCTCGAGGCCATCGATGTGCTTCCCGCGCAGCACCTGGTTGAAGGCATCGGCGGGCGCGCGCCAGTCGGCCCCGAGGGCGATGCCCGGCACCGAGGTGGCTCCGTAGATCCCGGTGAAGAAGCCGTGCCCGGTCAGGACGGACCGTCCGGTGCGCGCCTCCCGCAGGTCGAGGAGGATGTCGTCGGGGCGGTCGGCGGTCGTGGCGACCCGGTTGATCACCACCCGGTCGAAGGGCACCAGGTTGTCGTCGAGGATCCGCAGCCAGCCCCCGCCCTCGGCCACCACCGGTCCCACGTCGAACCCGAACGTGGGGTGCCGGGGATCGACCGAGGACTGCTCGAGCGAGGCGGTCAACCGTGCGTGGCGCAGCTCGAGGCCCCAGGCCCCGGGGAAATCGAAGATGGCATTCAGGTCGTCGATGGTCCCACCCACGATGCGAAAGAAGGAGCCCGGGGCGGGCGGGCCTTCTCCTTCCTTCGGGGCGACCGGAGCGGCCACGGTCCTGGGGGCGAGCGCCGCCAGGAAGCCGATCTCCGGGCTCTGCTGCATGAGCGCGAAGCGCCACGTGGCCTTTCCCACCACCAGGTCGTGGATCGAGAAGCTGCCCTTCGTGATCAGGGTTCGCAGCTTGATCCGGGCCTCGA
>Ga0265332_10000274_pt1 | contig 40638 bp, 33 predicted proteins | sample 41926metaG_FD_202084 | JGI IMG/M metagenome (GOLD analysis project Ga0265332, IMG submission 202084) | Rhizosphere microbial communities from Carex aquatilis grown in University of Washington, Seatle, WA, United States - 4-19-26 metaG | ecosystem: Host-associated > Plants > Roots > Rhizosphere...
ACCGCGGTGGTCTCGAAGGCCGAGGGCTGGACAGGCTCGCTCGTCTACAGCCCGTCGCGGACCTTGCGCTTCCTGGTCAACTTCGAGCAGACCTTCTTCACCGACGGCGGTGCCGCCGATGCCACCACCAAGGTGGCGACCGATCGCAAGACCGAGAACCTCCTCCTCGCCCGCGTCCACGTGAAGTTCTGATCGCCAGGTGAAGTGGGGCCCGATGTATGAAGCGGGGACGTGGCTCGCTGCCGCTCGGAAGTCCCGCGCGGCGATCGAATCGGGTGCTGCTCGCACGTCCCCGCACCCCTCTCGCTCCGCGCGGCAAAGCCGCGCTTCGCTCGCCTGAATAGCGGGCGGCCTCGGCCCGGCGGGACTCTTCGGACGGATCTCAGCCCTTCTTGCCGGGGTCCTTGTTCGGGCCGGTCAGGCTCCAGACGTGGCCGAATGGATCGCGCATCTTGGCGTTTCTCCCATAGAACTCGTCCTTGGGAGGACGAAGCGCGGACATCCCGGCCCGGATGGCGCGCTCGTACCAACGATCGACGTCATCGACCGCCAGCGAGATGGTGATGGTCGTGCCCCCCAGGGTCTTGGGCGAGAGCGTCCCCACCACGTCGCGGTGCTCGGGGAACTCGTCGGACAGCATGACGTCGGCGCCGTTGATACGCAGGGTGACGTGCCCGACCTTGCCCGCGTGATCGTAACGCTCCGACGCTTCGGCCCCGAAGGCGCTCTTGTAGTGCTCGATGGCGGCCCCTCCGTCGTGAACCATCAGGTAAGGCGCGACGGGTGAATATCGATGCTCGTGCTCGGCCATGATTCCTCCCTCCGGACCTTGGTAACACAAACCCGCCTCCCTCACGAGATCCAGACGAGCTCAGGTCGATTCCCGTCCGCGATACCTGAGGCTCCTCGTCTGAGGGAGCGAAGCCCAATTCTCGGATGGGCTCAACTCCCCGCGTTCACGTCCCTCCATGCGGCGGATCGGAGGTGGGCTTTGCCCACCGGAGACCGCACCAGCAGAGCAGATCCGGGCCCGAGTCGTCCCCGGGGAGGGGCCCGCGGGGAGGGGTCCGCCCCTTCCCGCGAGCGCCGAAGGCGCTAGTACGGCATGCCCGGGAAGTTCATGTGCATCTTGAAGACGCCTCGCTGCATGTCGTTGCCCTGTCCGGTGATGTAGAGCATCCGGTGATCGGAGCCACCGAAGGCCGCGTTGGTGACCGCGCTCGGGCCATCCACCACGATGGTCCCGAGCTTGGTGCCGTCCGGGGCTATCACGAACAGGTTGGTGCTGCTCACCACCGGCACGTAGAGGTTCCCCGCGCAGTCGAGCACCATCCCGTCGGTGTTGATGTTGGTCACGTCGGGGGGACCGAAGGGCGTGCCGGTGCTCGCGACCACTCCGCCCGTGATCGGATACTTCTTCACGCCGTCGCCCCCGTCGACGATCAGCGTTTGCTCGTCGAGCGACAGCGTGATCCCATTTGGCTGGTTGATGTAATCGGTGATCACCGTCGCGGTCGACGCCCCCGGCAAGAGCTGATAGACCCGGGTCCCCTGCGAGGGCCCCCCCTGGGGCGGGTTGGCCTCGTTCTGGTGCGTCGGATCGGTGAAGTAGATCGTTCCGTCGCTGCGAATCGCGAGATCGTTCGGGCAATTGAACGGCTTGCCGTTGTAGGTGGACACCAGGGTGGTGGGCGTGGCGTCGGGCATGTGGAACCGCACGATGCCCTGCTTGCCGTGGTTGGCCGTCACCAGGTTGCCGGCCATGTCGACCGCCAGGCCGTTCGAGCCAGAGTCTGCGATGAAGATCGACACCACGTCCGACTCGGTGATTTTGAGGATCCGCGAGGGCGGAAGGTCCCCGTTCTTCATGTCGCTGAAGTACAGTCCGTCGCCCAGCCAGACCGGTCCCTCGACGTTCCCGAAGGCGTACATGTTGAAGGCGTCGGCGGTGGGCGGCGCGCCCACGATGCGCGTCGGCACCGCGCCAGCCGGAATCGGGTTGCCGCTGAAGGTCCCGGCCGGACAGCGCCACACCTGGCTCGCACCACCACCGTTGCCACCCACACCGTTCCCGCTGCCCGCCGCGGCCCCACCGGTTCCCGGGCCGTCACTTCCCCCTGAGCCTCGGGCGCCCGCACCCATCGAACCACCGCTGCCGCCCGGGCTCACGCCCCCCGACCCGCCGCCGTGATTGACGGAAGCCCCACCTCCCGTGCCGGCGGTAGGGTTGACGACGCCCCCTCCTCCCGTTCCGGAGTGCCCGCCCGTGGCCCCGGTGGTGCTTCCGCTCCCTTGGCTGCCCCCGCCCGTCCCGTCGGGAACGGCGCTGCTCGGGCCACAACTTCCCATCGCGACCACCAGGCACCAGCTCCACCAGCGCGGCAATCCCCGCCGCCGGGTGGCCAGTCCGTCCATCGAGACGAGGCCTCTCTCCCTGCTCACCACACGGTCCTCCGACATCGCGCCCATCGCTCGCCCTTCACCACTTGGAGTTCTTGGCGAGCTCGATGGCGCGTTCTTGCCACCAAGCTCCCGCCTTCGGACCTCCCCCGCACTCGCCATCGGACTCGCCGGGCTTCTTGATCCACAAGAACGCGTCACACAGAGGTTCGCCGGTGTCGGTGGTGGGCGCCGTGCCGAGAGCGCGGCCCGGTGGGTTGCACCACGACGCCTCACTGTCGATGGCCGCGTCCGGGCCCCCGTTGCCGTTTCGACCGGTGTCGAGCACGAAGTGCGCGCCACCGAGCAGCCCGGACAGCTTCTTGCCATAGGCCAGGAGCTCGGCGGTCGGCCGATAGTTCGAGACATTCAGCGAGAAGCCATCTGCCTCGTCGATCCCAGCCGCCTTCAACCTCGGCGCCATCTCCGCGGCCGACATCCACGCCGAGTGTCCGGCATCGAGGTAGACCCAGGTCTGGGGCAAGGCCTCGAAGGTGTGGACCGCGAACTTCACCAGCGACGTCCTCAGCTGCTGATCCTCCGGGGAGAGGCACTTCGTCAGCGAAGGCAACGCGTCGGGCTCGAGGATCACCACGGCCTTGTGGTCGCCGATCGCCCGCGCGAACGCCGAGATCCACTCGCGGTACTGCTGGCCGCCCCCGGCTCCTCCCTTGGAATAGAGGCCGCAATCCCGCTGGGGAATGTCGTAGGCCACGAAGAAGGGCAATGCACCCGCCTTCTCCAGCAGGGCGATGCGCTTCCTGACCCAGTTCTCGACGAACGGCGTCCAGTCACCGACCCAGTCGGCGCCACCGTTGCGGGCAATCTTGTCGAGCAAGGCCGAGAGCTCCGGATCCGTCTTCTGCGCGCGGAGCGACCGCAGGTGCGCCTGGCCATAAGGATCCACCCACCACTTCACGCCCACGAAGGGGTTCTCGCCCCTGGCGTGCTTCTTCACGTTCGATGGCCCGGGAGCCGCTGGCGCCGAGCCCGCCGGCGCGCCCACGGTGGTGGCCACCGGCGTTCCCGGGGTGCCACAGCCACCGAGGAGCCCGGCGCCGACCAGCGCCGCCAGCCCGACGCGGGACACCAGAGCGAGCCCGACCGAGCTCGACGCCGCGACGCAACCGCGCGCGCTACGCGGCGCGGCAACACCGCGCGCACGAGTGAGTGAGGACATGCACGAACCTCCGGAGGATTTTGGGGGGATTGGGGGGGTGAGGACCGTCGGGCAAACGAATAGCACAACGAATGGACGCCCGCGCCAGCGGAATGCCAGTTTGTGCCCGACCCGAAGCCCGCCGTTATATAGTGAATTTCCGGGTCGGCGACCGCTTCGGCACCTCGCCGACCCCGCGTCCGGTCCCGCGATCCGCTGACCGACACCCTCCCACCCCTCAGTTCCACCCCCCACCCTCAGTTCCCCCCCCACCCTCAGCTCCCCCCCGCGCCCCCCAGCGCTCCATTCGAGGAGGTCCCCCGTCATGTCCGCAGCACCCTCCACCCTGCCCTGCCCGCCTTCGCGTCACCGATTGGCGCCGTTGCAGTCGACCTCGGCGTCGTCGCCCAGCGCCCCTGACATCCGCCGCACTTCCGGCGAACGCCGACGGCGGGCCTGTCTCGGGGCCGCGGCGTGGCTCGTCCTGCTCCTCGGCTGCGCCAAGGTATCGACCCCGGGCGGCGGCTCCGGCACCGGCGGCTTCACCTTCGGGACCTCCACGGGCGGCATGGGCGCGTTTCCCGGAATCGGCTCCGGCGGGAACTCGGCCTCTTCCGGCACGGGAGGCAAGGCCCTCATCAGCAGCAACACGGACGGTGGAATCTGCCAGGAGGCATCCTACACGTTCGTCCCCAAGAACCCGACCGTCTATGTCGTCGTCGATCGCTCGGGCAGCATGTTCGACTGCATCTCGACCTCGAACGCCGAGCCGAGCTGCCCCGATGTCAACGACACCAGCTGGACCAAGCTCAAGAATGGCGTCCTCCCGGTGGTCCAGATGCTGGAGAAGGAGGTGCGGTTCGGGTTCACCACCATCTGCGGGACCAACCCCAATCCGAGCTACAAGGGCACCTGCCCGATCATGGACAAGGTGGCCCCCGCCCTCATGAACTACGCCGCCATCTCGACCCTCTACAACTCCCTCCAACCTGGACCGAACAGCACCCAGCCCGGCGTCAAGTTCGAGACCCCGACCGAGCTCATCCTCGGCCTCGTCGGCAAGGAGTTGATGACCGACACCACCCCGGGAGACAAGTACGTCCTCTTCGTCACCGACGGCGAGCCCGACTACTGCGGCGACGGGAACCAGCTCTGCGCGCCCGATGGCGTGGTCGGACAGCTGCAGACCCTGAAGGCCGCCGGCATCACGACCATCGTCTTCGGGATCATGGCCACCTCGATCCAGACCCTCGCGCCGGGCATTCTTCAGGCCTTCGCCAACGCGGGCGCGGGCGAGCCCACCTTGGCCCCGCTGCGCGGCACCAACCCTTCGATCAACGACTTCTACGATCAGTGCTTCAACACCGGCGCGCCCGCCGACGACGCCGCCGGCGGATGGACCCGATCCTTCATGGCCACCGGCAAACCGATGATGCGCGGCCAGACCATCGGGACCTACGCCACCGCCGCCGGTCCCACCAAGCCGTACCAGCCCAACATCACGAACCAGGCCGACCTGGTCAACCAGATCTCCGCGGCGCTGGCCGGCGTCAAGAGCTGCATCTTCGACCTGAACAACGTCAACGGCAAGGCCCTCAAGGTGAACCTCCAGCTGCTCGTCAAGGCCCACGTCCTCATCCAGGGCACGGACATCCCGCTCGACGACACCAACGGCTGGAAGATGACGACCGAGTCCCAGCTCGAGCTCACGGGTACCGCTTGCACGCAATGGCGGCAACCGGCGAACACGATGATCGACTTCCAGTTCCCCTGCGAGATCATCGTCCCCCAGTGATCGGCCGGTCGCGTCGGGTGGCGCTTGCGCACCGCCTCCCACTCGTGATTGTCTAGGCCCCGCCGGATTTGCGACCCACCCCAGCGATGTCGGGGTCACCGGCCTGCCTCCCGGCGTGTCCGGGTGGCAGCCCCCCAACGACGGTGTCTCGGGCCCCGTCCCTTCCAACGGAACCACCAACATGGATAGACCTCGCATCGAAGGTGCCGTACGCACGTCCGTCGCCACGACGCCGGCGACCCCGCTCGCCGCCCTGTTGCTGTTCGCGGCCGCCGGGTGTGCGCAACCCGCGGCGCCCTCGCCTGCCGCCGAACCGCTGTTCACTGCCGGCACCTCGACCCCGACCAAGCCATCTGGCTGGGGCGACGCGCCCGTCGACGGCTCCCCCGGGGTGAATCCCCCCGTGGTGACCGGGCACAACCTGATCCTCAAGGAGACCTTCAAGGATGGCAAGAGCCTGCCCTGGACCACCTCCTTCTCGGAGCCCGGCGCCGGAACCTCGAGCGTCCAGAACGGAGAGCTGTGCGTGGCGGTGACCAACAAGGGCGTTAACCGCTGGGACGTGCAGCTCCGCCACCGCGACATGGTCATCGAAAAAGGCCACACCTACAGCGTCAAGTTCACCATGCACGCCACCCAGAAGACCGGGGCCATGGTCAAGGTGGGCCAGTCCGGACCGCCCTATCGCGAGTACTGGGCGACCGCCATCGCCCTCGAGCCCGGCCGCAAGACCTTCCGGGGCGTCTTCACCATGCAGGCCGAGGACGATCAGACCCCGGAGCTCGCCTTTCACCTCGGCGGCAACATGGCCAAGGACGCGACCGTGCCCTTCACCGTCTGCGTGGACGATGTGCACCTCGAGGATCCCAAGTTCTCCCCGGCTGGCAACGCCGAGGCCGCCCCGATTCCGAACGTCTTCGTCAACCAGACGGGATACCTGCCGTACCTGACCAAGGTCGCGACGGTCAAGGCCACGGGAGCAAAGCCTCCAGCCGAGCCGGCCAAGTGGGAGCTCCTCGACTCCTCCCACGCGGTCGTCGCCACCGGCACCACGACCGCCTTCGGGGCCGACGCGGCCTCGGGCGACGAGGTGGCCGTCGCCGACTTCTCGACCTTCACCAAGCCGGGGAGTGGCTACACCCTCAAGGTGGGGAGCGACGTCAGCCACCCGTTCGACATCGCGCCCGATCTCTACCGCAAGCTCAAGTACCAGGCGCTGGCCTATTTCTATCACAACCGGAGCGGCATCGAGATCAAGCTGCCCTTCGCGGACGGGCCGCAGTGGGTGCGCCCGGCGGGGCACCTGAACGTGGCGCCCAACCAGGGTGACAAGAAGGTCCCGTGCCTCCCCGGCTCGGGTTGCTCGTACGCGCTCGACGTGTCCGGCGGCTGGTACGACGCCGGCGATCACGGCAAGTACGTGGTCAACGCCGGCGTCTCGGTGTGGACCTTGCTCGACTGGTGGGAGCGGGCCAAGCACCTCGGCACGTCGTCGGGAGATTTTGGCGACGGCAAGCTCAACATCCCCGAGAAGAAGAACCACGTGCCGGATCTGCTCGACGAGGTCCGCTGGGAGCTGGAGTTCGAGCTGCGCATGCAGGTGCCCGATGGCGACAAGCTGGCCGGCATGGTGCACCACAAGGTGCACGACAAGGTCTGGACGGCGCTCGGCCTCGCGCCGCACGAGGATCCGATCGAGCGGTTCCTGTATCCGCCGAGCACGGCCGCCACGTTGAACCTGGCGGCCAACGCCGCGCAGGCCGCGCGAATCTGGCGCACCACCGATCGCGCCTTCGCGGACCGGTGCCTGGCGGCCGCCGAGAAGGCCTGGCTGGCCGCCAGGGCCAATCCGGCCCTGTTCGCCAAGCCCGGGGGCGTGGGGGGTGGCCCGTACGACGACACCAACGTCTCCGACGAGCTGTACTGGGCGGCGGCCGAGCTCTTCATCACCACCAAGAAGCCGGTGTACCGCGATGTGGTCGTCGCCTCGCCCTACTTCAAGGCCGTCCCGGCCAACTCTACCGCCGGTGGCGCCGATCCGGGCATCGACACTCCCCTCACCTGGAGCAATGTGCAGTCGCTGGGCTCGATCTCGCTGGCGGTGGTGCCAAACGGCCTGCCGAAGGCCGACATCGAGGCCATCAAGAAGAACCTGGTGGCCACGGCCGACACCTACCTCGACATCGAAGGCAAGCAGGGCTACCGCGTTCCGTTCAAACCGGGCGCCTCGGGCTATCCGTGGGGCTCGAATTCGTTCGTCCTCAACAACCTGATCGTCGTGGCGCTGGCGTACGACGTGACCAAGGACCCCAAGTATCTGGACGGGGTGGCCGAGGGAATGGACTACATCCTCGGACGCAACCCCCTCGACCAGAGCTACGTCACGGGTTACGGCGAGCGCCCCGAACAGAACCCGCACCACCGCTTCTGGGCCTACCAGGCGAACCACAAGTTCCCGAAGGCCCCTCCCGGAATCGTCTCGGGAGGTCCCAACTCGGGCCTCGAGGATCCGTACGTTCAGGCCGCGGGGCTGAAGGGCTGCGCGCCCGAGAAGTGTTTCGTCGACAACATCGAGGCCTGGTCGGCCAACGAGATCACCATCAACTGGAACAGCCCCCTCGTGTGGGTCGCGGCCTATCTCGACGAGCACGGCACCAAGAAGCCCAAGCCCGCCAAGAGCGCCGGCAAGGAGAAGGGAAAGGAAAAGGGAAAGGCAGCCGCCGGTCAGGCGAAGCCAGCGGAATAGGGTGGGCCCACCGTTGATTGTATCGGGGACGTGGCCCGCTACCGCTCGCACGTCCCCGCGCCCCTCTCGCTCCGCGCGGCAAAGCCGCGCTACCCTCGCCTGAACAGCGAAAGGTGAACAAGGTACTTCGCGGCGCCGCCCCCGGAATGAAGTGGGACCCTCATACTTTCATCCGTAGGGATGGGCCGGCACGGCCCACCGGGACTCTCCCGCTTCGCGGGGCGAGGGAATGAGGATTTTGGGGCAGGGCTCGCCGTTCATCCGAGGGATGGACACTCTCCCCGGAGGTCCGTGGCTCCAGGAGAGGACGAGCTCCGCGCCTCTACTATCCCCTCGCCCCGCGGAGCGGGGAGAGAGGGTCAGGGTGGGTCAGGTTGGGTCAGGGAGAGGGGCCCACTTGTTTTCATTCGCAGAGCCGGGCCGCCATGGTCCACCCGAGCTCTCCTGACGGGGTAGAGTTCCGCGATGGGCTCCGTCCCGTCAGATCCCGCGCCGCCCAGCTCCTCCTCCAGGGCTCCGACCGGGGAGGCCACCTTTTCCTTTCATTCGGTTGCCTTCGTCGAGAATCTTTCGCTCAAGGAGCTGGCGCCCTCATTTCCCGAGGGGCGCCGGACCTTGCGCGAGATCCGATTCCGCCTCCCGGCTGGCGGGGAGGTCTTCGTCTACCCGTTCGGTGCCGTCTCGTTCATGAACGTGTCCGCTCCGGAGCGGGCGCGCGCGATTGCGCGGCTGCGGGCGGCCCGGCCCAACCTCAGCGACCCCACGGTGGATGGCGAGCAGCTCACGGTCAGGGCCGATCCGGAGTCCCACCCCGGCATCGACGAGGGGATCCTGCGCCTCGACCGCATGACCCCGGAGCGCGCCAACGTCATCGCCCTGACCGTCGCCCAGAGCGCCGCCATGGAGTACTACGAACGCATCGTCGAGGCGATGTTCGGCAAGACGGACCGGCTGGTCGAGCGCCTCGAGGCAAGGGGAACCGTCTCGTTCAGCACCAAGCCCCTCCACCGCTTCATCGGGGCGGCCATCGGCACCCGAAACGAGGTGCTGTCGGTCCTCCACCTCCTCGACAAGCCCGACGAGGCCTGGGACGACCCCGAGCTCGACCGGATCTACAGCGAGCTGCGCGCGGAGTTCGACCTCGTCGACCGCTACCAGGCGCTCGAGCTCAAGCTGCGCAGCGTGCAGGAAGCCCTGGAGCTGGTCCTCGACGTGGCCCGCGACCGCCGCCTCGTGCTCCTCGAGTCATCGGTCGTGCTCCTCATCGTCCTCGAAATCGCGATCACCTTCGTCCGTGCCCACTGATTGGCTGGCACCAATGGTGCCTGTCAGGCGGAGGGCGTGCGGCGGAGCCAGGGGAGAGTCTCCTCCTCCTCGTCCTCTGGCCGCTCGAGCCGCTCGAAGCGGCCCGTCACCGCCTGCTCGAGGCCGTTGAGCTCGGGCTTGAAGAAGAGGGGCGCATCCACCGAGACGGCCATCATGGGGTTGTTCGTCCCGGTGATGGCGAGGATCGGTATCAGGCGCCACCCGGGGTGCGCTCGCAAGGTGGACAGCAACATCCGACCGTCCGGGAAGTCCACGTCGATGACCAGGAGGTTCGGCGGGTCCTCGGCCAGAAGTCGGCTCGCCTCTTCGGCTCCGGGCGCGCAGAAGAGCCCGTAGCCCCGCTCCACCGCGATCTCCATGAGGAGATCGCGCGTCACCGGGTCGTGAACCAAGCCCAGGATCGCGCTGCCGCGAGCCTCGGGCTCCGGATGGGGGTGCGCTCCACTCGCCGATTCGGAATCGGCCGCCAACACGGTCTCGGACACCTTCTGCTCGCCCACGGGTGAAATTCAGTATGCGCCAAGAGTGTTTCGGTGTCCTTTCGCTCTAATCCCGCATTTGTAAATTCGGCGATGTTTCCGAAAGGTCATCGATCCGTCGGCACCAGGACATTCTCCCTTGTCATGCTCCGCTGCACATGAACATGAGCATGACGAACGGGTGTGCGCAGCACCCCCCCCCAAGAAGGAGATGTGTGTGATGTTTGATTTCGATGTGCGGGACGTCCATGCGGGCGCGCTCTTTGCCAGTGACCCACGTGAAGCCGAAGACAGAGGGGTCGAGCTCCAGTCCGGGTCACAGCGCCTCTTCGATCTCGAGCAGCCGCTCGACGTCATTCCGCGCCGGCCCCCGCTCATCCTGGCACCCACCTGCAGCGCCAGGGACGCCCTGGAGGCGATCGGGGACCACGAGCAGGGCCTGGCCATGGTGGCATCGCACGGCTACCTGCTCGGGACCCTCACCGAAAAGCGGCTCCTTCGACACCTCCGCGAGGTCCGCGCCTGGTCGCCTTCCACGGCCATGGACGACCACACCGCCGCCACGGCCGGCCGGCTCCCGGTGTGGCGGCTCATGCAGGTCGAGCCGGAGACCCTGCGCGACACCGATTCGATCGGATATGCGCTGCACAAGCTGCGAGCGCTCGACGTCCTGGCCATGCCCGTCCTGAACCAGGCGGGGGCGCTGGTCGGGGTGCTCGAATGCCGGGATCTATTGGCCTTTTTGGGGGTCCGCGCGGGGGCGTCGAGGTCGGATTCGGTGGGACAAGGATGACGACACAACTACATATAACTATTTGATTTTTTCCGATTTTCGAAAAGCCGAATCGGAACGTGCGCCGGGCCCGAACCCGTGATAGGAACGACCCACGATGGCCTGGGGATATAGACTGGGGATGCTGCACGGCCGGGAAGGAATTCGGCCCCGCGGGTCGGAACGAAAGGCCGAGTCACAGGCGTGCTCCGTGTCGCGGTGCGACGCCGCGCCGCGCTACCTGTCGGCCTATCGTTACTCGCGGGCGGACGGGCGCGCGGTCACGGTGACCCGCCCGCTCTGCACCCACCACGCCCGGCTGTTCTCCATGAAGTACACGCTCGCCTGGCCGCACATGCTCCGCCGGTCCAACCGGCCACCGGTCGCCGCCTGGACCGCCCTCGCTGCCTGACGCGGGTGGCCACGGCGGCGTGCGGAGTCTGGTCCCCGCCCAGGCGAAGTGGGGCGTCTCACGCCGGCTCCCAGGGCCCGCACGGGGCGGGCCCTCCCTTCCTTCGCTTTCCGCCCAGCCTCAGAGGCCGAGCCGGATGGCGAAGGTCTGAAGCGCGAGCCCGTCGGCGTGAAACTTGCGAATGCCGTCGGACAGCTTGTTCACGGCCATGGCGTCCTCGTTGTGCATGAAGCGGAAGGTCTTCTCGTCGAGGTGGAGCAGGGTCGCGTCGCTCTGCTTGGCTCCCTCGGGTGACAGCCGCCGCGGGATCTCGCCCTCCCGCTGGGCGAGCTCCCCGAGGAGCTCGGGGCTGATGGTGAGCAGGTCGCACCCCGCCAGGTTCAAGATCTGGTCGATCTTCCGAAAGCTCGCCCCCATGATCTGGGTCCTGTAGTCGAGCTTCTTGTAGTGGTCATAGATTCGCCGCACCGAGGCCACGCCGGGATCCTGGTCGGCGGGGATGTCCGCACCCCGCTCCTTGACGTAGTAGTCGTAGATCCGTCCGACGAACGGGGAGATGAGCGTGACCTTGGCCTCGGCACAGGCCACCGCCTGCGCGAACGAGAAAAGCAAGGTGAGGTTGCAGTGGATCCCCTCCTTCTCGAGGGCCTCCGCCGCGCGGATGCCCTCCCAGGTCGACCCGACCTTGATGAGGATACGATCCTTCGAGATCCCGGCCTGCCGGTAGAGCTCGATGTACTCGCGGGCCTTGGCGATGGTGGTCGGCGTGTCAAACGAATGGATCGCCGCCACCTCGGTGGAGACCCGCCCCGGGATGGCCTTCAGGATCTCGCATCCGAAGTTCACGGCCAGCTTGTCGGCGAACGCCGCCGCCCGCTGGGCCTCTGCCCCGGGGCGGCCCTTGGCGTACTTCACCGCCTCCTCCACCAGGAACTGATACTGCTTCTGCTGCGCCGCCTTCAGCAAGAGCGACGGGTTGGTCGTCGCATCCTGTGGCTTGTACTTGACGATGGCCTCGAAATCCCCGGTATCGGCCACCACCACCGTGAATCGACTCAGCGACTCGAGCGCGTTCATGCCAGCCTCCCCGATTGTGACTCATTGGTGGACGACATGATCAATACCCTCATCGTTGTCGCTATCGCTACCACTGGCTGGGACATCTCGTGGTCTCCGTTCGTGTGAGTGGAACTTGTGGATGCTCCCGGCAGTTGTCAATCCCGAACCCCGGGCCGCGCGGTCACCCTGGGGCGGTCAGACGATCATCCGAGGGCCCGCACCGCCATGAGGACGGCGTCCTTGGTCATGCCGAGATTCTGCAGGACCAGGTTCCCGGGCGCGCTCTCCCCGAAGCGATCGATCCCGATCGACCGTCCCCGGGTACCGACCCACCTCTGCCACCCCATCGTCACCCCGGCCTCGATCGAGACCCGCCGCTCGCAGGTCGGTGGCAGGACCGAATCCCGGTACACGGAGGGCTGGCGCTCGAACCGCTCGAAGCAGGGCAACGAGACCACCCGGGTGCCCGGCCCGAGCTCCTGGGCCGCCGCCACCGCCAGCTGCACCTCGCTGCCCGCCGACAGCAGGATGGTCTCGAGCGGGGCGGTCTCCTTGACCAGGATGTAGCCACCCCGGCGAACCCCCTCGCGCTTGGCGTCGGCATGACCCGGCAGCATCGGCACGTTCTGCCGGGTGAGGGCCAGCACGCTCGGCCCGTCGTTGCGCTCGAGCGCAACGATCCAGGCCCCCGCCGTCTCCTCGGGATCGGCGGGGCGGATCACGTCGAGGTCGACGATGAGGCGCAGGCCCATCACGGTCTCGATCGGCTGGTGGGTGGGGCCATCCTCCCCCACCGCCACCGAGTCGTGGGTGAGGACGTAGATCACCGGCAACCGGGACAGGGCTGCCAGCCGGATTGCCCCGCGCATGTAGTCCGCGAAGACCATGAAGGTCGCCCCGCTCGGTCGCAGGCCTCCGTGGTAGGCGATGCCGTTCAGCACCGCGCCCATGCCGTGCTCCCGGATGCCGATGCGAATGTTGCGGCCGGTCGAGTTGTCGCGGGTGAAGTCGCCCCCGCCGGCGATGTAGTTGAAGGTCGAGCCGTAGAGATCCGCGCTGGCGCCCATCAGGCTCGGCAGCTCGGCCGCCACCACCTGCAGCACCGCCTCGCCCGCCTTCCGGGTGGCGAGCTTGGTGTCGGGGGCGAACGGCGGGATCTTGGCGGCCAGGTCGACCGGTACGTGATGCAGGATCGCCTCGTCGAGCCCTTGCGCCAGCTTCGGGTTCTTGCCCCTCCACGCGGCGTAGGTGGCGGCCCAGGTCGCATGGGCCTCGGCCAGGGCCTTCCCCCGCTCCGCGAAGAAGGTGCGGACCTCGGGTGAGACGAAGTAGCGCTCCTCCGGCAGGCCCAGCTTCTTGCGATCCTCCGCCACGAACTTGGCGCCCCCCTCGCCGTGGGCCTTCTGCGTGCCCGCGACCTCCGGGATTCCCTCGCCGATCAGGGTATGGGCCACGACCAGCCGAGGCCGCCCGCTCCGCGACGCCCGCGCCCGGGACAGCACCTCGCGGACCGCATCGATGTCGTTGCCCCGCTCGAGCTGCAGCACCTCGAAGCCGTAGGCCTCGAACCGCTTGGCGGTGTCCTCGCTCTGCGAGGCGGAGGCCATGGCGTCGAGCGTGACCTTGTTGTCGTCGTAGATCAGGATCAGGTTGTCGAGCCGCAGGTGGCCAGCCAGCGCCGCCGCCTCGGACGCCACGCCCTCCTGCATGCAGCCATCGCCGGCCAGGGCCCAGATGGTGTGATCGAAGATGGTGTGCTCCGCGGTGTTGAAGCGGGCGGCCAGCATCTTGGCCGCGATGGCCTGCCCCACGGCGTTCCCCACCCCCTGACCGAGCGGTCCGGTGGTGGCCTCCACGCCGGGGGTGTGACCAAACTCCGGATGCCCGGGGGTCTGCGAGCCCCACTGACGAAAGCGCTTGATCTCGTTCATGGTCAGCGGATAGCCGCTGAGGTGCAACCACGAATACAAGAACATGCTGCCGTGTCCCGCCGAGAGGATGAAACGATCGCGGTTCAGCCATGCGGGATCGGACGGATCGTGGCGCAGGAGCTCGCCGTAGAGGACCGCCCCGATCTCGGCGGCGCCGAGGGGGAGCCCGAGGTGCCCCGAGGCCGCTGCGGCGACGGCATCCATGGCGAGGCCGCGGGAGATGGTGGCCGCGGCTTCCAACGTCTGGGTGGTGGTCATGCGCCTGAGCATTTCATGTTCGGCGGCGGTCTTCGAGCCGATTCTTCCATCCCGGCGGGATCTCGTTCGATTGTCACGCGGGATTGTGCTTCGGAGCGGTCGGGTATAGTACGCCGCGGAAAACAGAGGAGACGCAGATGCAAATTGGGATGATCGGCTTGGGGCGCATGGGCGCCAACATGGTCCGCCGGCTGACCCGGGGTGGGCACGCGTGCGTGGTTCACGACGTGTCGCCGGTTTCCGTGAGCCAGATGGTCAAGGAAGGAGCCGTGGGGTCGTCGTCGCTCGACGAGCTCCTCGGCAAGCTCACGCAACCGAGGGTGGTCTGGCTCATGATCCCGGCGGCCTTCGTCGACCAGACCCTGGCGGACCTGGCCGGGCGCCTCTCCCCCGGGGACATCGTGATCGACGGCGGCAACTCGCACTACCGGGACGACATCGACCGCGCCAAGCGCCTCGCGACCCGTGGCCTGCATTACGTCGACTGCGGGACCAGCGGCGGGGTCTTCGGCCTAGAGCGCGGCTACTGCTTGATGATCGGTGGCGAGCCGGAGGTGGTGCGCCGCCTCGATCCGATCTTCGCCACGCTGGCGCCTGGCGCGGGGGATCTGTCCCCGACGCCGGGACGGCAGGGGCGACCGGGCACCGCCGAGCGCGGGTACCTGCACTGCGGACCGAACGGCGCCGGGCACTTCGTCAAGATGGTGCACAACGGGATCGAGTATGGGCTGATGGCGGCCTACGCCGAGGGCCTGAACATCCTGCAGAAGGCCAATATCGGCAAGGCCACCCACGTGGTCGACGCCGAGACCACCCCGCTGCGCAACCCCGAGTACTACCAGTTCGACTTCAACCTGGCCGACATCGCCGAGGTGTGGCGCCGCGGGAGCGTCATCGCCTCGTGGCTGCTCGATCTCACGGCGTCCGCGCTGGCGGGGGACGGGCAGCTCGAGAAGTTCGCCGGGCGGGTCTCGGACTCGGGGGAAGGTCGCTGGACGCTGGAGGCCGCCATCGACGAGGCGGTGCCCGCCCACGTCCTGTCGGCGGCCCTGCTCGAGCGCTTCAGCTCGCGCGGGCAGGCGGACTTTCAGAACCGGGTGCTGTCGGCGATGCGCTTCGAGTTCGGCGGCCATCACGAGCAAGGGGGGGCCAAGTGAACCGCCCCCGCTCGGATGCCCTGGTGTTCTTCGGCGCGAGCGGCGATCTGGCGTTCAAGAAGATCTTCCCGGCGCTCTACGCCATGACCCGCCGGGGACACCTCGACGTGCCGGTGGTGGGGGTCGCGCGCGCCGACTGGACCGTGGAGCAGTTTCGCGCCCGGGCCCGCGAGAGCATCGAGGCCCAGCACGGAAAGCTCGACGATGGGGTCTTCAAGAAGCTCGCGAGCCACATCTCCTACGTCCGCGGCGATTATGCGGATCCCGCCACCTACAAGGCGCTGCACGGCGCCCTGAACGGGGCCTCGCGACCGGCCCACTACCTCGCCATCCCGCCCAGCATGTTCGCCACGGTCATCGAGGGGCTCGGCAAGTCCGGGTGCGCCACCGACGCGCGGGTGATCGTGGAGAAACCCTTTGGACGGGATCTCGCCTCGGCGCAGGCCCTCAACCACACCATCCACGCCGTGTTCGACGAGTCGGCGGTGTTCCGGATCGATCACTACCTCGGCAAGGAGCCGGTCCAGAACCTGCTGCTGTTTCGGTTCGCGAACACCTTCCTCGAGCCGATCTGGAACCGGAACTACATCGAGAGCGTCCAGATCACCATGGCCGAGCGGTTCGGGGTGCAGGGCCGGGGTCGCTTCTACGAGGAGGCCGGGGCGATCCGCGACGTGATCCAGAACCACCTGATGCAGGTGGTGGGCTTCCTGGCCATGGAGGCCCCGATCAGCACCTACGAGGAGGCCATCCGGGACGAGCAGGCCAAGGTGTTCCGCGCGATCCGCCCGCTCAGCGCCGACAACCTGGTGCGCGGGCAGTTCCGCGGCTACCGCCAGGAGGAGGGCGTGGCGCTGGATTCGACCGTGGAGACCTTCGCGGCGGTGCGCCTGCAGGTGGACTCCTGGCGCTGGGACGGCGTGCCCTTCTTCATCCGGGCGGGGAAGTGCCTGCCGGTCTCCACCACCGAGGTGCTGGTGCGGCTCAAGCGGGCGCCCCTGCGGCGGCTCGGACCCGAGGAGCCGAACTACCTGCGGTTCCGGCTCAGCCCGGACGTCAGCATCGCGATCGGGGCGCGGGTGAAGAAATCGGGCGACAACATGGTGACCGAGCCGACCGAGCTCAAGGTCGTGCATCAGCCCGACGGGGACGAGCTCGACGCCTACGAGCGGCTGCTCGGCGACGCGATGGACGGCGACGGGACGCTGTTCGCGCGTCAGGATGGGGTGGAGGCGGCGTGGGCCATCGTGGAGCCGATCCTCGGTGGGGTCACGCCGGTCCACGAGTACGACCAGGGCACCTGGGGTCCCCCGGACGCGGCGCGCCTCACCGCCGACGTGGGTGGCTGGCACCCGGTGCAGTGAGGCGGGCGGCGCCATGGGGCCGGTAGACGGAGGCGACGACGCGGGCGCTCTCGAGGCGGTCGCAGTTCGGGCGCTCGAGCTCGTCGAGGACGGCGCGCGCCTCGGCCTCGGCACCGGAAGAGCGGCGGCCGCGTTCATCGCCGCGCTCGGCCAGGCGGTCCGTGACGGGCGGCTAGCCGGGGTGAGCGGGGTGGCCACCTCCGAGAGCTCGGCCAGCGCGGCGCGAGCCGCCGGCATCCCGGTCGGCGGGCTCGAGGAGGGACGCTTGCTCGACCTCACCGTGGATGGCGCCGACGAGGTCGCCCCCAACCTCGACCTCATCAAGGGACGCGGCGGGGCCCTGGTGCACGAGCGCATCGTGGCCGCGGCGGCGCGGCGCCAGATCATCCTGGTCGGCAGCGACAAGCTCGTGCGTCGCCTCGGCGAGCGACACCCCATCCCCGTCGAGGTCATCCGGCTGGCTGGACCGTTCGTGCTGGGCCGGCTGCAGGCGCTCGGCCTGTCGCCAGTGGTGCGTGCCCTCCCGGGCGCCCCCACACCTGCGTTGACGGAGAACGGCAACCTCACGCTCGACTGCGCCCTCGTCGGCGGCCCCCTCGCCGGGGCGCAGACGGCGCGAGCCCTCGAGACCGCCATCCGGGCCATCCCGGGGGTGATCGACACCGGTCTGTTTCTGGGCACCGCCGAGCGCGTCCTGGTGGGTTTCCCCGATGGCCGGGTCGAGATCCTGACCCGCCAACCAGGTTCATCCCCCTGACCCGCCCGTCTTGCCCCTCTTGTCCCTCACGCCCGTCCTCGTCCTCGTTCCCCGATCGCCCGCGACGGGAGGGAGGACGAGGACGGGGCCAGGGAGGACGAGGACGGGGCCAGGGAGGACGAGGACGGGGCCAGGTTTGAAAGGTAAGCTCCCGAGATGAACGTGATCCCCGATGACTCCCCCTCCTCCTCGCTCGAGCGACTCGGGGATGCGAGAGCCCTCACGGACCGGGCCGCCGAGCTGGTGATCGCGGCGGCGACCACCGCCATCGCCGCCGCCGGCCGCTTCACGCTGGCGCTGTCGGGGGGGAGCACCCCTCGGGCCCTCTATGCCCGCCTGGCGGAGCCGGCCCAGGCCACCCGGATGGACTGGGGCCGGGTCCACCTGTTCTGGGGGGACGAGCGCTGCGTCCCGCCCACCGACGGCAGCAGCAACTACCGCATGGCAAACGAGGCGCTGCTCTCGAAGGTCCCCATCCCTCCCGCCAACGTCCATCGCATCCACGGCGAGGACGAGCCGCGCGCAGCGGCGAACGCGTACGAGACGTTGCTCCGGTCGTGTTTCGCCGGGGCGGCGACCTTCGATCTCGTGCTGCTCGGGATGGGCTCGAACGGGCACACCGCCTCGCTCTTTCCAGGCCTGACCGCGCTCGACGAGACCGAGCGGTGGGTGGCCGCCGAGCTCGTCCCCGAGGTCGGGATGTGGCGGGTGACCCTGACCGCGCCCGCGATCAACGCCGCCGCGCGCGTGCTCTTCCTCGTCGCGGGGCGCGACAAGGCGGCCACCCTGCGCGATGTCCTCTCGGGCCCGCGCGACCCGCGCCGCCTCCCTGCCCAGCTCATCTCCCCCTCCCCGGGACGCCTGACCTGGCTGGTGGACGAGGCCGCCGCCGCCGAGCTCGGCGGCGCTGGTTCGAGGTGAGCCCCGGCGCGAGCCGGCGTGGCTTTCTCCTGGCGAAGTCGCGTTGCCCTTCTACACTCACGGTCGAGGAGAAAGGGGTGCAGCGATGAAGTATCGTCCACTTGGCCGAACGGGCCTGCGCGTTTCGGAGTTGTGCTTTGGGACCATGACCTTCGGTGGAGAGGGCTTGTTCAAGGCCATCGGGACCACCGCCCAGAGCGAGGCGGACCGCCTGGTGGGCCTCTGCATCGACTCCGGCGTGAACTTCTTCGACACCGCGGACGTCTACTCGGCCGGTCTGGCCGAACAGATCCTCGGCAAGGCCCTGGCGCCGCGGCGCAAGGACGTGGTCATCGCCACCAAGGTTCGTGGGCGGATGGGCGTGGGCCCGAACGCGGTCGGCCTGTCGCGCGGCCACATCCTGCAGGCGGTCGACGACAGCTTGCGCCGCCTCGGCACCGACCACATCGACCTCTACCAGATCCATGGCTTCGACGCCCACACGCCCTGGGAAGAGACCCTGCGCGCGCTCGACGACGTGGTCCGCGCCGGCAAGGTGCGCTACCTCGGGGCCTCGAACCTGGCGGCCTGGCAGCTGATGAAGGCCCTCGGCCTCAGCGAGCGGGACCACCTGGCGCGCTTCGAGACCCTCCAGTCCTACTACTCGATCGCCGGGCGGGACCTCGAGCGGGAGATCGTGCCGGTCCTGCTCTCGGAGGGCGTGGGCCTGCTCATCTGGAGCCCCCTGGCGGGAGGCTTCCTCAGCGGCAAGTTCTCGCGCCAGAACCAGACCCCCGGCGACACGCGCCGCGCGGAGTTCAATTTTCCACCCGTCGACCTCGACCGCGGCTATCGCGTGCTCGACGCCCTCGGAGCGATCGCCAAGGCGCACGCGACCAGCGTGCCGCGCGTGGCTCTGGCCTGGCTGCTCCACCAGCCTGCCACCACCAGCGTCATCGTCGGGGCGCGCGACGAGGCCCAGCTGCGCGACAACCTGGCCGCCGCCGAGCTGGCGCTCCCTGCGGAGGACCTGAAGGCGCTGGGCGACGCCAGCGCGCTGCCGGTGGAATATCCCGCCTGGATGCTGGCCATGCAGGGCCGCGACCGCCTCGAGGCCCTGTCCCCGGAGAAGCGCTTCGAGAAGCTCACGTAGGAGCGGCCCAGACCCGCGGCCGTGATCGTGGCCGCAATCGTGATCGTGACCGCCCCCGTGGTCCTGGCCGTGCACGTGCACGGGAACCCCACCGTGGTGGGCGTGATCGAGACGGGCTCCAGCAGATTGAACCATGTCCATCACGATCACGGGGGTCGTTGCCATTCACGTGCACGGCAACGACCACGGGTTTCGGCCAAGATCACGGCCACGATTCACGATTCCCGATCACGATGAAGGGATCGTGACGTCAAGGAACCGTGTGCGCCTCGTAGATGTCCGAGACGCCGCTGCGCTGGGAGTCGAAGAGGATGTAGGTCAGATCCTGCGAGAGGGTCGGGTCGGAGTCGTAAGCGGTCGGCGAGTTGAGGTCGACGAGGGGCAGCGGGGTGGCGAAGGGCTCGGTGGTCGACTGGCGCACGGACCAGTAGAGATCCCCCGCCCCGGTGCGCGACGAGGTGAAGTAGACCTCGAGCCCGCCCTGAGCGACGAACGGCTCCCGTTCGTCGAAGGAGGTGTTGATGCCGGGAACGGGGCGCGGGACCGACCATGGAGCGCTGGTGTTCGGTCGCGTCGAGAAGAACAGATCGTAGCCCCCGACCGAGCCGGGTCGGCTCGATCCAAAGAATATCGTGGTCTCGGCGGCATCGAGCGAGGGTCCGAGATCGTTGCCGCTCACGGCGGCGAGCTCGGTGACCGGTTGTGGGGCGGCCCAGGGAGCGGTGCGGGTGGCCCGCGACGCGAACCAGATGCGCCGCCCCGCACCGTCGCGGTCGGTGACGAACCAGATCCGGCGACCATCCAGAGAGATCGACGGACCTTCCTCCGGGAAGGGGGAATTCAAGGCCGCAACGGTGGTGGGATCTCCCCAGGGATCGGAGCTCGATGCCCGGCGCGAGGTCCAGATGTCTCGGTTGCCGCTGCGATCCGAGAGGAAGAACATCTCGAGCAAGTCCCCCGTGACCGTGGGATCCGCGTCGTAAGCCGTCGGATCGGACACCGCCGTGACCAGCTGCGGCGCGGAGAGCTGCGGTGCGCGACTTCCCCCGGCCCCCGGGCTGGCCCCGTCCGGCGCGAGCCCGATCGTGCCGAGCAACTCCCCCCGACCTCCGCAGGCAGCCGTCCCCACGGAGGCGCCCAGGATCGAAAGCGCCGCTGCCAGCTGGCCGAGACCCCCTGCGATCGTGCGGACCTTCATCGACGTGGCCGCAACTCTAGCTCACCCGGCGCCGGCGTGTCCTTACGCGCCTCGGGTCGAACCCGGGAGCTGGGGGGCCGCCGGGGGGTCAGCCTTCGCTGACCACGGGGTACGAGTCGGCCAGACGGTAGCCGGTGCCGCGGACCGTCTCGATGAGGACCCCGGCGCTCCCGAGCTTGTCGCGCAGGCGCTTGACGTGGGTGTCGACGGTCCGGGTGGAGACCCCTGGCTTGTACCCCCACACGTCCTCCAGCAGGTCCTCGCGGGACCGCACCCGCCCGCGGTGCTCGATGAGGTACACGAGCAGGCGCATCTCGATGGCGCTCACGTGGATCTCGTTCTGCTTGACGTAGACGTAGTGGCCGTCCACGTCGACCTTGAGAGGACCGACCGCGTACTTGCGGCGTGACTTGGTCACCGGCACCACCGGCGCCGTGCGCTTGTCGGTCACCACCGCGGGGACGCCGCTGCGACCACGCAGCACGGCGTTGACCCGCAGCAGGAGCTCTCGCACGCTGAACGGCTTGACCACGTAGTCGTCCGCGCCCACCTCGAACCCCACCACCCGATCGATCTCCTCGCCCTTGGCGGTGAGCATGATGATGGCGGGTTGCGCCGTCTCGGTCCGCGAGCGAATCCGGCGGCAGACCTCGGTGCCCGAGACGTCCGGGAGCATGAGGTCGAGCAGCACCACGTCGGGCTCGAACTCGTCGACCGCCACCAACCCGAGCTGGCCGGTCTCCACCGACCTGACCTGATAGCCCCCGGACTGCAGGTTGTAGCTCAGCAGATCACGAATGTCCGCCTCGTCTTCTATCACCAGGACACGACGCTCCGAGCTGCGTTCTTCGGTCATCATTGCAGCGCAAGCTAGACGAACGGCGTGACGAGGCCGTGACGTCGCTGCAACTTCCTGGGCAACTTCCGCGCGGCTGCGAGCTGGGGAGCCGGCCCCGGTCGCTCAGCGTCCTTCGAGCTTGCCGGTGTGGCGGATGTCCTTGCCCTTGACCATGAACACCACCATCTCGGCGACGTTGGTGGCGTGGTCGCCGATCCGCTCCAGGTACTTGGCGATGGACTGCAGGCGGGTGGCCCGGTAGATGTTGCGAACGTCCTCCATCATGTAGGTGAGGAGCTCGCGGAAGATCTGGGTGTAGTAGGCGTCGATGGTCTTGTCGCGCTCGACCACCTCCTGGGCCCGCTCGGGATCTCCCGCCACGAAGGCGTCGAGGGCCTCCCGCAACATGCTCTGCACATCCTCCGCCATGCGGGGCAGATCCACGTAGGGCTTGAGGGGAGGCTCCGCGTTCAGCTCGACCACCCGCTCGGAGATGTTCACGCACAGGTCGCCGATCCGCTCGAGGTCGGTCACCAGCTTGAGGGCCATGGTGATGAACCGCAGATCCGAGGCCACCGGCTGGCGCTTGGCCAGGATCAACAGACAGAGCTCGTCGATGTCCACCTCCATCTGGTTCACCCGGCGATCGAACTCGATCATCCGGGTGGCGAGGGAGGAGTCACGGTCGATCAGGGCCTTGATGCTGCCCGCGATGATCTCCTCGACCATGGCGCCCATGCGCAGCAGCTGCTCGCGCAGCCGCCTCAGCTCTTGTTCGTATTCACGGTTGGTGTGGGCGCGGGTGGCGATGGGCATGGGGATCCTCGACCAGCGAAGGCTGTGCAGTCACGTGGGGTGGACACAGAAGCGGGCGGGCGCGCGGTCGGGTCAACCGAAGCGACCCGTGATGTAATCCTCGGTCTTGGCCTGGGTGGGTTTAGTGAAAATGCTGTTGGTGCGGTCGAATTCCACCAGGTCGCCCATGTAGAAGAAGGCCGTCCAGTCCGAGACCCGCGCCGCCTGCTGCATGTTGTGTGTGACGATGACCACGGTGTACGTGCTGGCCAGCTCGTCGATCAGCTCCTCGATGTGGGCGGTGGCGATGGGATCGAGCGCCGAGGCCGGCTCGTCCATCAGCAGGACCTCCGGCTCGACCGCCAGCGCCCGGGCGATGCAGAGGCGCTGCTGCTGGCCCCCCGACAGCCCGAGGGCGTTGTCCGCCAGGCGGTCCTTGACCTCGTCCCACAGCGCCGACTGGCGCAGGGCCTTCTCGACCCGGCCGGCGATCTCGCCGCGGTCCTTGATCCCGCCGATCCGGAGCCCGTAGGCCACGTTCTCGAAGATGGACTTGGGGAAGGGGTTTGACCGCTGGAAGACCATCCCGATGCGCCGCCGGACCACCACGGGGTCGATCCCGGGACCGTAGATGGCGTCCCCGTCGAGCCGCACGTCCCCCATCACCCGGCAGGACGGGATGAGCTCGTTCATGCGGTTGAGCGATCGCAGGAAGGTCGACTTTCCGCACCCGGACGGGCCGATCAGGGCGGTGACGTTCTTCTCTGGCAGGTCGATGCTCACCGGCGCGAGCGCCCGCTTGCTGCCGTAGTAGACCTGCAGGTCCCGCACCTCCATCTTCATCTTGGCGTCCCCCGTGGTCGACATCGGCATCAGTGTCCCGCTCCAGCGAAGCGCTTGCGCATCCTCGAGCGGACCACCACCGCCGACAGGTTGAGGACGAAGGTCAGGATCAGCAACACCAGCACCGTGGCGTAGAGCAGCGGCTTGGTGGCGTCGACATCCGGTGACTGGGTGGAGAGCACGTACACGTGGTTTCCGAGGTGCATGAACTGATCGTGCAAGGTGGCGGGCAGCCTGGGCAAGAAGTACGCGACCCCGGTGAACAAGATCGGGGCCACCTCGCCCGCGCCGCGGCTGATGGCCAGGATCGTGCCGGTGAGGATCCCGGGCAGGCCCTGGGGGACCACCACCCGGAAGACGGTCTGGAACTTGGTGGCGCCGAGCGCCAGGGACGCCTCGCGGAGCTCGCGCGGAACCGAGCGCAGCGCCTCCTCGGTCGCCACGATCACCACCGGCATGGTCAGGATCGCCATGGTCAGCGCGGCCCACAGCAAGGCCGGTTGTCCGAAGACCTTCTGGCCGCCCATGAAGATCCGATCCATCCCCGCGCCGACGAACTGGATGAAGAACCCGAGACCGAACAGACCGAAGACGATCGATGGCACCCCCGCCAGGTTGTTCACCGCGATGCGTACCGCGCGCGTGACCGGCGAGCCGGCCGGCGCGTACTCGTGCAGGTAGATCGCGGTCGCCACCCCCACCGGGACCACCGCCAGCGTCATCAGCACCACCATGGCCACCGTTCCGAACAGCGCCGGGAAGATCCCCCCGGCGGTCATGCCCTGTTCGGGGGCCGAGGTGATGAACCTCAGGCTGAACCGGGCGCTCCCGTGGATGATCACGTCCCCGATGACCACGAAGAGGATCAGCAGCACCAGGGCCATGGCCGACCCGGTGGAGATCGCCAGGGCCAGATCGCCGAGCCGGTTGCGGACCTGGCGCACGAAGGGCGACTCCGCCCCGCGCGCCTGCCCTTGCGCGCCCTGGGACAGGGCCGGCGGGCCCCCCGGCGGTGGGGTCGGGAACGCCACCACCTGGCTCATGACGACATCCCGAGGCGGCGCTTCATGCGCGCGATGATCCAGTCGCCCGCCGAGTTGACCACGAACGTGCTGATGAAGAGCAGGGTCCCGAGATAGAAGAGCACCGTGTAGTGTGCACCGCCGAAGACCACCTCGGCCAGCTCCGCCGCGATGGTGGCGGCCAGGGTCCGGACCGACTCCGTGAGGCTCCCCGAGAGGATCGCCGCGTTCCCCGAAGCCATGAGCACGATCATGGTCTCCCCCACTGCCCGCCCGAGCCCGAGGGCCACCCCGGCCGCGATCCCAGGGCTCGCCGCCGGGAGCAACACCCGAACCACCGTCTGCCAGCGCGCCGCGCCCAGCGCCACCGAGGCCTCGACGTAGCTGCGGGGGACCGCGCCGAAGGCCTCCTCGCTGATGGTGAAGATCACCGGGATGATCGCGAAGGACAGGGCCACCCCGGCCACCAGCGAGTTGAGGCGCGACTCGAGGCCGAAGGCGTCTTGCATCCAGGTCGCCATCACCATGAGCGCGAAGAAGCCCAGCACGACCGAGGGGATCCCGGCCAGGAGCTCCACCACCGGCTTGACGATCTCCCGGACCCGCGGTCGGGCGAACTGCGACACCCACAGCGCCGCCCCGATCCCGAGCGGCGCGCCCACCAGCATGGCGATGAAGCTCACCTTGATGGTGCCCACCACGAGCGGCCAGACCCCGTACTTGGGGATCTCGGACACCGGCTGCCAGATGTGGTCCGGCGCGTCGTAGCCCGGCCACTGCTGCGCGAGCCACATCTGACGCAGGGTCACTTCCTTGTGGATGACCGCGCTGTAGAAGAGCGGGAGGGCTTCCTTGGCCACGAACACGAAGATCAGGATCACCGCGGCGATGGCGGACAACGCCAGGATCTTGATCAGGGTCTCGGCCATCCCGTGCCAGCGCGGAGGCCGGGCCAGCCGCAGCCGCCCCAGCCCCGACAGGCTGGTGGTCGAGACTTCGGGTCCGCCATTGGTGGTCGGCATGGGCAAGGCTCCGTCCCTCGTAGACACGGGCGAAGAAGAGCACTCACGCGTGCCAGACTGGTGCCACGATTGTGACAAATATGCGACGAAGCCCGGGGCCCGACCGACCACTCCGCGCGGGGTCTCACTTGACCGGGAAGTAGCCGACCTTGGTCACCACGCCCTGCCCCTCCGCCGAGAGCACCCAGTCCACGAAGGACTTGGTCTCGCCCGCGGGCTGGTTCCGCAGGTAGAAGAAGAGCGGCCTCGAGAGCGCATAGGTCCCGCTCTGGACGTTGGCCAGCTCCGGCAAGACGCCCGGCGACGCGTCGTCCTTCTTGACCTTGAGGATCTTGATGCCCTTGGCGTAAGCCGCGCCGCCGTAGCCGATCCCGAACTTCTCCTTCGATACGGCGTTCACCACCGCCGCGGTGCCCGGCATGGTCTGGGCGCGGGGCGAGTAGTCCGCGTTCTTGAGGACGTGCTCCTTGAAGAACACGTACGTGCCGGAGCTGTTCTCGCGCGAGTAGATGACGATCTTGGAATCGGCCCCCCCGACCTCCTTCCAGTTGGTCACCTTGCCCGTGAAGATCAGCTTGAGCTGGTCCATCGAGATCTCGGTCATGGGGTTGGCGGCGTTCACGTAGACCGACAGGCCGTCCCGCGCCACGGGGATCTCGACCCCGGTCGTCGCGTATCGGTCGCGCAGCTTCTCCTTCTCGGGGGCGCTCATCGCGCGCGAGGACTGACAGACATCCGTGGTGCCGTTGATGAGCGCGCTGATGCCGGTTCCAGAGCCCCCCCCCGTGACCTGCAGGGTCACGTCGGGGTGCTTCTTCATGAACTCTTCGGCCCAGCGCTGCCCGAGGATCACCATGGTGTCCGAGCCCTTGATGGTCACGGTGCCGGCCGCCGCCGCACCGCCGGCCACCCCCTGCCACACCAGCGCCGCCAGTCCCAGCCATCCGAATCTCTTGATCGCGTGCATCGTGGTCTCCTTGTCGTTTTTGATTCTAGAAGCGCGCCTGAAGCTGGGCCGTGAAGACGTCGTTGGCGATGGTGATGCTCTGCTCGGCGACGTGCTCGTAGGTGAAGGTCGCCTTGACGTTGCTGGATGGGAAGATGAGCGCCCCGAAGCCGTAGGTATTGACCCGATCGCCGAGGCCCTTGGCGATGTCGAGCGTGCACGAGTCCGGCAAGGCCAGCGTGACGTTGGGATCGAAGGAGTCCACCCGCACGACGAGCCCCGCGTAGTCGCCGAGGTTCTGGACCGCGGTGATGATCCAGCCGAGCTGGGTGCGGTCGAGGCAGGGGTTGGCTGGCGTGGTCCCCAGCGCCCGGTTGCTGTCCTTGGCGTAGATGAGCTCGCCTTTCAGCGCCAGGCCGCCGAGGCCCGGGATGTCGAAGTAGGTCTGCACATCCGCGCCGAGCCGCAAGAGCCCATACGACTGATAGGTGGCGGGGCTGGCCGGGGTGGTGGTGACCTCGTCGGGGGTGAGCATCTTGTCGCCGTTCTTGTCGGTCCACACCGTGGTGAGGGCGGTCGCGGGTTTCCCGTCCAGGCGGCGCCCGTAGTACCCCGAAAGGCCACCCACGATCCAGCCGAAATCGCCGCCCACCCGGCCGACCAGATCCTTGAAGTCGTTGCGATCGGTGGTGCCGTTGGGGACGTTGCCGTTGACCAGCGCCGCCGCGAAGCGCAGCCACTCGTAACGCGCGGTCAGGCGGACCCCGCGATCGCGCTCGCCGGGGAAGAGGCTGCGAATGACGAGGGCCCGCTCTGGCATCTCCCGATCCCCCGAGGACTGGAGGATCTCGTAGCCGAATGGCCACTTGAACTGGCCCACCGTCAGGCGCAGCCCGAAGGGCGACCAGGTGTCGACGAAGGTCGCCTCCGCGTCCTTGAGGACCACGCCGCTCGGGGTCGCGTCGATCTGCAGCAGGTATTCGGCGTTGGTTCCGTCATAGATGACCTTCAACCGACCACGCCGAACCAGGAACTGACTCTTCACCTTGGAGTTCCCGCTCGCATCGACGGTGTCCGACGAATCCCCGTGCCACTCGTATCGGCCCTGGATGTAGCCGCTCAGCTTGATGCGGTTCAGGCGGTCCACGATCGAGCGCGTGGCCGAGGCCGCCTCGTCGAGCCCACCGACCTTGCCCTCGAGGTTGCCGAGGCGCACATCCGTGGGCTCGGGGGGCGGGACGGCGCCGGGATCATCGCCCGCCGGCGAGGCCGGCTGCGGCGCCCCGCCCTGCTGGTCGCTGGCGGCAGGGGGCGTCGGGGCCGGCGCCGGTCTTGCCTCGGTGGGCCCACCCTCGGCAGGCGCCGGATCCTGCGGCGGGCTCGGGCTCGAGGAAGGGGGCTCGGACCCGGGCGCGACGGCGGGCGCCACTTGGCCGCCGGAGGAGGGGTCCCCCGCAACGGGTGGCTCGTGGGCCGGGGAGGATGCTGGCGGAGGCGGAGGTGGAGCCTGCGCGAAGGCCGGCATCCCGACCGCGACCAACAGCAGGAGCGCCGAGATCGCGCTCGACCTCCTAGCAGCCCGTGGTGAAAGTTTCCGCGTCGCCGAAACGGGCGGGGCGCCCATTTCGGCTCGGTCCGACTTCCACCACGGGCGGCTCGATGAACGAAAGGTTTGCTCAGGTCGCATGGGTGAAGTCACTGGGGTCATTGGGCGTGGACCATAGGTGTGCGCTGTGACACGTGTGTGTCGAGACCGTAACGCTTCCGGATCTCGCATGAGGCCGAACCGCGGCGGAGGGGCCACGCCCCGGACATCAACCGCTCGGCACCCGCCGGGCCGGTCGCCGCCCTCGCCCCCGAGCTCGGGTCACGGCGACCCGGAGGGCGGCGGCCTCGTCTCGGCGGACTCGGACTCGGCCTCGGGCGCGGGCGCCGCGAGGTCGGGCGCAGGCGCCAGCTCCATGCGCGCGAGCGTGAACCAGAAGGTCGTTCCGCGCCCGGGCGTGCTCTCCACGCCGACGTGCCCGTCCATGGCTTCGACCAGATGCTTGACGATGGACAGCCCCAAGCCGGTGCCCCCCATGTCGCGGGAGCGGCCCTTGTCGGCGCGGTAGAAGCGCTCGAACAGGCGCGGAAGGTGCTTGGGCTCGATGCCGGGCCCGGTGTCCTCCACGGCGATCCGCAGCAGGCCGTCCTTCTCGCGAGCGCGCACCGCGATCGATGCCCCCTCGGGGCAATACTTGACGGCGTTCTCGACCAGGTTGGTGAGCACCTGCTCGATCCCCCGGCGATCCCCCCGCGCCCGCGGTGTCCCCGCCGGGATGTCGCACTCGAGCCTCAGACGCTTGCGCTCGGCGGCGTCCCGGAACAGCGCCAGCACGCTGCCCACCGCCGGCGCGAGCTCGATGTTCTCCACCTGGGGGCGAAACTGCTTGGATTCGATCCGCGACAGCTCGAGCAGATCCTCGACCAGCTCCTGCAGGCGGCAGGCGTTGCGCTCGATCATGTCGATGAAACGCAGCGCCGCCTCGGGATCCCGGCCGACGGTCCGGCGCGCGGTCTCCGCGGCCGAGCGCACCGCGGTGATCGGGGTTCGCAGCTCGTGCGACACATTGGCCACGAAGTCCTTGCGCATGGACTCGAGGCGACGGATCTCGGTCACGTCCACGAACACCACCACCAGACCCCGCGGCTCGCCCCCCAGCGGGGTGGCGTGCACCATGAACCGCCGCGGCATCAAGCCGGACAGCTCGACCTCGCCGGATGCGCGGGCACCGTGGGTGGTGGCGCGATCGAGGATGGTCTGCAGGTCCGCGTTGCGGATGGTCTCGATCGGCAGCCGCCCAGCCACGTCGGCCCCGAGCAACAACATCTCGCGCAGGGCCGGATTGACCAGCAGGATGCGGAGCTCGCGATCGAGCACCAGCACCCCCTCCTGCATCGACTCGAGCATGCGCCCGAAGAGATCGCGCTCGCCCCGCAGGGCGGCCAGGGTCTGCGACAGGTTCTCGGCCAGCCCATCCAGCGTGCGCCCGAGCTCCCCGACCTCGTCGTCTCCCTTGATGCGGGTTCGCGCGCCGAGATCCCCGGCCGACATGCGACGGGCCGCCTGGGTGATGTCCCGCAAGGCCTGTGACATCAACTGAGCCGCCACGGTCGACATGAGTACCGCGACCGCCATAGCCAAAAGACCACCCAATAGCAAGAGGCGGCGCAGGCGGGAGATCGCGTTGTCGATGCGTTCGAGCGGCGTCGCCAGCCGGGCCACCGCCACGATCCTCCCGCCCGCGGCGAGGGGCAACGCGGCGTACGACAGGCGCCGCCCCACCGTGGCGCTGGTCCGGGTTGTGAACCCCGGCTGACCGGCCAGCGCCTGCCGGATCTCGGGGCGATCGAGGTGATTCTCGACCCGCGCGAGCTCCGCCGCATCGAGCTCGGAGTCGCCCAGCACCTTGCCGTCGGCCCGCACGAAGGTCACGCGCGCGCCGGCCCTCGAGGCAAACTCGTCCGCCAGCGCGTCCCACTCGGCGAAGGTTCGCCCCTCGGCCCCCGGCTGCACGTCGCGCTGGATCAGGGTCAAGCGCGCGAACAGCTCGACCTTGATGGTCTCCACGATCTCGCTCTCGATCAGGGGCCGAAGGTAGGCCTCGAGCACGAAGATCGACACGGCCAGGATGGCCAGCGACACCAGGACCAGCTTGGTCCTGATGTCGAGCTTCACGGGGTCTCTCCCGGATCGGCGGCGGCGTCGGGTGGCCGTCCGACGAAGCGGTATCCGACGCCGCGGACGGTCTCGACGTAGGCCCCGACCTCGCCCAGCTTCTCGCGCAAGCGCTTGACGTGGGTGTCGATGGTCCGGGTCATGTTCTCCTGGCTCGCCCCCCAGACGTCGTCGAGCAGCACCCCGCGGGATTGCACCCGGTTGCGCCGCTCGTGCAGGGTGCACAGCAGCTTGAACTCGAGCGGCGTGAGGGCGATCTCGCCATCGTCGATCCAGACGCGGTGTGCCCCGGGATCGATGGTCAGCCGTCCGAAACGAATCTGTTGCGAAGGCGGCGCGACCTCCGCCGGCGGCGTGGCGCCCCGCCTCAGCACCGAGCGCAGCCGGAGCAGGAGCTCGCGCACGCTGAACGGCTTGACCACGTAGTCGTCCGCGCCGAGCTCGAAGCCCACCACCCGATCGATCTCCTCGCCCCGGGCGGTCACCATCACCACCGGGATGTTCCGGGTGGTGTCGGCCGCCTTCAGGATCCGGCACACCTCGAGGCCCGACATGTCCGGCAACATCAGGTCGAGCAACACCACGTCGGGACGCTCCTCGGTGGCGAGGGTGATCCCCCGGCGGCCCTCGGCGGCCACGAACACCTCGTGCCCGGCGTCTCGGAGATTGTAGGCAAGCACCTGCCGCAGGTCGGGTTCATCCTCGACGACGACGATTCGGGCCATGCGCGGCCGAGGCTAACCGCAAAAGAGCAGGAGTTCTAGAGCACCGCACGGTTTGCGGGAGACCCGGGTGTCGCCGCCAGCCGGTCAACCCCGAAACGGGTGGCCGCGTCGACGCAGATACGCGTCCTCGTAGAGGCGCTGGTAGTCGCCGGCGGCCCGCTCCCAGGACCAGTCGCGGGCCATGGCAGCCTGGCGCATGCGGCGGATGTGCCCCGGGCGATCGAAGTAGGTGGAGAGCGCCCACCCCACCGTGTTGACCAGGCTGGCCGGGTTCAGATCCGCGAAGACGAAGCCCGTGCCCGAGCCGGACGCCTCCTCGTAATTCTCCACGGTGTCCTTCAGCCCCCCGGTGGCGCGCACGATCGGCAAGGTGCCGTACCGCAGGCTGTACATCTGGTTCAGCCCGCACGGCTCGAAGCGGGAGGGCATGAGGAAGAAGTCCGCGCCGGCCTCGATGCGGTGGGCGAGGCCGTCATCGAAGCCGACATAGGCACGAAACTTGTCGCCCCGCTGGTAGGCGAGCGCCGAGAAGTACCGCTCGGCCTCGGGATCGCCGGACCCGAGCAACACCACCTGGAGATCCCAGGTGAGGAGCCGATCGAGCGCGTGGGCCAGGATGTCGAAGCCCTTCTGGGAGGTCAGGCGGCCGATCGCCCCGAAGAGCGGCACGCCGGGCTCGGCGGGGAGGCCCACCTCGCGCTGCAGCCGATCCTTGCAGGCGAGCTTTCCCGAGAGATCCCCGGCGTGAAACGGGCGCGGCAGATGGGGATCGTGGGCCGGGTTCCACTCCTCGAAGTCGATGCCGTTGAGGATTCCGCGCAGATCGGCCCGGCGGTTGCCGAGCACGCCTTCGAGCCCCATCCCGTACTCGGGGGTCTGGATCTCCTCGGCGTAGGTTGGGCTCACCGTCGAGAGCAGCGTGCTGTGCACCAGGCCCGCCTTGAGCAGGTTCAGATCCCCGAGGTGCTCGAACTCGTCGGGGTTGAGGTGCTGCTCGCCGAGGCCGGTGATGAACATGCCCCCGCGATCGAAGTTGCCCTGGTAAGCCAGGTTGTGGATCGTGAACACGCTGGCGCTCCCGTGCAGCGGCTGCGCCCACTCCACGGTGTTGAGATAGGCGGGCACCAGCCCGGTCTGCCAGTCGTTGGCGTGCACCACGTCCGGGATGAACCCGAGGGCCTTGCACAGCTCGAGCGCGGCCCGCGAGAAGAGCGTGAAGCGCTCGAGGTTGTCCGGATAGGCCTGCCCCGGCGGACCGTAGAGATACGGTCGATCGAAGAAGCGGTTGTACTCGATGAAGTAGATGGGGACCTCGCTGCCGGGGAGCCGCCCCATTCGCACGCCGGCGCGCGCCGCCCCGAAGTACATGGGGACCGCGAGCGAGCCGTCGAGGGGCTCGAGCTCGGACCAGCGCACACCGGCGTAGAGCGGCATGACCACCCGGATGTCGATCCCCCTTTGTCGCAGCGCCTTGGGCAGCGCGCCCGCGACGTCGGCCAGCCCCCCGGTCTTTCGAAATGGCGCAACCTCGGACGCGATGAACAGGACCTTCAGACGGGGCATTTTGGGCGACGGACTTATAGCACCTAACTCGATGCCGCCATGCGCCTCCTCGGGGGTCCAATCACCGCGCCGGCGATTGCGCGGGCGCCGGTGCCGCGGGCGCGGCGGCGGGCGCTGGCTTCTTGCGTGGTGGGGCGGCCTCGCCCGCGCCGGCAGCGACCAGCGGAGAATCGGCACCCGGGTCCCGCCCGGGAGGAACCGGGGGCTTCTGCGCCGCGCCGGAAGTGGACACGGACGGGGCGCCGGCCGCCGGTGACCCACCCGGCGCGGGCTGGTCGAGCTTCTTCACCAGCTCCACCGCATCGCCTGGTCGGGCCTTGGCGTGGTCGGCGCGCTGGCGATCGCGCACCTTCTCCACCTTCGTCTCGAGCTCCTGCTCGTGGGCCTTGATCCGGTGGAGGGTGGCGGGATCCGTCACCTCCTTGGCCAGCTTCTTGATGTTCTCCTTCACCGAGGGCGAGGTCCCCGCGGGCGCGGGCGCGGGCGCGGGCGGCGGCGCCGGCGTCCGCGCGGCGGTGGGCGCGGGCGGCTGCGCCGGGGCGCTGGCGGCGGCGGCTCCCTGCGCGTGCCCGCTGCGCGCGTCCGCCAGAGGCGCGAGCAAAATGAGCGCGACCCCTGCCGACCGAACGAAACCTTTGCGCGTCCGCGCACCCCTGGTTCCGGCCAGCGTGCTCATCGTGTCGTCATCCTGGCGGCGATCCTACAGCTTGCCTGTCGGCTTGCCTACCCGCTCGCCGCCACCTGGTGGCGATCGTGCAGCGTGGGCAGCGGGATCACGCGGGGGCCTGGTTCGCCGACGGCTGGGACGCGTCCTCGCGCAAGGGGGACGCCGCGGTGGATCCCTGCTCCTCTCCGAGCTCCGGAGCCGCGGGGATGGTGAACCAGAAGGTCGCCCCCTGGCCCGGCAGCGTGTCGACGCCAATCTGCCCCTCGTGAGCCTGCACGAGGCCGCGCGCGATGAACAGCCCGAGCCCGGAGCCCCCCTCCGGGCTGCCGGGCACCCGGAAGAACTTCTCGAACAGGCCGGCCTGGTGCTCGGGCGAGATGCCCGGGCCCCGGTCGGCGATCTCGAAGCGCACGAAGGGCGGGACAGGGACCCGGTGCTCGTCAACCTTGACCGGCGCGCCCCAGGCCCGGGCCCGGAGCACGATCTGGCTGTCGCGCGGCGAGTAGCGCAGGGCGTTCCCGAGCAGGTTGCTGAAGACCAGCTGCAGCCGATCCGGGTCGGCGAACACCTCCGGCAAGCCGGGCGGGACCTCGAAGCGCAGCTCGATGCCCGACTGCTCGGCGGCCTGACGATGCACGTCGGCCGCCAGGTGCACCAGCGCCTCGGGATCGACCCGCCGCCGATGCAGATCGATCCGGCCAGATTCGATCCGCGAGAGGTTGAGCAGGTCGTCGACGATGGCCTGAAGCCGGTCGCAGTCCTCGCGGCCGGCGAACAGCAGGTCGGCTTGCTTGGGCGTGAGCGGGCCGACCACCTCCTCGGTGCACAGGTGCAGCGCCATGCGCAGCGACGTCAGCGGCGTGCGGAACTCGTGGGCGACGGTGGCGACCAGGTTGTTCTTCAGCTCGTCGAAGCGGAACAGCCGGGTGGCATCCTGCAGCGCCACCGCCACCCCGGTCACCGCCCCGAGCTCTCCGTAGATGGGCATGGCCCGCGGCAAGAAGATCCGCTCGCCCTCCCCCGCGACGTTCACGTGCAACGCGTCCTCGAACCCCCGGGGCGAGTACGATCCCCGCCCGGACAGCACGTAGCCGCGCATGCGATCCACCAGCGCGCGCACCGCCGGATCGGTCTCGGCGTACTGCTCGGTGCTCGGGCGATCGGGGCTGACCCGCAACAGGCGGATCGCGGCGGTGTTGGCCCCGCGCATCTGTCCGCTCGCATCGAGCAGCAGGACCGGATCCGGCAGGCCGTCGATGGCCGCCTGGGCCGCCTGCTCCGCCTGCAGGAGCTCACCGAGCGAGCTCGCCCGGTACTTTTGCAGGCGCTCCGCCATGCGGTTGAACTCGCTGGCGACCGCGGTGATCTCGTCCTTGCCCCCGACCTCCGCCCGGGCGGCGAGATCGCCCTCGCCGAAGCGGCGCACCGCCCCCGAGACCACCCCGAGTGGGCGCAGCAGGCGGGTGGTCAGCCAGGCGGAGGCCAGGAGCCCGAGCCCGAGCCCGAGGAAGACCACCACCAGGACCACCTGCTGGAAGTGCGCCACGCTCGACTCGGCCCGCGCGCTCTTGCGGACCATGGCGTCCTGGTTGATGGCCAGGATTCGCCCGGCCATGTGCTTGATTCGGTCGCTTTGCAGGGCCATGTCCGAGAAGAAGAACGCATGGCGCTCAGGTGCGCCGGGCAGGCCTCGGAAGCGGGTCCAGTCGTCGCGGTAGATGTGCCAGGCGGCGGCCATCTCGGCCGTGACCTCCCGCTCGCCGGGCTCGGTGATGTTCCGCTGCTGGACCCCGAGCTCGGCCTCGAAGCGTTGCTGCTGCAAGCGCAGCTCGGCGTCGGCCTCGGGCCCGGCGGCGGTGCGGCCCTCGGCGGCGGAGAGGGTGGCCCGATCCATGGTCTCGAGGGCGCCCTGCATGGCCTGCACCGCCAGCACGCTGCGATAATTGTCGGCCAGGATCAGCTCGACGCTGGCCCCGAGCCGCGAGGTGACGCTGGCCGAGAGGGCCCCGACGATGGCCAGCACCAGGGCCAGCGGCACCTGCGCCAGCACCAATTTGGTTCGCAGCTTCATGGCGTGGCCTCCCCGTCATCGGTGGCCACCACGTGCACGTCGAGCCCGCTCGCCTCGCGCACGAGGCGCATCGGGAAGGAACGCCCGAGCCACTGCTGGAGCAGCGAGCGCCGCGAGCGCCCCACCACCAGGTGACCGACCCGGTGCGAGCGCGCGAAGTCCAGCACGGCGTCGACCGGATCGCGGGCCCTCAGCCGGACCACCTCGGCGCCGAGCTCGCGGGCGAGATCCGAGTTCCCCATCAGGATGCGCTGCGACTCCGAGTCGATCTGGTCGGGGGCCTCCCGCGGCGTCTCGACGAAGACCACGAACCAGTCGCCGCTGAATCGTCCGGCCAGGCGCGAGCCCTTGCGGATCAGGGTGTCCCCCGCCGGGGCCCCGGCCGAGAGGCAGACCATCACCCGCCGCTGGCTGTGGCCACCACCGGCGGCCTCGGAGAGCTGGCGCTCGGCGGCGTCGCCGCCCCGCGCCTCGCTGTTGCGCTCGACGCTCTCGGCCACCTCGCGCAGGGCCAGCTCCCGCAACCGGGTCAAGTTCTGCTCCTGGAAGAAGTGGGACAGCGCCCAGGGGATCTTGTCGGGCTGGTAGATCTTGCCCGAGCGCAAGCGCTCCTGCAGGTCGTCCACCGCCAGATCGAGGTTGACGATCTGGTCTGCCAGGCGGATGAAGCTGTCCGGCACCGTCTCCCGGATGGGGATCCCGGCGAACTTCTCCACCACGTCCTTGAGGCTCTCGAGGTGCTGGACGTTGAAGGCCCCCACCACGTTGATCCCCGCGTCGAGCAGCTCCATCACGTCCTGGTAGCGCTTGCGGTTTCGGCTGCCCGGGACGTTGGTGTGGGCGATCTCGTCGACGATCACCACGTCCGGATCGCGCTTGAGCACGTTGTTGAGGCTCATCTCCTCGATCTCGACGCCGCGGTACTCGATCTTGCGACGCGGAATCACCTCGAGCCCGGCCACCAGGGCCTCGGTCTCGACCCGGCCGTGGGTCTCGACGAACGCCACGGCGATGTCCACCGCGCGGGCCTTGAGCGCGTGGGCCTCCTGGAGCATCCGGTAGGTCTTGCCCACCCCCGCGGCGAAGCCGATGTAGAGCTTGAGCCGACCGCGCTTGCTGCGCTCGACCAGTTCCAGGAAGTCCTCGGCGCGCCGCTCGGGGCTGAGCGCGCTCGACGTCACGGTAGGTGGCACCACGTCCACGGTCGGATTCAAGCCCCGTGCCGGGTGCGGGGCCACGGCAGCCCTGGCATTTTGCGGGCCAGCGTGACCCAGGTGGCGGGGCGCGGTTGCAATCTGCAGGGCGCCGATCGCCCGACACTGCAATTCGCTGCGACGCCCCCGCCGAGGGGGCCGCTCCTGGGCGGCAAATGGGGGGATCGGCTTGGCACGAACGATGCCTTAGGTGGGCGCGGAGGTTGCGATGGCTGACTTGCTCTTCGTTCTTACCACGGTCCTGTTCTTCGTCGTTTCCCAGGCCTACGTCCGCGGCTGCGGCCGTCTCTGAACCACCGCCTGGGATCGCAAGACCGCCTCATTTGTTTCGAAGCATCGGAAACGCGAAAGGAAACTCCCATGTCCCTCGACTACTGGCTCGGCGCGCTCGTCTCGCTCGCCCTCGTTGCATATCTCGGATACGCCCTGATTCGTCCCGAAAAGTTCTGAGGACACGATCATGACCTTCAACGGCTGGTTCCAGATCTTCCTCTTTGCTGCCGCGACGCTCGCCGTCACGAAGCCGCTCGGCACCTACCTCTTCGGCGTCTTCGAGCGCAGGGGGGGCGACCGACCTTTCCCGCGCACCCTCGGCCGGGCCGAGCTCTTCCTGCTCCGGGCCTGCGGGGTCGACCCTTCGGCCGAGCAGTCGGCACGGGGTTACGGGGCGTCGCTGCTGGCCTTCAGCGCCTTCGGCGTCCTCGTGACCTACGCGATCCAGCGACTTCAGGGGGTCCTGCCCTGGAACCCCCAGGGCTTCGCCGCCCCCAGCACCCACCTCGCCTTCAACACCGCGGTCAGCTTCGTCACCAACACCAACTGGCAGTCGTACGGTGGCGAGTCGACCATGAGCTACGGCACCCAGATGCTGGGGCTCGCCTGGCACAACTTCACCTCCGCCGGGACCGGCATCGCGGTGGCGCTGGTGATCGCGCGTGGCCTCACGCGCAAGCCCGCCCAGGGCGATCCCGAGGGCCTCGGGCACTTCGTGGTGGATCTCGTGCGCTCGATCGTCTACGTGCTGCTGCCGCTCTCGGTGCTGTTCGGGCTGGTGCTGGCCTCGCAGGGCGTGATCCAGACCCTGCACCCCTACCTCGACGTCACCACGGTCGAGGGCGCCAAGCAGACCATCGCGCTCGGTCCGGTCGCCTCGCAGGAGGTGATCAAGCAGCTCGGCACCAACGGCGGTGGCTTCTTCAACGCCAACAGCGCCCACCCGTTCGAGAACCCCACCGGGATCTCGAACTTCATCGCGATGTTCCTGATCTTCGCCATCCCGGCCGCCCTCACCTACACCTTCGGCAAGATGGCGCGTGATCAGCGCCAGGGCTGGGCGCTCTTCGGCGCCATGATGGTGCTGTTCGTCGCGGGCGTCACCGTCCTCTATTCGGCCGAGAGCGGGCCCAACGCGGCCCTGGCCGGGCTGGGGATCGACCAGAGCGTGGGCAACCTCGAGGGCAAGGAGGTGCGCTTCGGGATCGCCAACTCGGCCCTGTTCGCCACCGCCACCACCGACGCCTCCTGCGGCGCGGTCAACGCCATGCACGACAGCTTCACCCCGATCGGCGGGATGGTCCCGCTCGTCAACATCCTGCTCGGCGAGGTGATCTTCGGCGGCGTGGGGGCCGGCCTCTACGGCATGCTGATCTTCGTCATCCTCTCGGTGTTCATCGCCGGGCTGATGGTCGGTCGCACGCCCGAGTACCTCGGCAAGAAGATCGAGGCGCGCGAGATGAAGGCGGTCATGCTCTACGTCCTCATCTTCCCGCTCATCATCCTCGGGGGTGCGGGCTGGGCCTCGGTCTCGAACTGGGGGACCTCCTCCCTCAACAACGCCGGGCCGCACGGCCTCTCCGAGATGCTCTACGCCTTTGCCAGCGGCACCGGCAACAACGGCTCGGCCTTCGCGGGCCTCAACGCCAACACGCCCATGTGGAACGTGGTCCTGGGGATGGCGATGTTGTTCGGCCGCTTCTTCATGTTGATCCCGGTCCTCGCGATCGCGGGCTCGATGGTCGGCAAGCGCACGGTCCCCGAGGGCCCCGGCACCTTCCCGACTGGGGGCGGAATGTTCGTGGCCCTGCTCGTGGCGGTCATCTTGATCGTCGGCGCCCTCACGTTCTTCCCGGCACTCTCGCTCGGCCCGGTGGTCGAGCACTTCATGTCCCGTTCAGGAAAGGTCTTCTAGCCATGTCTCCCAGCATCGAATCCCGGGCCGTCGCCCGTCCGACCGCCCTCTTCGACTCGGCCATCGTCGGGCGGGCCGCCATCGACAGCCTGCGCAAGCTCGCCCCGAGCCAGGTGATCCGCAACCCGGTCATGTTCGTGGTCGAGGTCGGCAGCGTCCTCACCACCGTGCTCGCGCTGCGTGACGTCTTCACCGCCCACCCGATCGCGCCCCTGTGGTTCAGCATCGGGGTCACCCTGTGGCTGTGGTTCACCGTGGTGTTCGCCAACTTCGCCGAGGCGGTCGCCGAGGGCCGCGGCAAGGCCCAGGCGGACTCGCTGCGCAAGATGCGCACCCAGACCACCGCGCGCAAGCTCGACCAGAGCGGGCACGAGACCCAGGTGGGGGCAGACCAGCTGCGCCTCGGCGACCGAGTGGTGGTCGAGGCCGGCGGGGTCATCCCGGGCGACGGCGAGGTGACGGAGGGGGTGGCCTCGGTGGACGAGTCGGCCATCACCGGTGAGTCCGCGCCGGTCATCCGCGAGAGCGGCGGCGATCGCTCGTCGGTCACCGGGGGCACCAAGGTGCTCTCCGATCGCATCGTGATTCGCATCTCGTCGAACCCCGGGCACACCTTCCTCGACCGGATGATCGCCCTCGTCGAGGGCGCGTCCCGCCAGAAGACCCCCAACGAGATCGCCCTGCACATCCTCCTCGTGGGGCTCACGGCGGTGTTCCTGTTCGCCTGCGTGACCCTGGTCCCGCTGGCGCTCTACGGCAGCATCCGCCTCTCTTCCACGGTGATCGTGGCGCTGCTGGTCTGCCTGATCCCCACCACCATCGGGGGGCTCCTGTCCGCCATCGGCATCGCCGGGATGGATCGCCTGATCCGCAAGAACGTCATCGCCATGAGCGGTCGCGCCATCGAGGCGGCCGGGGACGTCGACGTGCTGCTGCTCGACAAGACCGGCACCATCACCATGGGAAACCGCATGGCCACCGAGTTCCTGCCGGTTGGGGGCACGCCGATCGAGACCCTGGCCGACGCCTGCCAGCTGGCGAGCCTGGCGGACGAGACGCCGGAGGGCCGCTCGATCGTCATCCTGGCCAAGGACAAGTTCCGGCTGCGGGCCCGCGAGATCACCGAGCTCGGGGCGCACTTCATCCCGTTCTCGGCCCACACCCGCATGAGCGGCTGCGACGTCGACGGGCGCCAGATCCGCAAGGGCGCGGTGGACGCGGTGGCGGCCTGGGTCCGCTCGAACGGCGGCACCATCCCCCCCGACCTCGACGCCATCGCGCACACCATCGCCACCGCCGGCGGGACCCCGCTGGCCGTCGCCGCTGGGGCCCAGGTCCTCGGTGTCATCCGCCTCACCGACATCGTCAAGGGCGGCATCAGCGAGCGCTTCGCCCGCTTCCGCAGCATGGGGATCCGCACGGTGATGGTGACCGGCGACAACCCGCGCACCGCCGCCGCCATCGCCAAGGAGGCGGGGGTCGACGACTTCCTGGCCGAGGCGACCCCGGAGGCCAAGCTGCGCCTCATCCGCGAGCAGCAGGCCGCTGGGCACCTGGTGGCCATGACCGGCGACGGCACCAACGACGCGCCGGCCCTGGCTCAGGCGGACGTCGGGGTGGCCATGAACACGGGTACCCAGGCCGCCAAGGAGGCCGGCAACATGGTGGATCTCGACTCCAACCCGACCAAGCTGCTCGAGGTGGTGGAGGTCGGCAAGCAGCTGCTCATGACCCGCGGGGCGCTGACCACCTTCTCCATCGCCAACGACGTCGCCAAGTACTTCGCGATCCTGCCGGCGCTGTTCATGGGCGCCTACCCGGAGATCGCGCCGCTCAACGTGATGGGTTTGACCTCCCCATCGAGCGCGATCCTGAGCGCGGTCATCTTCAATGCGCTCATCATCGTGCTGCTCATCCCGCTCGCCCTGCGGGGGGTGCGTTACCGCCCGCTGGGGGCGGCCGCCCTCTTCCGTCGCTCCATGATGATCTACGGCGTGGGCGGCGTCATCGCGCCGTTCGTCGGCATCAAGCTCATCGATCTCGTGTTGACCGCGTTTCACCTGGTGTGAGGACTCCCATGGCAACTTCATCTCTGGCCGCTGCTCCCGTCGCTCCCGA
>Ga0265332_10000284_pt1 | contig 39799 bp, 33 predicted proteins | sample 41926metaG_FD_202084 | JGI IMG/M metagenome (GOLD analysis project Ga0265332, IMG submission 202084) | Rhizosphere microbial communities from Carex aquatilis grown in University of Washington, Seatle, WA, United States - 4-19-26 metaG | ecosystem: Host-associated > Plants > Roots > Rhizosphere...
GTGCGCTTCGCGGCGATTGCGGGCAGCATCGGGAACAGCGCGTAGAGCGACATCAGCGCGCCGACGGTGAATGGCGACGCGCCGCGCGCGATCGCGTCGAGCGACACGGTGACCCGATTGCCCGCGAGCACCTTGATTCGCGATCGCGAGCGATATCAGCGCGACGAGCGTGCGCCGATCACGGCGCGAGCCGGTCGATGTCCCACCGCGCGGGATCCGCGGGCGAGCGGCGGTAGCGGATGCGATCGTGCAGGCGCGACTGGCGCCCCTGCCAGAACTCGAGCATCACCGGACGGAGCCGGTAGCCGCCCCAGTGCGCCGGCCGCGGCACCTCGTCGGAAAAGCGCGCCTCGGCCGCGGCGAAGCGGCTCTCGAGCGACTTGCGGTTGGCGATCGGCTCACTCTGCGGCGACGCCCAAGCGCCGATCTGCGACTGACGCGGGCGACTCGCGAAATATTCGGCGGACTCGGCGTCGCTCACCTTCGCGACCGTGCCTTCGATGCGGACCTGCCGCTCGAGCTCGGGCCAGAAGAAGTTGAGCGCCGCATCCGGATGCGCGGCAAGCTCGACGCCCTTCCTGCTCGCGTAGTTCGTGAAGAACACGAAGCCGCGCTCGTCGAATCCCTTGAGGAGGACGACGCGCGCGGTCGGGCGGCCGTCCGTGTCGACCGTCGCGAGCGCCATCGCGTTGGGCTCGGGAACGGCGGCGCGCACCGCCTCGTCGAACCAGCGCTCGAACTGCGCGAACGGCACGGGCGCGACCTCGGCCTCGTCGAGCGCCTCGCGCATGTAGTCGGTTCGAAGGTCGGCGATTTTCACGGCGGCGGCGGAATGCGGGAGAACACCGCCATTTTACGCCTCGCCGCGAGGCGCCGTCCGGCGCCGCGCCGTTGCGATCACTGCGTGAACTTCTTCTCCCACGCCGCGTTGATCTTGGCCAGCGCGCCGTCGGCACGCATCGCGTCGAGCGCGTCGGCGAGCGCCTTGACCGTCGCGCGGTCCGTCTGCGGATTGCAGGCGAGGAAGAGCGGCTGCTCGGCGGCGATCATCACGACCTTGACCGGCGTGACCTTCGCGGCGTCGGCGAGGCCGCGGCCGTTGTAGAGCCCGGTGATCCACAGGTCGATGTGGTTGGGGTCGTCGGCCGGCAGGAGGAGACGCCCCGGATTGTCGCGGTCGTCGCGGACCAGGCGCAGATTGGTGACGCCGTTGTCGCGCAGGAAGTCGCCCTTGGCGTCGCGCGACACCGCGCCGACCCGGTAAGGGGCGAGGTCCTTCAGCACCTTCACCGGCACGCCGAAGTCGCCCTTGGCGTACACGGCCCAGTAGTTCGTCGCGATCGGACCGACCCAAAGGAAGATGCGCTCGCGGTTCTCGAGCCGCGCCGTCGCGAACAGGCAGGTGTTCCGCTCGCCCTGCGCGCGCACATAGGCGGTGTCCCACGGCAGCACCTCGGTCTTGAACGCAAAGCCGGCGCGGTTCGCCATCTCGCGCACGATTTCCGTCGCGGCGCCCGTCAGCGTCCCCTTTTCGGTGTAGTTGAACGGGGGACTTTCCTCGGTGAGGAATGTGAGCGCCGCGGAAGCGCCCGGCACGCAGACACATGCGGAGAAGATCGCGAGGGCCATCCGGAGGTACGGCTTCATGAGGGGTCCAAAGGATTGGGAGATTGCTGCATTGTCGCAATTCGCGCTCGCGCTGCCAACGTCTCTCTTCCGCGCCCCCCGGCGCACGCTGGCCGCGGCGTGCGGGCACCCCTATACTCGGCGCTGCCCGTTGCCCGCCACCCTCCTCACGAAGCGCATTGTGGACTTCAACCAGCGGCAGACCCTCATCATCGCAATACTGGTGCTGTTCGCCGGCCGCTTCCTCAACCGGCGTTTCGCGCCGCTGCGGCGGTGGAACATCCCGGAACCGGTCACCGGCGGCCTCATCGCCGCGCTCGTGTTCGGCGCGCTCTATCTCGCGCTCGACCTGAAGATCGGCTTCGAGCTCACCGGACGCGACACGCTGCTGATCGTGTTCTTCACGACGATCGGGTTGAACGCGAGCATCCGGATGGTCGCGCGCGGCGGCGTGATGCTGGCATTCCTCACCGTCTTCGCGGTCGCGAACAACCTGATCCAGGACATCGTCGGCGTCACCGTCGCGAAGGTGACCGGGGCCCCGCCGGTGACGGGCATCCTCGCCGGTTCGGCGGCGCTCGCCGGCGGTCACGGGACGGTCATCGCCTGGGCGCCGACGCTCGCGGAGCGCTTCGGCATCGGCAACGCGATGGAAATCGGCATCGCCGCCGCGACGTTCGGGCTCGTGGCGGGCGGGATTCTCGGCGGGCCGATCGGCCACTACCTCATCCGGCGGAACGGCCTCAGCGGCTCCGCCGCGGAGCACCTCAGCGTCGGCGCGACATACGCCGAGGAGCCGCAGCTCACGCTCGACGCCAACGGCGTCCTCAACACGCTGCTCGTGATCGCCATCGCGATGGGGCTCGGCACCTACCTCAACGATTTCATCGCCGGAATGGGCCTCGTGCTGCCGCAGTTCGTGACCGCGCTCTTTTCGGGAATACTCCTCTCCAACACCGTTCCGGCCGTGTTTCCGCGCCTGCGCTGGCCGACCGGCACGCCGCCGCTGGCGCTGGTCGCGGACATCGCGCTCGGTCTCACCCTCGCGATGAGCCTGATGAGCCTGCAGCTGTGGACGCTGCTCGGCGCCGCTCTGCCGCTGTTCGCGATTCTCGGCGCGCAGGTCGTCGTCGCGTGCCTCCTTGCCGTGTTCGTGCTGTTCCCGCTGCTCGGCCGCACCTACGACGCCGCGGTCGCGTCCGCCGGATTCTTCGGGCTGGGGCTCGGCGCCACGCCGACGGCGATCGCCATCATGACGGCGGTGACGAAGGAGCACGGCGCGAGTCCGCGCGCCCTCCTCGTCGTTCCGCTCGTCGGTGCCTTCTTCGTCGATATCGCCAACGCGGTGACGATCCAGGCGTTCATCGCGTGGCTCGCGACGTAGGCGCCGCGTGGTCCAGCGGGATGCCGGCGACGCGCGACGCGTTGCCGCAGCGTGTCGCCGCCAGGGGATTCGACGCGGCGCCCGCGGGCAATCCGTGCATCCCGGCAGCCGCGCAACACCCGTTTCCCCAGAGCGAAAAAACCGCTGGCAAGGGATTCCCTTCTCTGGGAATTGCGTTATAGTTGCCGCCGATGGGGCAGGATTACCCGTGACAGGACGGCCTGCTTCAGCGTTTTCGCTTTACGTGTTGCGCAACAACTCATAGGAAGGAGAACTATGGCCACCGCCAAGAAAGCTGCAAAGAAGCCCGCGAAGAAGCCCGCCGCGAAGAAACCCGCCGCCAAGAAGCCGGCCGCGAAGAAGGCCGTAAAGAAAGCCCCCGCAAAGAAGGCTCCGGCAAAGAAGCCCGCCGCGAAGAAGACTGCCGCCAAGCGCAAACCGAATGCGGCCTTCATGAAGGCAATGACGCCGAGCGCCGTCCTCGCCGCCGTCGTCGGATCGATGCCGATGCCGCGGACCGAAGTCACCAAGAAGATCTGGGACTACATCAAGAAGAACAAGCTGCAGGACGCCATCAACAGGCGCCTCATCAACGCGGACGAGAAGCTGCGCGCCGTGTTCGGCGGCAAGAAACAGGTCTCGATGTTCGAGATGACGAAGCTCGTCTCGAATCACCTCAAGTAAGCAGCGCCTCGCCCCCGCATCGAGGGGGTCGATGTTGCGGCCGGCCGGGCAATGCCCCGCCGGCCGTGATTTTTTGCCGGGTCCGTTTCCGCTGCGAGCAACGCGCGATGCGTCGGAGGCCAGCGCACGCGCCAGCGCCGCGGCCCACCGCGCCAGATCGGGCAGGTCGCCCGCCTTCTCGAAGAGCGCCCTGCGCTTCCGCCGGCACGATCCCGTGTCACTTCGAACGCGGCGGCTTCGGCCAGTCGTCCTCGTCTTCCAGAATGCGGATGACGCGCGTGCGCTTGCCGCCCGCGTACTTCTCCATCTGCACGAGCACGGGGAACAGCGCCGCGAGCTTCGCGCGGGCGTCCTCCTCGCGCTCGAACGTCAGGATCGCCCCGTCGTCGCTGCGGACGTCGGTCCAGATCCCCTTGTCGTCCTCGACCTCGATCTTGAACATTTGGGTCCCGTGCCGGACGGCGCTTCAGGCGGCCGTGCGCGCGTTCTGCAGCGCGGCGATCCGTTCCTCGATCGGGGGATGGGTGGCGAACAAGGACATGACGCCACCCTTGTCGGTGATGCCGAAGCCACTCATCGACTGCGGCAGCGCGCCCGCCTCGACGCTGCCCAGCCGGCGCAGCGCGTTCATCATCGGCGACGGCGATCCGAGGAGCTTGGCGCTGCCGGCGTCGGCGCGGAATTCGCGATGGCGCGAGAACCACGCGACGATGATCGACGCGAGGATGCCGAGGACGATCTGCGCGACCAGCACGGTGATGAAATAGCCGGGGCCGTTGCCGCGCTCGGTGCGGAACACCGCCTTGTCGACGATCGAGCCGATGATGCGCGCGAAGAACACGACGAACGTGTTGACCACGCCCTGGATCAGCGTCAGCGTGACCATGTCGCCGTTGGCGACGTGCGACATCTCGTGGCCCAGCACCGCCTCGACCTCCTCCCTGTTCATCGACTGGAGGAGCCCCGTGGACACGGCGACCAGCGCGGAATTGCGAAAGGCGCCGGTCGCGAAGGCGTTGGGCGCGCCCTCGTACATCGCGACCTCCGGCATGCCGATGCCGGCGCGCGCTGCGAGCTTGCGCACCGTCTCCACAAGCCATACCTCGGCGTCGTTCGCGGGCTGGTCGATCACGCGCGCGCCGGTCGACCACTTCGCCATCGGCTTCGACATCAGGAGCGAGATGATCGACCCCGTGAATCCGACCACCGCCGAGAATGCGAGCAGCTCGCCATACTGCACGCCGGTCTGCGAATACATAGCGCGGTCGAGCCCGAGGAGCTTCAGCACAACCGACAGCACGAGCACGACGGCGAGGTTCGTGCCAATGAAAAGGATGATGCGTTTCATCTCGGGATCCTTCCGGGAGGAGATTCGGCGACCGGCATCTTAGCGCATCGCCGGCGAGGGGCGATCGAGGACACGAAACCGCTAGCTTCAGTGCAGGCTGACGCGAGCCCTGGCGAGCGTTAGGCCGCAACTACAATGCAATCGGGGCGCGCCGCCATCATATCGATGGGTTCTAGTCGCGGCCCCACGAATCCTTGAGCGTGACCGTGCGGTTGAACACGGGCTTCGCCGGCGTGTGATCCGCGAGGTCGGCGACGAAGTAGCCGTGCCGCTCGAACTGGAAGCGGTCCTCCGGCGCCGCGGCAGCGGCTGCCCGCTCGACGAACGCGGCGATCACGCGCTTCGAATCCGGGTTGAGGTCGTCGAGAAACGTGCGCTCGACGGCCTCGGCCGCGTCGTCGTCATCCTCGCCCGCGACGACCGGGGCGTGACCGGCGACGGCCGCTGCCGCCTCGGCCCCGACCCGCGTGCCGTGCGGATTGCGCGCGCCCGGAAACGGCACGGCGAAGAGGCGGTCGTAGAGCCGCACCTCGGCCTCGACTGCGTGCGCCGCCGACAGCCAGTGGATGTTGCCCTTGACCTTGCGCGCGTTCGCGCCGGGTGTGCCGCTTCGGGTCTCGGGGTCGTACGTGCAATGCACCGCCGTGATGTTGCCGGCGGCGTCCTTGTCGGCACCGGTGCATCGGATGATGTAGCCGTAGCGAAGGCGCACCTCGGCGCCGGGTGCCAAGCGGAAATAGCCGGGCTGCGGCGACTCCTGGTAGTCGTCGCGCTCGATCAGGAGCTCGCGCGTGAGCGGCAGCGCGCGCTTTCCCTGCTCGGGAAAATGCGGGTGGTTGGGCGCGAAGCAGTCCTCGCTCGCCCCTTCCGGGAAATTGTCGATGACGAGGCGCACGGGATCGAGCACCGCGATCCGGCGCGGCGCCTTCATGTTGAGGTCGTCGCGCATGCAGTCCTCGAGCACGCCCATGTCGATCCACGAATCGGATTTCGACACGCCGGAGCGCTCGACGAAGAGCTGGAATCCCGCCGGCGTGAAGCCGCGCCGGCGGGCGCCGACCAGAGTCGGCATCCGCGGATCGTCCCAGCCGTCGACGTAGCCGCCTTCGACCAGCTGGATCAGCTTGCGCTTCGACAGCGCGACGTACGTGAGATTGAGCCGCGCGAACTCGTATTGCTGCGGCAGCGGGCGCGGCAGCATCCCGCCGTCGGCGAGCTTGCCGATCACCCAGTCGTAGAGCGGCCGGTGGTCCTGGAACTCCAGCGTGCAGATCGAGTGGGTGATGCGCTCCAGCGCGTCGCTGATCGAGTGCGTGTAGTCGTAGAGCGGATAGACACACCACTTGTCGCCCGTGCGGTGGTGGCTCGCGTGGCGGATCCGGTAGATCGCCGGATCGCGCATGTTGATGTTCGGGCTCGCCATGTCGATCTTGAGGCGCAGCACGTGCGCGCCGTCGGGGAACAGGCCCGCGCGCATCCGGCGCAGGAGGTCGAGGCTCTCGGCAATCGGGCGATCGCGATACGGGCTCGCCTGCCCGGCTTCCGTGAGCGTCCCGCGGAGCGCCCTCATTTCCTCGGCCGACTGGCTGTCGACGTAGGCGAGACCCTGTTCGACGAACCATTCGGCGAACCGGTAGAGGTCGTCGTAGTAATCGGACGCGTGGTAGAGGTGGCTGCCCCAGTCGTAGCCCAGCCAGCGCACCGCGCCTTCGATCGAATCCTCGAACTCGGTGTCTTCCTTCAGCGGATTCGTGTCGTCGAAACGCAGGTGGCAGCGACCCCCATTTTCGGCGGCGAGCCCGAAGTTGAGGATGATCGACTTCGCGTGGCCGTAATGCAGGTAGCCATTGGGTTCCGGCGGAAAACGGGTGACCACCTTGCCGCCGTATTTCGCCGTGCGGTTGTCCTCATTGATGATCGTGCGCAGGAAATTGGCCGCGGGCGCATTGGCGGGCGCATCCTTCCCGCGGGCGCCGGGTGCAGCGGTTTTCGCCTCGCCGTGAGGCGAAGCGGGCGATCCGAGTTGCGGCGGCGCAGCACCTGTCATCGTTTGTTCATGAACAACAGTGGTTCGACGTACATTCTAACCGGTAGGGGTATCCGCTGCCATCGCCGCGCCTCCCAGTGGGCACCGGCGATTGCCCGGAATCCCGCGCCAGGCAACGATCTGCGGGGACCCGGTTGCGCGCGCCAACGCAGGTTGTCCACAAATCCTGTGGATAATAGTGTGCATATCTTGTAAATTCGATCGCTAAGTCGTACGCGGGCCGGGAAAAAGGTTGCGATGCCCAATTTCAGGCCTGTTTTTTCTGCCATTGCTTCAACCATTTGCAGAATCTTCCCCGCGACAGAAACGCGCCGTTCGCGGCGCCGGATGACAGGCGCATGACGAATTTGTAACGATTGCGATGCGGGAACTTGTCTTGGACGAACGACGTGCTGCGCCTGCGTTGTCGCATGATTTGCGACGACCGCGCTCGAAACGCAGCGTCGGCGTCGCCGCGCCCGGTTCCGCGGGATAATCCGGCATGCGGCCTCGGACGGAACGATCTTCCGGGACGGCCGGCGACACCCGTGCGGTGCTGCCGGTGTCGCTTCTGGTCAGCTCGGCGCGGCTCCTGCTCGAGCGCCACATCGGGCTCGTCTGGGTTTCGGGCGAGATCTCGAATTTCACGCGGGCCGCCTCGGGCCACTGCTACTTCAAGCTGAAGGATCCGCAGGCGCAGGTATCCTGCGTCTTCTTCCGGCACAAGGCGCAGTTCGCCGACTTCGGCCTCAAGGACGGGCTCGCCGTCGAGGTGCGCGCCACCGCGTCTCTCTACGAAGCCCGCGGCGAGTTCCAGCTCAACGTCGAGACGATGCGCCTCGCGGGCCAGGGGGCGCTGTACGAAAGATTCGCGAAGCTGAAGGCGCGCCTCGACGCGCTGGGCTGGTTCGCTCCCGAGCGCAAGCGGGCGCTTCCGGCGTTTCCGGCAGCGGTCGGAATCGTCACGTCGACGCGCGCCGCCGCGCTTGCCGACATCCTGACGACGCTGTCGCGGCGCTGGCCTGCGCTTCGCGTGATCGTCTACCCGACGAACGTCCAGGGCGACGGTGCGGCCGCCGAGATCGCGCTGGCGATCCGCACCGCCAACGCCCGCGCCGAGGTCGACGTGCTGATCGTCGGCCGCGGCGGCGGCTCCATCGAGGACCTCTGGGCATTCAACGAGGAAGCGGTCGCGCAGGCCGTGTACGAATCGGTGCTGCCGGTCGTCTCGGCGGTCGGCCACGAGACCGATTTCACGATCTGCGACTTTGTCGCCGACGCGCGCGCGCCGACGCCGACCGGCGCCGCGGCGCTGATCGCCCCGGACCGCGTGGCCGTCGCGCGCGATCTCGTCGGCTTCAGGATGCGCTGGCAGCGTGCCGCACTGCGCGCGCTCGAGGTGCCGATGCAGCGGCTCGACGTGCTGGAGCGCAGGCTCGTGCATCCCGCGGCACGCCTTGCCGCGCAGGCGCACGAAGCGGGCTCGCTCGCGCAGCGCCTGGTGCGCGCCTTCGCCCATCGGGTGGACGGCGCCGCCACCGATGCGGGCGGCCTCGGCAAGCGGCTGCTGCTGCAGCTCCGCCAGCCGCTGCCGCAGACAGCGCGGCTCCTGCACTCCGGCGACGCGCTCGTGCGGGGCGGTGCGCTCGCGCGCGAGCGCCGCGAGCGCCGCATCGACGCACTCGGACGAAGTGTTGCGCTGCTGAATCCCGCGGCGACGCTGCACCGGGGCTATGCGATCGTCGCCACGGCGGGCGGTGCGATCGTCACGCGCGCCGCCGACGTGAAGCAGGGCGACGATGTCGCGATCCGGTTCGCCCACGGCGGCGCCGGCGCGAAGATCACCCGCACCGATCCCTGAACGGCGCCCGTCGCGGCGCTACGCGACCGCGTCTGTTCCGGAGGCGGCTCCGCAGACCAATTACGCTTCGTCGGGATCGGGATCGTCGACGGAGGCACCGTCGGCGGCGCGCGCGCCCGGCGGCACCGATCCGGCGATCCTCGGCGTGGTCGTGACAACGTCGGCGTTCTGCGCGCGATGCCGCAGCGCGTGGTCCATCAGCACCAGCGCCAGCATCGCCTCGGCGATGGGCGTCGCACGGATGCCGACGCAGGGATCGTGGCGGCCGTGCGTGTTGACGATGACCGCGTTGCCGGACTTGTCGATCGAGCGGCGGTCCTGGCGGATCGACGACGTCGGCTTCACTGCGATCGTGACGACGACGTCCTGCCCGGTCGAGATTCCGCCAAGGATGCCGCCCGCGCGATTCGACAGGAATCCCTGCGGCGTCATTTCGTCGGAATGCTCGGTGCCGCGCTGCGCGACACTCGCGAAGCCCGCGCCGATCTCCACACCCTTCACCGCGTTGATCCCCATCATCGCCTGCGCGAGATCGGCGTCGAGGCGGCCGTAGACCGGCTCGCCCCAGCCCACCGGAACGCCGGACGCGCTCACCGTGATCTTCGCGCCGCAGGAGTCGCCGTCCTTCCGGAGCGCGTCCATGAACGCTTCGAGCTCGGGGACGATCGTCGCGTTGGCGACGAAGAACGGGCTCGCATCGACGCAATCGAAGCTCTCGAACGGAATCGCAAGGGGACCGAGCTGCACGAGATGCCCTCGAATCGCGACGCCGAACCGCTCGCGCAGCCATTTCTTCGCGATGGCACCCGCCGCCACGCGCACCGCCGTCTCGCGCGCCGACGCGCGGCCGCCGCCGCGATGATCGCGAATGCCGTATTTCTGCCAGTACGCGTAGTCCGCGTGGCCGGGCCGGAACGTCTCGGCGATGGCGGCGTAGTCCTTGCTGCGCGGGTCCTCGTTGCGGATCAGGAGCGCGATCGGCGTGCCCGTGGTGCGGCCCTCGAAGACGCCGGAGAGTATCTCGACGGCGTCGGATTCGCGCCGCTGCGTGACGTGCCGCGACGTGCCGGGGCGGCGGCGGTCGAGCTCGTGCTGGATGTCGGCGGCGGCGAGCGCCATGCCCGGCGGGCAGCCGTCGACGACGCAGCCGATCGCCGGGCCGTGCGATTCGCCAAAAGATGTGACACAAAAAAGCGTGCCGAAAGTATTGCCGGACATCGTCGTCGCACCACGCTGCGGGGGTGCGTTCGAGTGTAGCACGCACGCCGCGCACGGTCGGAGCAGCGCGTGGCACGTGCGACAATCGTGCGTGAACGACGCTCCGCCCGTCATTCCCGCGCCGCTGGTGAGCGCGCTCCGCGCCGCGCGCTTCGTTGCGGCGCTGACCGGCGCTGGCGTGTCGGCGGAATCCGGGGTGCCGACCTTTCGCGACGCGCAGACCGGCCTGTGGGCGCAGTTCGATCCGCTGGAGCTCGCCACTCCGGCCGCCTTTGCGCGCAACCCGAAGCGCGTCTGGGACTGGTATGCGATGCGCCGCGAGAGGGTCGGACGCGTGACACCCAATCCGGCGCACGTCGCGCTCGCGGTGCTCGAGCGACATGCTCCGGAATTCCTGCTGATCACGCAGAACGTCGACGGGCTGCACCAGCGCGCCGGCAGCCGGCGCGTCGTCGAGCTGCACGGCAACATCACGCGCGTGTGCTGCTCGCGCGACGGCACGCCTGCCGAGCACTGGGAGGACACCGACGCCGCTGCGCCCCCCCGTTGCGCGACGTGCGGTGCCTTCCTGCGTCCCGATGTCGTGTGGTTCGAGGAGATGCTGCCGCAAGACGCGCTCGCCGCCGCCGAGGACGCCGCAAGCCGGTGCGACATCCTGTTGGTCGTCGGAACGTCGGCCGGGGTCTATCCCGCGGCGGCGCTGCCGACGCTCGCCCGGAGGCACGGCGCGCAGGTCGTCGAGATCAACACCGAAACGACGCCGTTGAGTGCGCAGGCCGACTACGCACTTCGCGGAAAGGCCGGCATCGTGCTGCCGACGCTCGTCGCCGCCGTGTGGAGCGCGTCCGCGCCGCCGGCGTGACGTAACTACTCCGGCGGCGTTTCGGCGTCGCGCGGCGCAGGCGCGGCACCCATTTCGCGCGAAAGCCGCCACGCCATCCATCCCAGCACCAGCGCACCGAGGACGAGGCTCGCCCAGAGGATCCACCGCTTGACGTCCGGGGGCGTGCGCAGCCGATCGGGTCCGCCCAGTTCCATCGCCGGACCGATCGAGGCGACGCCGACACCGGCCGGCAGCCCCTTCACCGCGTCGTAGCCGGGGACGAGCGTCGCGATCGGCAGCGCGCCCGGGCCCGCCGTGCGGTTGCCGTACGCGAGCGTGAACGGCGGCGCTCCGCGGTTGGCGAACACGATCTCCGCCGGCTGCCAACCTGCGCGCAGCGGCGGTGCCGTGCGCGCCGACGCGCCGCTGCGCGGGTCGAAGCGGAGCAACCAGTAGCGGCGCGCGCCGCCGATGACCGGCACCGGCACGCTGGTGACCTCGCCTTCGGGCTGGCGCAGACGGTAGAACACCGTCGAATTGACGCTCTGCCACGGCTCCGTCGGGCTCGCACGCGCGAGGATCTGCGTCGGCACGACCGAGTTCGGATCGGCGAGGCTGACGTCGATACGGTCGACCGGATACGCGCCGCCGAGGTCGTAGTCGAACTCGCCTTCGTGGTCCGGCACCGGCGTGCCCGCCGCGATACGCCATTGCCGCGGCGCCTCGACGATACGCGCCGCGGCTTCGCCGCTCACGGCGGTGAAGTCGATGACGGGCTGGCCCGGCATCCACGACAGCCTCAGGTACTTTGCCCGCGTCGGCGGGATCTCGACGCGGTCGCGCACGAGGCGTCTTCCTCCGTACTCGAGATCGACCAGCACCGCGTCGGTGGTGACGGGCCGCCACGACGCGAGGTCGTCGCCTGCATCGATCCGCAGATGCATCGTCGCCGCACCGACGCTTGCCGGCAGCGTGAACACGAGCGCGTTGAGCGCTTCGGTGAGCGCGGAAGCGTCGAGCACGAACCCGGCAAGCGTCGTTGCCGAAGCCGCGGCCGGCGCGGCGTCGTCCGAGCGGATGTCGACGGCCGTTCCCGAGGCATCGCGGACGACGTGGAGGACGAGTCCCGACACGTCGCGCCGGTCGCGATCGACGTAGAGCGGATAAAGCGGCAGCGCGATCGCGTCTGCGCGGGCATGCGTGTCGGCCGCACGCGGGAGCCATGCATACGGAACGACCTCGGCGTCGGCGTTGAAGACACGCAGATCCGCGAGGTCGGGGCGCGCCGCGCCTTCGTACACCGTCGCCGGCACGGCGACGCGCTGGAACGGCATGCTCCCCACCGGCATGACCGGAATGCCCGACGCGTACTCCGAGGGGCGCTCCGCGTGCGCACCGGTGGCGACGAGGGCGACGAGAACGAGGCGACCGATCATGGGGTGTCCTCCCTGCGCGGCGGCACCGGCGCGAGATAGCCGATCAGGAGCAGCAGCAGCCCCACGCCGATGAAAGATACGATGCGGGTGATCGTGCCGACCTGCGCCAGTTCGACCAGAAATAGCTTCACGACGACCACGCCGAGCAGCGTCGCGCCGGCAAACCACGGCGTGCGCCACTGCCGCCGGTTGGCCCACGCCATTGTCGCCAGCGCGATCGCCGACCAGAGGATCGACAGCGTCGCCTGCACGAGCGGCGAGCGCCACAGTGCATGCGGGTAATACGGGACGTCGTACCAGAAGTGAATGGTGCGCAGCGCGACGGCATTGATCCACAGGAACGCGACCGCTGCGAGCACCGTCGCGACGGCGCCGCGCGGCAGCGTGTCGAACACGCCGGGGTCCTCGCGCCGGACGCGGAACACCCACAGCATGGCGGCGAGGAGCACGATCGCCTGGGTGACGTCCTGCGGATTCGCGAGCGGCAGATAAGGGAGCGGCGAAGGATCGGCGTCGCCGCGCACGTTCGACAGCACCGACCAGATGACGAGCACGACGGCGACCGGAATGCCGCCCTGAACGAGGTAGCCGCGGCGATGCACGCCGAAAGGCCAGCGCTCGCCCGCGACGAGCGCGCACACCACGGCGAGACCGACGGCGGGAACGAGACCCCACGGCACGGTCGCCCACACGCCCGTGCCGTATCCGATCCGGCCGCCCTGCCAGGCGAGTTCATGCGCGGCAAGCAGCAGCACGAGCCAGAAGCTGCCCGCGTGCCACGGTTCCACCGACATGCCCGCAAGGTCCGCAGCGCTGCGCTCGTCGCGATCGAACCGGTGGAGCAGCGCGGCGAGGACCGCTACCGCGAAGGGCCACGCAAGGTAGCCGCCGTCGGCGAACAGGTGCTCCGTGGCGATCCAGCGGTCGCCGATCGCGATGATCGCCGTGACGGCCAGCGCCGGCAGCAGCAGCAGCGTCGGAATTCGCGCCATGCGCCAGCGCAGCAGCCGTTGCATCACCGCGAACAGGATTGCGGTGACCGCGAGCAGCACGACGATGGCCGGAACCTGCATCTCGATCGGCAGCCACCGGTCGACCTCGCGCCACCACGCGTGGAGCCACCACACGACGCCCCAGGCGAAGGTGACGCCTGCGAAAAGGCGCTCGCTGTCGGGAAGGTCGCTGGCGTCGCGCTGCAGCTGCCACGCGCTGAAGAGGCCGGCGATCGCGACCAGCATCGCGCCGACGAAGGCGCTGTTGGCGAAAGGAATCGCCGCCGGCGCGGTGTCCGGCGTCCACACCGAGAGGCCCAGCATGAACGCGATGCCCGCGCCAAACTCGAGCAGCAGCCCGAAGGCGCGCATCACGCGATGTTGCTGCCGGATGCCCGCCCAGAGGATCGCCGCGCCTTCGAGCGCCCACACCGCGGAGGTCCAGCGCGCGTCGAGACCGAGCGGCACCGCAAGCGTCGCGAACACGACGCCCAATGCCAGGAAGCTCTCGACGAGCAGGCGAATGTCGTCACGGTGCCGCGCGTACAGGAGTCGCCCGAGCACGAGGTACACCGCCGACATCGCGAGGGCGCTGTAGGCCATGCCGTACTCGATGTCGCGCACCAGTGCGCTCTGCAGTCCTGCCGCGACCAGCGGCGTGCCGAAGACGAGGCCGCCGTCGACGTAGCTGCGCACCTCGACCGACTGGCGCAGCGCGTAAAGCACGGCGATCGCGACGTAGAACAGGAAGAACAGGATGAGAAATGGCTCGGTCGTCGCGAAATGATCCGGCTGGTAGCGCGTCACGCCCCAGAACGTGCCGACGAGGAACGTGAACACGAATCCCAGCAGGTTGAGCGAGCGCCACGCCTTGAACCACGCGATGCCGAGGATCCCCGCATTGAGCAGCGCGTAGTAGCTGAACAGCATCACGTGATTGCCGCTGTTGGTCGACGTCAGCACCGGCGCGAGAAAGCCGCCAAGGACCGCCAGCGCGGCGAGCGAGATCGCGTCCTGGCGAATCGCGAGCCACGACGAGAGCGCCGAGATCCAGAACAGCAGCGCGAACGCGGCGACCGGCGGCACCAGCGCATAGAGCTTCAGCGCGGTGAACACCGTGAGATAGAGCACGCCCACGCCGCCACCCTGCAGCACCATCGCGTAGGCCCGCCGGGCGAGGCGCAGGCGCCAGCCCACGACGAGCAGCGCGACGCCGCCAAGCGCGACGCCGGCGAGCCGCACCGAGATCGGCACGTGCACGTGCTCGGCGGCATATTTCAGCAGGAAGCCGACGCCGATGAAGAGCAGCAGCACGCCGAGGCGGGCGAGCGTGTTGCCGCCGACGAGCCACGCCCAAACCGGGTTCGGCGGCACCGCGACGCGTTCGGAAAAGAGCGGCGGCGGCGCAGCGCCACGCCCGGGGCCATCGGCCGGCACGGCGACGGATGACGATGCATCGGCCGCCATCGCCGCGCGTGCGGCCGGCGTAAGCGTGCCATCGGGATTGAACGCTGCGTGCTCCGCAATGGCCGGCGCGGCTTGCGCCGCCGTCGCGACGAATGGCGGTGCCGGACTGGGTGCTTCAGAAGGAATCTCAGGCAACGGCGGGAAATCCACAAGTGCCGCGCTGAGCGCCGATTCGCCGAGCGCCGCTGCTGGCATTGCAGCTGCAGCCCTTCCGCGCAGCACGTTCTCGAGGTTCGCCACGCGACGCTCGAGTGCCGCGACGCGCAGCGCCAGCGCCGGATCCGCGGACGGCGCGGCAAGCTCCGGCACACGCGGCGCCATCGCCGGAATCACCGCGGTCCTGCGCTCGCGCCGGATCGCGATGATGACGCCGATGACGAAGCCGACGAATCCGCCGAACGCCGCGCCGCTGCGTCCGTCCATCATCGCGCCCAGCAATCCGCCAACGACCAGCCCGATCAGCGCCGCCATGGATCCCTCCCCGTGTCCCTGGATTGCGTCACTTGCGCGCGCCGCGCAGCGCCAGCACCGTGGTTCGCAGCGCCGGAAGCGAAACCTGCTCGGGCGGCACCGCCGGTGCCGCGCGCAGCGCGATGTGCGAGAAGATCCCGCGCAGTCGCCGCATCGCCTTTCCCTCGTATGACCGGCTGAAGAACGACCCCCAGAGGCCGGACAGCGCAAGCGGGACAACCGGCACGGGCGTATCGCGGACGATGCGCTCGAGACCTGGGCGGAACTCACCCATCTCGCCGGTGGTGGTCAGCTGCCCCTCGGGAAAGATGCCGACGACCTCCCCTGCCGCGAGCGCCTTCGCGACGTCGGCGAACGCTTGCTCCTTGAGCGCCGCGTCATCCTTCGCCGACGCGATCGGAATCGTGCGCATCGTGCGGAAGATGAACGACAGCACCGGCACGCGGAAGATCTTGTGGTCCATCACGAACCGGATCGGCCGGCGCACGCACCCGGCGATGACCACCGCGTCGACGTAGCTCACGTGGTTGCAGATGACGACGCAGGGCCCCGTCTCCGGGATGTGCCGGAGCCCCTCCTTGTCGACGCGGTAGAACGTGTGGATCAGGAGCCACGCGAGGAAGCGCATCAGGAATTCCGGCACGAGGCCGAAGATGAACAAGGCGACGGCCGCGTTCATCATCCCGGTGACGAGGAAGAGTTCCTGGATCGTGAGGCCCGATTTCAGGAGCCCGATCGCGAGCCCGGCCGACACGATGATGAAGAGCGCGTTTAGGATGTTGTTGGCGGCGATGATCCGCGAGCGGTGCGACGGCTCCGAACGTTCCTGGATCAGCGCGTACAGCGGCACGATGTAGAAGCCGCCGAACAGTCCAATCAGCACGAGGTCGGCCGCGACGTGCCAGTGCGCGCGCTCCGCGAAGAAGGCCCCGAGCCCCGCCAGCCCGTGCGCGGACAATCCCCGGCTCGCGAGCCAGAGGTCGACTGCGAAGACCGTGAGCCCGATCGCGCCGAACGGCACGAGGCCGAGCTCGATCCGGCGGCCGGAGAGCCTTTCGCACAGCAGCGATCCCGCACCGACGCCGACGGAGAATGCGGCGAGCAGGAACGTCACCACGTGCTCGTCGCCGCCCAGGATCTCGCGCGAGAACCCGGCGAACTGGGCGAGGAAGATCGCACCGTAGAACCAGAACCACGAGATCCCCAGCATCGACAGCCAGACGACGCGATTGCCCTGCGCGAAGCGAAGGTTCTTCCACGTCTCGGTGAAGGGATTCCAGTTGATCCTCAGCTCGGGCGACACCGGCGGCGTCACGGGGATCGCGCGGCTCACGAGATAGCCGGCAACGGCGACGACCACCGCGACGACGCCGGCGATGATCGGCCCGTGCGGGTGAATGGCGACGACGAGGCCGCCGACGATCGTGCCGAGAAGGATCGCGACGAATGTGCCCATCTCGACAAGGCCGTTGCCGCCGACCAGCTCCTCGGTGGCAAGCGTCTGCGGCAGGATCGCGTACTTCACCGGTCCGAACAGCGTCGAGTGCACGCCCAGCAGCGCGAGTGCGGCGAACAGCAGCACGAGGTCGTGGCGCCAGAAACCGGCGAGGCCGATCACCATGATGACGATCTCGAGGATCTTGATCCACCGGATCAGCCGCGACTTCTCGTACTTGTCCGCGAGCTGGCCCGACGTCGCCGAGAACAGCATGAACGGCGCGATGAAGACGGCGCCGGCAAGATTGACCAGCGCGCTGGCGTCGAGCGAAGTCATCTGCACCGCCTCGAAGGCGACGAAGATGATCAGCGCGTTCTTGTAGATGTTGTCGTTGCCGGCGCCGAGGAACTGCGTCCAGAAGAACGGTGCGAAGCGGCGCTCGCGCAGGAGGTCGTACTGGCTCGGGGAGTGCATCGTCTTGCGCCTTCAGGACGGGTTCGTGAAGAAGGAGCGCGTCTCGAACACGCTGGTCGCGAGGCGGGTGCCGCCGGACGCGTTGCCCCGCCCGGGAAAAAGCTCGAGCGCTCGCGGATTGTGCATCGGAACGCATGGTCGCATGGTCTTGCCCTCACGGCTTCTGTTCGTCGAGATACTCCAGCACCGCTTCGAGTGCCGCGCGCACGGCGTCGGGATCGGTCCAGTACCAGACTTCCTTGCCGATCTTCTCGCTCGCCAGAATCCCCGCCTCGCGCAGCACCCTGAGATGATGCGCGACCGCCGAGCGCGACAGCGTCGATGCCGCGACGATCTGTCCGACGTTGAGCCGCTCGCCGGGCTCGAACATCAGCAGGATCCGCTGCCGATGCGCGTGGCCCAGCGCAACGAACATGCCCGCTGTGCTGCGCCACGCGCGGGGAATCGCCTTCGCATAGCTCTGTCGCATCGATCGTTGTCGCGTTCCAGGCCCGTGACATAACTAACGGGCTAGTCATGTAGTTTCATAGTCTAGCGGCGCCGCAATGGCTGTCAAGACCCGGACCGGGCGCAGGGCGGCGCGTCCGACGAACGGTCGCTACCCGAACGGTTTCGGAGTGGAGGCGCGCAGTGGCGGCACACCGGACGCTACAATCCAGCCTGGCGGCATGGACACCGACGTCTCCCGGCGACCCGCGACCGCGCTTTCGGCACAGGCCCGTCACGATGCAGCAATACCTCGAATTCATGCGCCATGTGCGCGACCACGGCCACCGCAAGGCGGACCGGACGGGCACCGGCACGCTGTCGGTCTTCGGCTACCAGATGCGCTTCGATCTCGGCACCGGGTTTCCGCTGCTAACGACCAAGAAGGTCCACACGAAGTCGATCATCCACGAGCTGCTGTGGTTCCTGCGCGGGGAGACCAACGTGCAGTCGCTGCAGGAAGCCGGCGTCACGATCTGGGACGAATGGGCGGACGCAAACGGCGAGCTTGGCCCGATCTACGGCCATCAGTGGCGCAGCTGGCCGACGCCGGACGGCGGCCACGTCGACCAGATCGCCAACGTGCTGGCCGAGATCAAGCGAAATCCGGATTCACGCCGGCTCATCGTGTCGGCCTGGAACGTCGGCCAGATTCCGCAGATGAAGCTGCCGCCCTGCCACGCGTTCTTCCAGTTCTACGTGGCCGGCGGCAAGCTCTCGTGCCAGCTCTACCAGCGCAGCTGCGACATCTTCCTTGGCGTGCCATTCAACATCGCGTCCTACGCGCTCCTAACGCACATGGTGGCGCAGCAGTGCGATCTCGGCGTCGGCGATTTCGTATGGACCGGCGGCGATTGCCATCTCTACCTCAATCACCTGGAGCAGGTCGACTTGCAGCTGTCGCGCGAGCCCCGTCCGTTGCCGCGGCTCCGCATCCGCAGGCGGCCCGCGTCGATCGCCGAATATCAGTTCGAGGATTTCGAGTTTCAGGATTACGATCCGCATCCCGCGATCAAGGCGCCGGTCGCGGTCTGATCGGGGCCCGTGAAGGCCGCGGCGTCGCACCCGCCGCGCCAATCCCGCCGCACTTGACTCCGGAGCGGCCGGGCAATGAAAATCCGCCGCTGCTGCCCGCCTGCCGGAACGAGACGACGTTTCCCGGATCGCCTGGCAGCATCCGACACTAAACCATGGAGAAATGTGTGAAGGCGCAAACAGTTCGATCGACACTATGCATATTGTTCGCCGCAGCGGCGCTGGTCGGCTGCGGACAGAAGGCCGATAGCGGCGCCGAGAAGGCGGCTGCCGAAGCCAAGGACAAGGTTGCCGCCGCGGCCAGAGACGCCGAGGCATTGGTGAAGGAAACGGAAGCGCGCGAGACAGGCATCGACGCCTACATGTACGCGTACCCGCTGGTGACCATGGAGCTGACGCGCCGCGTGTCGACGAACGTCGTCGCTCCGGAAGGCAGCAAGGCGCCGATGGCCCAATTCGCGAAATTGCGCGGATATCCGGCCGTCGATGACCATACGGTCACGGCACCGAACGCGGACACTCTTTACACCGTGATCTGGCTGGATGTCGCGAACGAGCCGTGGATCGTCAGCGCCCCCGACATGAAAGGCCGGTTCTTCCTGCTGCCGATGCTGGATGGGTGGACGACTGTCTTTGCCGATCCCGGCAAGCGCACCACCGGAACCGCCGCGCAGAAATTCGCGATCACCGGTCCGGGCTGGACGGGAACGCTCCCGGCCGGGGTCACCGAATACAAGTCAGCGACGTCGATGGTGTGGCTGCTGGGCCGGATCTACTGCACCGGCACGCCGGAAGACTACAAGGCGGTGCATGCGCTGCAGGATCAGATGACCGCAGTTCCGCTGTCGTCCTATGGCAAGCCCTACACGGCAGCACCGGGGACGGTTGATCCTGTTATCGACATGAAGACCTCGATCCGTGATCAGGTCAACGCCATGGACGCGGCCTCGTACTTCAAGCTGTTCGCGCAACTGCTGAAGGCCAATCCGCCGGTGGCCGAGGACGCGCCGATGGTGGCGAAGCTCGCCAAGATCGGCATCGTGCCGGGACGGGATTTCGATGCGTCGAAGCTCGACCCGGCGGTCGCGAAGGGACTCGCGGCCGCGCCAAAGCCGGCGCAGGAAAAGATCATGGCCTGGATGAAGGAAGGCGTGGTCGCCGGCGACATGAAGCTCATCGACGGCTGGGCGTTCACGACCAAGACCGGCCTGTACGGCACGAGCTATCGGCAGCGCGCACTGGTCACGGCGATCGGACTGGGCGCGAATCGCCCGCAGGATGCGGTCTATCCGACGTCCGAGGGGCCGGACGTCCTCAAGAAGTACAGCGGCGCGAACAAGTACGTCCTGCACTTCAGCAAGGGCGAGCTGCCGCCGGTCGATGGCTTCTGGTCGCTGACGATGTATGACGCGAGCTACTTCTTCGTGCCCAATCCGATCAATCGCTATACGGTGAGCCAGCGCAACAAGCTGAAGCCCAACGCCGATGGATCGGTCGATTTCTACATCCAGAACGAGTCGCCCGGGAAGGACAGGGAGGAGAACTGGCTGCCTGCACCGAAGGACCAGTTCATCCTGATGATGCGGCTGTACTGGCCGAAGGAGAAGGCGCCCTCCATCCTCGACGGCAGCTGGAAGATCCCGCCGGTCAAGGAAGCGAGCTGACATCCAGGCGCGGCATGCAGCGTCCGCTCGAAGGCGGACGCTGCGTCCGGCCGGTGTGACCGAAAGCCTGTCAGGCCGAGGGGACTGTCGGACTCTGGCCACCGCATGGCGGAACGCTGCCCAGGCACTTGCGCGGACCGGATGCGGAAGCTCGAACGGACAGCAAGGCCAACGTGCCGTGCGCGGACACAGTCGCGCGCGCGGCGTGTGAGAGCACCGGCAAGGCCAAGCTGAAAAAAAGAAGCCCGCCGGGAGGAGGTTAGCGGGCAAGGGGGACTTGAGTGCGGCGGCATCGTTCGATGTCGGTCCGCATGCGGCGGGCGCTGCGCGCCGGCCGGTCAATCTTGTTGCGCGTCGCGCGCGTCAGGCAATCGCGCGCGCGGCGCTGATCCGATAGGCAAGGGCCTCGAGCGTCTCCTGCTGCGCGGGCGACACGGCCTCGCCGTCGTCACTCGCATCGCTTCGCGTCGACCCGAGGCTTTCGAGCCAGCGTGGAGCAAGTTCGGGTGAGAACGTGGGCATGATCGTGTGTCTCTTGGCGTCCGCTTCCTGCCAGACACAAAGCAGGTTCCATGCCACCGACGAAGTTCCACGCGAAATCTGCGATACCCGATTCACTTTCTCCTATGACAACGTCAAGGACGCTGCGCCGGCCGCGAAATGCGCGCGCGATGCGAAACATCGCGCATCTGTCGCGGCGAACCGACAAGCTATGTGTCATTTCTGTTAATGGCCTGTTTTTGCATGACTTTCTCTGTCTCCGATCGGCGACAGCCAATGGAGTTTGCGCCGCACAACGGCGGCAGATCATGACATTGGAATGACGGCCTTCAGCGGGAGAGACAGCCGGGCCACGACAGCTCCCCTCGATTGCTCGCGCCGCACGGGGCGACCCCGGCGCAAACGTCAGCCCGGCTTGCCTTCCTTGAACATCGCGGGCTCGAGGCGGTGCCGCTGCAGGAGCTTGTAGAACTCCGTCCGGTTGCGCTTGGCGAGCTGGGCCGCCTGCGTCACGTTGCCCCCGGTGATCTTGAGGAGCCGGACGAGATAGTCCCGCTCGAACTCCTTGCGGGCTTCCTCGAACGGGACCAGCGCACTCGCGTCCTCGCGAAGCGCGCTCTGGACGAGGCTCGCCGGAATCATCGTCGTCGTCGCGAGCGCGACGGCCTGCTCCAGCAGGTTGAGCAGCTGGCGCACGTTGCCGGGCCACGGGGCGGCCACGAGCAGCGCCATGGCGTCGGGCGCCAGCGACGGGACCGGTCTCTTGTACCGTTCCGCGAGCCTGCGCAGGAAGTGCGTCGCCAGCAGCGGAATGTCCTCGCGCCGGTCCGCGAGCGGCGGCAGTCGCAGCGAGACGACATTGAGGCGGTAATACAGATCCTCGCGAAAGCGTCCCGAGGATTTCTGCGCTTCGAGATCGCGATGCGTGGCCGATATCACGCGGACGTCGATCGGGATCGACTGCGTCGCCCCGACCGGGCGGACCTCGCCTTCCTGCAGGACACGCAGCAGCTTCACCTGCAGCGCGAGTGGCATGTCGCCGATCTCGTCCAGGAAGATCGTGCCGTTGTCGGCCGCCTGGAAGAGGCCCTTGTGCGCCTGGACGGCGCCGCTGAACGCGCCCCGCGCGTGGCCGAAAAGCTCGGATTCCAGCAGCGGCTCGGGGATCGCGCCGCAATTGACCGCGACAAAGGCCTCGTCGCGGCGCGGACTCGCGCGATGGATGGCGCGGGCAAGGAGCTCCTTGCCGGTCCCGGAATCGCCGTAGATCAGCACGCTCGCGTCGGAATCCGAGACGCGGCGCGCCTGGCGCAGCAGGTCTTCCATCTGCGGGCTCCGCGTGATGATGCCGGCGCGCCACTCGCCCGAGGATTCCTGCACCTCGCCGGAGGCGTCGCCCGCGAGCGCCATTGCCGCCGCAACTTTCTGCAGCAGCTCCTGGCTGTCGAAAGGCTTCGTCAGGAAGCCGAAGACGCCGCGCTGCGTGGCCGAGACGGCGTCCGGAATCGTCCCGTGTGCCGTCAGGATGATCACGGGCATCGCCGGATGCTGGCGGTGAATCGCCTCGAAGAGCTGCAAGCCGTCGATGCCCGGCATCCGCAGGTCGGTGATCACGGCGCCCGGTCGCGCCACCGCGAGCGCGGCAAGCGCGGTTTCGCCGCTGTCCGCCGTACGCACGCGATACCCGGCGGATGTGAGCCGGAGGCTGATCAGCCTGAGGAGATCGGGGTCGTCGTCGACCAGCAGAATCTCGCCCCCGGGAACCATGGCGCCCATGCGATTCGATTCCGGGCGCTAGCGCCCGCCTCCGCCGCCGCCGCCGCCGCCGCCGCTTCCGCCGCCGCCGCCGCCGCCGCCGCTGCTACCCCCGCCGAGGCCACGCAGACGGTCGCGCAAGAGGCTCCGCTCCATCGTCTTCAGGTCCTCGAGCTTCTGCAGCGCTGCGTCGGTCTTCTGCTGCTCGTCGCGAACGGCGCGCATGCGCTCGACGATCTGCGCCTGCAGCACCGCGCCCAGCTGCTTCATCATCGGCGAGCCTGGATTGCTGCGGGCGACGTTCTCGAGCAACTGCAGCGCGCGCTGGTCGTCCTGCGGCGAGGTCCGCGCGATCGTGTAGAGCACTGCAAGCCGGATCCGGTTGGCATCGCTGCGCTGCCGCGCGAGCGCCTGCGTCGCGACGTCACGCTCGCGCTTCTGCTCGTCCGGACCCAGCGTTCCGTAGCGCTGCAGGTCGGCGATCAGCGCCAGCAGCTCTTCCTCCTCGAAGGTGAGGACGGGGCGCGCCGCCACGGTGGGCGCCGGCGGCAGGACCGTTGGCGCCGGTGCCGGTGTCTGCTCGGCGCTCTTCTCGGGCTCGGGCGTCACGATCGGCGGCTCGACCGGCTCGATCGGCGGATATTCGACCATCGGCGCAGGAGTGGGCGCGATCGCCGCGGGATACTCCTCCTCGTCGGGCGGAGCGGGCAGCGGCGTTGCGCAGCCGAACAGCGTCGCAGCCGCGAGCAGGATCAGCCAGCGCGCAACGCTCATCGGGTTCCACCCATCGCGACGGGGGCGACGCTCGGCGTCGCCTCGGCGGCGGCGGCCGCACCGGAGGCCGCCGCCGGCAGCATCAGGCGGAAATGCGCGCCGCGACGTCCGTCGGCACGGTCGAGCACCTCGATCCTGCCGCCATGGGCGAGCGCGTATTCGCGGGCGATGGCAAGACCGAGACCGGACCCCTTCACGCGGCCCTCGACCGGCGGCTTGCCCTGATAGAAGGATTCGAAGATCTTCTGCCGGTCGCCCGGGTCGACGCCGTGTCCCTGGTCGACGACGTCGAGCACCGCAAAGCCGTCCTCGGTGTGAAGGTCGATCGCAATCGCGCCCGAGCGCGGTGAGTACTTGATCGCGTTCGAGACGAGGTTGTCTACGATCGTGCGGATCTTGTCGGCGTCGCCGATCACCTGCGCGGGCTGCAGGTCGGGCATGAACGCGATCATCCGCGCCAGCGCGGCAAGCTTGTGCTCGCGCACGACCCGGCCCACGACGTCGGGCAGGAAGACGGTCGAGAGCGTCTGCGGCTCCATCGCCCGCGTCTGGTGATAGGTGAGGAGGTCCTCGATCAGCTTCTGCAGCGACAGCGTGTTCTCGCGGACGATGCGCACGATGTCGCGCTGCTCCGGCGAGAGCGCGCCGCCGACGTTGTCGCGCAGCAGCTCGGCCCCCTCGCGCACCGCCGTCAGCGGCGTCTTGAGCTCGTGGGACACGTGCCGCAGAAAGCGGTTCTGCTGCTCCTCGAGGTCATGCAGCCGCGTGCGCAGCCACTCGAGGCGCTGGCCGAGATAGCGCAGGTCCTGCGGGCCGTTGACCTCGATAGCGTGCGTGAAGTCGGCGGTGCCCATCTGGCGGATTGCCTGATCGAGCTGGCGGATCGGGCGCGCGATGAGCACGGCGAAGAGGATGGCGAGCGCGAGGGCGATACCTGCCGCGGCGAGCGTCAGGTACAGCCATTTCTCGCGGCCCTGCGCCGCGATCTCCTGCAGCCGCAGGATCGCGCGGTCGGTGAGGTCGTTGGTCGCCGTCACGGTGAGCTGTGCGCCCTCGACCAGCTTCGAGTAGCCGGACGCGAGCTGCGCCTGCGCATCGGCGGAATGCAGCGGCGCGGCCAGTGATTTGTAGAGCGTCGACTCGCTGTCTGCGAGACGCGCCAGCGCCGCAAGCTTGTCCTCGGCGAGCGGCAGCGACGAGAGCTGCTTTTCCGTCTGCAGGAATTCCTGCCGCACGCGGGCATAGTCGTCGAGCAGCGTGCCGTCCTCGAGAATCAGGTACTGGCGCACGATCCGCTCGAGCGTCGCCGACTGCTCGACGAGCTGCCGGCTCCCGCGAACCGCCTGCGCCGCCTGCTGCACGGCCTCCTGCCCCTGCGCCTGCAGCTGGTCGAGCGACAGGATGAGTTCCGCCAGCGCATAGATCAGCGGCAGGCTGACCAGCAGGAACCCGAGCAGGATGAACTTGAGGAACGATCTGGGGTAATACACGGTGGATCGCCGCTATAATTTGCGCCAATTATGACACCGTACTCGCCCCTGCGAATGTCGGCATGACCGGCACCGCCCCTGCGTCCGTCGCGGGCACCGGTCCCGGGAAGGCAACGCCGCAGCTCGAGATCGTTGCGGCGGTCGCGGCCAACGGGGTGATCGGCGCCGGCAACCTGATGCCGTGGCATATTCCCGCCGATCTGCGCCGCTTCCGCGCGCTCACGACCGGGCACGCGGTGATCATGGGACGCAAGACCTGGGAATCGATCGGGCGGGCGCTGCCGCATCGGCAGAACATCGTGGTGTCGCGCGCGCCCGCTTTCCGCGCCGAAGGCGCAGAGGTCGCGGCCTCGCTCGACGCAGCGCTCGCGCAGGTCACGCTGCCGGCGCCCGCGTTCTGCATCGGCGGCGGCCTGCTGTACCGCGAGGCGCTGCCGCGCGCGACGACGCTGCATCTCACCGAGATCGACGCGAGCTTTGAGGGCGACGCGACGTTTCCCGCGTTCGATCGCAAGCTGTGGCGCGAAACCGCGCGGGACGCGCATCCGCCGGACGTGCCCGGCGGCGTCGCCTACGCATTCGTCACCTACACACTTGCCGGGTCGTGAGGTCACGGTCCGCGCGCATCGCAGGCAAAACCCAGACTCACTGTCGCATCCACGGAGAACGGCCATGTCCGAAGGTGAATTTCATGTCCACGGTCCGCACGACCACGAAGTCGAGCACGCCGCGCACTCGGGCGACCCGTTCGCGGGTCGCATCGCGGTGATGACGGCGATCTTCGCGACGCTCGGCGCGATGATGGGCTACATGGCGGGAGCCACGCAGAACGCGGCGCTGCTCTTCAAGAACGAGGCGGCGATCAGGAAGACCGAATCGTCGGACCAGTGGAACTTCTACCAGGCGAAGAGCAACAAGCAGAACCTCGCCGAGCTGGGCGCAGTGCTCGCGAGCGGCGACGCACAGGCGAAATTCGCGAAGGAGGCGGAGCGCTACCGCGGGGAGAAGGACGCGATCATGGCCGAGGCGAAGCGACTGGAAGCCGAGTCCGCCGCGGCGGAGGTGAAGAGCGAGGAGTCGATGCACGTCCACCACCGGTGGGCGCAGGCGATGATGCTGATCCAGATCGGCATCGCGCTGGGCGCGATCGCGCTTCTCACGCGCAGCAGGCGGATGGGCATCGGCGCGATCGCGGTTGCAGGCGTTTCCGTGGCGCTGGCGGCGCTTGCGTTCGCCCACATCTGACGCGATTCTCATCCTCGCGTTGTATGCACCCGCCCGTTCCGCGATAATGGCGGGCCGGCGCACTCCGGGCGGCGTCCGTCACGGGACGCGCCCGGCACCTTCGGCCGGGATGGCGGAACTGGTAGACGCAGCGGACTCAAAATCCGCCGGCAGCAATGCCATGAGGGTTCGAGTCCCTCTCCCGGCACCACCCCGATCCGCGCCTGCCAGGCGATGGCCCGCTACACTCTCCGGGATTTCGACTACACGCTGCCGCGCGAGCTGATCGCGCAGGCGCCCTCGCGCGAGCGTACGGGGAGCCGCCTGCTGCGCGTCGACGGCGCGGCGCTCGCGGATCTCGTCTACACCGATCTGCCCTCGCTGCTCGCCGCCGGCGATCTGCTCGTGTTCAACGACACCCGCGTGATCCGCTCGCGGCTCGCCGCATGGAAGCCGTCGGGCGGTCGTGTCGAGCTCATGCTCGAGCGCGTGCTCGGCCGCGAGGAGGCGCTCTTCCAGTTGCGCGCAAGCCATCCGCCGAAATCCGGCGGCGTGCTGCTGCTCGCCGACGGCGTGCGCGCGACCGTCGTGGGACGCGCCGATCGCTTCTTCCATCTGCGCTTCGACGGAACATCTTCGCTCGTCGATTTCCTGGAGCGGCACGGCGAGGTGCCGCTCCCGCCTTACATCACGCGACCGGCAGACGCCGACGACGCCGCGCGTTACCAGACCGTCTATGCGCGCCATGCCGGCGCCGTTGCCGCGCCCACGGCGGGACTGCACTTCGACGAGACCCTGCTTGCCGCACTCGCGGCCGCAGGCATCGCGTTCGCGTACGTGACGCTGCACGTCGGCGCCGGGACATTCCAGCCCGTGCAGGACGACGATCTCGCGCGTCATGTGATGCACGCGGAGCGCTACCGCATCCCCGGCGCCACGGTCGACGCGATCGCGGCGGCCCGCGCGCGCGGCGGCCGCGTCGTCGCTGTCGGCACCACCAGCCTGCGCGCACTCGAATCCGCCGCGGCAATCGACGGCAATATCGCGGCGGGTGAAGCCGAAACCACGCTGTTCGTGACGCCGGGTTACCGGTTTCGCGTCGTCGATCGCCTTCTCACCAATTTCCACCTGCCGAAATCGACACTGCTGATGCTGGTGTCCGCGTTTGCGGGATACGAAGACATCCGCGCCGCCTATGCGCACGCGATCGCCGCGCGGTACCGCTTCTTCAGCTACGGCGACGCGATGCTGCTCGAGCGTGCACGGGAGCGCTGAGCGCGCCGCGCGGCCTGCATCGCGCGCACCGGAGGCAATTCGCGCAACAGGCTGCCCGCGTGGCGCGACCGGCCGGCGCAAAAAGCTAGCTGTTGCGCCGCGAAACAATTACTGTCCGGATCGATCCGGAACGTTTGGATGCGGCAGCCGTCGGCAGCGCTCTCATGGCCCTCACAACATTCACTTCGCATTGTCCCATGCCGCGCGCGACCCTTGCGCTGCGCTGCGCCGATTCGCCATCCCGGGCGCGAGGCGCGCGCACATGACGTCGGCGATGAAATTCCGGGTGAGCGCCACCTCGGGCGCGGCACGACGCGGGCAGCTGCTGCTGCCGCATGGGACCGTCGAGACGCCGGTGTTCATGCCCGTCGGGACCTACGGCACCGTCAAGGCGATGGCGCCGACCGAATTAACCGGGCTCGGCGCCGAAATCGTCCTTGGCAATACGTTCCATCTGTGGCTGCGTCCGGGCGTGGACGTCATCGGCGCGCACCGCGGGCTGCACCGGTTCATGGGCTGGGACCGGCCCATTCTCACCGACTCGGGCGGATTCCAGGTGTGGAGCCTCGGCGCGCTTCGCACCGTGCGCGAGGAAGGGGTCACGTTCGCGTCGCCGGTGAACGGCGACCGCATGCTGCTGACACCCGAGATCTCGATGGAAGTCCAGCACACGCTCGATTCGGACATCGCGATGGTGTTCGACGAGTGCACGCCGTGGCCCGCGACGCGCGACGAGGCTGCGCGCTCGATGGAGCTGTCGCTGCGCTGGGCGAAGCGCTCGCGCGACGCGTTCACTGCGAAACAGGGGCCGAACGCGCTCTTCGGCATCGTCCAGGGCGGCATGCACGAGGATCTGCGCGACGCCTCGCAGGCGGGCCTCGCGGCAATCGGGTTCGAGGGCTACGCGCTGGGCGGCCTTTCCGTCGGCGAGCCGAAGGAGGAGATGCTGCGCATCCTCGCCCACAGCGTGCCGCGGATGCCCGCGATCCATCCGCGCTATCTGATGGGTGTGGGCACGCCCGAGGACATCGTCGCCGCGGTCGCGGCCGGCATCGACATGTTCGACTGCGTGCTGCCGACCCGCAATGCCCGCAACGGGCATATCTTCACGCGCTTCGGCGACGTCCGGATCCGCAACGCGGTGCACCGCACCGATCTTCAGCCGCTCGATTCGACATGCGCGTGCTACACCTGCCGCACGTTCTCGCGCGCCTACCTCCACCACCTGCAGAAAGTGAACGAGATCCTCGGCGCTCGGCTCAACACCATTCACAACCTCTACTACTACGTGGCGCTGATGGCCGGCCTGCGCGAGGCGATCGCGCGGGATCGCCTCGCCGAGCACGTCGCCCTGTTCCACGCCGACCGCGCCCGCGGCGCCTGACGCCGGCGGGGGGCAGGCCGCCCCGGAGGGCCGGGCGAGGCAAGCATGCCGGGTGCGGGACCGCTCCATGCTAAAATTGATAATTTTCCGGCCGCCCGAGCGGCCCGGGACAGTGTGCTTTTCCGCCCCCTTGCGAGCACGGGTCGAGCGGCGGAAGCGCCGGCGCCCGCGGCCCGAACGTTCAAGAGGCGCCGCCGATCCTTCGGAGGACGAACCGTGATCCTTGATTTCCTGATCTCCCCCGCTTACGCGCAATCGGCCCCCGCGGCCGGCGGCGGCACCGATTTCCTGTCCTTCCTGCCGCTCGTCGCGATCTTCGTGGTCTTCTATTTCCTGATGCTGCGGCCGCAGCAGAAGCGCGCCAAGGAGACAAAGGCGATGCTGGAAGCGCTGCAGAAGGGCGACGAGGTCGTCACTGTCGGCGGCATCGTCGGCAAGATCGCGAAGCTGACCGACCAGTACGCAACGGTCGAGATCGCGACCGGCGTCGAGGTCACCGTGCAGCGCCAGGCCGTCGCGACCGTCCTGCCCAAGGGCTCGCTCAAGAACCTCTGACGCTGCGCCGGGCGCCCTCGCGTCGCGACCCCGCCCGCCCGACGCACGCCCGACCCGACGTCCACCGAACACGCCAATCCGCCTCCCATGAACCGCTACCCGCTCTGGAAGTACATCGTCATCGCCATCGCGCTGATCGTCGGCTTCCTCTATACGCTGCCGAATTTCTTCCCCGAGGTGCCGGCGGTGCAGGTGTCGACCTCGAAGGCGGCGATCAAGGTCGACACGGCGCTCCTCGGCACCATCGAGAGTGCGCTGAAGGACGGGGGCGTCCCGTTCCTCGGCACCGAGCTCGACCCGGTGGGCGTCAAGGTCCGGCTGTCCGACGTCGACACCCAGATCAAGGCGAAGGACCTGCTGCAATCGAAGCTCGGCGACAACTACATCGTCGCGCTGAACCAGCTCTCGACCTCGCCGCACTGGCTCGCATCGATCGGCGCGCTGCCGATGTACCTCGGCCTCGACCTGCGCGGCGGCGTGCATTTCCTGCTGCAGGTCGACATGAAGGCGGCGCTCGACAAGTCGGCCGACCGCTACACGACGGACATCCGCTCGCTGCTGCGGGAAAAGAAGATCCAGTACTCGGGCATCGGCCGCGAGGGTGCGAACGTCGTGCTGCGCTTTAAGGATGACGCCGAGCGCAATCGCGCGCGCCTCGAGATCGAGAAGGCCTATACCGACCTCTCGCTGCGCGACGCGGATGCCGGCGGCGGCGACCTTCGCCTCGTCGCGGCGCTGAAGCCGGAGGCGCAGACGCGCATCCAGGCGGGCGCCGTCCAGCAGAACATCCAGATCCTGCGCAATCGCGTGAACGAGCTCGGCGTCGCCGAGCCGATCATCCAGCAGCAGGGGGCGGAACGTGTCGTCGTCCAGCTGCCGGGCGTGCAGGACACGGCCCGCGCGAAGGACATCCTCGGCCGCACCGCATCGCTCGAGATCCGCATGGTCAACGACGACGCCGGCGCGCTCTCGGCGGCGCAGGCAGGGCAGGTGCCGTTCGGCAGCGACCTCTACATGGACCGCTCGGGGACGCCGGTGCTGGTGCGCCGACAGGTGGTGCTGACCGGCGACCGGATCAACGACGCGCAGCCGGGCTTCGACCAGCGCAACAACGAGCCCGCGGTGCACGTGAACCTCGACGGCAGCGGCGCGCGGATCTTCAAGGAGATCACGCGCGAGAACGTCGGCAAGCGGATGGCCATCGTGCTGGTCGAGAAGGGCAAGTCCGAGGTCATCACGGCGCCCGTGATCCGCGAGGAGATCGGCGGCGGCCGCGTGCAGATCAGCGGCCGGATGAGCACACGCGAGGCGAACGACATTGCGCTCCTCATGCGCGCCGGCGCGCTGGCGGCGCCGATGGAGATCGTCGAGGAGCGCACCGTCGGGCCGTCGCTCGGCAAGGAAAACATCGACAAGGGCTTCAACTCGGTTGCCTACGGGTTCGCCGTGCTCGTCGTGTTCATGTGCGTCTACTATCTGCTGATGGGCTTCATCTCGTCGATCGCGCTGTCGATCAACCTGCTGCTGCTGGTCGCGATCCTGTCGATGCTGCAGGCGACGCTGACGCTGCCCGGCATCGCCGCCGTCGCGCTGGCGCTCGGCATGGCGATCGACGCCAACGTGCTGATCAACGAGCGCATCCGCGAGGAGCTGCGCTGGGGCGCGACGCCGCACGCGGCGCTCACCGCAGGCTACGAGCGCGCGTGGGGCACCATTCTCGACTCCAACGTGACGACGCTGATCGCCGGCATCGCGCTCCTCATCTTCGGCACGGGACCGGTCCGCGGCTTCGCGGTCGTCCACTGTCTCGGCATCCTGACGTCGATGTTCTCCGCGGTGTTCGTCTCGCGCGGCATCGTCAACCTGATCTACGGCTCGAAGAAGCACCTGTCGTCGATTTCGATCGGGCAGGTCTGGCGCCCCGCCGCGGCCGCGAAATGACCTCCCCGACCCCCGCCCGCCTGCACGCACCGGCGCGCTGAGCGCCCGCGCACCACTCCCGACAAAGACCGCCATGGAATTCTTCCGCATCTCCCGCGACATACCGTTCATGCGGTATGCGCTCGTGTTCAACGTCATCTCGCTGATCACGTTCGTTCTCGCCGTGGTATTTCTCGCGACCCGCGGCCTCAATCTCGGCGTGGACTTCCGCGGCGGCACGGTGATCGAGGTCACCTACGAAAAGGCCGTCGACTTCAACCACGTGCGCGCGGCGATCGACACGCTGGACCTCGGCGAGTACTCGGCACAGAGCTTCGGCGGCTCGAATACCGCGCTGATCCGTCTGCCGCTGAAGGAAGGCCTCTCCAGCGCGCAGCTCTCCGAAAAGGTGATGGGCGCCCTCAAGGCGGCCGATCCGACGGCGCGGCAGCAGCGCGTCGAGTTCGTCGGACCGCAGGTCGGCAAGGAGCTCTACGAAAATGGCGCGCTTGCGCTGCTGCTCGTCTCGCTCGGCATCGTCGGATACCTCGCCATGCGGTTCGAATGGCGCTTCGCCGTCGCGGCGATCGTCGCCAACCTGCACGACATCATCATCATCCTGGGCTTCTTCGCGCTGTTCCAGTGGGAATTCTCGCTGCCGGTGCTGGCCGCGGTGCTCGCGGTGCTGGGCTACTCGGTCAACGAGTCTGTGGTGATCGCCGACCGGATCCGCGAGAACTTCCGCAAGATGCGCAAGGCCACGGTCACGCACGTGATCGACAACGCGATCACGAGCACGATCTCGCGGACGATGATCACCCACGGCATGACGCTGATGATGGTGCTGTCGATCCTCTTCTTCGGCGGCGAGACGCTGCACTACTTCGCGCTCGCGCTCACCATCGGCATCTGCTTCGGCATCTACTCGTCGGTGCTCGTGATGGCGCCGCTCGTGATGTGGCTCGGCGTGTCGCGCGAGGACCTCGTGAAGCCCGAGCGCAAGCCCGACGGCGAAGGCGGCAAGATTCTTCCGTAGCGCTGGGGCGGAACCGGCGCGGCTCCGTCGGGCCGTAAAGGGGCCCGGGGCGCAGCCGACGCATCCGCCCACGCTGCCGCCCGCGATCGTCCCCGACTCTCGATGCTGACAACGCTCTTCTACTCGCTGCTGGCGCTCGACCAGTCGATCGCCACGCTCGCGCTCCAGTACGGGCACTGGATCTACGGGCTCCTGTTTCTCGTGATCTTCGCCGAGACCGGTCTCGTGGTGTTTCCGTTCCTGCCGGGCGACTCGATCCTGTTCATCGCCGGCACGGTGGTCGCGAAGGCGGGGCTCGACGTGCACGTGCTGGTGCTGGTCCTCGCCACAGCGGCGATCCTCGGCGACAGCGTCAACTACTCGGTGGGACGCTACATCGGGCCGAAGGCGTTCGAGCGGCCCGATTCGCGCTGGTTCAAGCAGTCGCACCTGCGCCGGACGAAGGCGTTCTACGACAGGTACGGCGGCGTGACCATCATCATCGGGCGCTTCGTGCCGATCATCCGCACGTTCGCGCCGTTCCTCGCGGGCGTCGCGGGGATGACCTACCGGCGGTTTCTCGCCTTCAACGTAATCGGCGGAATCGCCTGGATCGGCTCGCTCGTGTATGCCGGCTACCTTTTCGGCAACATCCCGTGGGTGAAGGACAACCTGTCGCTGATCGTGATCGGCATCGTCATCGCGTCGCTTCTGCCGGCCGTCGTGACGTTCGTGCGCGAGCGCAAGTCGACGCGGCGCCGCTAGCGCGCTACCGTCGCTCGCGGCAACTGGACTTGGGATGCGCGCGGATGCGCGCAGGTGCGCCGAGGTCCCTCAGACGCGCTTCGCGAGCGCCGCGGCCCGGCCAATGTACGTGGCAGGCGACAGCGCCTTGAGGCGCGCCTTCGCGTCGTCCGGCAGCGCAAGGCCGTCGATGAACGCGTGCAGCGTCTCGCGGGTCATGCCCGACTTGCCGCGCGTCAGCGCCTTCAGCTGCTCGTACGGATTCGGCAGACCGTAGCGGCGCATCACCGTCTGGATGGGCTCCGCCAGCACTTCCCAGTTCGCGTCGAGGTCGGCGGCAAGGCGCGCCGGATCGGCATCGAGCTTGGCGATGCCCTGCGCGAGCGACACCCAGCCCAGCAGCGAATGGCCGAGCGCCATGCCCATGTTGCGCAGCACCGTCGAATCGGTGAGGTCGCGCTGCCAGCGGGAGATCGGCAGCTTCTCGGCGAAGTGGCGCAGCAGCGCGTTGGCGAGGCCGAGATTGCCTTCCGAATTCTCGAAGTCGATCGGATTGACCTTGTGCGGCATCGTCGACGATCCGACCTCGCCTTCGGTCACCCGCTGCCGAAAATAGCCGAGCCCGATGTAGCCCCAGACGTCGCGGTCGAAGTCGATCAGCACGGTGTTGGCGCGCGCGATCGCGTCGAAGAGCTCGGCCATGTAATCGTGCGGCTCGATCTGCGTCGTGTACGGATTGAATTCCAGTCCGACGCCGACGACCACCTTTGCCGCGAGGCGCTCCCAGTCGACATCGGGATAGGCGGCGACGTGCGCGTTGTAGTTGCCGACCGCACCGTTGGCCTTGCCCTTGATCGGAACCCGCTCGATGCCGGCGATCTGGCGCTCGAGGCGGGCGTGGACGTTCGCCATCTCCTTGCCCAGCGTCGTCGGCGTCGCCGGCTGGCCGTGCGTGCGTGCGAGCATCGGCGCGTCGGCATGCCGGTGCGCAAGCTCTCGCAGCGACGCCGCGATGCCGCGCAGCGCCGGCAGCAGGATCATGCGCCGCGCATCCGCCAGCATGAGACCGTGCGCGAGATTGTTGATGTCCTCGGACGTGCATGCGAAGTGGACGAACTCGCCGACCTGCGCGAGCTCGGGCGTGCCGGCGAAGCGCTCCTTCAGCCAGTACTCGACGGCCTTGACATCGTGATTGGTGCGCCGCTCGATTGCCTTGACCTGCGCGGCGTCGGCGGCGCTGAACTTCGCCGCGATGTCCTGCAGCAGCGCGCCGACCTGCGGCGAAAACGGAGGCACCTCGGAGATGGAAGGCTCGTCGGCGAGCGCCACGAGCCACGCGATCTCGACGCGCACCCGCGCACGGATCAGTCCGTACTCGCTGAAATGCTCGCGCAGCGGCGCGACCTTCGCCGCGTAGCGGCCATCGAGCGGGGACAGCGCGGTCAATGCAGGGTCGGTCGCGGACATCGGGCAAGAGGGCCGCGCTCGCGCGGGCGTCATGACGTTCGGGATGAACGAGTCTAGCACGCGCGCCGCGATGGCGAACTGCACACCCGCGCAGGGCGAAGCACGCATGCCGATGCTATACTCGACGCTGTATTCGCACCCCTTCCGCCCACGCGATGAAGCTGCTCGCCTCGCTCACCAGCCCGTACGCACGCAAGGTCCGCATCGCGCTCGCCGAGAAGAAGATCGACTTCGATCTGATCGAAGCCTCGCCACGGGAGGCCGCGGGCTCCATCGCGCAATACAATCCGCTCGGCAAGATCCCGACGCTCGTGCTGGAAGACGGCACGACGCTGTTCGACTCGCGCGTGATCGTCGAATACCTCGATGCGGTGAGCCCGGTGAGCCGCCTGATCCCGGAGCCCTCGCGCCAGCGCATCGCCGTCAAGCGGTGGGAAGCGCTCGCCGACGGCATCTGCGACGCGGCGATGCTGATCGCGCAGGAGCGCCGGCGCCCGGCGCGCCAGCAGAGCAAGCCGTCGATCGCGCACCAGGAAGAGAAGATCGTCCGCGCGATCGACGCGCTGGCCAATGAGCTCGAGGAACGCCCGTGGTGCAACGGCGAGGGCTATTCGCTTGCCGACATCGCGACCGGCTGCGCGCTCGGCTATCTCGACCTGCGTCATGCGGCGCTCGAGTGGCGCGAACGGCACGTCAATCTCGCGCGCCTCGCGGAACGCCTCGCGACGCGGCCGTCGTTCGCCGACACCGCCCCGCCCGCGCCGTAGAACGGGGCTTGCCGCACGACGCGGCGCAGCAATTCTCGGCGCATTCGAACGGCCTCCGCGCGCTCAACCACGGTGCCGTCATGGGCACCGCACCCCTTGCTAAGACTCCGGGATGTTCGTGTAGACTAGCGCCGCTGACGGGCCCGACAAAGAGGCCTGCGACATTCCTTGGGCACCCACCGCCCAGAACGCTCTAGTGGAGGAGACTCGATGAGCACAGTCGTCAAGCCCGCGCCCGCACCGGGTACGCATGGGATTTCGAAGGAAGAAACGCGCGTCATCTTCGCGTCGTCCCTGGGTACGGTTTTCGAGTGGTACGACTTCTACCTCTACGCGGTCCTGGCACCTTTCTTTGCCGCGCTGTTCTTTCCAAAAGGCAATGACACCGCGGCGCTGCTCTCCGCGTTCGCGACGTATGCCGCGGGCTTCCTGATCCGGCCGTTCGGCGCGCTCTTCTTCGGGCGGATCGGCGACCTCGTCGGACGGAAATACACGTTCCTCGTCACGATCATCGTCATGGGTTTCTCGACGTTCGCGGTCGGCCTGCTTCCGACATACTCGGCGATCGGCTGGGGCGCGCCGATCCTGCTCGTCTCGCTGCGGCTGCTGCAGGGCCTGGCGCTCGGCGGCGAATACGGCGGCGCGGCGACGTACGTCGCGGAGCACGCGACGCCCGGCAAGCGGGGCTATGACACCGCCTGGATCCAGACCACGGCCACGCTCGGTCTATTCCTCGCGCTGCTGGTGATCGGCATCTGCCGCTTCGGCAACGTGATGACGACCGCGCAGTTCGCCGAATGGGGATGGCGCATCCCCTTCCTCGTCTCCCTCGTCCTGCTGATCTTCTCGGTCTACATCCGGCTGAAGCTGAACGAGTCGCCGGTGTTCCAGCGGATGAAGGCCGAGGGCAAGGGATCGAAGGCGCCGCTGACGGACAGCTTCCTCCGCTACCCGAACAACAAATACGTGCTGCTCGCGCTGCTTGGCGCGACGGCGGGACAGGGTGTCGTCTGGTACACGGGCCAGTTCTACGCGCTCTTCTTCCTGACGATCACGCTGAAGGTCGACGGAATCACCGCGTACACTCTGATCGCGATCTCGCTGCTGCTCGGCACGCCATTCTTCATCGTGTTCGGCTGGCTGTCGGACAAGATCGGCCGGCTCAAGATCATCCTGGCCGGTTGCCTGATCGCGGCGCTCACGTATTTCCCGCTGTTCGGCGCGCTCACGCATTACGTGAACCCGGCACTCGAGGCGTTCCAGTCCAAGACGCCGATCACGGTCGCCGCCGATCCCGCGCAGTGCGATTTCCACATCTTTGTCGGCCCGTGGTCGAAGTTCTCCGAATGCGACAAGGTCAAGGACGCGCTGACCAAGTACGGCCTGTCGTTCAAGTCGAATGAGCTGCCGGCGGGGTCCGCCGTCGCGACGAAGATCGGCGAGACCGAACTTTCCGGGTTCGATGAAAAGAAGATGCTGGATACGCTGAAGGCCCAGGGATATCCCACCGGCGCCGACAAGAGCGCGATCAACTGGGGCATGACGCTGCTGATCCTGTTCATCCTCGTCATCTACGTGACGATGGTCTATGGGCCGATCGCCGCGTTCCTCGTGGAGATGTTCCCGACGAAGATCCGCTACACGTCGATGTCGCTGCCGTATCACATCGGCAACGGATGGTTCGGCGGCATGCTGCCGCTGCTCGCGACCGCGCTGGTGGCCGCGAAGGGCGACATCTACTACGGCCTCTGGTATCCGATCGTCGTCGCGCTGATGACGTTCGTGATCGGGCTCATCTTCCTGCGCGACCGCAAGAACATCGATCTGCAAGCCGACGAATCCACGTACCTGTAGGATTCCGGCCCTCGGGCCGACGCTCCAGCGACCCCGGCCGGCAACGGCCGGGGTTTTGCATTGGCGGACGCGGTTTCCCCGCGGCCGCGCCCGCCTGCTAACATCGTTGACGAGTGGTATCGAGCGGTCGCCCCGCGAATCCCGTGCGCATTGCACTCCTGTCCGACATCCACGCGAACATCGAGGCCCTCGATGCCTGCGCCGCACATGCACGCGCCGAGGGCGCGGAAATGCACGCGCTCCTCGGTGACTTCGTCGGCTACGGGGCGGACGCCTGCGCGGTGGTCGAGCGCGTGATGCGCTTCGCAGAGGAAGGCGCGATCGTGCTGAAGGGCAACCACGACGCCGCGATCGACCGGCGCGGCGGCTACTTCAACGAGCAGGCGCAGGCCGCGCTCGAGTGGGCGCGGGAAACGCTGTCGGATCCGCAGAAGCGCTTTCTCGCGGGCCTTCCGCTTTTCGCGAAGCACGCGCCCTCCTACTTCGTCCACGCGTCGGCGGCGTCGCCCGAGCGCTGGGACTACGTCGACAGCCCGGGAACGGCCCTGCGCTGCGCCGAAGCCTCGGGCGAGCCTTACACGTTCTGCGGTCACGTGCACGACCAGACGCTCTACTTCGAGACGCCCACCGGGCGCATGAGCGCATTCCAGCCGTCGCCGGGAACGCCGATTCCCGTGCGCGGGCCGCGCCGCTGGCTCGCGATCGTCGGATCGGTCGGACAGCCGCGCGACCGCAACCCCGCGGCCGCGTACACGATGTTCGACGACGTCCGGCGCGAGATCACGTTCCATCGCGTCTCCTACGACTATCTCGCCGCCGCCGACAAGATCCGGCGCGCGGGCCTTCCGGCGGCGCTCGCCTACCGCGTCGAATCCGGCATCTGACGCTTCGTCCTCGGCCATGTCCACGCAGATTCGCCCCGGCGACACGATCGACGGCTTCGTCATCGGCGATTGCCTGCACAAGGGCGGCAACGGCTACGTCTACCGCGTGCGGCCGCCGCCCGAGCGCGATGCCGGCTACCCGCTCCTGATGAAGGTCCCGGGCGTCGGCCCCGGCGAGCCGACGCTCGGCGTCGTCAGCTTCGAGATCGAGCAGACGATCCTGCCGCTGCTCACGGGCTCGCACGTGCCGCGTGTCGTGGCCGTCGGCGATGACGCGATGCGTCCCTATCTCGTGATGGAGGAGATCGCCGGCGAAGGACTCGCCGCGCAGGTCGCGCGCGCGCCGCTCGACGCGGCGGAGCTCGCGCAGGTCGGCGCCGCGCTCGCCGACGCGCTGCAGAGCGTGCACCGGCAGCAGGTGATCCACCTCGACGTAAAACCGGAGAACTTCATCGTGCGCACGGGCGGCGAAGCAGTGCTGCTCGACTTCGGCTTTGCGCGGCATGCGCGCTACCCCGACCTCCTCGCCGAGGCGAAGACATTCGCAGCGGGATCGGCCGCCTACGTCTCGCCGGAGCAGCTTCAGGGCCACCGCGGCGACCCGCGCAGCGACATCTTCGCATTGGGCGCCGTGCTGTACGAGCTCGCCACCGGAGAGCCGCCGTTCGGCGAGCCCGCGACCTTCGCCGGCATGCGCGACCGGCTGTGGCGTCTCCCGTCGCCGCCGCGGAGCCTCGTGCCGTCGCTGCCGCCGCCGCTGCAGGAGATCATCCTGCATTGCCTCGAGACGCGCGCCGATCGCCGCTATTCGACGGCGGCGCACGTCGCCTTCGATCTGCGCCATCCGGACCAGGTGCAGCTCACCCGGCGTGCGGAATGGACGGCCGGCGCCGGCCTCGGGCGGCAGCTGCGCAGCTGGTGGCGCTCGCGCGGGGTCGCGGTGCCGGTCAGCGCGCCGCCAACCGTTGCCGGCAGCGCGCCGGTCATCCTCGTTGCGGTCGACACCGAGCATCCCGACGACGAGCGGCATCCGGCACTGCGCCGCGCGACGCAGGCGCTCGTCGCAATGAATGCGGAATTCCGGCTGATGTTCGTGTCAGCCATCGAGGCGGCGGCGCTGGGCGAAGGAGCGCGGCTCGAGGACACGGCGTCGGGCAAGCACCTCGACCACCGCAACCGGCTGCGCATGTGGGTCGCGCCGCTCGAGCTTCCGGCGTCGCGCACGTCACTGCACGTCGTGGAGTCGGCCGATCCCGCGGAAACGCTGCTCGACCTCGCACGTGTGAATCACGTCGACCTCATTGTGATCGGCGCGCCGGGCACCTCGGATCGTGCGCTCGCCTGGTGGCGCTCGGTCGCGTCCACTGTGACCGCGAACGCGCCGTGCAGCGTTCACGTCGTGCGCACGCCCGAACGCGGAGAGTCCGCGACGCCGCGACCGCAGATCAGGGCCAACCCGCCGATGGGAGTGGCGTGAAAACGCGAAGGTAGTTCCGCCGCGCCGCTCAGCGGCGGCCGGCGTTGATGAGCTCGCGCGTGCGGTCCACCAGCGCGCGCACGGCGGGACGTTCGACCTTCTTCAGGAGCGCCTCGGTGTAATCGGGCAGCAGCGCCGAAAGATCGTCGCGCGTCGAGCAGCGCTCGAGCCGCAGCGTGAACGTGAACGCGCGGATGCCGAGCGCGTCGACGATGGTGTCGTTCATGAACGCCTTGGCCACACGGAAGCTCGCGACTTCGTCCTCGACGGACATCGGCGG
>Ga0265332_10000295_pt1 | contig 39161 bp, 24 predicted proteins | sample 41926metaG_FD_202084 | JGI IMG/M metagenome (GOLD analysis project Ga0265332, IMG submission 202084) | Rhizosphere microbial communities from Carex aquatilis grown in University of Washington, Seatle, WA, United States - 4-19-26 metaG | ecosystem: Host-associated > Plants > Roots > Rhizosphere...
ATATTGTTTGGTTTAGCGAAGAAATAAACTTCTTCCGAATGCCCAAATGTTCTGTCGGAGGATGAGTTTCAGCAGGTCAAGAATTATTGCTTACTAAGTCAACATGGAAATAAACAGGCTCATTTCTGTAAGAGTGTAATAAGTAGTCAACCTTTTTTTCAAAAAGCCCTTGAATTTTTTTAACAATAAGTGCGGGGTAAATATGAATTTCTCCACGAAAGCTTTTTTGGTCATTTCCCTTCTATTGCTTGGTTCTTCGTTCCTATTTGCTCAACAGGAACCCGGACAAATCTACGGCGTCGTAACAGAGGCAGTGACCGGTACAGTAATGCCCGGAGCAACCATCTCGTTGCAGGGCACCAGCTTGGGAACCGCCTCTGATGTCTACGGCAAATACGTTATGCACCAGATCCCTCCGGGATCATATACGCTTGTGGTTCGTTACATCGGCTACAAAGGAAAAGAAGTTTCTATAGACGTGAAATCGGGTTTGAAGATTGAGCAGAATTTTTCGCTCGTCGCTCAAGCGCTTGAAGGTGAAGAAGTGATTGTGACCGCCCAGGCAAGAGGCCAGAAAGCTGCGATCAACCAACAACTATCGTCCAACACAATAAGCAATGTTGTTTCGTCAGAAAAAATCCAGGAGCTGCCCGATGCCAGCGCCGCAACCGCACTGAGCCGTCTGCCCGGTGTTTCGCTTATGAACGGAGATCAGATTGTTATTCGGGGTCTTCAGGCAAAAATGAATACGGTGCTGATCAATGGAGTTCAAATCCCTTCTACAGATATGACCGATCGCGCAACAAGCCTCGGTTTCATTTCGTCAAACCTCCTTTCCGGCATCGAAGTCACTAAAGCGCTCACACCAGATATGGATGCCAACGCAATTGGCGGCGTGGTTAATCTACGGCTGAGAGAAGCACCTTCCGATTTCCATTTTGATTTGTTGTCTCAAGGCAGTTACAATGCCCAAGACCACGTTGAAGACAACTATAAATTCTGGGCAAGCGCCAGTAACCGGTTCTTTGACGACAAATTGGGAGTTTTTCTTCAAGCAAATGCAGACAGATCCGATGGCGGACAAGATATAGGTGCCGCTGCATATCAAATCAACGGTGTGGGCACGTTGGCGTATGGACAAGCACCGTACGAGATGCAGAATTTCTTGTTCACAGACCAGTGGAATGTGGTTACAAATATGGGCGGGAGTCTCATTCTGGATTATAAGCTTCCCCACGGCAAAATAGTCTTCCAAAATACCTATACGAACAATATTAACAACAACACAGATCTCAGATATACGCTCAATTTTGATATAACCGGTGCAAACTATTCAATCTTCCGAAACAACTATGGAAGACAATTAATGATGAACGCTCTGCAATCGGAATATACTTTTGGAGATGTTAAGGCTGAATTAACCTTATCCCATTCTTATACGGACAGATATACACGTCAAAGGTATGGTGATCCCGGTAATCCCTTTGGTTTCCAAGATAATGGCAAGGTCCATCCATTTGGTACGAATGCCGACGGTACTGCTGTGCAGTATTTAAGTCAGCGGCAGTTTTTTACTCCCGACGATGTCATGAACTTGTACATCGACCCTACTGACGCCTATAATGCACCGGTAGCCGGCTGGATCGTCGGCCGTTCAGAAGCTTTCAAACAACATCTATACAATTCAGCTATTGATTTCACCGTTCCAGTAACATTTTCTGAAGATATTTCATCAAAAATTAAATTCGGCGGTAAAATCTCGAGAGTGGCACGGATCAACGACGTCAATGCACTCTTTGACGGATCCGGCGATCCTGACTATTACCTCAAAACAACAAATTTCTTCCCTGGTCATCCGGAACTCTCGGCTACTAACCCGGTTAAGTTCACTGATCTCTGGGCTCAAGGTTGGAAACGCGGAAGCTACTTTCTCAATGGGGATTACCCGTTCAAATACGCCTTTAACAGAGATTTAATGGATTTATACATGAAGACGTCCGAGTCCGGCTGGCAGAAGGGACCGCATTACCCCTATTCGACGAAAGATGATTTTGACGGCGCTGAGATTTTTTCTGCCGGCTATTTAATGGGGACTTTTGATTTTGGCCCCCAGCTGTCATTAATAGCTGGAGGGCGATTCGAAGGCTGGAACATGAACTACCATGGTAGATTCTACGTTACCACGCACGTTGTTTATGGTTATGGAGTTGCATTCGATACTCTGAATAAAGTTGATCGTAACGACAATCATTTTTTCCCCAATGCTCAGCTTCGCTATAAGCTCAACGAATGGTCGGATATCAGACTTGCCTATACAAAAGGTATTTCGCGTCCCGACTACAACGCCATTATGCCGAGCACGTATTACGAACTGGGCGGAACCGCGACCGCCGGAAATACGCGGCTGAATCCTGCAATATCGACAAACTATGATGCTGAGGTATCGTTCTACAATGATAAGATAGGTCTGTTTACAGTAGACGGTTTCTACAAGAGATTGGATGATGTGTTCTTGCTGGAAAATATTTTTTATTCTTCGCTAAGCCATTACAACGTGTCTTTCCCGGATTCGGCTACGTGGGCAACACTTGGACTTGCCCCCGGCGCTATGCCGACCCCATCGCAACAAGTAGGCATATATGTTAACAATCCAAATCCTGCACATATCCGCGGCTTCGAGCTGGATTGGCAGACAGGTTTCTGGTATCTGCCAAAGCCGTTCAATGCAATGGTTTTGAATGTAAACTATACAAGGGCATGGTCCGATATGGACTATAAGCAGGTAAGGAATCTTGATTCAACATATGTAAGCGTGAGCAGCGGCCGTCCTAAAGTAGTAACCGTGTACTACACGCAAGACACGGTTCGCAATGCAAGGCTTCTTGATCAGTCTAATGATGTCGTCAATGTTGCAATGGGTGCCGATTACAAGGGTTTCTCGGGACGTCTTTCATTCAACTTGCAGGGAAATATCATCACCTTCGTATCCCCAACAAGACCCGAAGAAGATCAGTATACGGGGAATATTTACAGATGGGATATCACCCTTCAACAACAATTGCCGATAGAAGGGCTCAAGATAATCTTTGACGGTGTGAACATATTTCATAATCCGATTTATACGTACCAAAAGTTCAGGAGAACTATCGGCGGGCCGATTCTTGACAACCTGCAGTCAATTGCCTATTCACCCAGTTTGTTCAACCTCAGCTTGCGATATAGCTTCTAGTTCTTGCGCAATGGAAATGAGTTCAAGAGAATAATTCAGTTTCATCGAGTAAAAAAAATCAAAGAAAGGAGGGAACAGATCTTCAGCGAAAGAAGGAACCCGGATCATCGTTCTAATCAACCAGTCCATAATTCAAGGAGGCTTCAATGAAAAGGATGCTATTGATCGTCACAACTCTCCTGTTGCCGCTGTCCGTGACTCTTTCCCAAACTCTGGCGGACTACGTGAAGGAAACACGAGGGGATACTCTCGTTATCAAAGACTACGTCGATATGGGTGGAGCTGGAGTGGCAAACTCATTATATAATGCTCTCAATCTTGATACGTCTCATGTTCCTGCGGGTCGTGTGTACTTGTTGAAAGCAAGCGGATACTATCCCCTTGTGAACAACCCCAGTACCCTAAGAAATATCGTTATTGTTGGAGCAGACGCTACACCTATCGTTCAGAATAAAAATGCAAGTTCAGCTCCTCCGCTTATTTGCGGTGCTTCATGGACAGGAGGCTCTAACACAGGCAGCATGAACTATAGTAACAATGTGACAGTGAAAAATTGCAATATTGATCCGTCAGATGCGGCGGGCGATAAGGGCTGGAACTTCTTTTCGGCTCAAGCCAACAATTGTACGCTGACTCTTGATAATGATCTCTTTGAGCGCACGCTGTGGGTATACTTTGCGACCGGCAGCCCGGGACAAAACTATTACGTCAGCAACTGTTATTTTGTGAACATGAACGGTCTGGCATGCAGACGTAACGGCGGCGTCATGGACTCATTTGGCAATATGGACACACTGGTGGTTGAGAATTGCACACACATCATGGCTGAGGGGTCCATGTACAAATTTAGAGGATATCCGTACACAAGAGTCATTTTTAATCATAATAATTTCATCAACTGCTCCGGGTTAATGTTCATGGATTGGGGATTACAGACCACGATGAGCATGACAAACAACATCTTTGTGAATTGTAATGTCCAGGGATATGCCGGCATCGCCTCCATTGACGTCGGTGAACAGGATATGGATGGACAGCCGATGGGTCTCATTAATATTCATACTTTTCCTGCAGATGCTTCGTATGATCCGTTCAGAAGCATGCCGAGAGAATACTTGTTTTCAGGAAATGTCGTTTATTGGGATCCGAAGCTCACGAATGCAACGGACGGTGTGATTCATACGTTAGACGCAAATAACGTCAATGGACATACTAACTGGATGAACCAGATGATTATCATGAATCAGCGAACCGCAGGATATTTCGCTGATAAGACGAACTGGCCTAAACTAGTTCTTGGCAAAAATTATGGATGGGCTCCTCCGTTTACCGACTCCAAGGACCTTCTGACGGCCCAGGTTGACGTTCTAAAAACATTCTCGATTTCGACCTGCGATACCGGCAGTACTGCCGTTATGCCTGATTGGCGTTTGACGAGCACAGGAGCGGACAATTTTGTATATCCCGATTGGCCGATTCCGGTTAATCTTGCGTACAGTGATACCTCCAAGCTATATACGGGTGCAACAGGCGGTTTCCCTGTTGGCGACCTGAATTGGTTCGCGGCTAAGAAAACAACGTGGTTGGCACAGAGGGATGCTGAGTATGCTAAAATTAGAGCCGCAATGGATGCCGGGCTGGATCCTCTTGGCGTTGCAAAATCGACGTACTCGCCTTCTGAGTTCGCACTCGATCAGAACTATCCGAACCCGTTTAATCCGACAACAACCATCTCTTTCTCACTTCCCCATTCAGCAAATACGACGCTGACGGTGTTCAACGTTCTTGGTCAGGAAGTTGCGACGTTGATCAACGGATACACTACGGTAGGAGCGCACCAAGTCCAATTCGATGCGACGAGACTCGCCTCTGGTACTTATTTCTATAGACTGACGAGCGGCGACTTCACGCAGATAAAGAAGATGATGCTCTTGAAGTAGAGGAATAGTTTATTTCTCTGAATTTTTCCATAAAACCCTGATAGTAGCTTATCAGGGTTTTATGTATTATTATTTTGTGTAATTTTCTCACAAATGATCATGAGCCTGACGCATCTCACTGAAATCATACGCGAGCCCTTTCTATGACACAAAGAGCGCAGTACTTTCTTCGTTTTTCCCTTCAGACATTCTTGGCGTTGATAGTCCTTGTGAACTGCCGTGCACAGGAGACCGCTCGTCAGGATACTGTCGCAAGAATTGCGGACCAGTATGCCATTACCGTTCCCGAACTGCAGGAATATGCCCGTGACAATCACTATGGCTACAGGTTTCGGAAGTATCCCGCTGAGCCGTACGAAAAGGCCTTGGATGATATGATCGTTCATCAGCTGAAGAGAATTGATTTTTTTGCTTTGGGACTGAATAGAACCGTAGAATCGCTTCAGCAGATGAAACGGTCGATCAATGAAGAATTAGTGATTCGATACTATAATACCCAGTTCTTCGAAAAATACGTCAACGAAGATTCCATGCAACATGCTTACAAGGAAATGGGAAGAGAAGTGCTCTATCGGCAGATTGTTTTGGCAAAACCCGGAAAGGCTTCACGAAAGGATATCGATTCTCTCAAACTGCTCGCGAAAACGATCAGGATGAGAATACGAAAAAATGAAGATTTCGTCAAGCTCGCTCGGCAATATTCTATAGGTCTTCAATCCAGCTCCGAGAATGCTCTGCAGGCGCTGAATTGGAAGATGAGTCTTTCAAACAATGTGGACTTCACCATTTTTCATCTTCCAGTCAATGAAGTACGGATTTTAGAGGGTGTAGAGTCATTCCATATTGTGCAAGTTGTAAAAACCAGCACGATTGACGTTCAACCCTATGCAGAAGTGAAGGAAGATATTCGAAAGGCTCTCATCGAGAGATATTCGGAATTCTCCCGTGAAGAATTTGAACGGTCGAAGAAGAACCTGATTGATGAAAACAAGTTGAAGTGGAATCCGGAAGCGCTCACACAACTTGTACAGTGGTCCAATATTCCAAAGTTCTATCAAACCGCTTACGCAGATACCCTGCGCGATGCAATTTCTCACGGGCACAACCTTGTCATTCTAACGTATTCGAACAAACGAATCGATCTTAAGGAGTATCTCCGTCTATTGAATGATGTATTGACCTTGGGTGATTTTGTCTCAGTGAAGCAAGATCATGTGAAGAAGTTTATTCTGGAAGCCGTCCGGACGAGCATGATCGTGGACAAAGCCAAGAAACTTGGTCTTGAAAAAGACGTGTTCACTCCTGAAACGACGAACCCTGTTCTGAGCAATGGAATTCTTCGGCTGTACGATCGCCACGAAATTGTGGAACAAGTTCCTCCGGCTACGGAGCAAGCGCTCAAAGAGTTTTATCAGGTAAACAAGGATTCCCTGTATTATCAGTTGGCAAAGGTGAATATCTATGCAGCCGTAGATTCAAACAAGGGTGTCGTAGATGGAATGAAGGAGAAGCTCAATCAGAATGTCCCTTTTGAAAAACTTGCCCCAAGAATTCTTGTAATAACATACATCAGGGAGCGCGACGGGACATTGAAAACATACTTCGGAGATGAACCGCCTCTTTTGGCCGAAGCCGCATTTAAGCTCAAGCTCAATGAAGTTGCCGGACCCGTCGAATACGTAGACCCTGCAAGTGGCAAGCAATATGCGCTCATAAAATGCATAGGAATACGGGATGAGAAGCAGCTGTCATACGATGACGCGAGAAAAACCATTTCGGATGATTTTGCGACCTACCATAGAGAACGAATTGGTCAATCTGTAAGAGAGAGGCTCAAGAAAAAATATGCCGTGACTATCTACAATGATGTTTTGCAGCGAATGTTTTCCTTCCTGGGAATCAGTCCTCAATAATGCGGAGCAGGGCAACAATGGATTTCCCGCAATTCATTTCTTTCACCGTCACAAATTCATGCAATCTCCGATGTACAATGTGCGGCCAGTGGAGCGAAGAGGGATACATCCTCAACCGCGCCGCTGACACACGTCAACGAATGACGTTGGAGGATTGGAAACGTCTGGTTGATGAAGTCGCTCAACACAAAATAAGATTCATTCTGGTCCGCGGCGGTGAGCCTTTTCTGTTCAAAGGAATTATCGAACTCCTGAAGTACATTAACAGGAAGGGAATTTTCCTTTCTGTCGATACGAACGGTACCGTGCTGGACCGGTTTGCTGATGATCTGAGCACAATAACCAACATGCATATAACATTTTCGGTGGATGGACCGGAAGAAATACACGACAATGTAAGAAAGGTAACGGGCAGCTTCCAGAAAATGAAGCAGAACATCGCTTTGTTGAAAAACCTGGAAAACAAGTGCGGCAACACTATAAGTAAGAGCATTTGTTTCACCATCAGCGCCTACAATTATAAATCTCTGGGTGATATGGCTGACGTTGTGAGAAGTCTGTCCCTTTCATCCATCAATATTGTCCCGTACTACTATTTTTCGAATGATGTAGGGACACAGTATAACAAGGAACTCAACGAACATTTCAGTTGTGCGGCGTTCTCTTGGAAGGGGTTTCACCACGAACACTCGGGTATTGAGTTCGACAGATTTAGAGAAGAGCTAAGAGAATATCGGGCGAGTCTCGGCGAAGTTTATGACTTTCCCTATCTTGATCTTGATGAAGATGAATACAGGGCTTGGTTTCATGATCCGTTCACTCCCGTAAAGTCATCCAGGTGCATGAATATCGAAAAGCTGATTGACATTCAACCGAATGGTGAGGCCAATTTCTGCGTCGATTTTCCGGATTACTCCATCGGCAATGTGAAGGATTCAAGCATTGGCGCACTCTGGAATAGCCCCCGTGCAGAACGATTCCGAGACTACAGGCGGGAAAAGCCGTTGTCGGTCTGTCATCGTTGTGGTGCCAAGTACATCTCGGAAATTAAAGAATAGCCGTTCTCAAGAAGCACGCTTATTATCGGGGCCACGATACCTGTCCGTAAGGAGGATACAATGCTGCAAATGCATTCTAAGAAAAAAGTTTTCATCGCCGCGTGTATTGTCTTAACCAACACGGTTTTCAGTCAGAAACTTCAGTTGAACGATCTCGAGTATTTTGAAACGCGAGGGCTTAACGTCATTGTATTCTGAGACCGAACCTGGGAAGAAACTCACGTTCGCCCCGCAACAAAAGGGAAATTGATGATGCTTACGGAAAATGTATTGGACTTCTATCGTGCGAAACTTCAGTATTCGACCGTTGATAGTGCTTATCCTCTGGGCAATAGTCACCTGCAAATCCGTGGCCCAGAATCCGATCATCACGGATCGGTATTCGGCGGATCCCTCCGCAAAGGTTTTTGAAGTCAGAGTTTATTTTTGTGGCGGACTTCATAACCAGGCGGCAGTGTCTTTTTCTTATGGAGAATCATATGAAACTGAGAATCATCGTATCAACAATTGGAATTCTCGTTCTCGCCTTTCTTGACTCATCTTTGTTGTTCGCTCAAACTGCCGAAGTGAGCGCCGGAAGTAATCAAATCATAGATTGGGAAAAGACGCATTCAGCACACCTCACAGGAAGCGTGTCTTCAAAGAAAACAAAAGTCGAATGGACTTGCCCCCAGAATTCGAAAGCCGTCTTCAACGATGCTTCGAATCCTGTTACGGAAATCAAATTTCCCAGACCTGGTTACTATCTGCTAGTACTCTCCGAAAAAGGAGCTGGTAAGGTCTCGGCTAGCAGTTCCACAATTGTCAATGTCTTTGAGCCGAATTCTTACAAAGAAAGACTCGCCGATCTGATAAGTCTTATGACAGTCGATGAGAAGATTTGTCAATTGACTAACCAATCCGATTCAATTCCTCGATTGGGAATTCCCAAATACAACTATTGGAGTGAAGCCTTGCACGGGGTACTTTCAAGCGGAGCAACGTCATTTCCTCAAGCTGTTGCGATGGGAGCCACATGGGATCCCGAGCTGGTCTATCGTGTAGCCACAGCCATCTCGGACGAAGCTCGGGCCTTGCATGTCGTTGCAGGCAAAGGACTGACCTATTGGAGTCCTACGATCAATATTGCCCGAGATCCGCGATGGGGTCGAAATGAAGAATCATACAGTGAAGATCCCTATCTCCTGTCTCGTATGGGCGTGGCGTTTGTCAAAGGTATGCAAGGCAATGATCCCTACTACCTGAAAGCTGTTTCCACGCCAAAGCACTTCATGGCGAACAACGAAGAAGAACGCCGCCATACAGGTTCTTCTGATGTGGATATGCGAAGCATGTTTGAGTACTACTTGCCTGCATTTCGCCAAGTTATTGTCGAAGGTAAAGCGTTCTCCATTATGGGCGCATATAATGAAGTGAATCATGTTCCGTCCAACGCGAATTCGTTCTTGCTCACTGACCTGTTGCGGCGGAAGTGGGGGTTTGAAGGATATGTCGTATCGGACTGCGGCGCTGTCGGCGACATGGTCGAAGGACATCATTTCTTTAAAACAGGCGCTGAAGCTGCAGCGAGAAGTATACTTGCCGGATGTGACCTGGATTGCGGGATAGAATATCGTCAAAACCTGAAGGAGGCTCTTGAGAAAGGACTCCTGGACGTTAAAGATCTTGATCGGGCACTAGAGCGAGTCCTCTCTGCCCGTTTCCGGCTTGGTGAATTCGACCCTCCGGAAATCGTACCCTACAGCTCAATAACAAAAGAGAAACTTGAGTGTAAAGAGAACCAGGATTTGGCACTGGAGGTCGCGCAGAAATCAATTGTGCTCCTCAAGAATAGCGGGATCTTACCTTTGAACAAAGAGAAAACGAAAACCATTGCCGTTATCGGACCCAATGCTGCCGAGGCCCAGCTCGGAATTTACGCCGGCTGGCCTCGTGTTCAGGTCAGTCCGCTTGAGGGAATCATGACCAAGGCCGCCGCACTTGGAATTAAGACAGAATATTCAGTGGGGTGCGCAATTAGCCGCGGATCATTAAGACCCATTGAGCCTCAATATTTCGATAAAATAGAAGGAACTGAAAAGACCGGCATGAAGGGCGAGTATTTTGACAACATGAACTTGGCCGGGAAACCAGTCTTCACGCGCATAGATTCCATGGTGGATTTCAATTTTGGCACCGGTTCTCCGGCTCCCGGCGTACCTGAAGATCATTTTTCCATCCGGTGGAAAGGCAAAATTATTCCGCCGGAAACCGTTCATCATATTGGCACGAGCACGGATGATGGTGCGCGCCTTTATGTCAATGGAAAGCTCTTGATCAACGATTGGACAGACCACGGTGAGACTCCCAATAGTGCAGAGGTTGAACTTCAGGCCGGGAAAGAATATGAGGTTGAATTCGACCAGTACGATGATGAGCTCGGTGCATGTGCGCGACTGACGTGGGACTTGGGACAATCGGACTTCACCGGAGCCAAAGAGATTGCCGCAAGAAACGATGCTGTCATTCTTGTTCTTGGAACTTCTCCCGCCATCTCTCGGGAAGAATTGGATCGTACCGAAATCGAATTGCCTCAGATACAAAGGGACTTGATCGCTGAAGTGGCTTCGGTCAATCCCAATATTGTTATTCTGCTTGTTAACGGCGGTCCCGTCGCTCTTTCAGGGATGGAAGACAAAGCAAAGGCAATAGTGGATGCATGGTACGACGGGGAATTTGGCGGTACGGCAATTGCCGGAGTCCTGTTCGGTGATATTAATCCGGGAGGAAAACTTCCCGAGACATTCTACACATCGACACAACAGCTCCCGCCGAAGTCCGATTATGATCTCATCAACCATCCTCGTACCTACATGTATTTTGAGCAGCCCGTCTTGTTTCCGTTTGGTCATGGACTTTCATACACCCAGTTTGAATACAGCAACCTCGAACTAAGTTCGAGCAAAATCATGAAAGACGGCGAGCTTGAAATCAAGTTTACAATACGGAATACCGGCAGAATGAAAGGTGATGAAGTTGCCCAGGTATATGCTCATAACGGTACTGCCTCCATAAAGGTGCCGATCAATCAACTGAAACGATTTCAGAGGATTACTCTTGCTCCCGGAGAGAGGAAGACACTCACATTCAAAGTGCCGGCATCGGAATTCTCCTTTTACGATACGAGAACCAACGATCTCAAAACAGAGCCGGGAACGTGGAACATTCAAGTCGGCAGTTCATCAAAAGATATCCGTCTGAAAAACACTTTTACGATTGAATAGAGACCGAAGCTTTTCACAAACCCAATGCGTACCCATGGAGACTGTATGAAAAAGAAAGGTTCAGATGATTCACGCGCCATGAATTCCTCTCGGCGAGATTTTGTCATGAAAGTCGGCGCTGCCGCAGCTGGCCTGCTCGTTGTGCCGTATTTGAAACCATCGGGAGTCTTTGCATACAACCGTACGCAGGGATCGTCGTTTCTCGCTACGGTTGCCATATGCAACACGGCAAACACGCCGGCGGATACCTATGTGTATGACGATGCCGGCGGTGGAGTGAAGCAGAAGGTGAAATACATCCTCGACTTGCTCAACCAGAATCAATCCGGCGGAGTCTCTTCTCTGTTCAGCCAGGGAAAGAAAGTTGCGATAAAGATAAACTTGACCGGTGGATCAGGGTCAGCTTCCGGTTTTAAGCCGAACAAGTACGCGAAATTTCCCGGCTATACAATCACCGAAGCGATGTGGACACACCCGGCGGTGTTGCAGGCCGTTGGTCAGTACGTCCTCGATGCTGGGGTGAATCCGACAGATCTTTACATCGTGGATTCTTTCTGGGACACTACATGGCAGAACTCCGGCTCGACAGCCCCGTTTGGCTCCAATGATATTTTTGGATACAAGGCGGTTCAAACGGCATTGGGCTGCAATGTGGTTGACCTTAACGACACCACTGCAGCAAATATTGCAGCCATCTCGACGGGGAGCAGTCACTACAACTTCTCTTCGTTTACGATGAACAAAATACTGCAGACCGTCGATGTGTATATCTCAATCCCGAAGCTCAAGCACCACTCCGCGGCCGGTCTCACATGTTCGCTCAAGAACCAGATCGGGACTGTTCCGCAATCGTTGTACGGGATAACGAATGATAGCGGCCGCAGAGGAGCGCTCCATCATCCGACGAGTACGGCGTCGGAATGGAATTATTTGCCTGAGACTATTTGCGATCTGAATGCTGCGCGTCCGGTTCATCTCGCTGTTGTCGACGGGATCAAGAACGCTACAGGCGGTGAAGGATCTTGGTGCTCGAATTTTGCACCATGTTCTAAACACGCGCTCTTTGCTGGCCTGGATCCTGTTGCCAGCGACAGCATCGGTGCGAAAATTATGGGACTGGATCCTGAGGCACAGTCCTTGCCCCTCCCCGCGCCCATAACAGACGGTGCAGCAACATCCTCGACAACTGACAGCCACCTTTACCTTCTCAATGCAAAAGGTGTTGGTACAAATCAATTGAGTGAAATTCAGGTTGTCGGCGATGGAGCGAGCCTGATCACGTCGGTAAGGCAAAATCCCAATCCAGCGCAGCCGACTGAATTTCAATTGTGCTCGAACTTCCCGAACCCGTTCAATCCGTCGACCATGATTGTTTTCTATATGCCGAGGAATGAGTTCGTAACGTTAAAAGTCTATGACATCACGGGCCGGGCGGTTGAGACTCTTGTTGAGGGCGAGGTCCCTCCTGGCGAGCACCGGCTGCAATGGAGTGCAAAAGGTCTTGCAAGCGGAGTGTATTTGTGCCGTATGGTGACCAGGGATTTCTCCGAAACGATCAAAATGATCTATCAGAAATAATCGGCTTTTGTGATTCAAACAACATCATCTCCACAATCTCTTTGCAAAATGAGGAGATTCAACATCGCCTGCACGCTCTGTCGACGGGGAGCGTGCAATCGGAATTTCCGACGCTGATCAGGATTTGGAACAATGACTCGAAAACATGTCGTGATTATCTTTGCGGTTCTGTACGTTCCACGTTTCCTGATGGCGCAAGTCAACTACCAGCCGGCGGTTCCACAGGCACTCTTGCCCGATGGGACGCCGTTTCTGAGCTGGAGCGATCTGACGCGCTACACCCGAACGTATCATGTGAGCCAGACGAACCCGCAGGCGTCAGACAAAAATGACGGTACGGCAGAACGTCCTTTCAGAACCATCAACCACGCAGCGCAGATAGTAAAACCGGGCGAGCGTGTTTGGATACATACAGGTATTTACCGGGAACTAGTACGGCCGCGCTTGTCCGGCGATGGTCAGAACCGCATGATCGCTTATGAAGCGGCGCCGGGTGAACAGGCGATCATTCGCGGCTCGCGGGCAATCACCTCCAGGTGGGAATTGTCGGTTGATGCCAACGGTCAGCCGGGGATCCCTGGCGTGCCGGACCCACTGAGCGTACAGCTGGGTTTCCCCGCGAATATCTATTCAAAGCAGCTCTGGATGACGACGTTGCCCGATAGCCTTTTTGAAGATGGCTACTTTCCGTTGCGAACGCCCAATGTCACCAGTGACGACTTCGACGTGATGACTTGGGCAGCCCGATGGAAAGGACGCTTTCCATATTCGCAACCGCGCGGCATGCTGTTCGAGGATGAACGACGCATGACGCAATTGTCCGCATACGAAGACCTTGTGCGCCTACCCGGCTCTTTTTGGATTGCCCCCGATGGCAAGACAGTCCATATTCATCCCTTCGAATCTGGCAACCCGAATAACCGTTTTTTCGAAGTTGCTGTGCAACCGCACATCATCCAACCCCTGACTCTGGGCCTCAGTTTCATCCGGATCAGCGGATTGATCCTGGAGCACTGCGCCAACGGTTTCACACGCTCGGGAGTCGCTGCACTCTTCACTATGAGCGGAAGTCACTGGATCATCGAAGGGAACATAGTGCGGCATGTTAACTCGGTCGGAATCGATGCGGGTGGTCGGGCGTATGAAGGAAAGAACGCCCCACGGGAAACGGCTCCAAACCCGGGTCACAATATCCTCAGAGGAAATCATATCTACGATTGCGGTACGGCGGGAATGCGCGGTCTCGGTGTATCGCAGGCGCTGGTCGAGGACAATGATATCGTTGATTGCGGCTGGCAGGACGTCGAGTTTCATTGGGAAGTGGCTGGAATCAAACTGCTGGGAACCCGCGGAACTCTGGTGCGGAACAATCATGTCGCACGTATCCAAGGCGGCGACGCGATATGGCTGGATTTTGCCAACCAAAATTCACGCGTCACCGGAAATGTGATGCACGATATCACGACCGTACAGGGTGCTGTGTTCATCGAAGCGTCGCAAGAGACGAACCTGGTGGATAATAATTTTTTTTGGAATATCAATGGACAGGGTGTGCGCCTGGCGGACACGGACAGCGCTGTCGTCGCACATAATTTTTTCGGACGTGTATCTGAAGAACTGGTGGAGTGCAAAGTAGCCACCGATCGATCGCTGGGCGGGCGCAAACTGACTTCCGCGGGGAATCGGTTCGTTAACAACATCGTTGTGGATCAGGGGAAACAAATTTTTTTTGAGGATTCCAGCAATACGGCGGACTACAACGTTTATGTTTCTACCAACGCCGGACAATCAGCCATGAAAGATGCCGGTCGGCATTCGGCGGCGATTCACGGGGATGTCACGTTCGATGCAGACGGGTTGCTGCTCTTCTGGAAATCTGCCTCTTCGCTGCCGACAGTGCCGGTATTGACGCACTGTGAATTGGACTTTTTCCGGTGTGAAAGGACTCCCGATGAGAATATTCCCGGGCCGTTTGCGGCGTTGACGAACCCAGCGACGCTGCAACTGCGCGATGGATTGAACGTGACGCGGTTTCAACAACACAACCCGGGAAAATAATGGTTTTTGCAAACCGTTAGCAGTGAATATCAGGCCGTTCACGGTTGCAGAGCGGCGGGACGGGATCCTCACTGTTCTGCCTCCCGCGAATTCCATAGTGACGCTTGAGGTGGATTGACCCGGCGAGCAGCTTGAGCCCATCTTGCATGTAAATAAAATTAGCATTAACTAGTCAAGCAGAGATTCTTTTTACAGTTGACGAAGGGAAGTAAAAATGGAAAGGATCACAAAACAATCTTTGTTCAGTGGAATAATCGTGGCAGTAATGATTTGGTACTCCACTGGATCCAACGTTTATGCACAGCATGTCACCAACGGAGGCTTTGAAAGCTCCGCTATTGGTAACATTACGGCAACCGCTACCAAAGGCTGGATCATTGTAATCGGAAGCGACATCACCGTACCTCCGGTATTCGAGATTGTGAGCGATACCGTGGAAGAAGGAAGCCGCGCACTAAAGGTTACCGTTCACAGTGTCGGAACCAATCAATATGATCTTCAGATCGTGGCAGACAGTATTCCTGTGATCCCCGGCGTAACGTACACGTATTCCATTTGGGCAAAGAGCGCGAAGCCAGGTGCGACAGTGAATTTTACGACCGGGAACTATTCATACTCAGAATACGGAGCAATTCGACCCGCTACTCTTGGTACGCACTGGCAGCAGTATACCATGCAGTTTACAATCACTGACGGCAAGACGGTCATCAGGGCACCGATCCACTTCTATGGAACGGTAGATACTGATAACAGCATCTACATAGACAATCTGCAGTTAGTGGACCCGAATGCAAACAAGAGGCCTGCGATCGTGGAAGCGGAATCCGGAGTCCGCGGCAGCAATTTCCCGGTTCTGCAGGATAGCAGTGTGACGTTTGTTGACGTGAATACCAACCCCGTGAATACCGGAAACCCCGGTGACACAAGCCGGGTAATAACATACCAAGTGCAATTCCCCGATTCAGGAACATACAATCTTTTTACACGCGTCCGAGTCGACTCGAATGCATTCGCCGGCAGCTTCTTTTATGGCAACGGGTTTGGTGTGAAAAACAACACTCTGAACAGCGATTGGATCGCCGTCAACGGTCTTGCAACAGGCGGATTCTCAGATCCGGCAGATTTTGTGGATGGCCCTGGTACACTTGGAACGGGAGTCTGGAAGTGGGTCAACCTTACCAAGAACGCCTATCAGGGTGCAAAGGGAAATCCTTTCGTCGTCAGCAAGGATAGTCTTAAAAGGAGTTTCCAGATCGGCGGCGGAAACCAGGGATTGGATATCGACAAGTTCGCCTTCGGCAAGTCGGCTCTGCATTTCACTGCAGGGAGTCTTGACAAGTTCGGGCTCGGGGTCACGGATACCGTTATTGTTTACAAAGGGCCTCCACTGGCAGAAGGGCAGGACAAGTTCCTCGGTTGTGCCCGTGACCAGCCGGATGACGGCTTTACCATGTATTGGAACCAAGTGACAGTCGGAAACTCGGGAAAGTTTGGCTCCATCGCAGGCACGACCGACACAAGTACGTGGGACTGGAGCGGACTCGATACAGTCTATCACAATGCAATAGACAATCACTTAGTTTTCAAAGAACACAATTTGATTTGGGGGGAACAGCAACCTACATGGATTTCCAGTCTTGATTCGGCGACGAAAGCTCGGTATATCGAAACATGGATTAGAATGGTGGGGCAGCGATATCCCAAAATTGATTTGGTCGATGTCGTCAATGAGCCTCTTGATGGACATAATCCTCCGGATGGCGGAGGCGGGCGTGCAAATTATGAGGGTGCCCTTGGTGGCAAAGGGTCAACGGGCTGGGACTGGGTGATAAAAGCCTTCACATGGGCGAGGAAATACCTGCCCAACGCTAAACTGTTGATTAATGACTACAACATCATCAATGACAATGTTGCCACAACCTCCTATCTCCAGATCATCAATTTGTTGAAGCAGCAAGGATTGATTGATGGTATCGGAGTGCAATGCCACCGTTTTGAAATCGAGGGTGCAGACACAAGCTACCTCCGAAGCAATCTGGATCGGCTTTCGGCAACTAGTTTGCCGATCTATGTCTCCGAAATGGACCTTGGAAACCTGAATAATTACGGAACGCCGGACGACAACCAACAATTGCAATTGTATCAAAGAGTATTTCCGCTCTTGTGGCGATATCGTGCGATACGCGGCGTTACTTTTTGGGGGTACCTTGAGGGTCAGATGTGGCAATCCACGTGTTACCTGATTCGTGCAGACTACACGGCACGACCAGCCTTTTTGTGGTTGGCGCAGTTTGTCAAGAACAACCCGGCCGGTGTTCCGGTGACGGCTTCAGGAGTGCCATCAACATTCGGGTTGGATCAGAACTTTCCCAATCCGTTCAATCCTGCCACAAATATCAGGTACAGAATTCCGTTCGCTTCTAAAGTAACGTTGCGGTTGTTCGATATTCTGGGAAGGGAGGTTCAGACTCTGGTAAATACGATTCAGGCCCCGGGTACGTACACGGTGGCGTTGAATGCACAGAATCTTGCCACAGGCGTCTACTTCTATCGGATCAACGCCGGCAATTTCTCCGACACGAAGAAGCTTCTTTTGATCAAATAGTATCGGGTGAGAATGAAGAATACGCCTTTGGTCTATTTGACGCTCTTTCTTCTCTCAGCGTCAATGCTTTGCTTTGAAATTGTTTCCACACGCATTGCATCGGTCATTTTCGTACAGAACTATGCCTTCATTATTCTCTCTCTCGCACTGTTGGGTCTGGGGAGTGGAGGCGTATTTTCATACTACAGATTCAAATCAAAGGAGGACCCGTCAAGGATTCTTCTGCAATCCTTTTTTGTTCTCGGCGTTTCGTTGTGTCTGTTCATCATTGCCGTCATAGAACTCGCCCTAACCAATGCGATCATCTTCTTCGTCCTTTTGTTCCTTCCTTTTCTGATTGGGGGCATTGTCTATGCCCAGATCTATAAGGCCTATTCATCACTGAGTTTCCCGCTGTACGCGTTTGACTTGTCCGGTGCAGCGGTTGGGTCTGTGGCCTCGCTCGGGTTGATCGGCATTCTCGGAGCACCGAATAGCATCCTGCTGCTCGCACTGGTGATGTTCTGTTTGTCAACAGTCATGATGCGAACAGGAACAATTACGGGGAAACGGGCATACGCGTACTCGATTCTCTTCGTGTTGTCTGGAGCACTATTCTACAACGGGAAGTATGAGTTTCTCGGCCGGGTTCCAATCGGCGATTTCCCCGAAAAGGACTTCTACCATGTCTATCCGGATCCTTCAATCCGATCCCAAATCATCGACAGCCGCTGGAGCATTTACGGAAGGTCAGATCTGGTGGAATATAGTCACCAGGATATGGTTCGACAACTTTTCATCGACGGTGCGGCAGGTACCCAGGTGTACCGCTTCAACGGAAATGTCCGAAAAACCAATTCAATATTGCAGGAATTGTTGCTCCACCACACCAATGCCATTCCTTTTCTTTGTCTTGACAAAGGTCAAAAGCGTTCGATGCTTGTCATTGGGCCCGGAGGTGGAAAAGAAGTATTGATCGGCCTGTTTGGAGAGGTTGAAAAGATCACGGGTGTGGAAGTCAATCCGGATTTCGTCCAGATTGTCAAAGACTACAAGGCCTTTGACGGTGGAATCTATACTGATTTTCCAAATGTCGAGATTGTCGTCGAGGAAGGAAGACATTACGTTAAGCAAACCAAAGAAAATTTTGATTTGATAGTGATGGCACTTCCTTCCACCGCACAAACACAGAACATCGAGCCGTTTGCAGAGAGTGAGAACTATTTGCTTACGAGAGAAGCAATTCAGGATTACCTCAGGCTCCTGGCCCCGGATGGCAGAATGATTTTTACCGTACATAACAGCTGGGAACTCACGCGGCTCATAGTAACCGCTCTCTCCGTGTTCCGCGAGATGGGAGTGCCTGGCGACGAGATGCGGAATCATTTTGCCGTTTTCGAAGCGGAATATGCACCGACCGTGGTTATCAAAAAAAGTGCATTCACATTAGATGAAACTCGCCACTGGCAGGAAGTCTGCAAAAACCTCCCAAAGGATTTTCCTCCCGTTACGTTTCTCCCGTATGGGATGATCACCGGCAATCGGTCTGCAACAGCCTATCTTCTCACAACAGCCGGTCAATCCTATGGAACCCTGCAAGCGTATGTCGATCAAAATAAATTTGACATCTCACCATGCATGGACGACAAGCCGTATTTTTATAATATGGACAAGGGTGTTCCCGGCGAATATTTATGGCTGCTGGCGGTTACTGCCGGAGCCAATGTGCTCGTCATTTGGCTCCCGTTCAGACTTTTGAAGAAAGGGGCCAAACAGAATAATGCACAATCTCTCACTCTTCCATTGGTAATCTTCGCTTGTATCGGGGCAGGTTTTATGGTGGTAGAAGTGTCCCTTTTCCAGAAACTCATTCTGTACTTAGGCTCTCCGACAATTTCGCTGGGAATCCTCTTGAGTTCGCTGCTGGTGGGAATGGGGATGGGGAGCTACTGCGGGAAAATGATCTTCCCGGAAAAAATCAGAAAGCGACTCTACGTTGTCAGTTCCGCGATTGTTGTTCTTGGCATCCTTCTCTTCGTCTCTTCTCCTTTGCTGTTGTCGGTGAGTTTGATATCTGGATTGCCTTTCCGTTCGGCGGCATGCTTTCTTGCAGTGCTTCCGTTGGCTTTCCTGTTGGGAATTCCATTCCCATCGTGTATTCAAATGCTAACGCTGAACAAACAAGAGCGCTATATACCTTGGTTGTACGGCGTCAACGGATTTATGTCCGTCTTAGGTTCTGTGTCGGCTGTCATTTTATCAATGCTCGTTGGCTTCACTCCGACGTACTTCGCAGGTCTCTTGTTCTATTTGTGTATCCCCTTCCTCTTGTTCTTCTCACGAAAGAGTATCATTTGGTCCAGTGTAAGCTCGGGACCGAGATTGTCATCGACCGATATCGCCTGAACAATTTCTCGGCGAATTCCGATGGATGTACGGCGTTAATGGCGCTATGTCTGTTTTGAGTTCCGTTCGTGCCGTTATTGTTCCGATGCTGTATAGTTTTACTCCAGCATTTTTTACAGGATTGATGTTCTACTCCATTATTTTCGAACTCGTACGTTCCCTTCACTTTCGCAGTCGGAATATTCATGCGATGATTTATTATCGATTGTTATACCACGCTGGAAGAAATAGTAGTCTCTTAGATTCTAGAACGCTGATCAAACGCTGTACGTTGATGGCGGCCGTTTTTTGCGGTGGTAGGAAGGCTTTTGAATTTTACTCAATATCAGCGGATACATCGGGGGTTATGCTGCGGGGGTGGAAGCACTTTGAATCTGCATCGCAGACGATGGCCGGCGGCCTTCGTTGAAATTGTTCGTTAAGCAGACACGCCCGTTCCCCATCGAGAAACTGCCATTATCTGTTCAAAACTCTCGTCGATTCCCGAACGATGAATTCTGTCTCCAGGACGACATGTTCGTTCGGCAGAAGTGTAGGAGATTCGATATTCCTGATCAGTATTTCGGCAGCCCTCTTTCCAATCTCATGCTGGGGGGCCCGTATCGTCGTCAGCGGTACGGGGTAAATCTGCGCATAGTAGATATCGTCGTTTCCGATGATTGAAACATCGTCGGGAACCCGGATCTCCAGTTGCTTGAGCGCTGTCATGACCGCAAGCGCCTGATGATCGTTGAAGCAGACGATGGCGGTAGGATAATTCTCGGGCTTTTTGCTTTTGAAATACTCCAGCGTCTTGCCGAAACTTTCATCATAATGTGACCCGACGTGGACAATCATCTCCTTGTCGAACACCAGCGTGCTTTCACTGAACGCGTCGCGGAATCCTTCGATACGCTCCTTAGTGTGCGACGAGAGGGGCGGGCCCGCGAAATGCACAATGCGTTTGTGCCCGCTTTCGATCAAGTATCTTACGGCCTTCTTGATAGCTTTCAGGTTATCGATCGCCACGACATTCGCCTGAATTCCACGTACATCCTCAAGCAAAACAAAGGGGTAGTTGATCATCTTGAGTTTGAACAGATGTTCGATCTCCGCTGTCCCTGCGACGATCGGGGCGATAATAATCCCCTTGATATCCTTTGCTGAAAAGAGATGGGAGGTTTTCTTTTCGGATTCATGATCATCATCCGAACTCGCGACGACGACGGAATACCCTTTGCTCTTTGCATAGTCTCGTACGCCGGTTGCAATCGCTGTGTAGAAAGGATAGTTCAAATCTTTGATGATGATGCCGATGCTCTTGTCCTGGTTGCCATTTTTCAGGTATCTGGCAACTCCTTTCGGGCGAAAGTTAAGCTCCTTCATCACCTCCAGGATGTGATCCCTTGTTGTCGGCTTAACCGTGTTCCTTGCATTGATAACCGCAGAAACCGTTCCCTTAGAAACCCCGGTTCGTTTAGCGACGTCTTCAATCGTTATTCTTTTCATGTGAGTTTTTGGTGCTTCACCGTGACGTGAGTTCTTGGTAATTCACTTCGGGAAGCGCCCCGTTGGTGTAGAGACTTCCTTTTCGCTGAGGATGCAGGATTTGATTGAATTAGAAAGTCGACCGCTGACAGAATATCGTTCCCACGATCCGCTCGCATGCGTCAAGGAAACGTGGTGCGACTTCAAACCATGGTATATTGCAAAAAGAGCCTCTTCTTGCAATATTAAAAAGGCCATTCAGCTGGCAGGATTTCTGACTAGTGCAACTGAATCTTTCGGCTTTCAAAGATGTCACACAAAGGTAAGACTTTTTTCCACGTATTCAAATGGTCTCGCGCGGCAAAAAATGTGTTGAGTGCTGCGGCCATCCGGATAAGAACGGCATTCGGTACTCCGGCCTACCTATAGACCTCATCATCTCCAGAATATTCAAACCAGTCGTAGGCGGCAACGTTAGTGCTCTCCTTTCCCTGAGATGTTGCATACATCGCATACATGCACCCGACGAAGCCCCCGGCAACTTTTGTACTGAGAAACTTCGCATCGACGCTGTCTTTGATCACGATCCATCCGCCCGGGTCGTAACTGCACGAGAATGAATACATATCTCCTTTGGCTTCTATCCTCAGTACCACTTCGCTCTCTTCCCGGGCTTTCACGATTGGCGAGGATGCGATCAATTCCATTCCGGTCAAGGAATCTCTGCTGCCGGTCGATTTGTAGAGCTGGATGACGGGGATGTTTCCCTGAGTCGATTTGCACAAGAAGTAAAAGTGCTCTTCATTCTGAAATATCAGCAGGCCGGCTTTTTCATTCTCTGCTTTTGCATTGAATGCCAAAGCAGTGCTCGCAGCACCCCTCAGGTGCTGCTGGCGCCGTCCAAGGAAACTCGGATTCATAGTGCCGGCGCAAGTCTCCGGCGTGAGCCTCATCGACAAATACCCCTTTTTCTGTGTCAAGTCGAACCACTTTTCGTGAGGTGTCCTCAGAAAAACCCAATGAAGATTCAGTTCCGGCGAATCGAATTCATCCCTGGTTCGGAAATTTCCCCCGGTTGGAATGTCGGCTGTATCCATTGGAGGCTGAATCGGACAAGCATAGCGATACTGAACTTCTTCATGCCCGGGATTGATCGTTGGCCAACCGTCTGTCCAATGCACGGGAGCCATGAATGTTTCCCGTCCCGTGTTATAGTATTCTTCCTCGTATGGACGATAGGGACGACAGCCAAGGAAGACAGCCCACCAATCGCCCGCTTCAGTTTGGACAAAATCTGCATGACCGGTTGAAGTGATCGCGAACGCCCGCTTGGGATCAAGCTGGCGTTGCGTGAGGATTGGATTGTTCTGATACGAGATGTACGGACCACGGACATTCATACTCTTGAACACAACTTCGGAATGTTGATCAAAGGTTCCTCCCTCGGCACAGATCAGGTAGTATGCACCATCTTTTTTGAATATGTGCGGCCCTTCAATCCATGTCGGTTTCTTTCCGATGTCGGTTCCGCCGTTGATAAGTATCTGCTCATCTCCCTTCGCTCTGAGACTTTCGGGATCAAACTCTCGAATTCGTATGGTCCTGTGTCCGTCGTAGAGCGGCTTGTTGTCCGGAGGAATGCTGTTGTAGATGATGTACGCCGTTCCATCATCATCAAAGAACAACGATGGGTCGATCCCGTTGATTTCTGGCAGCCATGCCGGGTTCGACCATGGGCCTGCGGGATTCTTGGAGGTCGCGACAAAACTTCCGCCGATGTCAACCAACGTCGATGTCACATAAAACAATCCGTTGTGATACCGGATCGCCGGCGCGTAGATTCCTCGCGAAACACCCTGCCCATCCAGGTTCAGTTGTTCGGGTCGATTCAATACGTGCCCGATCAATTTCCAGTGGACCAAATCTCTGCTGTGAAACACTGTGATCCCGGGGAAGTAGGAGAATGTAGAATTTACGAGGTAATAATCTTTCCCAACACGGCAGATGCTCGGATCGGGATAAAAGCCGGCGAGGATCGGATTCGTGAAAGTGCAAGTGCTCTGGCCCAACGTGTAATTTTGTGCACCCAAAGAAGCCAGCACGAAGCAAACGGCGATACGCAATGTATGTCTGCTCAAAAATTATTTTCCCTTCTTGATGAGCGCGATTTTTTTTATCCGGTAGGCTCTAGAACATTACACCACACACAAACGCCTGCAACCCCAAACCCGGCTGCAGGCGTTTCCTCAGGAGAAAGCGGAAAGCAGCCGCTTTATTAGTTCATCAAGATTGTTTTTTTTGTGGTGATGGTTTTGCCCGTGTTCAACCTGTCTCCTTTGCCCGATTTTAAGCCATTTTAGAAGGGCGATCTTTATATGCCAATAGGGATTTACCTAGACGGACACCGCGCATTTCAACAGTTGCAAATGATTTCTTGACTTTTACTTCAAACTTAACTAAACTCAAACGTTAGTAAAATAAATTGAACTGATTAAATATACATTGAACCGCTTCAGTTAAGCTAAGATAATTTATCTAAAAGTCAAGTCTTTTGTTGAAGGAAGAATTGACTGCATTGCCGGAGAACAAAGTTGAAAAAAATAACCATCGATGATGTAGCGAAGAAAGCTGGAGTGTCGAAAGGAACGGTATCTGCAGTAATCAATCAGAAAAACATCGTCCACGTTGAAACACGAGATGCGGTGATACGTGCGATGAAAGAGTTGAACTATCGTCCGCGGGGAAGTGCACGGAATCTGAAAAATCCTCTGGTACAGTATCGAAGTATCGGATTGGTGGTACGGGAATTGGATAATCCATTCTATACGGGTATCGCACTGGGAGTCATGGAGTATGCCAGCAACAAAGGATACCTTGTTCTGGTGGCGAGTTCAGAAGGGGATCATAAATACGAAGAAAAGATCACACAAAGTTTCACCGGGAAAGATATAAAAGGTGCAATCATAGCGCCTGTTCTGGAAGGGACGGCGGAGATAGAACATCTTTTTAGGCTGAAGATGATCAATTTTCCGTTCGTGTTGCTGGAGAACGTGAAAAGCATCCAGGCGAACGTGGTAAGCATCGATAACATCAGGGCGATGAAGGAAGCGATGAAATACTTGATGGATACGGGTCATTCGAAGATCATCCATTTTGCCGGTCCGACGCATGCATCCCACACCTACGAAAGGATTGACGGTTTTCGCAGAGCATACAGTGAAAGCCATTATGCTTTTAACAGCGACATGATTATCCATGCCGGAGCCCATCTTGAAGACGGTCATAAAGCGTGTGTGGAGTATTTTGAGAACCGCCGTCGCGAAGATTATCCGAGTGCGATCGTGTGTTACAACGATCTTGTTGCTCTGGGTGTGATGGCAGCACTGACTGAGATGAATATCAAGGTGCCGGATGAGATTTCGGTTGTTGGGAATGATGATATCCCGTTTTCGCGGCACATACCCGTGGACCTGACGACGATTCGTGCTCCCTTGCTTGAATTGGGCAGGAAGGCGGCGGAGGTCTTGATTAAAAATATTGAATCATCGAAACCACTACCGATAGAAAACATTGTTCTCCACGCTGAGTTCATTGTGAGAGAATCCACAAAACCCCGGGCACCGGCTCAGGTTAACCAGCGCATGGAGATTTCCCAAATATCCAATTAATCCAATCCGCGCGGAACAAACGATTCATCAATAGACGAAACAAAGTCCGTTACTGCCTTCTTCCCTCAAGCCGCCGGAAAGTTTTTTCATTCCGCGCCATTCTCATACCTTCAGGACGACGATCTGGATTTTCGATGGTGGGCCAATAAGGAAGAATTCCCTTAACCGAGTGTTATTAGCCGGCATTGCGGAATACAACAAAGAGATTAACAATTATCTATGGTGACTGAAATTCCAAATTTCACAATAAAAGAAGAAACCGAATCCGGCGCGTCAGTTATTACGGTTCGCAACACCGCAACGGGCGAATTTTTTTCTGTCATTCCGGAGTCGGGTGCACGATTACAAGAGTTGCTGCTGTCCGGCGGAAAAGAAAAATTCTCTGTCCTTAAGAAAATCAAAAATATACATTCACAAGTTCCCGACGACATCTATACAAATGCCAAACTATCCCCATTTGCGGGACGAATTAAGGCTGGCCGGTACGATCACAACAATGTTTCGTACAACGTTCCGCTCACTTTCCCTGAAGAAGGAAATGCCTGCCACGGTTTCGTCTTTGACAAGAAGTTTGAAGTGGTGAAGACAGTGATAACCCCCGACCACGCCCTCTGTTCGTTGAAATATGAATATAATAAAAACGTTGCCGGCTATCCTTTCAACTATGCGCTTGAGTTGTCGTACATTCTCACTTCAACAGACGGGCTGATCTGCAAGACGAAAGTCATCAATCGATCCTTATCGACCATGCCATTGAGCGACGGTTGGCATCATTATTTTATGTTGGGGGATGAGGTGGACAGGCTGAAACTCAAGTTGGAAGTTTCGGATATTGTTGAAGTTGATGCTAAAAATATCCCCACGGGAAAGAGAACACCATTCCGCGATTATACATCTCCGGTTGAAATCGGCGAGAAGCGTTTTAACACGTGTTTTTTGGTGGATGGTAAAAAGGGGAAAGCGGTGACGCAATTGATTTCCGAAGATCGCGGCGTGACTCTAAGCGTCTGGCAGGAAACCGGCATGAACAAATTCAATTATCTCGTTGTCTACACGCCCCCCGATAGAAAGTCGATTGCCATTGAGCCGATGACTTCAAATGTCGATAGTTTCAATAATGGTAAAGGACTGATCGTATTGCCGCCTAACGGCGAATTCGCGGCGAAATGTGGAATTCAGATTGGAAGGTAGATTGCTATTGGGCAAAAACTTCCGAAGGCATTCTTTTAATAATAAGCCACTGTCGAGGCTAAAGCCTTCGGAAGGATCTTGTGTTCAGGTTTAAGCTTTCGGATGGCGCTCATAACCGATCGTCGCTGTTACAGGTTCCGGATCCGGTCGACATACCCGCGGCTGACAACAAGCTCGGTCTGCTGCTTGTCTTTCAGCCTGACTTTATACTTCCCCCCAAACCACTTGACCATCTCACGGATAAATTTAATGTTCACAATCGCCGAGCGGTGAATGCGGACAAAGCTTAACTTATCGAGTTTCTCTTCCAAATCGGCAAGCGTCATCTCGACGATGTGTTCTTGTTCAGCGGTGTGGAGAAAAGTGTATTTGTCTTTCGATTCGAAGTATGCAACGCTGTCGATGTCGATGAAAAGAATTTTGTCGCCCGATTTTACCTGTAACCGTTTCGGCGGCGGAGAAGCGAGCAGCGAAAGGAAGCGTTCGACGTTTTCGTTGATCTGCGGTTTGGACGATGCGTATACCCGTTCGAGTTTCTCGACAGCCTTGTCGAGCCGTTTCTGCTCGATCGGTTTGAGAAGATAATCGATGGAGTTTTCTTCAAACGCTTTCAGGGCATATTCATCGTAGGCGGTGGTGAAAACAATGAACGGCTTGTACCGAAGCCGCCGAACCACTTCGAACCCGTCAAAGCCGGGCATTTGAATGTCCAGGAAAATGAGATCGGGGTGGAGCGTTTCAATTTTGTCTACAGCGTCTTGTCCATTTTCTGCCTCGTCCACCACCTCGAGATCCTTTTCATAGCTCCGAAGCATTTTGCGCAGCCGCTTGCGGGCGAGCTCCTCGTCGTCGATAACAATTGCCCGAAGGTGCATGAAAAGCCTTATGAAAGTGGAATCGTGATCAGAAAATGAGTACGCTCGCCGGGGACTACACGCAGCGAGGACGATGCGCCGTACCGCAGTTGTAATCGTTCCTCGACGCTTCTCAACCCGAACCCGGCCGCCTTGTTCTCGTTGTCAATTCCTTTTCCGTTGTCGATCACGGAGATGCGGCAGTTACCATCGGCGGCTGAAGCTTCGATAATGATTTTTCCCCCATGGACCTCGGATGAGATGCCGTGCTTGATGCTGTTCTCGACCAGGGGCTCGATGATGAGCGCCGGTATCATGAAGTCAAGGACAGCATCGTCGCAGGTTATATCGTACTGAAGCCTCTCGCCAAAGCGTACTTTTTCGATTTCAAGATACGTCCGTACGATTTCAAGTTCCTCGGCGACACTGACTAAGTTTGTTTCCGCGCTCTTGAGAGTGTAGCGGAAAAGTTCGGACAATTTCTCCACCGTCGATTCCGCGGCTTTCGGATTTTCCGAGATAAGGCTTGCAATGGAATTGAGCGTGTTGAAAAGAAAATGAGGATTGATCTTTGCCTGAAGAGCCTGCAGTTCTGCTTCCATTTTTGTCCGAATGAGCCGCTCTTCGTTCAATTCCTTCTCTTTCAATTGTGCGGCCATGCGCTCGACATTTGCCCGGAGTGTGAAGTAAATAACCGCGATAGTACCGAAAAGGGCGGATAAAACAAAATTCATTAACAGGAGAGGAATCTGATCGTTCCATGAGAATCTGTACCCGAGCGTCAGGGTTTCAATGCCGAGTCCCACTTCGGAGCCGATAAGCCCTCCGATGAGGAACAAGAAGAAAAATATCGAATGCCTTAAAATCTTTCCGAATTTTGCAACTCGGGGCGAATAGAAGGTCATCAGGAAATGGATCGAATATCCTATGCACATTGAAAAAATGAACGAGCTGTACAACGCTCCGGTCCAATGCTTGGGATTATTGTAGATGAATCCGGCTGCAATGATAGCCGTGATAATGAGGCAAAAATAGAACGTGCGAAGGAGTTCGTGTTTCTTCATAATTGAAATTGGATTCCCAGATTGGTGCTGTTCTTCGTAAAAAGTGCGCCGTACTCAGAGTCGCTTTTTCCGACGAACGACGTGAATCGTCCGTACACCGAGAAAAATTGTGATATCCTGTACGTAACAGTCGGCACAAGAACAACGCTTGCGTCGTCTGCGTTCATCAGCTGTATGAATTCAAAATCCCAGCCGCCGGCGGAGTAGTACTCTCGTCCGAAAAGATAGTCCCTCATCGTTCCGCGTGAGGAGAGAGTCTGCAGCGCCCAGAGAAGATTGTACCTCGAAGGCCCGATCATCTCCGGCGGGACGAGGATCGATCCCTGCTGAATGCCGTTCTGGAATTTAACGAACTTCATCCACTGATTCCATTCCGTTTTGGTCAATCCTTCCATATTCCTGTAGTATTCCAACGCGATATTAATGCCGTTCTCAAATGTATATTGTTCTCCAAGAAGGAGTTTGTAAAAAATCTCGTTTGAGTTGTCGAAGGGCGCCGTGTAGGGATATGAAGCAAATATTTGTCCGGGATTTTCGGACCACAGTATCTCGTGGTACAGAGTCGATGACCCCTTTTTTGCCAGGAATTCGCCGTGCAGTTCGAGATTCTCCCCGACGACGTAGGACCAATTTGCTCCCGCTTCGAGCCGGTCGCCTTGTCGGTAGTGAAGTATTCCGGAAAGGTCAAGGCCGCTGAGAAGTGTGTATGCGCGCAGCGCGTATTCATGCTCGCCCCAATGGAAATTTCCCGATTGAAATTGAGCATCGTTCAGGTAAACGAATGTCAGCGAACTCTTGCCGGCAAATGCGTTTATGGAAACGAGCGTGCGGCCCACGTTCTGGCCGAGCCGGTCGGAGGGGTCGGATGGAGAGCGCTGCGGTTCAACCACGCCTGTAGGATTGAACGCGTATCCGGGCCCCCACTTGAGAATTTTTCGTCCCGCCGTGATGTCCAGGTTGTCCGTCAGAGAAAGGTCATACGAAAGCTCCCGGATCGAATAATTGTACTCCGGTGCGCTCAAATTGTTTGCGAGGGCGCTGACGTTCAGCGAAGTTGACAATCCGCCGTAGTTCAGAAACAGATTCGATATTGCGTCGTTCCCCTGAACCGGCTGCGGCAGGATGTGGTTCTGGTAGTTGAGCGGAGTAGTGAGATTGAGTTTCGATAAAGTCCCTTCATCGGCGATTGAAAACCGGTATTGGAGTTCCTGCGCAGCGGCTTCTATTACTGTGAAACAAGATAGAACGACGAGCAAAAACATTCTTGCCGGTAGCTTCACCGCAATTTCTCCAGATAGTCTTTGTTAAAGTATTTTTCCGGCATTTGCTTTTCGGCATACGATGCATACTTCATAACCGTCGTTCTTCCATCGCGAAGCCTGTCGGTGATCGTCATTTGGGTGAGGAGCGTTCTTCCCGCGGTCTCTTCGTACCGGTCAAAAGATATCGACTTATAGTGCTTGCCCGAAATGAGATAAATCTCGGCTTTCTTCGGCCGCTTTGTCTCCTTCTCGACCCAGTAATCAATTCTTTTGTATGTTGCCCCGTCGCGCTTCGCAGTTAATTCCAAAAGGTAACAGGGAACACCGTCAACAGATTCTTCTTTTATTAGTTTTGCCGCATAATCTTCGGCGTAGCGGGTGCGGGCGACGTCGCCGTTCGACGCGTTCCCCATCAATCGCTGGAGCGGCGTGATGCGAATCGGTTTGCGGGTATTCGGCATGTAGATCCACATGTCGTCGTCAAGCATCAGCAGGTACTGTCCCTTGACATCCGCGTTCATGAATTTCACGAGAGTTTTATCCGTTCCTTTGATGCTCACTTCGAAAATCCCTTCCTCTTTCAGTTCATCGTCTTCATAATTCATAATCGTCGTCGTGACAGTGTACGATGTCCAGCCGTTCCGGTTCGCATCGGAGAGCCGCAGGATTTCGTCTCCCGTGAGTTTAGCATTATTTTGCGCGTGCAGCGGCGCGACAGCTGCGGTGGTGAGTAGAAGCCAAATCAAAAATGCATTGATATTCGCCCTTCGACGCTCTCGTTCCGCTGAAGCGGAACGGGAGCACCGAAGGACAGGCCGCGTTTTTTCTAAAATGGTTTTCAACAGCTCTTTCATTCGTTTCTCCTTTTTCAATCAAACATGCCCGAGTGCATCTACAATTTTTAAACGTGATGCTTTGTAAGCCGGAAAAATCGTTGCGATAACCGTGGTCACAGTAATAAGAAAGAAAACACCCGCGAAGATGGACGGAACCAAATCTACGATGAGAGGGTATCCCCGTGTACTTCCCGGAGGGGCGGGCATCCGGATCCCCGACACATTAATCAACGTTGCAAAGAGGTAGGCAATGATGAGGCCAATGCCTCCCCCGGAAGCGCCGACAATCAAGCCTTCATACAGAAAGTTGACCATGAGTCTTAACGGAGACGTCCCGACAGCAAGTTGGGTTCCGATTTCCCTCGTCCGTTCAAAAATTGACATCATCATGGTATTCGAACTGCTGAGCACAACAATTACAAAAATAATGACGCCGAGGAAGCCGAAGATCGCATTGTAGAGGCGAACGACTGCATTATAGAACGTCGCCATATCAAACCAGCGTTTTGCCGTGATTCCGGGAAGAAGCTGCTCGAGGCGCGATGCAACTTCCTCGGTCTTGTCCGTTTCATCCAGTACGACGACAAGCTTCGAGACTTTTTGAGAGTTCAGAAGCTGCTGAGCCGTCGGAAGGCTCACCATCAAAGCGCGTTCATCGTACTCCGGAATGCCGGTGGCATAGATTCCGGCTACCTTCACGTCCATCGCATTCAGTGCGCCTTTCGATGTCGTCGTCATCAGCGTGAGGTAATCGCCGATCTTTGCCTTCATGGATTTAGCCAGCCCCCGTGCGAGGACCACTTCGTTTTCCTGGGCGTTCGCCGGATTTTCCCCGAGAAATTTTCCCGTGTCGACATCGAGCGCAAACCCGGCAAGCTTCGTTTCCTTTTCCGGTTCTACGCCTCTGCCGAGGAAGGCAGCCGATTTATCGCCGTTCGATATCAATCCCATGAACTCAACGCGCGCCATCGTGAAGCGGACATGGTCCTGGATGAGGACTTTTTTCTTCAGAACTTCAACGCTGTCAATTCCGAGCTCGAGCGGCCGTTCTTCCTCGCGTTGCAGCGATTCTTTTGTATAGAGCTGGATGTGTCCCAGCTGCCCCCGGATTGTCGATTCGCTCAACCCCCGGAACGAAAAAGAAATGAACCCGCCCGCAAGGATGAGCGCGGTCGCTCCGAACACGAGCACCAGTCCGGTGATGATTGTCCGGCGGCGATTCCGGAAAACATTCTTTGTTGCGAGTTTGATGAACTTGAACATGTGTCCTTCTCCTTTATGAGCTATTGCTGGCCGTTGATCATCATTCCGTCATGAAGCTTGACGACTCTTCTCGCATACTTCAGAACAAGCGGGTCGTGAGTCGAGAAGAGGAATGTGACTTTTTCTTCCTCGTTGAGCGTCCGCATCAAGTCGAGTATTTCCGACGATGTTACGGAATCAATGTTCGCCGTCGGCTCGTCGGCGAGGACGATCCTCGGACTGTTGACAAGCGCGCGCGCAATGGCGACACGCTGCCGTTGTCCGCCGGAGAGCTCATTGGGCTTATGATCGCGCTGGTCCCAGAGTTTAACATCCTTCAATGCCCGTTCAACGCGGTCCTTCCGGACCGCAGCCGATTTTTTTGTGAGGAGCAACGGATACTCGACATTTTCATAGGCCGTAAGGACTGGAATGAGATTGAAAGTCTGAAAAATGTACCCCAGCTTTTCGAGCCGGACACGGTGAAGGTTCGTCAAACCGTCGTATTTGACTTCCGCCCCTTCCAGGAAAACCTGGCCTGCTGTCGGCGAATCGAGAAGCCCGAGGATATTCAGCAGCGTTGTTTTCCCGCTTCCGGACGGCCCGGAAATTGATGTGAATTCTCCTTCCGCTATTTCCAGCGTAACATTCTGGAGTGCGGGCACTTCGGTTTTACCGAGTTTGTAGGTCTTCGAAAGGCTGCTGGCGCGAACAAGTGAATCCATCGTGATCCTCTCCGGACGTAGGTTATGAAATTTTCTTCAATTCGTTTTCGGCTTTGTGCGCCGTGTCGGAATTCGGGTCCGCTGATACCGCTTTCTGCAGTAGTTCCTTTGCTTTGGCAGTCTGACCGTCGTTGTTATAGGCAATCCCCGCCCAGCAATAAATGGTCGATTGGAGATGCGGATTGAATCCGGCAAACTTCGCATCGCTCATCATGTGCTCGAAATCTTTCAAAGCGACAGGCAGCCGGTGGAACATTGACGGCAGATTTACGCTGTTGATTCCCCGTACGAGCCGCACCGAAATATTGTCCGGAGCCAGGTCGACTGCCTTGTCCATTTCATCGACCCCTTTATCGACGTCCTTCATTTTCGTGAACGGCCACCATGCATCGCGGGCGCGAAGAGTCCAAAGACTTCCGCGGTACGCTAACGCAATAGCACTGGAAGGGTCGATCTGGAGGATTTTGTCGAAGCAGGTAAATCCCTTGTCCACTGCATCGTCGTTTCCTGCAACTCCCTGGTCGTGGTAGATTTTTCCAAGCTTCATGAGCGTTTCGACGTCGTTCGGTTTCTGTGCGAGGATTCCTTCAAGATCTTTTACGTTATCTTGAGTATAAGATTTTCCCGTAAAAAGAAAGGCGAGGAAAACAATTGCGAACATTCTCTGCATCATGGCGTACCTTTAAATGTATTGTGATTGGTATTGTAATTTCATGGTGCAAGATAGCGTACGCGTTTGGAAAAACGGAGAGAATTCCGACGAATTGACAAAAGAGGAGGATGAAGTGCTGGATGGAGGTTGGGTTCACGCACTACCCAGTTGTTTATATTGCCTTTTCAGAAATTAAACCATACTTTCTTGGTGTCGACTCCTCGCGTCCCGCCGAAAAGCGGCGGGATCAGGGTGAACATCAGTTTTTACAATGAGAAGCAAAAGACCCCACTACCCGGCGGGGCTTCTGTGAGCTGCTTAGCAACCGCTCTCTGAATTGCATCGATCAATTGTGATCCCTCCCGGGAAGATAAACAGAATTCTTCATCAACGCCGGCAGAAAAACCGGCAGTCGCCGCGAAGAGTTATTAACCAACCATCAAGATCTTTGTTCGCCGGCGCTTTTTTTCCACCTATGATCTGAATTCAACTCCGGCGAACAAAGGATACTGACTTAACACGAGGATTTGCATGAAATACGGACATTTCGACGATAAAGAAAAAGAATACGTTATCACGCGCCCCGATACGCCGCTTCCCTGGATAAATTATTTAGGAACGTCGGATTTTTACGGAATTATTTCCAACACTGCCGGAGGATATTGCTTCTACCAGGATTCAAGAATGCGCCGGTTGACCCGTTACCGTTACAACAACATCCCGATGGACGGCAACGGCCGGTACATCTATATAAAGGACGGCGATTCAATTTGGAATCCGATGTGGAAGCCGATGCGCGTGCCCCTCGACTCGTACGAATGCCGGCACGGACTCGGTTATTCCAAAATCACCGGGGCAAAAAACGGACTGGAGGCCTCGGTCCTCTATTTTATTCCCTTGGAATCCAGGAACGAAGTCTGGTTTCTGCAGCTGAAGAATCTCTCCAAGAGCACTAAACGAATCCGGTTGTGGAGTTTCGTGGAATGGTGCCTGTGGGAAGCGAACGACGATATGACGAACTTTCAAAGAAACTACTCCACCGGGCAGGTCGAAATTGAGAATGGAACCATCTTCCACACGACAGAATACAGAGAGCGGAGAAATCATTACGGGTACTTCACATCGAGCGAACCGGTTTCGGGTTACGACTCGAGCCGCGACGCTTTTGTCGGTGTGCACAACGGGTTGGAAGCTCCTCAAGCCGTTCTGGCTGGGAGCTGCAAGAATAGCACAGCATACGGATGGCTCCCCATCGGCGTGCATCAAATTGATCTTGAAATTCAACCGGGAGAGGCAAAAGATGTAACGTTCCTTCTGGGCTATGCGGAAAATCCGGTCGACAAAAAATTCCTGCCAAACGGTAAAATACGGAAAGACGAATTTGATTCCGTGAAGTCGAAATATTCGACCTCTGCTGCGGTGACGAGCGCTTTCGCCGCGCATAAAGAATACTGGAATCGGTTGCTCTCATCGTACCGAGTTGACTCACCCGATGCGATCGTCAACCGGATGGCTAACATCTGGAACCAGTACCAGTGCATGGTTACGTTTAACATGTCGCGCTCCACTTCGTTGTACGAGTCGGGGATCGGCCGCGGCATGGGGTATCGCGACAGCAACCAGGACGTGCTCGGGTTTGTCCATATGCTTCCTTCGAGAGCGCGCCAGCGCATCTTGGATATAGCAGCCACCCAGCTTTCGGACGGAACGTGCTATCACCAGTATCAGCCGCTCACAAAAAAAGGGAATGCCGATATCGGCGGCGGGTTCAACGACGATCCGTTGTGGCTCATCTTGTCGGTCGCGGCATACATGAAAGAAACAGGAGACGACACGATTTTAAAAGAACGGACAGTCTATGCCGACGTTCCCGATTCGAAAGCAACACTGCTCGACCATCTTCATCGTTCTCTGCAGTACACGCTGGAACACCGGGGCCCGCACGGATTGCCGCTCATCGGTCACGCCGATTGGAACGACTGCCTGAATTTGAATTGCTTCTCGACCACTCCGGGCGAAAGTTTTCAGCTTGCGGGACACATCGAGAACGACAAGGTCGCCGAGTCTGTTATGATCGCGGGACTCTTCTGCAAGGCGTGCGATGAGATGGCGGCCCTGCTTCAGCATCTCCGCCTTCCGGACCGGGCAGCCGGGTATCAAAAGAATTCTGCAGACATGCGGGAAACAGTCTACCGGCACGGCTGGGACGGAGAGTGGTTTCTCCGTGCCTATGATTCGTACGGCAAGAAACTCGGCTCAACGGAGAATGAGGAGGGAAAAATTTTTATTGAAAGCCAGGGGTGGTGCGTTTTGGGCGGAGCGGGATTGGAAAACGGTTACGCGAAAAAAGCATTGGACAGCGTTCAAAAATATTTAGCGACTCCCAACGGCATCATTCTGCAGCAGCCGGCGTTTCAAAAATATTATGTGCATCTCGGTGAAGTGAGTTCATATCCGCCGGGGTACAAAGAGAACGCCGGGATCTTCACGCATAATAATACATGGATCCAGATCGCTGAAACGATCATCGGCCGCGGAGATCGGGCCATGGAATATTATATGAGCATTTGTCCCCCGACAAAAGAAGACCAGATCGACATCTATCGTTCCGAACCGTACGTTTACAGTCAGATGACTGCCGGTAGAGACGCTCCGACGCCGGGCGAAGGGAAGAATTCGTGGTTGACGGGGACGGTCGCATGGTCCTTCGTTACGCTGTCGCAGTACATTCTGGGAGTTCGGCCGGATTACGACGGCTTGATTGTCGACCCCTGCATTCCGACTTCATGGAAGAAGTTCAGCGTTGTGCGTAAATTCAGAAATTGCACGTACAACATCACGGTCACGAATCCAAAGAACGTCAGCAAAGGCGTAAAGAAGTTATTGTTGGACGGAAAGGCGATTAGCGGAAATATTATTCCCGTGTTCAATGACGGGAAGGAACATTCGGTAGAAGCCGAATTGGGGTAAATGAAATAGGTGGGAATGCAGTCTTGATTTAAGCCCTGTATTCTTTTTCACTTTCAATCCCGATAATCCTGCGTATTGTCATTCTGATCCCGCCGCTTTTGCCAAAGGCATCACTTCGTGATTGGCGGGAGAAGAATCCATGACAACTCAGAATTCTAAACGTACGAAGCTTCAGCGTCGTGGATCCTTCCCCCGACTTCGTCGGGATCAGGATGACAGTACTCAAGATTCTTGAGACAGACTTTTATATTGCGGTTCGGCTTTTAATTTCAGTTTCTCTACGGGAGCATTTGCAATGAATATTACAGAATTCACGATTGACGGCAAATCGAAATTTCATCTTTCAATGATCAAGACCGATTCCGCCGGCACAATACGGTCGAAACACGAAGCCGAACAAGTCCTGTTAAAGAACATCCTGAAAATACAGGATCTGCAAGGGAAGTTCTATGCACAGGACAGATACAGCGTCCTCATCATTATTCAAGCGATGGACACTGCGGGCAAGGACGGCGTGATCAAACACGTGATGACGGGACTCAATCCGCAGGGAACGGAAGTTCACAGCTTCAAACAGCCGTCTATGGAGGAGCTGAACCACGATTACTTGTGGCGGGCGCACAAGAATCTGCCGCAGCGCGGCCAGTTCGGTATTTTCAACAGGTCGTATTATGAAGAGCTGCTTGTAGTCAGAGTTCACGATCTTATCAAAACGCAAAAAATTCCCGATGAGCTGATTACCGCCGATATCTGGAAACAGCGATTCCGTCAGATAAAAGATTTTGAGAAATATTTGTACGAGAACGGAACGATCATCATAAAAATTTTCCTTCATATTTCGAAGGACGAGCAAAAGAAACGGCTTCTCGACCGGATCAACGACAAATCGAAGAATTGGAAGTTTTCCGACGCGGACATTAGAGAAAGGGGGTATTGGGATCAATACCAGAAATGTTACGACGATGTCATCAGAAAAACAAGCACGGGGAAGGCGCCGTGGTATGTCGTCCCCGCCGACAAGAAATGGTTCGCACGGCTGGTGATCTCCGAGGTACTTGTGCGAACGCTGGAAGGTTTAAAACTGAAATTCCCGTCCTTAACCCGCGACGAACTGAAACATTTGGAGGAGAGTAAACGGAAACTGATGGAGGAATAAAGAGCTGTCATACCAGGCGATCCCCATTCAAGTGATCGCGAAAATTACTACAAGGCGAACACAACGAATCCTCCGAGGTTTTTGAACTTTGAGCACGAGGCATTTTTCTCTCCATAGTTTCAGACATAAAAATGGCTAGGTCAACCTCGAAGTCGCAAAAGTGGCGTACTCTATTCTAACTCATTGCTCAAAGTATCTCTTACTCAGCGGCATTTTCTTATCAAAAACGCTATGACGCCATAGGTTTTTGATTCAGTCTTCTGGACTCTCACAAAATACCTGATTTTAGGTATTACGTAATTGCAGAACCTTGCTTAGTATTGGGGTGGTTACGTCTGATCCGAATTCTTTTCCCATCTCACAGCTTGCAGGGAGAGGCTGAACCGTGCGAATATCCCGTCATACTATCGTCGATCCTGATTTCTCACTCATTCGCCCTTGTTCCTCAATCCAAAATTCGGCTTCATGAAGTTCCCAAATATCTGGTACGGTGAAATGTTATCGTAGATATCGCTATCTTTGGGGAACATTGACAAGGATTTTATTATGAAAAAGACATTGCTGATTCTCTTATTCTTTTCTTCGTCGCTTTTTGCCCAGCCCCCATTCTATCCTTTCGAGTACTGGAGAGTGAGTGGTCCCGGCATGGCGTTCAATGTTGAAGCGTTTGACATCAACAAAGACGGGAAGAAAGACATTGTCGTAGGGAACTGGAATGACACGTACGTGTATTTTGGCGGTAAAGGAGTGCTCGACTCCACCCCGAACGTCATTTATAAAGGGAGGCTGCTTGCAATCTGCGACTACAACGGCGACGGCTTTAAAGACATGATTACGATGCATCTCACTAGCTATGACAGCACCAGGCATGACTATAATGGAGAGATCCTCTTCTATTGGGGCAGTGACACGACAACGCTGGCGATCGATACAATACCTGATTACTCGATCCCTTTGCCGACGCAATACCCCATAAGGGATGAATTCTCGTTAGGCGGGCCCAAACAAGGGGTTCAATACGGCGATTTCAACGGAGACGGAAAAGCTGATCTGGTGATCAATTCGTTGGATGCTGCACCGGGCGTTGGTGTGGTTCATATCTATATGGGAAGCACCGTTCCTCCTGATACACCAACATATGTTGTTCGTGGGAGAAGTGTTGTTCCCGGAAAGCAGCTGATTATTATGTACGGAACTTATTTTGAGGTAGGAGATATAAATGCTGATGGATATGATGATTTACTTGTAAGTTATCTTGTGCAAGGCGTCCCCCCGAATGGGCTAGACAGCTTAGATGTAATAGACCTCTATCTAGGCGGGAAGAACTTTTCCTTTACCGAAAACGGTCAGTCTATCAGATACCAGTCGAGGTTAAACAGCACGAACCAAAATATCTCCTACGGATGGGTCAAGAAGGAATTTTCATTAGCAGATGTAAACGGGGATGGAATTCCAGATCTAATCATCGGTCACTATTATGACGATTCAACAGATCATGTTCATTTTGGATCTGCCAACGGTATTGATACCATTCCGTCATTTTACTTAACTGCTCCTGATACGACCAGAACAGACGTGGTCGCCGGGGAGGTATGCAGCAATATAGGCGATTTTAACAATGATGGTTATAGTGATTTCATCTTGGCTGGTTCAGCGTACAACTCGTTCACTCTTCATTTAGGAGGACCACATCTAAGCGATAGAAATCCGTATGGTTTGAGGGGCCTATTGGAAGCAGCGGTCACATTTCCAACAAAGGCAATTAGCTGCGGAGATCAGAATGGTGACGGGGTTGATGATTTTGTTGCATTAGCTAATGCTTACTCCCCTCAAGCTACGGGATATGCCTTGATATTTCTTGGTGACCCGACGAAAGTAACAAGCGTAAACACAAAAGCAACAGGAAAGCCGGAGTCGTTTCAACTATTTCAAAACTATCCCAATCCATTTAACCCGAGCACGAAGATCAGTTATCAGTTAGCAGTGAACAGCCTTGTCACGCTGAAAATTTATGATCTGCTCGGGCAAGTCGTCACAACTCTCGT
>Ga0265332_10000305_pt1 | contig 37921 bp, 34 predicted proteins | sample 41926metaG_FD_202084 | JGI IMG/M metagenome (GOLD analysis project Ga0265332, IMG submission 202084) | Rhizosphere microbial communities from Carex aquatilis grown in University of Washington, Seatle, WA, United States - 4-19-26 metaG | ecosystem: Host-associated > Plants > Roots > Rhizosphere...
GCCTCCGGGCGCGGAATGGCATCGCAGGCCTCGCCGGCGGCCGGGCGTTGCCCGTGGCGGTCTTGGTGCTCCTCGGGCTGGGGGCCGAGGCCGGGTCCGGGAGGTCCGTGCGAGCGGCGGAGGCGTCCCCTCCCGCTCCGCCTCCCTCCCCCTCGCCGCCTCCCTCGCCCTCGCCATCGCCCTCTGCTCCCCCGTCTCTTCCCTCGCCTCTTTCTTCGTCTCTTGCATCCTCTCTCGTCCGCCCGAGCTCCCCCTCGGTGCCATCCGCCGCCGCGGACGGCCCAGACCACGGTTCGGGCCAGGCGGTGGTCAACCCGCTCGGCCGCGGGCAGCTGCTGCTCCCGAGCACGCGCGGGGCGCCGACGGCGGTGGCGCGGCGGGCAACCCGGCCCTTCGTCATCGACGGCCAGCTCGACGAGGGCGACTGGAACCTGGGACCCGCCCCAGCCTATGACGGCTTCATCCAGCAGTTTCCCGCCGAGCTGTCGCCCCCCAACGAGCGCACCACCTTTCGGGTCCTCTACGATGACCAGGCCCTTTACGTCGGGATCGACTGTGTGCAGGTCGCGACGCCCGTCTCGGCCCTGCTCACCCGCCGCGACCGGGTCGGTCCAGGCGATCGCGTGACGGTGGACATCGCCACCCGCGGGGATGGCGCACAGGCCGCACACTTCGGGGTCTCGGCCGCCGGGGTCCTCGACGATGGGACCTACTTCAACGACTCCAGCTACTCCGATACCTGGGACGAGAACTGGGAGGGCGCGGCGTCGATCGGGCCGAAGGGCTGGTCGGCCGAGCTTCGCATCCCGTTCCGCATCCTGCGGATCGAGGACGCGCGCGCGCGTGCGCCCTCGCATCGCTGGGGCTTTCAGGTCCAGCGCTACACGGGGCTTCGCAAGGAATGGGATCTCTGGGCCTTCCGTCCGCGCAGCTCGGCCGGGGTGGTGTCCACCTTCGGCGTGCTCGAGGGCATCGAGAACATCGGGACGCCGCGGCCCATCGAGCTGCGCCCCTCGGTGCTCGCCCGGGTCACCCACCGCGACCTCGAAGCGCGCAGCGCCGGCGCCCCCGCCGATGTCTGGTCGCCGTCGATCGGCCTCGATGCGCGCGCCCATCCCACCGCCGGGACCACCCTCGATCTCGCGTTCAACCCGGACTTCGGGCAGGTCGAGGCCGATCAGGTGGTCTTGAACCTGACCAACATCGAGACGGTCTACCCCGAGAAGCGGCCCTTCTTTCTCGAGGGCCTCGACATCTTCACGACCCCGCGCTCGATCCTCTACACCCGCCGCATCGGGGCCAGGCCCGCCGATCCGCGGGTCGGCCCGAGCGAGACCGTGGTCGAGTCGGCCGACCCCTCCCGCCTCTGGGCCTCCGCCAAGTGGGTGGGCGGGATCGGCAAGGGCACCAACCTCGGGATCCTCTCGTCGCTCGCGGGAGAGAACGACGTCGCGATCCGCCAGCACGATCCCACCGGCGCGTCCCCCGACGCCACCATCGAGCGTCCCGCCAGCCCGCTCACGCTCTTCAACGTGCTGCGCCTGCAGCGTCGGTTCGGCGGGCAGGTCGATCTCGGGGTGATGGCCACCGCGACCAACCACCACGAGCATGTCGCGGACTATCCCACCATCCACTTCCTCTGCCCGAGCCGGGTGGACGCGCTCGATCCCGCGATCGCGGCCAACCCCGGGCTGGCGGCCCGCTGCACCAACGACGCGTACGTCGGGGCGGTGGATGGGCTGTGGCGGTCGCCATCGGCGGACTACGCCGTCACCGCGCAGCTGGTGGGCTCGTTGCTGGCCGGCGGGCCCCCCCGGCCCTCGCGGGACGGAATCGCGACGCGCACGGGGCACCTCGGCACCGGCGGGATGCTCACCTTTGCCAAGCAGGGCGGGCGGCACTGGCTGGCCACGCTGGCACCCGCGTTCGATTCGACCGAGGTCGACACCAACGACGTCGGCTACCTCGAGCGCAAGAACCACAAGAGCCTCTACGCGGATCTGACCTACCGGACCGTCGAGCCCTGGGGGCCGACGCTCGAGACCGACACCACGCTCGCGGTGTCACACCGAGAGACCTTCGCGACGGGGGGCGCCGGCGACGGGGGTGGTGGTCGCGGTCTCCTCGGCGGCGTGCCGCTCGAGAACAACCTGCGCCTGTCCACCTACGCCATGTTCCCGAGCTTCTGGGAGGTAGCGCTCACCGGCTATCTGCGGGCCCACCACTTCGACGACCGCGAGACCGGTGACGGGACAGCGCTCGAGCGCGCGGCGATGGTGGGCGGCGAGCTGTGGGTGGGCAGCGACGGCCGACGGCCGGTCGCGCTGTCGCTCTGGGGCCAGTGGCAGCGGGTGCGGGAGCGCAATCAAGCCCAGATGAACGTGACCGTCACCTGTCGGCTGAGCGCGCGCCTCGATCTCGAGCTCGCACCCGGGTTCGGGCACGCGGCGGGAGAGCCGCGCTTCATCGCCCGGGAGGCGGGGACCTCGACCTACGACTTCGGCGAGCTCGAGGCCAACAACCTCAGCCTCACCGCGCGCTCGACCCTGGGGCTCACCCCGCGCCTCACGCTGCAGTTCTATGGACAGGCCTTCCTCGCCACCAAGCACTACACCGCGCCGAGCCGGGCCGATACCGGCGGCGTCGCGCGCGCCCGCATCGGTCTCGCCGACCTGCAACCTGTGGCGGCCCTGCCGGCGGGCACCGCCGATCCGGACGTGCAGCAGGCGGTGCTCAACGTGAACCTGGTGCTGCGCTGGGAATTTCGGCTCGGGTCGATCCTCTACCTGGTCTACGCCCGCGCCCAGACCCCGGACTGGGCCCCGGCGGTCACGGGCAGCGGCGGTGCCCAGGCGCCCACCGCGCCCGCGCTGTCGGCCACGTCCCTGCTCGGAAACCGGGGCGCGACCGACACGCTGATGCTCAAGCTCGCGTACTGGTGGGGATGACCTCGAGGGCGAGCGCGCCGGGCTCTGCGATCGCGCCGATCGCGCCGATCACATCTGGGGCGGCCACTCGGCCTTGCTGGCGCAGCTCCACTTCGAGGCCGAGGTCCCGGCGACGCACACGCAGTACCCGACCTTGAGGGCGTTGCTCGAGTCGCGGTAGGAGCTGGCGGTGGCCGACCCGCACGGCATGCAGGCCGGGGTCGTGCAGGCGGCGCCGCTCTGGACCAGCATCATGCCCGACGGATCGGTCGGATCCGCCGGACAGGCCGTCTCGGTCGCGGGCAGGCGGTAACAGGAATAGTCTCCCGGGTTGAAGGCGCAGGTCGGACAGTCCCAGACGTTCGAGTTGCACGTGCAGTTCTTGTAGCCGGTCTTGCTCGGGCCGCAGGTGTTGGCGCAGGCCATGTCGGTCCCGCTGACGCAGGCCGCCTTGTTCTTGGGCGCCGTGGTGCAGAGGGGAAACGCGCCGCTGCCACCGCCGCCAGACGTGGTCGTGCCGCTGCCGCCGCCGTTGGTCGACGCGGTGGCCCCCCCGGATGCGGCCGTCGTCGTCGCCCCGCCGGAGCCGGTTGCGGTTGCGCCGCCGGAGCCGGTTGCGGTTGCGCCGCCCGAGCCGGTCGCGGTTGCGCCGCCCGAGCCGGTCGCGGCCGCGCCGCCCGAGCCGGTCGCGCCTCCCGAGCTCGACGTCGTTGCGCCGCCCGTGCCGCCGGTCTTGCTGGGGGTTCCGCTGCTGCTGGAGCTTCCGCAACCGAGCGCCAGCGCGCCTGCGAGCGCCAGGACGCCGAGGCGGCTGCTGATTCGAGCCATGCGCCGTGCCATGCGATTCATCGAGTGATCTCCGGTGTCAAGTGGTCATCCATGCCCGCCCGAACCGCGGGCGACGGGACATGGGTTGAACTTGGCGCCCGAGACGGCTCACCGGGCGCGCGCAGCCAGGTGAGCTCCCTCGGCGGGACCCCGGGGCCGGTCCCGGCGCGGAGGCCCGCCGTCGCGTCAGACCGCGCCCGGAAACGCGCCGTCCACGGCGCGCGGCAGGAGCGCGCACAGCCCCGCCAGGATGACGAGCCCGACCACGAGCGCGAGAAGCGGGGTGCGCCAGTCGAGGGGCCGCCGCCGGCCTCCACCGTCGGCGGCGCCGCCACGAGGGAGCTCGGTTGCGGTCGGGGCGGTGAGGGGCCGAGCGAGGAGCAGGGCGCAGAGCACCCCGCACGCGAAGCCACCCCCGTGCGCCGCCAGGTCGATGCCGCGGATCTGGAGCCCGAGCACCAGGTTCAGGACCACGAAGGTCGCGGAGCGGTTGACCAGGCCTTTCAGCATCGGCTTGGGGATCGACCCGCGGTGGCGTGCCAGGTATCCGACCAGGGCGCCGAAGACGCCGAAGATCGCCCCGGAGGCCCCCGCCGACACGACGTCGGGGTGGACCACCAGCGACGCGTACGATCCGGCCAGGCCGGCCAGCAGGTAGGTCACCAGGAACCGCCCGTTGCCGAGCAACCGCTCCACCAGGAAGCCGACCTGCCACAGCCCGTACATGTTCATCGCGATGTGGATGATCCCGATGTGGATGAAGGTGTTCGTCAGCATGCGCCACCACTCTCCGCTCGTGGTGAGGGGGCCGAACTCCGCGCCCCACCGCACCAGGCTGAGCGTGGTCGGCCGCGACGGCGAGACGCCCGACAGGACCATGACCACGAAGACCGCGGCGTTGAGGCCGACCAGCATCGGGGTGACCCACACCCGGGGCGTCGCGTGGAAGAGGGCCCGCCAGAACGCCTGCGGGGAGGTGTGCGGCGCGCCGGCCGTGAAGAAATGGGCGTCGGCGTCGGGCGGGGACGAGGATGGCGACGAAGGTGGCGGCGCTTCCGGGGTGGACATCCGGAGGTTCTAGCGCGCCCGGGCTGGGGCGGTACGGGCATTGGCAGCCCTGACGCGCCGATTGCGCTGACGAGGTATCGTACCGAGGCCATGACCGGCCCCCAAGGCGTCTACGACGTTCAGCACCCCCACTTCCGAGACCTCACCATACCGACGGTGGTCCCGGTCAAGATCGCCGACGGGATGGTATGGGCCGAGGGGCCCGTTTGGTTCTCCGAGCACGACTGCCTCATCTGGAGCGACATCCCCAGCGATCGCATGTGGCGCTACTTTCCGGGGCTCGGCACCGCCGTGTTCCGGGCGCCCTCGAATTTCGCGAACGGGAACACGCGCGACTGGAACGGCAGCCTCCTCACCTGTGAGCAAGGGGGCAGGCGCGTGACGCGCACGCGCCCCGACGGGACCATCGAGGTGGTGGCGGATCGCTTCGAGGGGCACCGGCTCAACTCCCCCAACGACGTGGTGGTGGCCCCCGATCAGGGCATCTGGTTCACCGACCCGCCTTACGGGATCCTGAGCGACCACGAAGGGCACCGCGGCGATCCCGAGTACGGTGGTTGCCACGTGTTCCGCGTGGATCCCATGAGCAAGCGGGTCGAGGCCATGGCCACGGACTTCGTCAAGCCGAACGGCCTCGCCTTCTCGCCGGATGCCCGGCGCCTTTACGTCGCCGATTCGGGACGGACCCACGATCCCGCCGGCCCCCACCACGTCCGGGTGTTCTCGGTCGACGGGTTCAAGCGGCTCTCGGGCGGCGAGATCTTCGCGGAGATTGCGCCGGGCGTGCCGGACGGGCTGCGGGTGGACATCGAGGGCAACGTGTGGATCAGCGCCGGCGACGGCATCCACACCTATGCGCCCGACGGAACCCTGCTCGGCAAGGTTCACCTTCCGGCCACGGTCTCGAACCTGTGCTTCGGCGGCTCCCGGCACAACCGCCTCTTCGTCACCGCCACCGACGCCGTCTGGGCCATCGCCGTCAACATCAAAGGCGCGATGCGCTGAGCCCCTACGGCGCTCGCGGGAAGGGGAGGACCCCTCCCCGCGGGCCCCTCCCGGCGGACGACGGAGGCGGGCCCGGATCTGCTTGGCTCATGTCTTCTCCGGTTGGCAAAGCCAACCTCCGATCCACGGTCCTTGGACGATGGCGGCCTGGCCTCGGGCGTCGTGACACCGATCTTCACCAGCCGCGCAGGGCGCTGGCGGGGGGAAACGACCCCGGCGGGTCATCAGCTTCGCGACGCTGAAATCCAGGGTTGCACAGCCGTGACGAACCGAAGCTCGTTTGGGCTCCGATGATGGACGAAGACGTCGATCATCTCGCGTCGGAGGGAGAACCTCGAGCGCGCCAGGGGCGTCTCCGGTTCGTCGACTCGCGGTCCCGCTTCACGCTTCGTCAGCGTCGGCCTCTTCCAAGGGCCCCTGCGCCGACGCCGGATTGGATCGAGGTGCGACGCGATCCGGGGCGCGATGGAGGTAGGCTGCGAGCTCCAGGAGCGCACGAAGCTCCTGCAGCCGGCGGGCGACGGCCACCTCGAACGGCAGCTCCCTGGCTGCGGGCCCCTCGTGCGCCAACCGCTCCGCCGCCGCCGCGACGGTTTCGGGAATGTACGACGCGCGCAGCACGGCCATCCGCGCGGCCACGCCGGGGGGCGGTTCACGCGTCCGGCACTCGGGGGTCGACTGCCCACCCGGGTGGTCTGACCGGTCACGGCTCATCCGGACGCTCCAGTCTTTCGAGATCCGCCAGATCTTGCGACCTCGCGGCGATGCGCTTCATGCGCAGCAAGGTGTCGCGAGACACCACGGACAAGGAGCCTTCCGGCAGCATGACGTCGATGCGGTCGTCGAGGAGCCCTGCCAGAGACGAACGTGCGAGGAGCAGGTCGAGCAAGAGGTGTTGCCCCTCCAAAACCTTGCTCACACGCTGAACGTGACGCTCGCGCTCGGTTCCCTCGTCGAACACCATGGGGAGCGCGGCGAAGGCGTAGCCAAGGGGGCGAACGGCGTCCAGGGCCCGGGTGAGATCCTCGGGCCCGATCAGCACGTCGATGTCCTTCGTCGAGCGCGTCGCTCCGTGGATGGTGACGGCCACCCCGCCGCAGACCGCGTACGGGATTCCGGCGCGGGTGAGGGCCGCCGCGATTGCATGCAGCTCGTCGACCAGATTCACTCGACAACGCTAACATGTCGTCTTCGACCCGCCGTCATACGACTCGGAGGGACGGCAAGACCCTGCACCACGCCACGCGCGCGCTACCGTCCGGTGAGCGTGAACAAGCTCACGTCCGGGCGGGCGTACGCGCGGAAGGGGAGATCGACGGAGCCGAGACCGCGAGAGACGAACAGGCTCACGTCGCCGAGCTGGTAAAGGCCCGCAGGCCAGCGGCGGCCATGCTCGCCATGGACGACGACGGGGCCGGACGGCAGCGCAATCTGGCCGCCGTGGGTGTGACCGCACAGCAGCAGGGCCAGCCCGCGGCCTTGCAGTATCGGTACGCCCTCCGGTGAGTGCGACAGCCCGATGCGCAGCCCGGCGCCCTCGGCACCCCGCAGGGCCCGCTCCGCGTCCGGCTTTCCGGCCCAGGGATCGTCGAGGCCCACGAAGGCGACGTCCTCGAACGGGGCCGGGAGCACCAGCGCCTCGTTGATCAGCACCGTCGCCCCGGCCGCGCGCAGGGCGGCCTCGATGCGATGGTGGTGGGTCCATAGATCGTGGTTGCCGAGGATCGCGATCTTGGTGCGCGCCGGCACCGCCGCCACGCGTGCCTCGAGCTCGCGCGCCATCTCCGGGGTCGCCTCCATGTAGACGTAGTCGCCGCCCAGCACCAGCACGTCGGGGCGCAGCTCCGTCAGCAGGGCGAAGGCATTGTCGAGGAGGCCCGGCGCCGTCAGCGGTCCGATGTGCATGTCCGAAGCGAACGCCACCCGCAGCGCGCGTTCGCCGCCACCCGGGCGCGCAGGCAACAAAGCCAGGTCGTGCCGCAACAGATCCACGGCCGTGCGACCCGGAACGAGCGCCCAGGCGCGGGCGGTCCAGCCGCCTCCGTACACGGCGCGCGCGATCGACTCGCCCACGAGCCGCTTGCGTGAATAGTGACGTCCCCGCCCGGGCGACCTCGGCTTCACCAGAAGGGAAACGAACACAGCGACCCGGGACCGCGTCACGCGACGTCCATCATGTGGACCGTGAGGATAAGGGCCGAAGTCAGTCGCGGGAAGGGGAGGACCGGAGCGCGGGAAGGGGAGGACCCCTCCCCGCGGGCCCCTCCCGACGGACGACGAGACGCGTGCCCGGAACTGCTTTGCTGGTGCCATCTCCGGTTGGCAAAGCCAACCTCCGATCCACCGCATGGAGGGCGCGGACGCGGGGCATGAGCCAAACTGAGATTGAGCTCCAACCCTTCCTCATCCCCCCGCTCCGCGGAGCGGGGAGGGGGACCCCACTTCGTCCGGGGCGGAACGTTCATCGCCCGCGCACGGCCGCCGCTCGTTCAGGGGGCGCGACGCGTGCCGCGACGAAGGGCCGCGAATACAGGTAGCGGTACACGCCGTCGGCGTCCGCGATGAAGGTCGCCGAGGTCGTGCCCGAGGCGTCGACGAAGTTGTCGGCCGCCGTCGGCATCAGGTCGAGCGGGTGGTGGGATCGAGGGTCGGGACGAGGACGCTGGGCCCATCGGCCCTGGCGGTCACGTCCACCTCGCCGAGCGCGAACGGATCGTCGTAGGTGCCCGCATGGGCCGGAAAGCGATCGGGCCGTGGGCTGAGATCGGGCGGGGCGCTCGGCGCCGGCAGATCCACCAGGGTCGAGATGGCGGTGACCAGGCTACCAATGAAGTCCGCGCCGTCGCCGTTTGCCAGGGTCACGAAGCAAAAACTTTCCTCCGGGAGGCAAGACAGGTTCGCGGAGTAACCGGCCGGCGCGCCGTCGTGGGCGAGGAACTTCAGCCGGTAATAGCTGACCGGCATTTCGGGCGGCGCCAGCAGGATGCCGGGCGCGACCACCAGCTCGCTGAAGGCCTCGACCAGCCCCGCCGCGGCCAGCGTCATCAGCTCGTCGTCGGAGCGCTGCGCCAGTTCGGCCGCCGCGCGTCGCGGCCCCAATGGCAAGAGCTGGATGATCGGCGTCTCCTTCGGCACGATGCCGAGTAAGACCCCCCGCCGGGCGCGGGCGTCTAGAAAATCGTCGGTCGGGTGGTCGTCACGATCGCACGACCTTCACCACCTTGCCGGCCCTTGCCGGCCCTTGCCGGGTCCTGATCACGACTTCTCGCCGTGGCGGTGGATGTGCTCGGCCAGGGCCTCATATTGCTCCTCGAGGTGCCAGGGGACGTGGGCGTAGACGTCCTCGAACATGGTGCGCAGGGGAGGCTTGGGGGCCACGGCCTCGGCATAGCGGACGGCCTCGGCGATCTCGTCGTTGATCTCCTCGGCCCACTGCTTCTCGAGCGCGGCCGAGAGCTCGTTCTTGGCGAGCAGGTACTTGCGGTAGCGGTCGATCGGATCGCGGTGCTCCCACTCGCGCGGCTCGGCCGGATCCCGGTAGACCGATGGGTCGTCCGACGAGCTGTGCGAGCCCCGCCGGTACGTCCGGGCCTCGATCAGGGTCGCGCCCTCGCCCCGCCGCCCGCGCGCCGCCGCCTCTGAGATCACGTGGATCATCGCGAGCACGTCGTTCCCGTCGACCAGGATGCCGGGCAGCCCGTAGGCGATGCCCTTCTGGGCGAAGGTCGGGGTCACGGTCTGGACCGAGCGCGGGACCGAGATGGCCCAGCCGTTGTTGCGGCACACGATGATGGCCGGGACCTTGTAGATCCCGGCGAACAGGCACCCGGAGTGGAAGATCGGGGTCGAGGTCCCGCCGTCGCCGAAGAACGCCACCGCCACGTCGTCCTTGCCCTGGAGCTTGGCGGCCCAGGCGGTGCCGACGGCGTGCGGGATCTGGGTCGCGACCGGCGAGGCCACCGTCACGAAGTTGAGGTGACGAACCGAGTGGTGCACGGGCATCTGGCGGCCCTTGACGGGGTCCTCGGCGTTCCCGAAGAGCTGGCACATGAAGGTGCGCAGGTCGTAGCCACGGTAGAGGGCCGCGCCCACCTCGCGGTACGCGGAATAGAACCAGTCCGAGGTGCGCAGGGCGGCGGCCGCACCGATGTGGGTGGCCTCCTCGCCGGTGGTGGTGACGTAGAACCCGAGGCGCCCCTGGCGTTGCAGGCGCAGCATGCGCTCGTCGAGGATGCGGATGCGCAAGAGCGCGTGGAGAATTTTCCGGTGCTCGTCACCCGACAGGCTGGGTTCACGGTCGGGGTGCAGCACCCGGCCCTCGTCGTCCATGACGCGAATGACTTCGAGCTTCAAGGTTTCACCGGGTCGGTCCTTAATGCGTCGTCCAAGGTGCTGTCAAGCGCCGGGTGTGGTAGGGGATCACTCGTCATGGAGCCGACCAAGTTGAGACCGCGCGATGTGATCGCCTACCTCGGACGCGACTACGTGGTGGAGGGGGTGCTGATCTACAAGCTCGGTGGCAAGGTTTACCCGCTGGCCAAGGCGGTCGACGGCGAGGCGATCTTGTGGGTCGAGCCGGTCCTCGACGCGCTCGACGACCGGTTGCTGATCATGAGCCAGGTCCACGATCTCGACGTCGCCACCCCGCCGCCGCCCTCGATTTCCTACCGCAAGAGCGCCTTCCTCCCGCGCCTGTCCGGGACCGCGTCGGTCGAGGTCCTGGGCAGCGTCGACGAGCGGTTGCCAGGGTCCTGCGATCTCTGGCGATACCGGGCGGCGGGGGATCTCTTCCTGCAGATTGAATCGCGGTCCGGCAGCACCACCATCCTGTTCGGGGAGGCCATCCACAAGGGCATGGTGGATGTCCTTCCCGGTCCCTGACCGGAGCGCATGAGCAGCACGTTCGGGACCCTGTTTCGGGTCAGCACCTGGGGCGAGTCGCACGGTCCCTCTGTCGGCGTGGTGGTCGACGGTTGCCCGCCCCGGATGCCCATCTCGCGCGAGGAGCTTCAGGTCGAGCTCGATCGGCGGCGGCCCGGGCAGAGCATCATCACCACCCAGCGCCGCGAGCGCGACGAGGTGGAGATCCTGTCGGGGGTGAGCGACGGCCTGACGCTCGGGACCCCGATCGCGCTCCTCGTGCGCAATCAGGACAACCGGGGCGGCGACTACGAGGACATGCGGACCAAGTTCCGTCCCTCCCACGCCGACTACACCTACCAGGCCAAGTACGGAATTCGCGCCTGGCAGGGGGGGGGACGGGCCAGCGCCCGCGAGACCGTGGGGCGCGTCGCGGCCGGCGTGCTCGCGCGCAAGACGCTGACCGGGCCGCTCGGCATGCCCATCGAGATCGTGGCGTACGTCAAGCAGGTCCACGGGATGGTCGCCACGGTCGACCCGGCCACGGTGACCACCGCCGCGGTCGACGCCAACATCGTGCGCTGTCCCGACGCCGCCCGCGCGGCCGAGATGATCACGGCCATCGACGAGGCCCGCCGCGCCGGCGACTCGCTCGGGGGCATCGTCGAGGCGGTGGCGCGCGGCGTTCCGGCGGGATGGGGAGAGCCGATCTTCGACAAGCTCGATGCGGATCTGGCCAAGGCCATGCTGTCGCTGCCCGCGGCCAAGGGCTTCGAGGTCGGCAGCGGCTTCGGCGGCATTGCCCTCACGGGCGCCGCCCACAACGACCCGTTCTATGCCGAGGGGGGTCGGGCCCGCACGCGCACCAACCACTCGGGCGGAATCCAGGGCGGCATCTCGAACGGCGAGGACATCCTCATCCGCGTCGCGTTCAAGCCGACGGCCACCATCCTGCGCGAGCAGGCCACCGTCGACGACAGACTGCAGGACACGACCATCAAGGCCCGTGGCCGTCACGATCCCTGCGTCCTGCCCCGCGCCGTCCCGATCGTCGAGGCCATGATGGCGCTGGTCCTCGCCGACCACGCCCTCCGTCAGCGCGGCCAGTGCGGGTGAGGAACGCGCCTACGGCGCTCGCGGGAAGGGGAGGACGGACGCGCCTACGGCGCTCGCGGGAAGGGGCGGACCCCTCCCCGCGGACCCCTCCCGCCGGAACGACGAGAGACGGGCCCGGTTCTGCGGAGCGCGGGAAGGGGCGGACCCTCCCCGCGGACCCCTCCCACCGGAACGACGAGAGACGGGCCCGGATCTGCTTTGCTGGTGCCGTCTCCGGTTGGCAAAGCCAACCTCCGATCCACCGCTTGGAGCACCTCCTCGCGGAGGATGAGCCGATCCGGGAACCGAGCCCCACACCCGTTCCTATCCCGTCGCCCCGCGCCAGCGGGGTGAGGGAGAGGGGCCCCACTTCTCTTTGGGGCGGAGCGGCGGGGGACTTTCAGGGGGCGGGGCGGGGGGGGCGGCGATGGGGGGGGAGCAGCGGTTGGGGTGGAGACAGCTCCTCGTTCACCTCGGCGTGCAGGCGCGCGACCAGGCCCTCGAACACCACGTCCAGCGCGCGGCGTGATCGGTACTTTCCGAACAGGCGCGCGCCGGCCATGGTTCCGTGCCCCCCGGCGGCCCCCAGTTCTCCGACGATCGATCGCATGATGGCGCCCGCCCGGCGTCGCGGCGGCTCGCTCCGCAAGGACAGGTACGCCGACCCGCCGTAGACCCCGGCGCAGAACACCGACTTCGCGGATTCGAACGACAGGAGCAGGTCGGCGATCTCGGCCACCAGATCGGGATAGTCGAGCTTCCCCAGGTTGACCGCCACGATGGTCCGGTAGACCTCCGCCGAGCGCAGGGCCCGGTCGAGCGCCGCGAAGTGCGCACGCGGCACCTTGGGGTGGGTGATCCGGTAGAGGAGGGCGTGGTCCACCAGCGGGACCAGGGTCAGATAGGCGCTGCGCTCCTGGTCCGATGACTCGCGTCCGAGGTCGCGGGTCTCGGTGCGGAGCGCGAAGAAGAACGCCGTGGCGAGCCCCGTGTCCACCGCGATGCCGCGCGCCTGCAGGTACTGCAAGATGATGGTCGAGGTCGCCCCCAGGTCCGGCCGCACGTCGCACCAGGGCGCCCGGCGGCTGTCGTTGCGGGGGGGATGGTGGTCGATCACCACGTCGACCCGGTGCCCGGGCGGCAGCGAGTTGTTGCCCGTCTCGGGCTGGGTATCGACGAGGGCGATGAGATCGAACCGGCTGGGATCGAGCTTCTCGGTGAAGACCAGCTTGATCCCGAGCACGTCGACGAGGGCCCGGTTCTGCGCCCGCCCGACGATTCCACCGTGGGCGATGGTCACCGGGATCTCGAGCTCGTGCTCGAAGAGGCGCGCCAGGCCGAGCGCCGCCGCGAGCGAATCGGGATCGGGGTTGTCGTGGGTGTAGATGAGCGCGGCCTTGCGCCCGCGGAGCGGGCGCAGGTACCGCTCGACCGGAAACCGCGGCCGCTTCCGGGCCCGGGTTGGCGCTCGCGCCGGGGCCGTCATCTCGACGTCGGCCCCGGCCGGGACGCGCCAGGTCGGATGGACAGATTGTCGAAGTGCACCTCGGACTCCCAGTCGTTGAAGGCCAGGTATTCGTGCCCGGGGCCGGTCAGCGGGTCCGGGTCCGTCCACGACAGGAACGCGGCGCCGTCGATGCGCCAGTCGATTCGCCCGCCCTGCCGCTGGATCAGATAGTGGTACTTCCGACCCGGCTCGACCGGCCGGTCGCTCCGGGCGGCCTTCCGGCCGTCGTCGTGCTCGTTGTTGCGGCAGATGACCGACAGCGAGTTGTGCCATCCGCCAAAGATCAGCACGTACCCGGTGGACACGTAGCCGCCCCGGTCCGGGTCGAACGAGGCACCGTCGCCCGCCAGCTCGAGCTTGATGTCGCCCGCCGCGCTGCGCGATTCGACGTCGACCTCGACGGTGACATCGGCCGGGAGGCGCTTGCGAAGCCACAACGGGTGGTTGTACCCGCGCTCGGCCACCAGCGTGCCGTCGCGCACGGCATAGTTCCCGCCGGTGTCGCGCCACCAGGGACCCGGCACGGATGTCGATCCCGGCGCGTCGAACCCATCGAAGAAGGGCACGGCCAAGGGTGCGGCGAGCGGCGTATCCTCGGTCCTGCGGCAGCCCCCGGCGGTCGCAGCCACGGCGGTCGCCGTCATGACCACGGCGAGCCCGAGCCCGAGCCGCGCGGCCGCGCCCACCCCTGGCATCGACGTCGAGAGACTCGGGGGGGCCGCGCCTCCGCCAAGGTGGGAGCGCGAGCGACGGGCAAGGCGCGGACCCTCGGCATGGAGGCTCGGACCGATGGGGTCCGCCGAGGTGAGCACAGACATTTCGGGCGGCAAAATACCGTCTGGGGTGCTGCGCGGCAAGCGGCCGCGTCGAGGAGTCTCACGGGACGCCGGTCCGCCGCGTGGTTGGCCCGGGGCGTAGAGGCCCCGCCGCCGCCGGCCTGCGTCCTGGTTGTTGTATGCTGCCGGCGTAAGACGGTGCCCCCACCGGCGCCAGTAGGATCTGCCGGGTCGCTCGATCGGAGCCGCTCCGAGGTTCCTTTGCCCTCCTTTCCACCCTCCCCCAGGCCCCCAGGAAACCTCCATGAATCAACATGCCCGGCTCCTCCGACTCTCTTCGCTCGCGCGCTCGCTCGCGCTCTCGGTGGTGGCGGCGAGCCTGGTCGGGGCGTGTGGTGGCGGAACGAACGAGCCCGCGGCGACATCCTCGGGTGGCTCCTCCGGCGCCGTGTCTGGCACCGGAGGCGCGACGTCCGGGAGCGGAGGCAGCCTTTCGGGGAGTAGTGGTGGGGCCCCCGTGCTGACGGGCTCCGGTGGGGCGACCGCCACGTCGACTGGTGGCGCACTGGCGAGCGGCACGGGCGGCACGAACGAGATGCCCGGGACCGGCGGCGGGACCGGATCGTCCGCCTCCGGCTCGGGCGGGAGTCCCCCCGGCGGCGGCGCGGCTGGCATGCCTGGCGCCACCGGCACGGGTGGGCGGGGTGTAGGTGGAAGCGGCACCGGCACCGGCGGCGCGACCCCAGCCTCGGGAAGCGGTGGCGCCGGCGGCGGGGGAGCCCCGGTGACCGTGCCCCCGGGGTGCACGATCACCTCGCCCGTCAGCTACACGAAGGACGTCCAGCCGTTCCTCATCACCTCCTGCGGAGGCGGCAACGGGTGTCACATCATCGACGCGACCTCCACCAAGGCGAGCGGTGGGTATGACCACGGGTACGACTGGATCACCGCCGGGGCCCACGCGTCCTCCTGCCCGAACAAGCCCACGCCCGCGCGCTTCCAGGTCGTCCTCGACGTCATCAACCAGGCCAACCCGACGAGTTGCTCCAAGTCGCGGATCATGCCGCCGGCCGGATCGGGAAAGACGGCGCTGACCGCCTGCCAGATTGCCACCCTGGCCTCGTGGTTGAACGAGCCGCTCGTCACCCAGATGCACCGCGCGGACGATTCGTCCCCCACCACGCCGTATCCGATGCCCCCGTACAACTGACGATCGCCCAGCAGCGCCAGCGCCCTCGGTCGGGGTGGCCCGTTTTTAGGGTCGCGGCGCGTGCTCGAAGAAGAGGCCCCAGCGGATGCCCCGATCGCTGACCCGGATGGTGGCGACGCCAGCGGCCCGCGCGATCTCGTCGAGCAGCAGCGCGCCCGCGTAGATCACGTCCGCGCGCCTGGGATCGAGACCGACCATCTTCTCGCGGGCGAGCTGGTCGGCGGCCGCGAGCCGGGCAATCTGGCCGTCGAGCGCCTCGCGGGACAGCCAGGATCCATGGACCCGCGCGGGATCGTAGGTGGAGAGGCCGAGCGCCATGGCGCACAGGGAGGTGACCGTCCCGGCGACGCCGAAGAGGCGCACCGGCTCCGCCTCCGGGCCCCCCGCGGCTCCGTCTTCCAGCTCGTCGAGCAGATGCGCGCCCGCCAACCGGTCACGGATCTCGGCGCGAATGGCCGAGGATTCTTCCGGGGTGGGCGGGTCATGGCGCACGTGCCGCTCGGTCAGCCGCACCGAGCCGAGCGGGAGGCTGGTGCGCGCGACCGGCACACCGCCCAGCACCACCACCAGCTCCGTCGACCCGCCGCCGATGTCGACGATCACCGAACGTCCATGGTGGAGCTCCTCCGGGAAGGATTCCACCACGGCCCGAAAGGTCAGATCCGCCTCGCGGGTGCCGTCGATGACCTCGATCGGGCGCCCGAGCAGCGCTTCGGCGGGGACCAGAAACTCGGCGGCATTCGGCGCCCGCCGCAGGGCCTCCGTCCCCACGGCGAAGACCTGCGCCCGGTGGCGCGCAATCACCCCGGCGTAGCGCCCGAGCGCCTCGAGGGTCGCTGCGATCCCCGGCGCGCCGAGCCGTCCATCCCCGCCAATCCCGCGCCCGAGCCGGGTGATCTCGGCGGCATTCTCCAGCACCTCCGGCTCCGCGCCGGGCGTGGCCCCGGGCCGCGCGACGAGCAGCAACGTCGTGTTGGTTCCCACGTCGATGGTCGCGATGGCCGTCGTCGAGTCCACCGGGCGCACCTACCGTGTTCGCGGGACGGGGCCCCAGCTCGGCGAGGAGGCCCCGCCGCGGCTGATCTGGACCTCGTGCCGGGTCTCCGGATTCACGATGAAGAGGCCTCCGCGGCTCGAGGCATAGACCATCAACCGACCGTCGGGGGACCAGTCGGGATCGAGGTTCGAGCCCTTGTTCTGGGTGAGGCGGGTGACCTGCTGGGTCCGCAGGTCGATGAAGAACACGTCGAAGACCCCGCGCTCGTCGCGGCCGGTGAACGCGATGAGCGGCTTCTTCGGGTCCGGGTTCCAGCGCGGGGTCTGGTTGTACCTGCCCTGGAAGGTGAGCCGCCGGGCCGCGCCCCCGGAGCTCGGCATGAGGAAGATCTGCGGCGATCCCTGCCGGTTCGAGACGAACGCGAGCTGGCTGCCGTCGGGTGAGAAGCTCGGCGAGCTGTCGATGGCCGGGTTGGTGGTCAGGCGCGCCCGGATCGAACCATCGGCGGGGCTGATCCGGTAGAGCTCGGCGTTCCCCTGGTACGACAGGGTCAGCACCATCGCCCCGTCGCGGCTCCAGGCCGCGCCGGTGTTCATCCCGGGCTGCCGCGACACCCGTCGCGCGCGTCCGCCGGCGGCCGACACGATCCAGAGGTCGGGGTTGCCGCGCAGGTAGGACGTGAAGGCGATCTCGGCCCCCGAGGGAGAGAACGACGGCAGGAGACAGTCGGACTGCATGTTGGTGACCGCGGCCATGCGTCCGCCGTCCATGTCGACCACCGCGATCTCGTGGCTGCCCCGCCCGGTCTGCGCGAAGGCGATGCGCGATCCGAAGACCCCGCGCTGCCCGGTGAAGGCGTTGACGATGTCGTTGGCGAAGGCGTGGATGGCGTCGCGCAGCTCGCTTGCGTGGTAGGTCTGCGACAGCATGGCGGCATCCCCGCGTGCGAGCGCGTAGAGGCGTCCCTCGACCGCGGCGCCCGGGCCCACCTTCATCTTGACCACCCCCTGTGCGCCCACCTGCGACCACAGCGCGCTCGAGAACCCGAGGCCCTCCGTCTGCAGCGCCTGCGGGAAGGATGCGGGATCGAGCAGCTGGAAGAGCCCCGAGATGTCCAGATCGTGGGACAGGGTCTCGCCGGCGAGCCGGGCGGCGTCGGCCTCGCCCTCGGGGCGAGCCACCCCGAGCTTGAGGAGCTCGACGCTGGCGCCGGTCAGTCGAATGGCGGGCAGGTCCTCGTCGGCGGCGACGGGGGCGTCGGCCGCGTGGGCCACGCCGCCCACGGGCCAGGGTCCGAGCCCGAGGCCCAGCCACGCGCATGCGAGCGAGACGGAGAGCCAGAGCCAGAGCGAGAGCGGGCAGGCCGAGGAGACCGAGAATCGGCGGATCATTCGCACTCGACCCTAATACCATGAACGTTCGCGGGCGGAGGCGGCACCTTGCGGGTGAGGAGCGCGGCCTGGACGCAGGCGTCGTCCACGAAGCTGTTCCCGGAGGACTTCGACAGCTTCACGTCGGACAGGACGCCGTCCCGTCCGATGTGAAACTGGATCTCGGGGCGCTTGGCGATCTGCTCGGGCGCGATGCCGGCCGGCAAGGAGTAGTTCTGGTGCAGGTAGCTGTTGACCTCCGCGAAGTACGGATCCCCCACCGCCTGGCTGGCGGTTCCGATCCGCGAGCCGCTCTCCGAGCCCACCTCGTCCTCCTCGGGCTCCTCGGGCGTGGCCAGCGCCTGCAGCTTGCGCGCGCGATCGAGGGCCCGCTTGAGGTCCTTGGAGATCTTGGGGTCCTCCGGGCGGGGGGCCTCCTTGGGCGCCGCCTGCGCGTTCGGGTCCTCGGTGACCTTCACGACCTCGGGGGGCGCCTTGGGGCGCGGGGGCTGGGTGATCCGCGGCAGCCAGAACTTGTCGCGCGGCTTGCCGAGCTTCACGAGCTCGGCCGACACGAAGTCCCGCTCCACGATCAGCGGTGGGGCCGGCCGCGCGCTCGCCAGGCCCACCGCGGCCAGCACCCCGCCGTGCAGCGCCAGGGTCACCAGCAGCCCGACCAAGTTTCCGCGGCGGCCGAAGCGGAATTCGTCCTGTGCCAAGCCGCGCCTCTATTCCAGTGGGTCGGTGACCATGCCCAGCTTGTCGACGCCCGCCTGCTTCACCGCCGCCATCACCTGCACCACGTCCCCGTACAGGAGGGCCCGGTCGGCGTGCAGGTAGAGCTCCTTGTCCGCGTTCAGCTTGGCGTTGTTGCGGAGGGTCTTCTCGACGTCGTCCCAGGCAATCTGCAGCTTGCCGAGGAACACCCGCTTGTCCTTGGTGACGGTCAGGATCAGCTTGCCCTCGTCGTCGGGGATGGTCTGGGCCTTGGCCTGTGGCAGGTTCACGTCGACCCCGGTCTGGAGCATGGGCGCGGTGACCATGAAGATGATCAGCAACACCAGCATGACGTCCACCAGCGGCGTGACGTTGATCTCGGTGATCGCGCCGCTGCCGCCGAGCCCGCCGCCCTGTCCGCCACCGCCCATCGCCACTAGAAAAACCTCCGGCGGATGATGTTGAGAAAGTCGCTCGAGAAGGTCTCCATCTCGGAGCTGATGACCCGGATGCGCCGCGAGAAGTAGTTGTAGGCCATGACGGCCGGGATGGCGGCCATGAGGCCGATGGCGGTGGCCACCAGCGCCTCGGCGATGCCGGGGGCGACGGTGGCCAGGTTGGCGGCGCCCTTGGCCCCGATGTTGCGGAAGGAGTTCATGATGCCCCACACCGTCCCGAACAGGCCGATGAAGGGCCCGGCGCTGGCGGTGGTCCCGAGCAGCGGGACCCGGCTCTCCATCTCGGTGATGGCGGTGGTGCGGGCCCGGTCGAGGGCGCGCTGGATGCTCTCGATGTCCCCGAGGAAGTCCTCCGCCCCGGCCCCCGCCGGTTCGGCGGCCTGCTCCTGGCGGCGGCGCTGCAGCTTGGCGAGCTCGGTGTAGCCGGCGCGAAACACCTCGCTGACCGGGGAGGGGGACGCCGCCTCGGTGGCGCGCCAGATCTCGTCGAGGCGACCGGTCTTCCAGAACATCTCCTGGAAGCGCATCGACCGGTGGGCGGCGTTGGCGAGGTAGATGCTCTTCGAGCCGATGACGAACCAGCAGGCCACCGACATCGTGATGAGCAGGCCCATGACGCCCTTGACCACCGGGGAGGCGTTCAAGATGAGGGGGATGATGTCGAGGCGATCTCCGCCTCCGGCTTGAAGTAGCAGCGGCAACGTCGACATGGGCGTGCTCTCTCCTCGAGGGGGGGTGGCGCGCATACACCGGAGCCTGGTCCCCCGACGTGATACGCCTTGAATCCAATAACAGACGGGCAGGCATTTTGACACGGCGGGGTCGAAAGCAGAGCCGCTGGCCCGATTTTCGCTAGCATGTGCGAGGCGAGGTCCGGGGTCGGCTGGTGACCGGGGGGGCCAGGGCGAGGGGGCGGGCCCTCGGGTGAATTCACGCCTATATTCAAACGTCGTATCGCTGCAGATCTTGTCCTGGAAAAACTTTGGAGGATCACGAGATGTCGAGGCAATTGCGCACACTGTTGCTGATCGGAGTCACCCTCGCGGCAGGTGGGGGCTTCGGGTGCTTCTCGAACACCGGGGACCGGAACGGTCCGTCGTGCTCGGGCGGCAGCTATTTTCGGGTCCAGTGGGGGATCGACCACGGCACCGGAACCATCCCGATCGCCTGTGCGGACGCCGTGAGCGCCGCGTATTCCGTCGAGCTCGACACCGCCGCCGGCCCGGTGCCCGTCAGCCTCTACCTGAGCTGCACGCCCAACAAGGTCTGCTCCACCGGCGAGCCCTGCTATTTCTACGGAGAGACGGGGGTGGTCCCGGCCGGGACCACGGTCTTGTCGGGGACCCTGCTGTCCGCCGGGGCGGTGGTCGAGACCGTCACGATCCCGTCCGTCACGGTGCCGCAATGTGATTACGCCGAGGCCGCCTTCCTGTTCACGATCTGACCGGCCTGCCCGAAAGGCCGACCAGGAATCGACCCGTCGTTGCTATGCTAGCCTGAGCTCGAATGGCCAATTTCCCTCCGCGCCGAGCCCCGCCCCCGAGCTGGATGCGCCCGCTCACCGAGCGACTCACCCCCACCGTTCGCGGTATCGTGGTGGCACTGAGTCTGGCGTACTTCTTCTTCGTCCTGGTGCCGGCGCTCGAGCCCTGGATGGCGGCCCATCTCCTGCTCGGGCCGCGGCTGTGGGCGGGGGAGCTCTGGCAACCCTTCACGGCGCTCCTCATCAACACGCATTTTTCGGGGTGGCTCTTCGGACTGATTGGCTTCTGGTGGGTGGGGGCGTTCGTCGAACGCATCCGCGGGCAGAAGTTCTTCCTCGGGCTGCTGCTGGCGGGGGGCCTGCTGTCCAACGTGGCGGCCGCGCTCGTCGCGCGGGCCTTCGGGGACTTCACGCCGCGGGCCGATGCGGCGGGCTTCGCCCTCACGGCGGTCTTCGTGGCCTTCGCCCGCATCTACGGACCACGCCCGGCCCAAATCTGGGGCGCCTTCAGCATGCGGGCCGACACCTTCACCTGGATGTTGCTCGGGTTCTCGCTGGTGGTCTCGCTGGCGAACCGCGACTGGCCGGGGCTCGCCGCCGAGGTCACCGCCATCGCCGTCGGCTTCGCCGCCACCGGGCTCGGCGACGCGGTCCTCGCCCGCTTCCGCCAGGGCGCGCGGGCCCGCAAGCTCCGCCGGTACCGGGTCCTCGAGGGCGGCAAGGACAACCGTCGCCGCGACCTCAACTGACAGCAGAAACGTCCGTCCGAGGGCGACTTCCCCCGACTTCCGCCGACCTGGCCCATTGCATTCGGCCCCGGGCCGAGTAATTTGAACCGTCCGCCGAGCTGGCGGACGAAGCTGGGGGAGCCTGCGGGCGTCAAAGGCGCGCAGTGCTGAGAGGCGGACCTGCCAATCGCGCGGGCCCGCGACCCCTTGAACCTGCTCCGGGTAATGCCGGCGAAGGAAAGCGAGGACGGATGAGCGCGGGAAATCGAATCGAGGTCGGAGAAGTGGTCGGAGCGCCTGTCGGCGGGCCCATCGGCGAGCCCATCGGGTCGACCGGGGCCGTGACCCCCGAGCCGCCCAGGCGGGCGGGCGGGCTGAAGACCGTGGGCGCCGACCCGGTGGAGGGGCTCGGCCCGCTCGGTGACTTTCCCGACTCCGAGCGGGTGTTCGTCAGCGATCCGGCCGCGCCGGAGATCCGCGTCCCCTTCCGGCGGATCCAGGTCGGAGGCGGCGAGCCGGCCGTCGACGTCTACGACACATTCGGGCCGCGCCTCGGCGATCTGCACCAGGGGCTGCCGAAGCTGCGCCAGCCCTGGATCGCGCGGCGGCTCGCCCGGGGCGACGGCAACTTCAGCCAGATGCACTACGCGCGGCGCGGAGAGATCACCGAGGAGATGCGCTTCGTGGCCCTGCGCGAGTCGGTGACGCCGGAGCTCGTGCGGGACGAGGTCGCGCGCGGGCGGGCGATCATCCCGGCGAACCGCAACCATCCGGAGTGCGAGCCCATGATCATCGGGCGCAACTTCCTGGTCAAGATCAACTCCAACATCGGCAACTCCGCGGTGCGCTCGTCGATCGCCGACGAGGTGGACAAGCTGCGCTGGTCGGTGAAGTGGGGCGCGGACACCGTGATGGATCTGTCGACCGGGCAGAACATCCACGAGACGCGCGAGTGGATCATCCGCAATTCGCCGGTGCCGATCGGCACCGTGCCGATCTACCAGGCGCTCGAGAAGGTCAAGGGCAAGGCCGAGGATCTGACCATCGACATCTTCCTCGAGACGCTGGTCGAGCAGGCCGAGCAGGGGGTGGACTACTTCACGATCCACGCCGGCGTGCTGCTGAAGTACGTGCCGCTCACCGCGCGGCGGGTGACCGGGATCGTGTCGCGCGGGGGCTCGATCATGGCCAAGTGGTGCCTGGCCCATCACCAGGAGAATTTTCTGTACACTCACTTCGAGCGGATCTGCGAGGTGATGAAGAGGTACGACGTGTCGTTCAGCCTCGGCGACGGGCTGCGTCCCGGGTGCATCGCCGACGCCAACGACGCCGCTCAGTTCGGGGAGCTCGAGACCCTGGGCGAGCTGACCCAGATCGCCTGGAAGCACGACGTGCAGGTGATGATCGAGGGCCCGGGCCATGTCCCGATGCACAAGATCAAGGAGAACATGGACAAGCAGCTGTCGGTCTGCAGCGAGGCGCCGTTCTATACGCTCGGGCCGCTCGTGACGGACATCGCGCCGGGCTACGACCACATCACGTCTGCGATCGGCGCCGCCATGATCGGCTGGTTCGGGACGGCGATGTTGTGCTACGTCACGCCCAAGGAACACCTCGGGCTGCCGAACCGCAAGGATGTCAAGGACGGGGTCATCACCTACAAGATCGCGGCCCACGCCGCCGATCTCGCCAAGGGACACCCCGGCGCCCAGCGGCGGGACGACGCGCTGTCGAAGGCGCGCTTCGAGTTTCGCTGGGAGGACCAGTTCAACCTGTCGCTCGATCCCGACACCGCCCGCGAGTTTCACGACGAGACGTTGCCGGCGCCGGCCGCCAAGGGCGCCCACTTCTGCTCGATGTGCGGCCCACACTTCTGTTCGATGAAGATCACGCAGGACGTGCGCGACTACGCCGCGGCGCAGGGGCTGGCCGAGGACCAGGCGATCGCGGCCGGCCTCGCCGAGAAGGCCGCTGAATTCAAGCGGGCGGGTGAGCGCCTGTACGTGCCGGAGGCGGGCGTGGACGCTGCGTCGTCGGCAGACGCCGGACCGGTCGGCTGATGCGCCGGCGCTCCGGTCGGGCCCTGGGGATGGTGTTCGCGACCGCGACCGGGGCGATGGTGGGGGCCTGTTCGAATCCCGGCGACGACCCTGGCCCAGCCCTGCCGGTCGAGCCCGCGGCGATCTACGCCCAGATGTGCGGGCGCTGCCATGGTGTGGATGGTCGAGGTGATCCCGAGATGAAGAAGACCCTGCCCGTGCGCGACTTCTCGGATCCGAAGTTCCAGGCGGCGAGCTACGACGCGATTGCCCAGGTCGTGATGACCGGGAAGAACCAGATGCCGGGCTTCGGCGGGGTGCTGTCGGTGCCGAAGATCCAGTCCGTCTCCGGTTACATCAAGCGGCTCGGCCGGGGCCCTGCGGTGACACCCCGCCCGAGCGCGGCCGCGCCGGCGGCGGGCACCCCTGTCGCTCCGGCTCGCCCTCCGGAGCACTGACCGCGCACGGCCACGGAAGCGCCTCGCGGCGCGGCCCCGGAATGAAGGGGTCCCCTCTCCCTGACCCTCTCCCCGCTTCCGCGGGGCGAGGGGACAAGACGGAGGGGGCGGCATTCGGCCTTCATCCCAAGGAAGGGACGTTCGAGACGCAGCGCCATCCGCCAGGATCACCCCGGTTCTTGTGGTTGATCGGAGGTTGGCTTTGCCAACCGGAGATGGCATCAGCAAAGCAGATCCGGGCCCGATTCTAGTCGTCCGTCGGGAGGGGCCCGCGGGGAGGGTCCGCCCCTTCCCGCGCTCTGGGGAGGGGCCCGCGGGGAGGGGTCCGCCCCTTCCCGCGCTCTGGGGAGGGGCCCGCGGGGAGGGGCCCGCCCCTTCCCGCGCTCTGCCGTGAACAGTGCTAGACAGATCCGCCATGCGGATCAAACGTCGATACTGGATTCCGGTCGCGATCGTGGCGGTGCTCTGGGGCGCCAAGCACTTCTTGCTGGATACAGCGGCCGGGCCGGCCGGCGCGTTCGTGATCGATCTGCCGGCTCTGCACCGGGCGGCCGTCACCGGCGGGACATTGCCCGAGCGGATCGAGGTCGAGCGCATCGGAACCTTCGCGTTTCCGCAGAGCATGGTGGTGGCGGGCGAGGGCCTCTTCCGGATGCACCCCATGGTGCTGCTCTCCCATCGGGTGGTGTGGCGCGACCGATCGGTGATCATCGATACGGCGATGTCCCCCGAGGCCGCCAAGAAGATGCCCGGCAGCCAGGCGGATCTGGCCGCCTACGCCCGCATGCAGGCGGCCATTCGCAAGGCGGACGCGGTGGTGTTCACCCACGAGCACCCCGACCACGTCGGCGGCGCCGCCCGGGCTCCCGGCTTCGCGCAGCTGGCCAGCGAGATCCTGATGACCCGGGAGCAGCTCACGAGCCCCAAGCTCGATCGCGACGAATTCCCGCCGGGAGGGCTGGCCGCCGTCACCCAGGTGGACTACCAGGGGGTGCAGGCCATCGCGGGCGGGGTGGTGCTGCAGAAGGCGCCCGGTCATTCGCCGGGCACCCAGCTCATCTATGTCGAGCTCGCGAATGGGACCCGCTTCCTGTTCGTGGGTGATATCGCCTGGTCCTTCGACAACATCCGCGAGCAGCGCGGCCGGCCGGCCATCGCCCAGCTCCTCATGAAGGAGGACCGGGGAGCCGTGGCGGCGCAGGTGCAGGCGATCGCGAACCTCCCGCCAGACGTGCACGTGATCGTCGCGCACGATCCGGTGGCGCTCGACAGCGACCTTCGATCCGGGCTCTACCACCAGGGCTTCACCGGGCTCTGACGGGGCCGGGGCCAGGGAACCCCGAGGCTCCGCGCGGTCAGAGATCAGGAGCGGGCGGGGGCGCGGACGGGTCGGAGATCGCGCGGCTCAGGGGCACGGCGCAGCCGGCCGTCAGCAGCAGCAAGCCCGACGCGAACGCGACCTGGCGTGCATCCTTGCATCGAGTCAGCGCGCGTGCGCGCAATGGGGTTGCACGGATGCCAGCCCCGGCCCGCCGAGATGGTGGGGCAAAGAGGCTCGAGCGCTGGCTGGCGCCGGCTGGCGCAGCAGGGTGGCCGGTCGTCGCACCCGAGGTGATCCTCGCACTCCAAGTGTCTGTCTCCACACACGTTCCCCCCGATCCCGGCATGTTGCGTCGGCGTGTTGCGCCGGCATGATGCATTGAAGCACGGGCATCGCGGGCCCGGTACCGAGCTGGCGGGCACTCTCGTTGCAATCGTCAGGGGGCAGCGGGGCGCACCCGCCCATAGACGAGATTGGAGGAGCGAATTGTCCATGCGAATGACTCTCTGGCGGCTGCGCCCGGGCAGGGCTCACGGATGCGATCCGCAACGGAGAAGGAGGCCATAGATGGCGCCCCCCCCAGCTCGCGGGGTCGCCCTTCGCGACACAGATGATGAGGAGGATGCGGCACCCGAACAGGACTTCGAGTGGGTGGAAGAACAGTTCTTCGAGCTCGGGGACCAGATGTCCGAATGGGCGGAGCAGGTGCTCCCGGCAAACCCAGCGACCGCCCCCTCGCTGGTCCAGAGGCTCTTCGGCTCCCGCACGCAAGGTCAGGAGGAGCCCGCGGCCGGGGACCCGCTCGAGCCCGACTCTTGACGGAGAGCCCGTTCTTCAGGCGTCGTCGTCGTCGTCGGTGGTGCCGGCGTCGACCCCCGAGCGCTCGAGGGCACGGTAGAGCGTGCGGCGGTCGATGCCCAGGCGTTCGGCCGCCTTCTTCTTGTTGCCGCCGCACTCGGTGAGCACGAGATCGATGTAGCGACGCTCGAGCTCGGCCAGGGTCGGGCGATCGTCCACCAGCGAGCCGGCCGCCCCCACCGTGGGGGCGGGCGTGCGCGCCGATTCGTCCGCCACCGCCGCGCCGACGGACTTGCGGCCGGCCCCGAGCTCGGGGGGCAGATCCGACGGCAGGATGATGTTGTCCTTGGCCACCGCCACCGCGCGGTCGATGGCGTTCTCGAGCTCGCGCACGTTCCCCGGCCAGGCGTACTTCATCAGGATCGGCATGGCCTGTCCCGAGAGGGCGGCCACCGAGCGGCCGTCGCGGCGTCCGATCTTGCCGAGGAAGTGCGACACCAGGATCGGGATGTCGCCGGGGCGGTCGCGCAAGGGGGGCAGCTTGATGGTGACGACGTTGATGCGGAAGTAGAGATCCTCGCGGAACTTGCCGGACCGGACCTCGGCCTCGAGATCGCGGTTGGTGGCACAGACCAGCCGCACGTCCACCCGGATGGCCTCGGTGGTCCCGACCGGACGCACCTCCCCGTCCTGCAGCGTCCGGAGCAGCTGGGCCTGCATCTTCGGTCCCATGTCGCCAATCTCGTCGAGGAACAGCGTCCCGCCGCTGGCGATCTCGAAGAGCCCGCGCTTGGCGGCCACCGCCCCGGTGAACGAGCCCTTGGCGTGTCCGAACAGCTCCGACTCGAGCAGCGACTCGGACAGCGCCGTGCAGTTGACGGGCACGAACGCGGCGTGGGCTCGCGGAGAATGGGTGTGGATGGCGCGCGCTACCAGCTCCTTGCCGGTGCCCGATTCCCCGGTCACGAGCACGGTCGCCGACGAGCCGGCCACCCGCGCCACCAGCTTGTACACGTCGAGCATCACCGCGCTCTTGCCGACGATGTCCTCGATCTTGGTGGTGGGCGGAGCGGTCGAGGCCGCCGCCTTCTGCTCGGCCACCAGCCGCCTCCGCTCGAGCGCGCGCGCCACGGTCAGCCTCAGCTCCTCCACGTTGAAGGGCTTCGAGACGTAGTCGTAGGCCCCCCGCTGGATGGCCTCCATCGCGCCGGTGACGTCTCCAAAGGCGGTGATCAGGATGACCGGGGTCTCTGGAGCCTGCCCGGTGAACGCCTTCAGGACGTCGAAGCCGCTGCGCCGATCCATGCGCACGTCCGACAGCACGAGGTCGTACCGTCCGGCCTGCGCCCGCTCGATGGCGCCGGCCCCGTCGTCGACCGCGTCGACCTCGAAGCCCTCGACCCGCAGGATCTCGCACAGGAGATCGCGCGCGACCCGATCGTCCTCCGCCACCAAGACTCGGGTCATGCTCGTCCTCCTCGGTTTCTGCTGCTCTGGCCCGCCTGGCCGACCTGGCCGACCTGGCCCGCTTGGCCGACCTGGCGCAGCTCGGGGGGGTGGCCGCTGGCGCCCCCGGAGGCGGTCGTTCCTGCCGCCCCGGTCGCGAGCCGCGCCGAGGTGTCGACGGTTGGCCCCTGCGACGCCGGCGGGCCGGCGGCCGGGAGCCGCACGAAGAAGGTCGAGCCGCGACCCGGCTGGCTCTCGACGGCGATGTGCCCGCCGAGCGCCGCCGTGAGCTGCCGGCAGATGGCGAGCCCGAGCCCGGTCCCCTTGCCACGGCCCTTGGTCGTGTAGAAGGGCTCGAAGATCCGCGCCAGATCCGCCGCCGGGATCCCGTGCCCGGTGTCGCTGACCGTGATGAGCACCCCCGCGCCGTCCCCCCGACCCTCCACCTCGGCCGCCACCGTCACACGCCCGTTGGTCTCGAGCGCGTCGAGCGCGTTGGTGATGAGGTTCACCAGGATCTGCCGCAAGAGCCCGGGATCGGTGACCAGCGCCCGCAGCGCCGGATCGTCGGCTCGGACCTCGTTCACCACCACCGCCCGGCGCCGGGCGCGCGGATCGACCGCGTGGGTGAGCTCGATCGCCTCGGCGATGAGCCGCGGCAGATCGGTCGGCTGCCGCTCCGGCTCGAGCGGACGGGTGGAGTCGAGGTAGTCGCGCACGATGCGGCTGATGCGCTCGATCTCCCGCGATCCGACCTCCAGGCGTTCACGCAGCGCCGGTTGCAGATCCCGCTGCAGGAGCGCCAGCTGCAGGTGCCCGGAGACCGACGACAGAGGGGTCCCGATCTCGTGCGCCAGCTGCGCCGCCAGCTGCCCCAGGGTGGCGAGCCGAACCTTCGACGCGTTGTCGCGTCGCATGTCGCCGAGCAAGCGGTTCATCTGGTTGAGGGTGGTGTTCTTGTCGGACAGGTCGCGCGTGGCAGCCCCGATCTCGGCGGCCAGCCGCTGGTTGAACGCCCGGATCTGCGCATCGGCGCGCGACAGCCGTTCCAGCATGCGGTTGAACCCCTGGGACAGCCGTCCCACCTCGTCCATGGTGGCCACCGGGATCCGCCGCGAGAGATCCCCCGCCTCCACGTCCCGCATGGCGCCGGCCAGCGTCTCCAGCGGCCGCCCGATGAAGCGGGTGGTGATGAGCCCGGAGATGAGGGTCAGCGCCACCAGCAACACCACCCCGGTCACCAGGGAGACCCGCCTTTCGGTCTGCAGCACGGTCTCGACCGGACCGAGCGTCCACCCCATGACCAGGGTGGCCTTCCATGGGCCCTTGAGGTCGACCGGCAGCTCGATGGGCGCGGACTGGGCCCCCCCGGCCGAGGCCTTGGTGAAGCCCATGGGCGGCCGCGACAGCGGCGCGAAGCGCGTGATCTCCGGGCGATCCCCCCGGGGCGCCGCGATGCGGGACGAGGGGGTGTAGGCCTCGCGGTAGACATAGAGGTCGAGCCGGACGATCCGGCTGTGGCGGTTCAGGTAGCCGAGCAGCTTCTCCTCGAATTCTCGATCGTCCGCGTCCGCCTCGACGGTCTTCAGATCCTCGGCGATGTCGTGGGCCAGCTCCTCCGCGGAGTCCTGGGCATCCTTGATGATGCGGGCCTGCGTCAAGTACAGGCGCACCCAGGAGGACAGGAACACCGTCAGGGCGACCGACACGGCAATCAGCCAGATTTTGGTCCGAATGGTCATCCGGCTGGCCGATCCTATCACCCGCTCGTCTACGGTCCGCTCGACGGCGCGGTCAGGATCGCGATGTGGCTGGCCCCGGCGCGCTTGGCGGTCGACATGATGTCCACCGCCGAGCCGAGCAGCACGTTCTTGTCGCCGCGGATCAGCAGCGTCTCCGAGCCGACGTTCTGCAGGGCCTTGCGGATCTCGGCCTCCAGGTTGGCGGCCTCGACCTTCTTGGCGCCGAGGTAGATCTCGTTTCCCTTGGTGACCGTCAGGACCGGATCGCTGCGCCGCTGCGACACCGGCCCGGCGGCGTTGGCCTTGGGCAGGACCACCTTCATGCCGGCCCGCGAGGACACCTCGGACTCGACCAGCGCCGTCGAGGTGACCATGAAGATGATCAGCAGCACCAGGAAGACGTCGGTGAGCGGCGTGATGTTGATCTCGGAGACGATGGACTCGGCGCCTCCGCCATCGCCCTCCTCGCCGGTGACGTTGGCTTCTTCCAGCTGAACGTTGATTCCCATGGCGGCGTGGCGCGGTCAGGCGCTCGGAGCGGCGGTGGGGGCGAGGGGCGAGCTCGCGCCTGCGCCAGGGCTCGCGGCGGGAGCCGGCGCTCCGTGGGTGCGGGCGTACTCGGCGAGGGCCATCAGGAACTCCTCGCAGTAGAGCTTGTAGAGCATGGCCAGCCCGTTCACCTTCGCGACGAAGTAGTTGTAGGCGATGACCGCGTAGATGGCGACCAGCAGCCCCGCGGCGGTGGCGATCAGCGCGGCCGCGATCCCCTGCGATACCACCTTGAAGCCACCGGTCCCCGCCACCGACATGGATTGAAAGGCCTTGAGGATGCCCACCACCGTTCCGAACAACCCGACGAACGGCGCCGACGAGCCCACCGTCCCGAGGGCCCACAGGTAGCGCTTGAAGGACAGGACGGTGGCCGCGCGCTGCGAGGTCACGGCCTCGGCGGTCTTCTGCGGGGTCTTGCGGAAGACCTGCAGCCCACGCTCGAACACGCCCGACAGGGGGCCCTGCGAGGTCTCGCACAGGGCCGAGGCCTTCGACAGATCGCCGCCCTCGAGGGCGGCCAGGACCTTGTTCTTGAAGGCCTCCGACTTCGGCACGATCCCCCACAGCGCGTAGATGCGCTCGCAGATCACGGTCAACCCGGCGAGGGACCAGAACAGCAACAGCGACAGGATCACCCATTCGTCGCGCAGCAGGTTTCGAATCGTTTCCCAGGTCATGTTTGCCGCGCAACTCTAGCTCAGTGGAATTGGGTCGTCGCGCGAAACCGCCCGACCGGGCCGGGAACCCAGGGCTCGGGGTACACTCGTTCCCACCTCGCCCATCACGACCCGGGCGTCGAAACCCATGAACAAGGAAGCTTCCCTCGGGCCCCGCGTGGACGGCGCTGGGTCGCCGACCACCGTCTCGGCCACCGGCCGCCTCCCTGTGCACCCGCACCCGCAGGTCCCGGACGTGCCGAGCCTGGCGCGCGGGCTGCTCGCGGTCGAGCTGTGCTTGACGGCACTCGAACTGGTGCTGGTGGCAGGTCCGGTGGTGGTGCTGCTGCGCGGGAGTCTCGACGCCCGCGCTGGCCTCGGGTGGTTCTGGCCCTGGCCCCTCGGCCTGTGGCTGCTGTCGCTGGTCGGCTCGACGCTGGCCATGCGCCCGCTCCTCGAGGCGATGGCCATGAAGCGGCGTCAGGAGAGCATCGCCCCCGCGCTCACCGAGAGCATCCAGCGCGGGCTGCGCCGGATCCCGGTCGAGGCTGGGCGCCTGCGCACCGCCGCCTGGTCGATCGCGGCGGCGCTGCTGGCCCTGCGGTGCATGCGGGCCAACGTCTTCGACGCCGTGTCGGCCACCGGCGTCGTGGTGATGACCCTGCTGTACTCGGGCACCGCCGGCGCGATCCGCAGCCTGTGGTGGCAAAAGAAGCTCGAGCCGGTCCGGCGCGCCATCCTGCCCAACGTCGATCCGCTGCGGGTCTTCGCCCTCACGTATCGGAGGCGCCTCGGGCGCATCGCCTTCGTGATCCTGGGGATCACCCACGCGGTGATCGCGGCCTTGACCGCGGTCTTCACCGAGCTGTCGTCACGCCACGCGGCGCTGATGCTGTCGCTCAGCGCCCCGGCGCTCCTGCCTGGGCTGCTCTTCTGGGGGCGCTCGCTCTACCGGCGCACGCTGCCCATCGAGCGCTACCTCGACGTGGCGGTGCGCAACCCGCCCCCGCGCGGGGCGGCGCGCGACGATCCCCGGGCCACCGATGCCTTCCGCGCCGCCCAGTCCATGCCCTACCGCCTGGCCGCCTACCAGGCGCTGTGGACCACCCTGGCGGCGCTGGCGGTGATCTCGGTCGGTCGGCGCTGGGTCGGGTTCGACACCGGCACCGCCATCCGCCTGCTGGCCGCCGTGGCGCTGATCGTGCTCGCCATGGGGCTCTACGAGATGCTCCTGCTCCGGGATGTTCTTCGTCCCTTGCTCGGTCAGCTCGGGGCCCGCCATCGCCTGTCGGTCGCCGAGATCCGGGCCGCCGCCGGGCTGCGCATCAAGCTGGTCGGCTTCGTGGTCACGGTGACGGTGGTGACCTCCGGCCTGGTGGTGCTCTTCGCGCTGGCGCCCGCGCGTCACACCCCGACCCTGGTGGCCTCGCTGATCCTGGTGCTGGGGCTCTCGTCCGGCCTGGTCATGCTCATCGTGCGCGACATCGTCAGCCCGATCCGGGCCCTCGAGGAGCGCACCGACGAGATGGCGCGTGGGGAGCTGGCCCGGCCGGTGCCGCCGGCCGGAGAGGCCGACGAGATCGGACGGCTGACCTTCGCGTTCGAGGAGATGCGGCGGGCCCTGCGCGACAAGCTGCGCTCGACCGAGTCGCTCAACATCGATCTCGAGCGGGAGGTCCGGCGCCGCACCGAGGTCCTCGAGCAGCGCAACACCGAGCTGCGGGACGCGATGGAGAAGCTGCGGCGCGCGCAGGACGACCTGGTGCGCAGCGAAAAGCTGGCCTCGATGGGGCGCCTGGTCGCCGGCATCGCCCACGAGATCAACAACCCGGTCAACGCCGTGATCAACACCATCGGCCCGCTCGAGGAACTGCTCGGCGGGCTGCGCGACGCCTCCGGCCCGGCCGCGGAGCCCGAGTTGCGCCGGCTCGGCGCCGAGGCCGAGGAGATGCTGGGGGTGATCCAGCGCGGCGCGACCCGCACCAAGGCCATCGTCCAGGCGCTGCACAACTATTCGCGCGGCGACGACGAGCAGAAGCGCGAGGTCAACCTCGGCCGGAGCGTGGACGACACCCTCGATCTGCTCCGCCATCGACTGAAGGGCGTGCGGGTGGAGAAGCACGTCGATCCCGAGCTGCGGATCGAGGGCTTCGCCGGGCAGATCGATCAGGTGCTGATGAACCTGGTGACCAACGCGGCCCAGGCCATCGGCGATCGCCCGGGCGGGGGGACCATCACCATCACCGCCGGCGGGGATCCCGAGCGGGTCGTGCTCACGGTCGCCGACGACGGCCCCGGGATGGCGCCCGAGATCCTGACGCGGATCTTCGATCCGTTCTTCACCACCAAGGACGTGGGCGAGGGCTCTGGCCTCGGGCTGTCGATCGTCCACGGGATCGTCGAGCGCCACGGCGGTAAGATCGCCGCCGAGAGCCTGCCAGGCCGTGGGACGACCTTTCGCGTCTGGCTGCCGCGCCGCGCAAGCGCGCCTCCGACCTGACCGCGATCACGCGGATGGACCGTAAATCAGGCCTTGGGACACTGTGTCTCTGGCCTGGAGCCCTGGTCCGGACGAGCGGGGTAGGGGGTCTGCCCGATGTCACGAGCGCAATGGTTCGTACGAGGTCTTTAAGTGCGTTCCTCGACGGTAAAACGTCGTTGCAGGTTGGCGTTTGCTCGCATAATTAGAAATCCCCCCCAATGGTCAAATTGAACGTTTTCTTCGGCGCGACAGCGGTGGCGCTGCTCGCAGGTTGTACAGGCTCGGTCGGCCCCTCATCGCTCCCGTCGAACGGAACCCCTGGTGCTTCACCGAGCAGCGGAGGGACCTCGCCTGGGGCAGCCTCTGGTGGGGCGGTCGGGCAATCGGGAGGGTCGACCTCCGGCGGCGCCGGCTCGAGCTCGTCGGGCAGCGCCGGCGCGGTGGCCTCGAGCAGCCCGCTCTTGCCGGCGCGGATCCGGCGATTGACCAACGCCGAGTACGACGCCTCCGTGCAGGCCTTGCTCGGCACCACGCAGACGCCGGCGGCCACCTCGTTTCCCCTTGATGCGCGCCAGAGCAACTTCACCGTCAACGACGCCCAGCGGGTCGATCCGGTGCTCGCCAAGTTGCTCAGCGACACCGCCATTGCCCTCGTCACCGAGGCGCGGACCAACGGCAAGCTCGCGGCGCTGTCTCCCTGTTCCAACCCGACCGGGGGCGGCCCGGCCTGCGCGGCCACCTTCATTCAGTCCTTCGGCGCCAAGGCCTACCGCCGGGCGCTCTCCGCCGACGAGGTCACCGCGCTGCAGACGGTCTACGCCGCCGGAGTGAGCGGGGGGGCCTACGCCGACGGGATCGACGCGATCGTGCGGGCGGTGCTGCAGTCGGCCGGCTTTCTCTACAGCACCGAGATCGGCGCCGCCGGCGGCGCGCCGGCCGCGGGCGTCGTGACCTTGACGCCGCAGGAGGTGGCCAGCACCCTGTCCTTCCTGGTCACCTCGGCGCCGCCCGACGACGCGCTGTCGGGAAGCGGCAGCGGCCTGATGAACGCCGACACCCGCGAGCAGCAGGTGCGCCGGCTGCTCGGCAGCCAGGCCGGCAAGAGCGGCCTCGTGCGGGTGATCCGCGAGTGGCTGGGGATCGACCAGATCAACCAGATCGCCAAGGACACCACGGTCTACCCGGGCTTCACCGGGGTCCACAACTCGATCGTCTCCGAGAGCCTGAGCTTCGTCGACGAGGTGGTGAACCGCTCGACCGGGACCTTGAGCGAATTGCTAGGGGCAGATTGGACCATCGCCGACGCTCCCCTGGCCAGCCTCTACGGCGTGACCTCGGCCGGCACCGGGCACACCTCGCTGACCTCGGTGGGACGACGCGGGATCCTCAATCAGGCGGCCTTCCTGTCGGTCTTCGCCCACGCCAGCGAGTCGGCCCCGGTCCTGCGCGGCGTGGCGGTGATGAAGCGGGTGGCCTGCCTCCCGGTGATCTCGCCGCTGACCTTGAACATCGTGGTCACGCCGCCGGTGCCCGATCCGACCAAGACCACCCGCCAGCGCTACGCCATCCACGCCACCGATCCCAAGTGCGCCACCTGCCACACCAGCATCGATGCCTTCGGCTTCGCCTTCGAGGCCTTCGACGGGATGGGCGCCCCGCGGCCGATCGTGGGGGGCAAGCCCATGGAGAACAACCAACCCACCGACGCGTCGACCACCATCCCGGCTGGGCCCGACTACGCCGGCAGCTACGCCGACAGCAACGCGCTGGCCCTGGCGCTGTCCACCAGCGGGGCTGTCCGCACCTGCATGGCGCACCAGATGTTCCGGTCCTTCGCGGCCCGCAGCGACGACTCGGTGATGGGCAGCGAGCAGGACTTCGTGAACAGGTGGGGAATGTTGCAAGCCGACAAGCAGAACAGTTTCGTCGAGACCCTGGTGGCCTACGTCAAGAGCCCGAACTTCGTGCAGCGGAGGGCCGAGTGATGAAGCTCTCCGCCAATCGCCGGATGTTCATCCGCGGCGTCGGGGCCGGCTTCGCCTCCTTGCCGTTCTTCAAGCTGCTCGAGGATGGGTTCGCGCACTCGGCCGGGGATACCCTGCCGCTGCGGTTCCTCGGCATGTACCACCCGCACGGCATCGCCGAAGAGCTGTGGACCATGCAGCCGGGCGACACCGAGACCAGCTTCAACCTCAACTTCACCAACTCCTCGCTCCAGCCCTTCGACGACGCCGCCACCTACGGCAAGAGCTACAAGAGCCAGGTGCTGATCCTCGAGGGGATCGATCTGCTCTCCAACGCCAACGGCCACGACACCGCCGGGACCATCCTGACCGGCAGCCGCATCGACAGCTCGGCGGGCAAGCCGCAGAACTCGTCGCTCGACCAGTTCCTGGCGGTCGAGAAGGGCCTGGGGTCCGCCACCCCCATCACCAGCATCGCGCTCGGGGTCGGCAACGACGACACCAAGTCCGGGTCGGTCCTCTCGTACGGGCCGGGCGGGGTGGCGCTGCCCAAGATCATCGATCCGAGCCAGGCCTTCACCACCCTCTTCGGCAACCTGGTGGTGCCGGGGGGAGATGCCGCTGGGCAGGCGGCCGCCACCAAGCAGCGCGCGCTCGGCCAGAGCATCCTCGACTTCATCAAGGGCGACATCGGTCGGCTGCGCCCACGGCTGGCGGCGCTCGAGCAGCAGAAGCTGGATCAGCACCTGCAATCGCTCTCCGATCTGGAGAAGCAGATCTCGGGCATCTCGGCCATGGGGGGCAGCGGTCTGGCCGCCGCCAACTGCTCTTCACCGGTCAAGCCCGACGCCTCCACCTTCCCCAAGATCAAGGCCTACAACGGCGGCGAGCCCTACTTCGACGCCATCACCAACGCCTTCATCGGGCTCATCGCCCAGGCCTTCGCCTGCGACGTCACCCGCTTCGCCACTCTGTACATGGCGGACCTGTCGTACATGGGCAATCCGCTGGGGTTGCCGGCGGACAACCACGGTGGGGTGGCCCACGTGTACAACGGGTCGGCCGCCGGCAGCGACGGGAACCCGGTCGGTAACGGAGATCCGACCACCTGGGTCAACCTGGCCAAGTTCAATCGCTACGCCTACGGCAAGGTGGCGCTGATGATGCAGAAGCTGGATGCGATGGGCATCCTCGGCAGCACGCTCATCTACACCTCGAGCGACATGGGCAACCCGGCGCGCCACAGCACGCGTAACGTGCCCACGGTGCTGGCGGGCGGCGCGAACGGGAAGTTCCGGATGGGTCGGCGCCTCCAGCTCAAGCCGGACTGCCCGCAGAGCAACCTGTGGTGCGCCCCCGGGGATCCGGTCTTCACGGCCATGACCAACAACCACCTGCTGGTCTCGATCGCACAGGCCTTCGGCGTCAGCGTGAACACCTTCGGGACCCAGCCCACGCCGGATCTCACGACCGGCCCGCTCGACGGCCTGGTCTGACCCGGGGGGCCCGCGGAGCACGGGGCCTACCTCCAGGCAGGTTGGCAGGTTGTTGCCAACTTGGCACGTCACATTGAATTCCTGTCAAAGTGGCGTCCTTGGTTGTGAGGCTGCCAATCTGGCGTAGAGTTCTCGGATGACGTTGACCGACGCCATCCCGCGGCCCGGGCCCGAAGGGGTTCAACAGACGCTGCTGGTCGTGGACGACGAGCCCGGGATCGTCGATTCGTTGCAGAAGATCTTCGAGCGGGAGCACCTGCGGGTGCTCACGGCCCACGGCGGGGCACAGGCGCTGGAGATCATCCGACGTGAGCCGGTGTCGGTGTTGCTCGCGGACCTGATGATGCCCGAGATGTCGGGGCTGGATCTGCTGAAGGCGAGCCGCAGCCTCTCGCCCGAGACCGAGACGGTGCTGATGACGGCCTACGGGACGGTGGAGAACGCCGTCGAGGCCATGAAGCAGGGCGCGTACGACTTCGTCACCAAGCCCCTCAAGCGCGCGCACCTGCTGCGGGTGGTGGGCAAGGCGCTGGAGAAGCGCTCGCTGGTCCAGGAGAACCGCTCGCTCAAGGCGCAGCTGGCCGCGCAGAAGAAGCGCTCGCTGGTGGGGCAATCGCTCCCGTGGCGCCGCACGATGGACATCGTCACCCAGGCCGCCAAGTCGGTGGCCACGGTGCTCCTGCTCGGCGAGTCCGGCACCGGCAAGGAGCTCCTGGCCCGGGCCATCCACGACTACTCGGATCGCGCGCGCGGTCCGTTCGTGCCGGTCAACTGCGCCGCCTTGCCCGAGAGCATCCTCGAGGCGGAGCTCTTCGGCTACGAGAAGGGGGCGTTCACGGGGGCGGTGCACCGCCACGAGGGGAGGTTCCCCCAGGCGGACGGCGGCACGCTCTTCCTCGACGAGATCGGCGAGATCCCGACCCACGTGCAGGTGAAGCTCCTGCGCGTGTTGCAGGAGGGAGAGATCGAGCGCCTCGGGGGACGCACGGTCAAGGTGGACCTGCGCCTGGTGGCGGCCACCAACCAGGACCTGCGGGCGGCGGTGCGCGAGGGCCGCTTCCGGGAGGATCTCTACTATCGGCTGAACGTCATCGCGGTTCCGATTCCGCCCTTGCGCGATCGGCGGGACGACATCCCGCTCCTGGCCGAGCATTTCTTGCAGCTCTACTCCGATCGCAACGGGCGCCGGCTGACGGGGTTTTCACGCGCCGCCGTCGAGGCCATGGCGCGCTACGACTGGCCGGGCAACGTCCGGGAGCTGGAGAACGCGGTCGAGCGCTCGGTGGTGCTCTCGCGCGGGACGGTCATCGAGCTCGACGACCTGCCGCCGGACGCCCGCACCGGCAGCAGCGCCGCCGGCGAGGGGCGGTCGTTGACCTTCGCCGTGGGGACCCCGCTCGAGGAGATCGAGCGGCGGGTGATCCACGCGACCCTGGCGCACACCGGGGGTGACAAGCGCCTGTGCGCGCAGTTGCTGGGGATCGCCACCCGCACCATCTACCGGCGCCTCGAGGAGCAGCGCACCGGCGAGGCCGACGAGGCCTGACCGGTCCGCGCGCGGAGGGCGGCGGCCAGACGCCGGCGGGGGTAAAGTCGATCGACATGGATCTCTTCGAACGCATGCGCGGGCGCCCCGGCTCCGAGGCCGCCGCGGGGGATCCGCGCACGCAGGCCACCGCCGGGGGGCGGGCGGCGCCCCGGGAGGAGAGTCCGCCCCGCGAGGAGAGTATCGAAGGGACCATCGAGCGCATCGCCTTCACCGGAGGGGACGGGGCCTTCGTGGTGGCCCGGCTGGCCGTGGACGGAGACCGCGAGCCAATGACCGTGGTCGGCGCCCTGACAGGGATTCCCGTCGGGGCCCGGGTCCGGGTGACCGGGCGCCGCGAGCACAACCCGCGCTTCGGGCCGCAGTTCAAGGTGTCGGGCTGCACGGAGGTC
>Ga0265332_10000307_pt1 | contig 37860 bp, 28 predicted proteins | sample 41926metaG_FD_202084 | JGI IMG/M metagenome (GOLD analysis project Ga0265332, IMG submission 202084) | Rhizosphere microbial communities from Carex aquatilis grown in University of Washington, Seatle, WA, United States - 4-19-26 metaG | ecosystem: Host-associated > Plants > Roots > Rhizosphere...
TGGGCGGCGGCGGCGGCGCTCCTGGCGGTCGACGATGTGCTGGTGGATTCGATGCGCGGGCGGTCCTCGACCTGGACGCGCGTGCGGGTCAATCTGCGCCACGTGCCGGAGGCGATGCGTCCGCCGCAGGCGACCCCGGATCCCGACGACGATCCGACCCGGGAATGGCGCGAGCGCCGCCAACGCGAGCGTTGAGCCCGGAACTACGGCAACGTCAGGTCGTCCATCATGCCGGTCATCATGAGCAGCGACAGGACGGTCCAGGACTCGTTATAGTACTGGCTGCCGGCCAGTTCGTTCAGCGTGGCGACGCCCGCATACGCTTGGTCCCTCAACGTCGCGAAGGTCGCGCTGGCCATGGCGCCGACACCCGCGGGACCGACGAACGCGGCGGTCTGGTTGCCCACGGATGCGGCGCCAGGGTGATCGGTGCCGTCCAAGTTGTAGCCGTCGAGGATGTTGGCCGCGCCCTTCGTTTGATAAAAGCTGCTGATCAGCGCCAGGTAGGACTGCGCCTTGGGCTCGGCGTTCCAGCAGTAGTCCTCGGCCAGCCGGAACGGGGTGCGGCACGAATCGAGCTGATGGTAGGTTGGATCGGCGGTGTTCGGGCGCGCCATCGGCACGCCGGCCGGTGTGGACCATGCCGGAACCAGCCCGTTCGTCTGGTTCTTGTTGGCCGCGTTCAGCGTCGCGGCAAGCACCGTGTAGCAGGTGGCCACGACCCTGTTCCAGTTAGCCTGCTGGTTCGTGGCGCGTCCAAAGGCCCGATAGAACGCCGGCGCGAAGTACGAGATGTTGATGACCGAGCCGCCTCCGCCGCCGAGATCGCCGGGGGTCGGGACATCGTTGCGGGTGTGATCGATCTCGAACTGCCAGATCAGGTTGATCAGGCTGGTGGCGTACGACAGGTAAGTCTGCGAGAGGCTGCCCTTGCCGCCCCAGCGCTTGTCGGCCAGCAGTAGCGCGAACGCCATGTCCTCGTCGCCGTCCGTGGCGCCGCCCATGCCCTGGATCGAGCGATCGGGGCCGATGTACCAGTTCATCAGGCCGTTCTGGTCGGGGAACTGCTGTTCGTAGTTCCACAGGCCGTCGAACGTCGGCTGATCGTTCATGTAGACCGCGATCAACATGCCGTAGCCGATCCCCTCCGAGACCGTGCCGTTCAGGACCGCGCCCGAATTGGGTCGGCGCACGCGCAAGCCATTCGGGCCGGCGCCGTCGGACACCAGCAGGTCCTGCTTCCACTTGGCGTAGGCAGCCTGCGTGTCGGATGCCTTCGCTCCGGTCGGCGGCGTGCATCGGCCGCCGCGAGGAATGACGATCGCCGCGCTCGCCCCGGCAGCTCCACCGCTGGCGGAGGCGCCGCCCGAGGCTGAGGCGCCACCGTTGCCAGAGGCGCCGCCGCTGCTGGTCGCGCCGCCGCTCGCCGGCGACCCACCGCTGGCGGGGGCGCCGCCCGTGCCGGCGGGTGTGCCGCCCGCGCCGACAGCCGCGCCTCCCGTTCCCGCACCTCCGGTCCCGGGGCTCCCCCCCGTTCCGGTGGTGGAGGCGATTCCCCCGCTACCCTTGCCCCCCGACCCCTGGCTGCCACCGCTGGAGGAAACGCCGCCCGTGCCGACCGTGCCGCCCGTCCCGCCGCCATTCGCTCCCCCGGTTCCACCCCCACTCGACGCGGACTGACAGCTTGCCGCAGCCGCGACGGCACAAATGACGGCGCGCATGCGAGCGCCCATCGAGCTGACGACAATCGGGGTCATCGTGTCAACCAGCCAAACAGACTAGCGCATTTTTCTCGCGCACGTCTGTTTTCGCGCCTGGCGGCGGGATCAGCTCCGGTCAGATGCGTCGGCGAGACGCTTCACGGCGCCCGCTCGCAAACGACGACCAAGGACATACCGAACGCGGGACGCAGGTGCTCCTCGAGGCGAAACAGCGGCGTCAGCCTGTCGTAGAGCGCCACTTGCCGCGTCGGTAAGATCTTGCGCCCGAGGATGCGGGAATTGAAGAACCAGCCCGGGATCCCGAGCACGTTCATCCACGACTGGTGAACCACCCGCCAGCCGGTCTCGGCGAGCAGATTCTCGAGCGGTCGCCGGGCGTACCGCCGGTGGTGCTGCAGCCCTCGATCGAGCGTGCCGTAGAGCCAGGGCAACGCGGGAACGTGCAGCAGCAGTCGCCCACCTGGCCGCAGCGCCTCGCCAACGCGCTTCAGCGCGTCCCTGTCGTTGCGGACGTGTTCGAGTACGTTGACACACAGGACGGTGTCGAGCTGGTGCACGCGCAGTGCCTCGACGTCGACGTCTTCCAGGTCGAGGCTTTGCACCTTCACGTGGGGGCGACCGGCGAACTTCGTCTTCAGCTTGCCGAGGAACTCCGGATCGATCTCCGTGGCGACCACGAGCTCGCGGTCCGAGAGAAGCTCGGTGATGGTGCCCAGGCCAGCACCCACGTCCATCACCCGGCGACCGCACCAGGGGCTCAGACGGTCAAAGATCCATCGGTTGAGGTTCGGCGTCTGCAGGAAAATGTCCAGCGTCGCGGCAACCGTGTTTCCCCCTTCAGCGGTCAACGTCCGCCACCGTGGGGCGCGCCAGGTTGGGCAAAGGGGAGAGGTGGGCTGCCGCGGGAGGGCCCGCGCTCGTGCGAAGATAGTGCCAAGAATCGCGGAGAATCGACCATCAGCGAGCGTCTCAAAATATAAGATACCGCGACAACCCGGTCGCGGTTGGGCCCTTTCCCTAACCTTTCTATTTTGCCACCGCCAACTCCTGGGCGGTAACCGAAGGAGCGTCACGAGCTGCACGCCCGGAAGGCCTCACAGGAGCTCGTTGCTTACATGATGTGACCGGACGGCGCGCTGGCCAGGACGTCGATGTACTGCTGCAAGATTCCCACGTCGTCGAGAAGATCCTGATCGGCCCAACCGGCGAGGCTCACGAGCAGCTTGGGCTGGTAGGCGGTCAGCATGCTTCGCGCCGCCGACGGGTCGAGCTGTGCGGCGGCGGTCGCGTCACGAAACGCGACGAACAGGCCGAGGATGATGGTGTTCTTCTCGATGTCACGACTGCTGTAAAACGCGCCCGCGCCTTCCGATGGCGCGTCGTCGACGTCGTAAGCCACGGCGACGTCCTGGGCTTCGAACGTGGTCGTCCCAGGCAGCCGGTAGCTGAGGTGCAACCGCGCGACGTCGCACGGGCCGACGAGCGGATGCGCGGGCGTCGGCGCCAACTCGGCGATGACGGCCGCGCCACCGCCGCGCCGTCCCCCGGTCGCGTCGGGCGCGGCGCTGGTGCGCGACGCCAGGAAAGCGCTCGGGATCGACAGCTGTCCACCGCCGGCGGTCGTCTCCCAGAGGTTCGTGCCGTAGACCTGTTTGATCTTGTAGCTCGGCAGCTCGCCGAACGTGATTTGCAGATCGTAGGCGATCGGTGCGACGAAGAACGCCAGCTCCTGCGTGAAGACCTCCGTCACCGCGGACGGATCCTCGACGAAATAGAAGTTTCCGCCCCCTTGCTCGGAAAGCTGGCGCAGGAGCGCGAGGTCCGCGTCACTGCCGAGGCCGATGGTGGTCAACCCCACGTACTTCATGTTGTAGCTCGCCGACATGGCGAGGATGGCGGCGCGATCGGTGGTGCCGGCGGTGGGCAGCCCGTCGGTCAAGAAGATCACACGGCGCTGCTGAGTCTCGTCGCCCGCCGTGAGGGCGGCTTGATATCCGAGCTCGAGTCCGTCGTAGATGTCGGTGTTGCTCCCGGGCTGGACGCTGTCGACGATGGCCTTCAGGCGAACCGGATCGGTGACGCGGGCAGGGCCGAACAGGGTGTGGGCGGTCGAGTCGAAGGCGACGAGAGTCAGCGTGTCGGAACCGGTGAGGGCATCGATCAACAGATCGATCCCTTGCTTCGCGTACACCATCTTCCCCGCCTCCGCCATCGAGCCCGAGCGATCGAGCACCACGACCAGATCGAGAGGCGGCTTCGCGACGCTGGCGGGATCCACGGGCGAGTTCATGCCCATTTGCAGCAGCGTCCATTGGCCCCCGTGAACATTATCGGGTGAGACTGACAGCATCCCGTGCAGACACAGGGTTTGATCGCACGTGGGCGCTGGCAAGGACGTGTAGTGTTCCGCGAAGAAGCCGGCCTCGTCGAGCGTGTCTGGGCTCGGGATGCGCATCTGGTCCAGCGCCTGGCGAAACGCCGCGAAGTCCTGGCCGCCGCCGGTTCCGACGCTGGTAGACACCCCGCCCCCTGTCCCTGCGGGCGCCGGAGCCCCCGGGTTTGGAGGACCAGATGCGCCGCGGCTCGACGACGAGGAGCCCCCTATCTCCGAGCAGGCGGCCGCCAGAGTGACAGCACCCGACAGCAGAAGGAGAACGCCGATCCAGGAGCGAGCCATGATGACCTCCGTTGGAGCCACCTTCACAGCAACGTCGAGGCCAGGATGTCTCCCCCCGGAAGGGCCTGCGATTCGCGGTGATCTCGGCCCGAGCTGGGTTCACCTCCAGGCGCGCGCGACATCGCTGCCCGGGTGGTGTCGTATGGCGGCCGGCTGGGACGACCGGTTGGCTGCGGGTGACGCTCGCCCCGCGCGGACCCGGTCCTGACCATGCCCCCAAGGAGGCCAATTGCGGGCCCGAGAGCGACTGGATCCAGACTCACTGCAACGGCGCGTCCGGTCGGCAGCGTGCCCGGGGGGCTCGGGGAGGCGACTAGGCCTCCGTTCGAGATGCGGGAGCCGGGGGGCCCCCCTCGGTCTTCGGCGCCAGGGAACGCTGACAACCGAATCCAAAGGAAAGGACAAGGACGAGCCGACTCCAGGTCACACCAGGACGGCGACTCAATGGCCGGCCGTGGCTACTGTTCACTAACAGTCGCCCCACGAACACGTCTGCTGAACGCCACATCCCATGTTCGCCGGACACATGTTGACCGGATAGTGATTGCAGTTAGGAATGTTTGGGAGACCAGAGCATTGCGACCAACGACAGGGCGTCGCCGTCCCCATCAAATTTGGAAGTCCCTGATCAACTGGAAATGAATAGTTGTCACATTGAGATTCCGACGCAAATGTCGAGCAGATCGATTGACATGCGTTGTCGACCCAAGTGCAATACAGGGGAGAACATTTCGCCTGTGAAGTAATTTTTACGCAATTCGAATCAAGCGCCGATCCATAGTGGATACATCCCGGTGTGGATTTGCATCCGGGAATGGCACCGCAATTATCACTAGTCTTGCTCTGACAGCTTATGTCGCCCGCGCACACAGATGACGCGCCGCATCCGCCGACTCCGAGTGCGGTGAAAAGCAGCAGCGGCAAGGATATCCCTTTCGTGAGTCGCTTGATCAAGGGCATGTTCCCATCGGGCAGTCGTGCGGTTGGAGGCGCTGACAGTCCGGTGACTGCAGCTGCTCGCTCGTCACGACGAAGGTCTGGTCGCGAGATCTCGACGCTGGGGCAGCGGCGACACCCAGGGACAGGGCCCAGGTCGCGCAGTTTCGCACCCACAATTTCATGGCGCGGTCGATCTTCGGCATCGCCGTCCAATCGTACGCCGGCGCGCCCCCGAACGGCAGTGACGAATGAGTCAGAAGATCTCGCCAGCGGCGAAGTAGGCCCCCACCGGTCGTGCGTCGGGCGACCAGGCGATATCGCCGCGCACCACGAATGTCTGCCCCTCTTGCAACCGGAGTCCTCCACCCAGCCCGTACTTCAGTCCGATTCCGGTGCCATCCAGGTCGGGATGGCTCCTGGTCAGCTCGGTCCAGCTGCGGCCGGCATCGACGAACAGGGCCGCGCCCAGCACCATGTGCTTGCCGTGGACGGTGAAGGGCAGGATCTCGCCGCGCGCCTCCAGATTCTCGAAGACCTTCACTTTTCCGTAGTAGCGCTGGGCGGGAATGCCGCGGACCGCCTTCGAGCCGCCGATGGCCGGCGTCTCTTCGAAGCGCGCCAGCTCGTAAAACGGCGGATCTCCGAGCAGCGTGTCGCCGACCACCCGAAACATGAAAGTCACCCGCTTGCCCACCGTCCTGTAGAAGCGCGCCGTCACGTTCAGGCGCTCGTAGCTGTAGGGCAAGGTCGAGCCGATGTGCGGACTGACCCGGATCACGGCGCTGTGAAACTGTCCGCTGTGGGTAACCGTCTCGTTGTCCCGGCTGTCGTATTGAAGTGAGGCCTCCAGCAATTCGACGCCGTGATTGGCGAACCCGCCCACCAATCGGCGCACGTCGGGGGAGCCAGAGAGCTGCGCCTGGGCCAGCAAGCTGGTCTGCGGGACCTTCAGCCAGTTGTGCGTGTAGATGCTGCCGAGCTGCAGGTAGAAGCGACTGACCAACCGGACGCGCGCCTCGAGCGACAGCGTGGGATGGATCCGCTGGTACTCGGTGTCACGGAGCGAGACGCTCGCTGCTGGGGGCAGCGGCGTGGCGTTTCCGATCCCGTAGAACTTCATCGTGGTCTCGTCCGTGAACGCGGGGCGGATGTCCAGACGCAGGCGCCTGCTTTCCGTCAGTTCCGGTAACGTCAGGACCAGCGAGTGGTCCTGATAAGGGATCACAAACCCCCCATCCTGCCGGTTGAACGTGATGAAGGACTCGGATGTCAGCTTCCATCGGTAGGGGTGGTAACGGGGATCGAGCCGGGCCAGATCGGCGACCTCGCCGCCGCCGATGCCCACGTCACTGTCGCCGCCCGCGATGGGGACGATGTTGAACTCGAGCGACCGAGCGGGTGGCGGCGCCGTGGCATCCCCCGGCTTCTTCGCATCGGCCGCCTTCTGCGGGCTCACGGCAGCCGGGGTGGCGGGATGGGTCGGCTGGGGCTCGCCAGAGGTCGGACCGTCATCCGACGAACCGCCCTGCGCGAGAGCGGCAGGCACCTGACCGAGCGTCAAAAGATGTGTCACGAGCGCGATGCGACGGATGGACATGCGTACTGCGACGCAATGTGCGTCGCGATCTCCGCGGCGCAAGGTGACCGTCGACCTGACCGCGACCTTGCAGCCAGCGATACTTCGGCTCGTCGTACGCCTGCTTTCGGCCCGTTACCACGTGGCTTTCGACAGGCTTAGCCTCGGGTACTACGCTCGGGGGCGGACGGCGACGCCTGGCACGGCGACACCATGGCGCGCGAATTGCCCCAGGCCCTGGTGGCGCCCCTCTCGCTCGGAGGTCCACGACGATTCTTGCTGCGCCCGCGGGCCAGCGGACGCGCGCTGGCCTTCTCGCTCGGCCTCGGCGACCTGTTCGTCATGGGGGGCTCCTGCCAGCGGACGCGGCAGCACGCCATCCCCGAAGTCGCGCGCGCGCCGGCGCGTATCGCGGTCATGTTTCGGCCGGTGTGGACGCGTCCCGGCGCCCGGGGAGACTCGTGAACGACCTGGTGCTCGACCGCGGATCTTGCCCAGCCCGCGGGAGGATGCAGATTGCGATGGTGGGACTTCCGTGGTTAACGAGCTGATCGAAGCCCGCCAAGGTCGTGTCCCCACGCGTGGCGCCGAGTGATTGACCGTCAATGAAAGAGGGGGCTCGGATGCCTGGACACAATCCTGAACGCGTCTTCGAACCGGTGACGAAAGCGGAGGGAACGACGGCGCGGAGGCCTGCCGACCCGCCGGTCGTTCACCGCATCGAGATCTCCTACCGAACGATCTTTGCGGTGGTGGTGACGGTAGCGGCGATCTGGCTACTGGAGGTGTTGCTACCGATCCTGTTGGTGCTGGTGATCGCTTTGATCCTCGTGGGGACGCTCAACCCATTCGTGGCCTGGCTCCACCGGCACGGAGTCAATCGCACGCTCGCCATCGCCGCGATCTTCGTGGCGTGCCTGGCGGTGATCGCAGTGGCCGGCCTGGTCACGGTGCCCGCGCTGTGGAGCCAGGTGACCGCCACGATCAATGACCTGCCTCATCTGCAAAGAATGCTCGCCGAGAAGCTGGAAGCCCATCACCTCACTGCCCCTCTCGCGGACGCGACCCGCGCCTTCAAGCCGGAGAAGGTCGTGCGCGGCCTGAACATGACGTCGGCGGTGACGGCGTCTCTCGGCGTGGTGGAAGCGATCGGATACGCCGCCACCTCGGTGGTGCTGGCCATCTATTTCATCGCCGACAGCGAGCGTACACGGGGCGCCCTGTATGCGCTCTTCCCTCGACGGTTTCACGTCCGCCTGGCGCGCGTGATGCTGAGTCTCGAGACCATCGTGGGCGGATACATGCGGGGGCAGGTCATAACGTCGGTCGCCATCGGCGTCTTCACGTTCGGCCTGCTCTCCATCCTGCGGGTTCCGAACGCCATCGCATTGGCCGCGTTCGCCGCCCTCACCGACGTGATCCCCTTCGTGGGTGGGCTGCTGGCGACGACGCCGGCGGTTCTGGTCGCGCTGTCGCGCAGCACGCTCGTGACCACGATCGTGCTGGTCGCGATGGTGGCGTACCAGGAGTTGGAGAGCCGCGTGATCGTGCCCAGGGTGTACGGGCGGGCGTTGCGGTTGTCGTCGGCCACCGTCGTCGTGGCTTTGCTCGTCGGTGGCAAGCTGGGCGGGATCATGGGCGCCCTGCTCGCCCTCCCCATCGCGGCTGCCCTGCGCATGGTGATCGAGGAGCTGCGGGTCGAGTTACCTGGTGACGACACGGACGACCGGACCGTGCGCGCCCGGGATGCGCGGGCAGAGCGCGTCTACGCCCGGGAGAGCGCGGGCGCGTCCCCGGAGGAGGCGGCGGCGGTGGCCACCACCATCGCCACCGAGATCCGCGAGTCGGACGACGCGGAGGGGAAGAAGCCCCCGGAGGTACACGTCACCGGCGGCGGGCAGGGATGAGACTGCGCGCTCGCCTGCGGAGGCGAGCTGGCGCGGGGGAGTGCTGCTCCTCGCCGGCCTCGATGTTCCGAGACCGGCGAGGAGAGGAAGAAGTTTTCCGCGCGCGGGAGCTCCGCGCAGTCTTACATCCCGACCGGGGACTTCGTTTCAGCGCTTGCTTCGCCGGCCGATGAGATGTCCTTGACCTTGTACGCTTCGAGGATCTTCTTGCCCTAGGCCAGGGATCGCCAGCGCACCGATACCGACCAACCAACCGAGGGTGCCTCCCGCCAACAGGCCCACGCCGGCCTCCGCCGTCGCCCCCTCGGGCGCCTTGGTGTGCTTCTCGTGGGCAAAGTCTCGCGTCCCCGAGCGCGAGCGCGCTGCCATTCCCATCGACCACGTCGGGCCCCCCACGTCGCCCTGGGCGCGCAGGTCCGCTATCCCGAGCGCGGATTGTACTCTCGACCGGGAACGCATTGCATTGTGTCGCCACTGTACCCAGATTTGTCGTCCAATGCCTGCTGCGACCCAGGGATGATCGAGCGGACGTGGAGCAAGTCCCGCCCACTCGGGCGTGATTCGAAGACGGGCGTGATGTTCGGTCCCCCAGCGAACGGTCACACTTGAGCGCGCCCTGGAACTGGGGCCTCCGCTGGTGGACGGCGCGGGCCGGAGGCAGTGTTCGATCGGTCGTCGAGCCGCCTCTCGGCGCCGAGCTGTTCAGCATCGGCCAGCTCGAAGAGCACGCACGAACGCTCGCCGAACGGCACACTATCGGCCGTCGCGGCCGTGGTGGCCCGGATCGGCTGTTGTCGCGGGTCGAGGCGAACGCAGACGTATTGCGCGCCGCGAACGCGCTACTCACGGACGCAGTGAAGCGCGGCACTCGGATCACGCCGGCCGCCGAATGGTTCGTCGACAATTACCACGTCATCGAGGAGCAGATCCGCACCGCCAGGCGGCACCTGCCGCGCGGATACAGCCGGGAGCTGCCCCGCCTCACCAACGCGGAGGCGGCGGGCACGCCCCGCATCTACGAAATCGCGCTCGAGCTCATCTCCCACTCCGAGGGGCGTGTCGACCTCGAAGGACTGCGGGCGTTCGTGATGGCCTACCAGGCCGTCACGCCGCTGCGCCTGGGCGAGCTGTGGGCCATCCCCATCATGCTCCGCCTGGCGCTGATCGAGGCGTTGCGGCGGGTCGTGTCGGCGGTGACCGCCGGGCGCAACGAGCGCGAGGCCGCCAGCCACTGGGTCGATCGCATGGTGGAGACGGCGGCTCGCGAGCCGGCAAACGTGGTGCTGGTGCTGGCGGAGATGATCAAGGCGGGGCCTGCCCTCACCACGCCGTTCGTTGCCGAGTTCTCCAGTCGTCTGCAGGGGAAGGGGCCGACTCTGATGTTCCCCATCTCGTGGCTGGAGCAACGTCTGTCCGAGCAGGGACAGAGCATCGACCAGGTCTTCCAGATCGTCAGCCAGAGCCAGGCCGAACACCAGGTAGCGATCGGCAACAGCATCGGCAGTCTGCGCTTGCTGGGCGCGACCGACTGGCGGACGTTCGTCGAGGCCATGAGCGTAGTAGATCATGCGCTACGCGCGGATCCGGCCGGCGTCTATCCGGCCATGGACTTTGCGACGCGGGATCAGTATCGCCGCGCGTTGGAGCAGGTGGCGAAACGTAGCAACGCCAGCGAACTCGAAGTGGCGACGGCGGCGGTGCGTTTGGCCTCCGCGGCCACTGGCGACCGCGACGCCCACGTCGGCTACTTCCTGATCGACGATGGCCGCGAACAGCTGGAACGTGAGGTCCAGGCCCGGCGGCCTCTCTTCGTTCGCATCGAACAGCTGAGGTCTCCCACGCGTTTTGCATTGTACACAGGCGCCATCGGCGGCATGACCATCACCATCACGGCGGTCCTGGCGCGAGCTTTCGGTGATGAGGGCCTGTCGAAGGCGACGCTGGCGTTGTTCATCACCGCGCTATCGCTGTGCGCCAGCCAGCTGGGGGTAGCGATGGTGCATTGGGCAGCTACGTTGCTGGTGCGACCCCACCTCCTGCCCCGGCTGGATTTTTCGGACGGCATCCCGCTCGCGTACAAGACGGTGGTCGCCGTCCCGACCTTGTTGACCGACGAGGAGGAGATCGACCGGCTGCTCGAATCGCTGGAGGTGCGGTACCTTGCGAACCGCGACAACCATCTGGCGTTCGTGCTGCTCAGCGACTTTCACGACGCGGCGGCGGAGGTGATGGACGACGACCAGCGTCGGCTGGCGCACGCGGTGGCGGGCATCGAGGGTTTGAACGCGAAGTACGGCGGCGGCGCGCGCGCCGAGAGCTCGTCATCGTTTGATGGCACGCCCTTCTACCTGTTCCACCGTCGGCGCCGCCTCAACGCCCGAGACGGGGTGTGGATGGGATGGGAGCGCAAGCGTGGGAAGCTCGAGAACTTCAACGGATTTCTACGCGGCGAGACCGGCCGGTTCCAGACCACCGTCGGTGACCTGTCCCGCCTGGCGGGCGCGCGGTATGTGATCGTGCTCGACAGCGACACGCGGCTGCCGCGGGATGCCGCGCGGCAGCTGGTGGGAACGATGGCGCACTGGCTGAACCGGCCCCGCTACGATGTGCACACGCAGCGGGTGACCCGTGGCTACAGCATCCTGCAGCCCCGCGTCGCCATTACCATGGACAGCTCCAGCCGCTCCCGCTTCGCGCGGCTGTTCGCCGGCGAGCCGGGGATCGATCCCTACACCCGCGCCGTCTCGGACGTTTATCAGGACCTGTTCGGCGAAGGCTCGTTCGTGGGCAAGGGCATCTATGATATCGATGCCTTCCGCCAGTCCCTTTCGGGGCGGCTGCCCGAGAACCGCATCCTGAGCCACGACCTGCTGGAGGGAGGGCACGCCCGCTCCGCGCTGGTCACCGACATCACGCTGTTCGAAGACTACCCCTCGACCTACGCCGCCGAGGTGAGCCGGCGCTATCGCTGGATGCGCGGCGACTGGCAGATCACTCCCTGGTTGGGGCGGCGGGTGCCGGGTGCCTCCGGGGAGCGGCGCCAGAATCCGCTGTCGTCCCTCACGCGCTGGAAGATCCTGGATAACCTGCGACGGGCCCTGGTCCCCATCGCCATGATGACGCTGCTGCTCGGCGCCTGGGCCCGTCCCGGGCTCGCGCTGTTCGGGACGATCGCGGTCACAGCTCTGCTGGTGCTCCCCGGTTTGTTGACCGCCGGCGGCGAGCTGGCGCGGCGGCCCGCTGATTTTCCCTATCACCAGCATGTGGCTGCGGTGATGCGCACGCTGGGTCGCCAACTGTTGCGTGAGCTGTTCGCGCTCGCCACCCTACCTTACGAAGCTCAGGTGGCGACCGCGGCCATCGTCCGCACCTCGGTCCGCGTGATAGTGACGCGTCGGCGCCTGCTGGAGTGGCGGACCGCGCGCGATGCACAGCGCAGCGCGCGCGCCAGCCTGGCTGGTTCGTACGTCGAGATGTGGCCATCGCCTGCGGCGGCTCTGGTGGTGGGGGCGCTGTTGGTGGAGCGCCAGCCCGGGGCCCTGGCGCTGACGGTGCCCGTCCTGCTCTTGTGGTTGCTGTCGCCGGGCCTCACCTGGTGGCTGAGCCAGTTCGTGGCGCCGCCGCGCCCCGATATAGGCCCCGACGACCGGACGTTCCTGCGGCTCTTGGCCCGGCAGACCTGGCGTTTCTTCGAAACGTTCATCTCGCCCGAGGACAACTACTTGCCCCCGGACAACTTTCAGGAAGATCCACCGCGCGGCATCGCGCACCGGACCTCGCCCACCAACATCGGCCTGGCCTTGACCGCCAACCTGGCCGCCTACGACTTCGGCTATCTCACGGCATCGGAGATCATCGCCCGCACCGAGCTGACCCTCGCAACGCTCGACAAGCTGCAGCGCTTCCGGGGACACTTTTACAACTGGTATGACACGCAATCGCTGGAGCCGTTGCGACCCACCTATGTCTCGACGGTGGACAGCGGAAATCTGGCCGGCCACTTGCTGACGTTCGTCAGCGGACTGAACGAGTTACCCCAGGATCCAATGCTGCGGCCACAGCTGTTCGATGGCCTAGCCGACGCTTTGAGCGCGCTCGACGCTGTCCTCGCGAAGGGGAAACCGCTCATCGACTCTCAACGAGAGGCGATGGCGGAGCTGCGGCTGGCGCTGGTGGCCCCACCCCGCACGTTGTGCGGGATGCGTACGCGGCTGGAATCCCTACGGAGGCAGAGCGAGACCTTACCCACGTTACTACGCGGGGCAGCTTACCCCGGCGCGGAGCCCGACATAGCGTTCTGGACCGGCGCCTTCATCGCCCGTTGTCGATCGGCCCTTGAGGAGGTGCGGACCCTCGCTCCCTGGACCGAAAGTCCGGGGGCGCCCGCTGAGGGACTGGAAGGGCCTGGGCGCGAGTTGCTGTCCCAGCTCGATCGCGTCCCGAGCCTGGCGGCGCTGGCGGAGTTGGAGCAAGCACTGGCCCCGCAATTCGCGGCGCTGATGGGCAGCGCCCGTGATTACCCCGGTCAGGCAGCGTGGGTCGAGCAGCTGCAGGCGGCCGTGGCCGCGGCGTCGCAGCGAGCGGCAGGGCGCCTGACTGCGCTCGCGGCGCTCGCTGTGCGCTCGACCGAGCTCGCCGACATCGACTACGAGTTCCTCTATGATCGGGAACGGCACCTGCTGGCCATCGGCTACAACGTGGCCGACCACCGCTTGGACGGCAGCTTCTACGATCTGCTGGCGTCCGAGGCGCGCCTGGTCAGCTTCGTCGCCATCGCGCAGGGGAAGCTCCCCCAGGAACACTGGTTCAGCCTGGGGCGCTTGCTGACGTCGGCCGGTGGTCACCCGTCGCTGGTGTCGTGGAGTGGCTCGATGTTCGAGTACCTGATGCCGTTGCTGGTAATGCCCACGTTCGAAGGGACCATCCTCGACGAGACCTACCGAGGCGTCGTGCGGCGCCAGATCCAGTACGGCGTCGAACGGCACGTCCCCTGGGGGGTGTCGGAATCGGGCTACAACAAGACCGACGTCCAGCTGAACTATCAGTATCAGGCGTTCGGCGTGCCGGGACTCGGATTCAAGCGCGGCCTGGCAAACGACCTGGTGGTGGCACCTTACGCCTGTGTGTTGGCGTTGATGGTCGACGCCCAGGCTGCTTGCGCGAACCTGCGGCGCCTGGTTCGAGAAGGCTTAGACGGACGCTATGGCTTCTATGAGGCCATCGACTACACGACAGCGCGCCTCCCTCCCGGCAAGGAAAGCGTCACCGTTCGCTCGTTCATGGCCCACCACCAAGGCATGGCCTTCCTGGCGCTCGACTACCTGCTCCAGGACCGTCCCATGCAGCGCCGCTTCGAACTGGCACCTGCCTTCCAGGCCAACCTGCTGTTGTTGCAGGAACGTGTTCCGCGCACGTCGACGATCCAGCCCCACCAGGCCGACACGGCGGGGGCCGGCACGTCGCAACCGGACGAGGGGAGCAAGCCGCGAAGATTCACAACCCCCAACACCGAGTCGCCAGAGGTGCACCTGCTGTCGAATGGGCGATATCACGTGGCCATCACCAACGCCGGTGGCGGCTACAGCCGCTGGCGCGACATCGCCGTCACCCGCTGGCACGAGGACGCCACCCGAGACAATTGGGGCAGCTTCTGCTATGTCCGCGATCTCGCTACCAAGGCGTTCTGGTCAATGACCCACCAGCCGACGCTGAAGCCGGCGACCGGCTACGAAGCGATCTTCTCTCAGGGCCGCGCCGAGTTCCGTCATCGCGCAGGCGACATCCAGACCTACACGGAGATTTGCATCTCGCCCGAGGATGACGTCGAGGTGCGCCGCCTTAGCATCACCAACCGAGGCCGCACCAAGCGCGCCCTCGAGCTGACCAGTTTCGCTGAGGTGGTGCTAGCGCCGGCCGCGGCCGACCGCGCCCACCCCGCCTTCAGCAATCTGTTCGTTCAGACCGAGTTGGTGCACCAGGCCATCCTGTGCACGCGTCGTCCTCGCTCCGCGAGCGAGCATCCCCCCTGGTGCGTGCACCTGATGACGGTGCCGGGGACGGTCACGGACGAGCCTTCCTTCGAGACAGCGCGCGCAGCGTTCGTGGGCCGGGCGCGTTCCTTGGTGGATCCGGCGGCGTTGCACAGCGCCCGCCTGAGCGACAGCGCGGGCGCCGTCCTTGATCCGATCATGGCCATCCGCAACGTCGTCGTCATCGAGCCTGACGAGACGGCGCGCATCCACCTCGTCACCGGCGTCGCAGAAACGCGAACTGCCGCGCTTGCCCTCATCGAGAAATACAGGGATCGCCACTCGGGGGATCGAGTCTTTGAGTTGTCGTGGACGCATAGCCAGGTGGTCCTGCATCAAGTGGACATCACCGAAGCGGACTCTCAACTCTACGAGCGTATGGCCGGGCACATCCTCTACGCGAACGCCAACTTGCGCGCCGCCCGCAGTGTCATCGCTCGCAACCGCAGCGGCCAGTCGGCGCTCTGGGCCTACGGCATATCGGGCGATCTGCCTGTCGTCCTGCTGCGCATCGCCGACCCCGCGAATGTGAACCTGGCTCGCCAGTTGGTGAAGGCGCACGCCTACTGGCGGCTAAAGGGCCTGGCGTCCGATCTGGTGATCTGGAATGAGGACACCTCAGGATATCGTCAGGTCCTGCATGAGGAGATCCTGGGACTCATCGGAACCTCCACCGAAGGGGGACTGATCGATCGTCCAGGAGGCATCTTCGTTCGGCGGGCCGACCAGCTCTCGGAAGAGGACAAAGTCCTGATGCAGACGGTGGCGCGCCTCATCGTCATCGGCTCGGATGGTCCCCTGCTGGAACAGCTGAACCGGCGGCGGCATATCGAGCTGCCCCGTCCCCTGGCAACGTCCCCCGCTCGAGATCGCTCTGGGCCAGACGCCGCGGCAACCGCCCCCCAGCCGACCGACCGGCTAGGCGCTGATCTCCAGGCCTGGAATGGCCTGGGTGGTTTCACGCGCGATGGGCGCGAATACGTCATCACCACGACGCGCGAGCGGCGGACGCCCGCTCCATGGGTGAACGTGCTCGCCAATCCTTGGTTCGGCAGCGTAGTGAGCGAGAGCGGCGGCGCGTACACCTGGTGCGAGAACGCCCATAGCTACCGGCTCACCCCCTGGCACAACGATCCCGTCCAGGACACGAGCGGCGAGGCCCTCTACCTGCGGGATGACGAGGACGGTCGGCTGTGGTCCCCGACCCCGCTGCCCGCGGGCGGGCCACTTCCCTATACCACCCGACACGGCTTCGGCTACAGCGCCTTCGAGTACGAGGAGGAGGGCCTCGCTACCGAGTTGCGCGTGTTCGTGGCCATCGACGCGCCGCTGAAGTTCAGCGTCGTGAAGATCGCCAACCGGTCAGGGCGGGCGCGGCGGCTTTCGCTCACCGCCTTTTACGAGTTGGTCCTCGGCGCAGAGCGGTCTGCTCAGGCGCCGTACGTGGTGACCGAGTTGGAACCGGCCAGTGGCGCGCTACTGGCCCGCAACGCCTACAACACCGAGTTCGCGCAACGCGTGGCCTTCCTAGACTGCAGCGAACCGATGCGCTCGGTGACCGGGGATCGCCGGGAGTTCCTGGGGCGCAACGGAACAATGGCCACGCCGGCGTGCCTGAAGCGAGCGCGTTTGTCCGGCCGCACCGGCGCAGGACTGGATCCCTGCCTGGCGATGCAGGTTCCGCTGGAGTTGGCCAGTGGACAGACGCGGGAGATCGCCTTCACCTTCGGTTCGGGCCGCGACGCGAACGACGCCCGCACGCTGCTGCGGCGCTTTCGCGGTACGGGCGCTACGCGCACGGCGCTGGGCGACGTGCAGGCCTACTGGACGCGTACGCTGGGTGCCGTGACAGTGGAAACGCCCGATCCTTTCCTGAATATTCTGGCTAACGGATGGCTGCTGTATCAGGTGCTGGCGTCGCGTATCTGGGGCCGAAGCGGATTCTACCAATCGGGTGGGGCCTTCGGATTTCGCGATCAGCTCCAGGACGCCATGGCACTGGTGCACGCTGAGCCGGCGTTGCTGCGCGAGCAGGTGTTGCGCTCGGCCTCGCGGCAGTTTCCGGAGGGGGACGTCCAACACTGGTGGCATCCACCCGGCGGACGGGGCGTGCGGACGCACATCTCAGACGACTATCTATGGCTGCCGTACGCGGCGTGCCGTTACGTGGAAGCATTGGGCGATTCTGGCGTGCTCAGCGAGAACGTGCAGTTCATCGAAGGTCGCACGGTGAAGCCGGAGGAGGAGAGCTACTACGATCTTCCCCTCCGGTCCGATCAGTCCGCGACCCTGTACGAGCACTGCGTGCGCGCCATCAAGAATGGTTTGCGCTTCGGAACGCATGGCCTTCCGCTGATGGGCAGCGGCGACTGGAACGACGGCATGAACCTGGTCGGGGCCGGAGGCAAGGGCGAGAGCGTGTGGCTGGCGTTCTTCCTTCATGATGTCCTGCAACGCTTCGCACCTCTCGCGCGCATGCGGGGCGACGAGGACTTCGCCACCCAGTGCCAGACCGAGGCGCTGCAGCTTCGCGAGAACATCGAGCGGAGCGGCTGGGACGGCAGCTGGTACCGCAGGGCCTACTTCGACGAAGGGGAGCCGCTCGGCTCGGCCACCAACTCCGAGTGTCAGATCGATTCCCTGCCCCAAAGCTGGGCCGTGCTGACGGGCGCGGCGGAGCCGGCCCGTGCCAAGCAGGCGCTACAGGCGCTCGACCGCCGGCTGGTGCGCCGGGATCTGGCGCTCATTCAGCTATTCGATCCCCCGTTCGACACCTCGGATCTGAAGCCGGGCTATGTGAAGGGATACCTGCCCGGCGTGCGCGAAAACGGGGGCCAGTACACGCATGCGGCTGTCTGGGCGGTGATGGCCTTCGCGGTGGCCGGCGACGCCGACAGGGCCTGGGAGCTGTTCGATCTGATCAACCCCATCCGGCACGGCGACCGCCAAGAGGCGATCGCGCGATATAAGGTCGAGCCTTATGTGCTGGCCGCGGATGTCTACACCAACCCCCAGCACCAGGGCCGCGGCGGCTGGACCTGGTACACCGGCGCGGCGGGCTGGATGTATCGCCTGATCGTGGAATCCCTGCTGGGGCTCCGACGACAGGCGGAGCGGCTGTTCGTCGAACCGGTGCTCCCCGCCGCCTGGACTGGATTCTCCGTCCACTACCGCTACTACCAGAGCGTCTATCACCTCCAGATCCGTAGAAAAGGACGAGGGGGTGCCGGCAAGCTGGCCGTGACCGGTATGGTGCGTGACGGGAAAAGGCAGGCTCCGGGGCCCATCGTGCTCGACAACGACGGCCAGGAGCACCAGATAGAGATAGAAATCGAACTCGGCGAAAACGACACGTTGCCATGACCGATCCTGACAAGACTCTTCCCACACCCCCGGAGGACGCCGAGGCAGGAACACCACCGGCCGCCCTGCCGTCAAAAGGCGGGGACAAGAAGGACTCCGCGAGGGCGAAGCGGATCTTGCTGGTCGATGACAACCCGGATCTGGCCGAGTCCCTCAAGCAACTGCTGGAGCTCGAAGGTCATCAAGTGGCCATGGTGACGGACCCGCTGACCGCCCTCGAGTTGGCCGCAAAAGCCGCCCCCGAGATCTGCATTCTCGACCTCGAGTTACCCATCATGGACGGGTATGAGCTGGCGAAGCGACTCCGCGAGCTCCCGGCAACCAAGAACGCGATGCTCATCGCGCTGACGGGCTACGGGTGGGACCACGACCCCCGGCGCAGCCGCGAGGCAGGGTTCGCGCACCACTTGTTGAAGCCCGTCGACACGGCCCGGCTGACCCGGATTTTGGAAGACGGCATCTGAGACGAGCACCAGCACCATTTCCCGCCATCCTGGGCGGCGAGCCGGTCTTCCGCGATTCGCGTCTCTCGTCGGACCTAAGGGTGGGCGGACGAGAACCCTGGATCTCACGGCGCGGCTCGAAGAGGCGCTCCGGGAGATCCGGCACCTCCGAGGCCCGTTCGTGTTCTGCGAAATCGAGGGCACTCGGTGGACCCAGAAGCAAGCCGACCTCCGGCTCGAAGGCGTTTGCCGGCGAGCAGGCCTCAGGGAGATCGGCTGGCGCGTTCTCCGGCACACCTTCTGCTCCCACCTCGCAATGCTGGGCGTGGCGGCGCAGACGATCCAGAAACTGGCTGGGCACTCCAGCCTGTTCGTCACCGAACGGTACACGCACCTCAGCCCAGAGCACGCGGGAGCGGCGATCCGATCACTCGACCGCCGCTCACCGAGCAACGGCACGCTGGCGGCACAGAACGGCAGCACGACCTAAAACAACAGTAATAATCATTAGTTATTTGGGTGAGCGACGGGGATTGAAACCTCATCGTGGGTCTTGATAACACCGCGGGCTGCGCGACCTTGTGGCCCAACTATCGAGATTCTCAAGGACTCGAGCCCGAAGCACATCCCATTCCAATCCGTTTGAATCCATCCAAAACCACCTCGCATTGCAAGCCAGTTGCAAGAGCCGTTGTCCATAGCCTTGTCCGGTGCGGGCAGCGGGTCGGCCTACGCCAGTAACACCGCGACCGCCACCGCCGCTGCCGCTGCCGCTGCCGCCTGCCCCCTGCCGCCTGCCGCCTGAGGAATCCGGGCCGCCGCCGTGGCCGCCTGGAGGCCGGCAGCGCCCACGATCAGCGCACGCCAGATCGCCTTGGGCACACCGCCAATATAGCGGGGCCCGGAGGTCGATCCGCCTTGCTTTTGGACCTTCAGCGCTTGCGCATCGTCTCAGCCAGGCACGTCGGGCAGAAGAGCTTCTCCGGCCCCTCGTGCGCGCACACGCGGCATAGGTATTGATCTGTCGGGGCGCCGGCATTCTCTCGCTGTGGGAGCTCGCGCGCCACCACGCGCCCGTCGGCGTCGCGTCGCGCCTGCTCTGGATCGACCAGCTTCTTCAGCGACTCGACGATGCCCATGCAGTGGAAGATAGCTGGCCCGAACCCGTTACGCTTGGCGACACTCTGAGCGGGCCTCGAAGCCCGCCTCAGGAAGCGCGCTTCACCCGGCTCTCGAGAGCGTAGGTCTCGCTGACCAGTTGCTCAACCTCGGCGAGGTCCTTCGGCGCTGCCCGTCTGTAGAGATTGAGGACAAACGACTTCGCCTCACCGGCCTTGTCGTCCTCGATGAGGAGCGACCAGTAGCTCTGCGCCTTCGTGAGGTAGTCGTGATCATCCGGGGACGAGCCTTCTAACGACGCCTCGAGAAACCGCAGAGCGGCAGCTCGATCTCCCGAATGCTCGTAGAGGGAACTCAACAAGTAGTGCTGGTGGGCGGGGACATCTGTCCAGGCCAACTGCGCGTGAGCGTAAAGCGCGTGCAGCAGGTATGCATTCGCTTCCTCGAGGTGACGCGCGGAAAGTCGAGCCGACAGCGAGTGGATGCAGAGCTGAAAGAGCAGGCTCTGCACATCGCGAACGAACCCAGAATCGCCAAGAAGCGTCACGCGCGATTGAAAGGTGAGGAACACAGCCGCTTCTTGCGTGCGTCGTTCGAGAACCGTCTTTTCCCGCACCTCTTCCGGCATTTCGGCAGGGAGGCTGGCGTTTGCCCGCTCCAGAAACTCCTTCAGATAGTCATTCGCCGCAGAGGGAATCTCGTAGGGGCGTTTTCGAGTCGCAGGCCGCTGCTCCCAGTCGAAGGCAATCCGATAGCCGCTCGTCTCCAGAACACGTCGAACCAGCGACATGGTCTCGTCGAGCCTCTCGTCCGAAAAGTCCCGCGTCAGCAAGCCCCGGTACTGGGCCTTCATCGCGGCAGAAGCACTGATCTTGAAATCGGGTTTCTTCATTGGTGAGCTCGCCGTGACTTCCGTCGCGAGATCTCGACGGCCCGTGCCAGAGCCTTACGCCGTTCCCTGTGTTTTCCGTTTTTCAACAGCTCACGCGCGATTTTTCGAAGCTGAGCCTCAAGACGATCCTTGTCCTGAGCGTCGAGATCATACTCCGAATCGTCGCCATCAAGGTCGGACGTCATCGGGTCAGTTCGCTCCGCACCGTCCGAACCCTACATGGAAGGACGGACCCGACCAAGAAGATCACCCCCGTGGGATCTACCCCACCAGCAAACCCCACTTCGCGCTGGCGGGAACAATGCAACCAAGGCGCGTTCGCGCGTTGCGTCAGGCGCCGATAACTAGTCGGTTCCCGGACAGCACGGGGCAGCTGCGACACCCAGGGACAGAGCCCAGGTCGCGCCGTTTTGCACCCACAATTTCATCGCGCGGTCGATCTTCGGCGTCGCCATCGAATCGTACGCCGGCGCGCCCCCGAACGCCCTTACCGCCCGCCCGTTTGCGGAACGACGTCGTTCAACTCGGCGAACGTGCGGCGTGGTCGCCGCACCAGCGCTGGAGCATGCGGCGCAGGTCATCGAGGCTGACCGGTTTGGTGAGATAGTCGTTCATTCCCGCATCGAGGCACCGCTTGCGGTCGCCCTCGGAAGCATTGGCGGTGATGGCGATGATGACCGGCGGCGTCGCAGCCCTGGCACGCACCTCGGCCAGGATGTTGCGCGTAGCCTCGAAGCCATCCATCTCGGGCATCTGGCAGTCCATCAAGATCACGTCGTGGTGCTGTCGCCGCCACGCTGTCAGAGCTTCGCTGCCGTTCGAAACCACTTCGCCGGCGTGTCCGAGCAGCGCGAGCTGCCGGACGATCAGCAATCGGTTGATGGCGTTGTCCTCTGCCACGAGGATACTCGGCCTCGAGGCGTCCACGGGCGAGGTCTGGCGCGCCTCGCTCGGCCGCACGGTTGGAACGGGAAGGGTGGCGCCGCTCTCGCTCGGGCGATCGGTCGGGCGCCCGGTGGGGGCCGGGTTTCTCGCCGTCACCTCGAGGCAGGGCAGCACGAACGAAAAGCGGCTCCCGGCGCCAACGGCGCTGCGAACGTCGAAGGACCCGCCCATCTGTGCGACGATGCGCTTGCTGATGGCGAGGCCCAGCCCGGTTCCACCGAATCGCCGGGTGGTCGACCCATCAGCCTGAAAGAATGGCTTAAACAGGTTCGCGCAGGTCTCCGCGGACATGCCGATTCCGGTGTCCTCGACCGCGAGCTCGAGACGGAGCCTCCCTCTCCCGTCGCCATCACTCGCGTCACCCGGCGGGCCCTCACCCACGACGGGCCGGCTCGCGGTCAACGCAATCGACACCGCGCCAGCCTCCGTGAACCTGACCGCGTTGCTGAGCAGGTTGAGCAGCACTTGCCGGAGCCGCTCGCGATCACCCCGCACCTGCGCGGGCACACCGGGCCCGACCGTCAAGGTCAGTGACAGCCCCTTCGTGGCGGCGACCTCCGCCACGACCAGCCGACATTCCTCGACGATGACCATGGGACCGAAGGGGAGGTCTTCGATCTGGAATTGGCCGGCCTCGATCTTCGACAGGTCGAGGACGTTGCCGATGAGGCCCAGCAGCGCTCGGCCGCAAGCCTCTATCGACGTCGCATAGGTGCGCTGCTCGCCGGTGAGCGGCGTCGCCATCAACAGCTCGATCATGCCGAGCACACCGTTGAGAGGCGTTCGGATCTCGTGGCTCATCGTCGCCAGGAACGCGCTCTTGGCACGCACGCCCTCTTCGGCCTTCTCCTTGGCGGCGACCATCGCGGTCTCGAGCCGTTTGCGTTCGGTGATGTCACGAATCACGGCGACGGTCTTCGCGACCTTGCCGTCGCGACCGAAGATTGGCGATTTGACGGTCTGGCAGATCAGCGTCCGTCCGTCGTGCGTTTTCAACGGATCCTCGGGGATGTCGAGCGGACGTCCCGTCGAAAAGACCTGGTGGTCGTCTCGGATGTACTGCTGCGTGAAATCGGGCTCGGCGAAGGGCGCATCGAGCTGACCCGCCAGCTCTTCGTTGGTCATGCCGTACGCCTCGAGAAAGGCGCGGTTCGCCCACAGCAGCCTCGACCGCGGTCCCTTCACCAGCACCATGTCGGTGATGGCGTCCAGAATTTGCCGGAACGTCGCCTCCTCCAGCCGCCGATTCTCCTCGTTCTCCGCACCGACGTGGGCGAGCGCGATTCCGGACAGGTTCGGGGCGACTGAGAACGATTGCGAAGGCATTGCGTGTGAAGCTCGTCCGTCACCTCGGCGGATCGCGGCCGCGCCTGAACACCTACCGGGCCCGCTAAAGCACGGCGACCTTGGACCCGTCCACAGGGGACGCCTTGTCAGAACCGACCGCGTTCAGCCGGCCGATCTCGACATTGGGCTGCAGGCCGCGATGAAAGCCGCGGCCCTACATGACCGCGGCGCCCGTCGGGCGCCGCAGCACCCAGAATTTCGCCGCCGACAGCGCGGCGCCCGCGCCGGCCGCCGCATGCCGCGCGGTCCCCACAGCAGCCCGACAGCCGCCACGGACGCCACCCCGAGGACGGGCGTCGTCCTTTCGATGGTGCGGAGTTGATGCGAATCCGATGAGGGAAAGCCACGGTGCCGTGCGGAGCTTCCCGTCCAGCCAGTGACCGCCGACGTATCCGATGACGATCGCCACGGCCACCTCGATCCCGACGGCGCCGGTGGTGCCGGCGATCCGCCACATCTTTTTCACTTCCGGGTCGATGGTGGCTTCGAGCTCAGATTCGCGGCCGGATCTTGACTGTTCGCCTCATGGGGTAGATCACGACCACGCCAGAGAGAGTGGGCTACTATCTCCCACGTGAGGAGACAGATGATCCTTTGGGGGGCGCACGGCCACGAGTACGTCCTGACGCCATTCGTGGGAGCGTCGGTCGTCGATCGAGCGTGCGCTCTCGCGCGGCACGAGGCGGAGCACGCGCTGCACTTCGCGCTGTCGCACGACCGTGACAGACTCCGGCTGAAGCGGCCCGAGATCCTGTCCCTGCTCGATCACTCAGGCTTCGACGCGATGAGGCTCAGCGACGAGGACCTACACCGGCAACTCCGCGACGAGGTCACCCGGACCGGTCGTCTGCTGCTCATACGCGATCAATACGATGCCCCGTCGTGCGGAGCGGACACGCACACCCATCCCGCAGAACACCAGGTGGGCCCGAAGAAGCCGAAGAATGAGGGTGAGTGGGGCGGAAACAGCGCCCACTGGTCCCAAGAGAAGAAGCTGGAGAGCATGCACCCCCAACTGAGCCCGCGCGTGCAGGGCCTGCTCAAGGGGCTCGCCGCGCGAGGATTTCAGCCGATGATCTTCTACGGGTGGCGGTCGCTGGAGGTCCAGAAAAGGAAACTAAAAGAGGGGCACTCTCGCGTGTCGTTCAGCTTCCACAACGCAACGAACAAGAAGGGCACCCCGTGCGCGTACGCGGCGGACGTCGTCGATCAGCGCTGGAACTGGAAGGCGGACGCCGAGAAGAACGGCTACTGGCTCGCGGGCCGGCGCGGAGGCGAAGGCCAACGACCTGTATTGGGGCGGCACGTGGAAGCACCCAGACTGGGCTCACGTTCAGCTTCTGCCCAACACACAGCTCAAGCACATTAGGCGAGCGTGCGGTCACTAGTCGTCTTCATGCTGCTCGTCTTCCCCGAAACGGCGGCGCGCGCGGAGAGAGTGTGGATTGTCGTCGGTGCCAGCAGCCCCTCGTCAGACGGGATCGCTCGCGCGGCGAAGCCGCTGGCGGCGAGATGGCCCGGCGGCCTGATCTTCCGCACCGCCGACTGCGGCGAGAAGCGGGACGTTTTCGGTTGGGCGTATCGCGTGGCGGAGTCGGCCGATGACGCCAAGGCGGCTCTGGCCGCCGCGCGCGAGGTCGCGAAGGGTGCGTACGTGAAGGCGTGCGACGTCGCGCCGCGGTCGCTGCTCGCGTTGCGCGTATCCGCGGTCGATGGCTCGATCGCCGACGTCCCGAACAGCGTCGCCGAGGGCTGGGAGGATGAAGACCGAGTATCGAGCGCTGTCCCGATCGCCGACGGGCGGACGCTGGTGATCAAGCGCGTCTATAAGGCCTCGCTGCTGGAGGACCCGGACCAAGGTAAGGACCAGGGCGTATGGCTGGCGGAGGGCGGCGGCAAGCTCAAGGCCCTCGCCGAGTCGTGCTCGCCCGCCGAAGCATTCGCCGCGCGCGACGGCAAGCTCGCGTTCCAGTGTGGGGACGCTGTCGCCGCCGACGAGTTGCTGCACAAGGTCCTGGTTTTCGACGGCGACAAGCAGGTGGCCGCGGTGTCATCCTGCCGCAAGCCGCGGTGGAAGGGCCCGGCGGCGTTGGTCTGCGGCTCGGAATCGGTCGGCCCCGACGGCAAGATCAAGCTGAGGGGGAAGAAGGTCTTGGTGGGGCGGTGAGCCGTAGCCACATCTTGTGCCCTGCTTGTGCAGCAGAAGCTCTGTTCCTCGAGCGCCTTCTGACCGTCGTTCGCGAGGTTCTTCCCCTCGGTTAGACATAGCGTGGTTCGGGCTTTCATAATTTCTTGTCTCCTTGCCGCGGCCGTTCGAACGCCCGGAACAAGGCACGATGCAGAAGGCTGGGAGGTCCTTCACACTGTCACCGAGCATGATCATTGGCTGACGGCTGTTTGGCCTCGCCAGGGAGGCGCCTGGTTCGCTGGAGGGAAGAACGTCCTGCTGTCGGGGCGGGACAACGCCGTCAAGGCAACCGCAATGCCTGACGCCGTCATCTATAGGTTCGGCGAGGATTCCACCGGACGGGTGATCGCAGTCGGTCTCCGCGCCACGATATGGGAGCAGGAGGGTGACGGACTTCGGCTGGTGCACCAAAGTACCTCGCCGCCCCGCCGCGGCAGGGCCGGGTACGGCGATCTGCTTTTACGGCCTCGGGTATCTCGACCCGACCTCGGCGGGAACGCTGATAGCTTACGGTCCGAATGACCTGATCGCGTATCGGTCTACGAGCGGAGCATGGGAGACGAAGCGCGCGATCCGTCCCTGGCGTCGTGGGCGCAAACCGGTCCACCCAAGGGCGACGTTCCATTTGGCTGCCAACGCCCCTTCTGGCACTGGCTCAGCGCGACCGAGCATTCCTGTTGTGCCGCGACGGAGGAGCGTTCGTCGTCTCCAGCGGTGTGGGGGACAGTGCGTTCAAGCGCCCTTTCCACCCCGACATTTTTCGCCGATAAGAAATCTTACGTTCACTTTCGCGGCCTCGATCCGGCCCCTCCCCCCGCGCTTCGCGGGCCCGTAGCCGACGCCACAACGACGCTGGCGTTGTCAGCCGAGATGGTTCAGGAGTGGTCGAGCTGGTCCGAAACGGTCTAGCCGGGAGCCGATCATGGACGGCACCGCCGGCCAGGCAACATCGCTGCGCTCTCTAAGGAGACGTCAGCTGATAGTCTTCGAAGTGTCGGCCGGAACGGTGGTTGCATGGGGACGCGTCGACACATAAGGCCGGCAACCTGGCCTCGGGCAGCGGAGCTTTTTTGCGCGGAAACGTGCTTTAGCAGGGACAGAAGGCCGTCACGGCGCCGCGGCCATGGTGGTGATGTTCCGGTTCGTCACGTACAGGAAGTTACCAGATGGATGCATTATGATGGCCCCCGCGCGCTGATTCCCCTGGCTGTCTGTCGGGTCCTTCAGCGTCGAGAGCATGAACCCCTGGGTCAGCATATCGTTCGCGAGGGAGAAGGCGAGAAGCTTGTTGCCCCGCTCCGTCGAGACGTAGAGCCAGGGCTTCGTCGGGTGCCAAGCCGAGTGTCGGGGGCCGATTCCCGGGGGCATCTCGATGGTCTGCTTGTAGGTGAGCACGCCCTGGCCGAAGGTGAACAGATGAATGTGCCCCAGATCTTCGGGCGCGCCTGCCATCACCTGCCCGGGATCGTTCCCGCGGTCGCAGATCACGACGTACTTGCCCGTGGGGTCGACCCGGATTTGGTGGACGAACGCGCCGAGGTCTAGCGCCGTTCCCCCGTCTGCGGTGGCCTGCGGCAACTCGGCTCCGAGCTTGCCGTCCGCGCCGAGAGCGACGACCGTGTATTTCCTGGTTGCGTTGCCAACGGCCAGCAAATAATTGTCCATTGGCGCGACCTGAATGTTGATGCTGCGCATGTTCGAGGGCGTGATCATGTTGAGCAGGGTCAGCGCTCCGGTCGCTGGATCGACGCCGTAGGCATACAGGAAGTGGTTGGTCGTCGTGGTCGCCGACACGTAGGCGAACTTCCTCATCGAATCAAAATCGGCGAACTGTACGATCTGGTTGGTGTCGGTGGTCCCCGTCATTTTTGTCAGCCCACCGGCGGTGTCGAGGCCGAACCGCCAAATGATTTGTCCCACGCTCGCATAGACGATCGACGCCGCCGAAGGCGCGGGAGTCTTGATAGCTCCGACCCACCAAGCTTCGTTGGCCGCACCCGGCATCGTCGGGTCGGCCAGGCCGTAGGTCTTGTCGAACGTCAACTTCCCATCCGTGCCGACCTTGAACACCGCGAGGTTGGGAGGCACGGTGCCTGTCGTCGTGCCGAGGAACTTCTGATTCGCGACGATAAGGACCTTGGCGTCGGCGTCGATGATGGCGGTGCGGGGCTCGAACCCGTGCGAGTCCTGGGTGTCGAGCAGCGTCGGCTCGCCCGTCGTGTCGTTGATGGCGAAGGTCGCCACGTTGTTCTCGCCCACGCCAGAGTAGATGCAAGCGGGCGGATAGCTGCCTGCCGCGCAAGCGGGTGCGCCGCCCATCCCGCCGGTGCCGCTCGATCCGCCCACGGCGACTCCGCCGCCGGCCCCGCTGGTGCCGCCCGTTGCGCCACCGCTGCCGCCCGCTCCGCTGGCGCCGCCGGTCGCGATTCCGGCTCCGCCGCCGGTGCCGGGAGTGGTCGTCGAGCCGCTGCTCTTGCATCCCCCCGCGGCCGCCCACAAGAACACCGAAGCAATGACCCCGATCCGATTTCGTTCGATCATCTCGCGCCCTCCCCCTTTGACAACCCTGCGAGCTCATAACACGAATGCGCGGGACTCTGGAATCATGAAGTCACAGCGCCCGAACCCGTGGGCTGGCGTCGGCGCCGCAAACCAATTCGGATTGGCACCGCCCAGTTCACGCGCCGAAATCACCAGACGCGCCACCCAGGCGTGCTGGCTACCATGTTCATCCATGTGAAAGGAGTCGCCGGATGCCAAGAAGTCAGCGATCAAGCGCACGGTTGGCAGGGATCATCACGTTCGGCCGGGGGACTGGTGTCGCGACGCGATGAAGGCACCCAGATCGCTCGGCGCGATCCTGATGACGTTCAAGATGCGAACGTGCGCCAACCGACCGTCCGCACAGAGGCCGTACACCGTGGCCGTGGCGATGCCCAGCTGCTCGGCGACCTGCTTGACCGAAAGTAATGGCTCACCAGCGACCCCAACACCCCCAGCATTCAGGCGATTTCCCAGACACACACCAGACACAAAATCCTTCCTAATCGGTGCATTTGCTCACGCAGACTTCGTCGCCCGGCATCGACGGGTCCTGATGGCTCTCCGAGGCGCCTTGTAACACGGGTGTAGCAAGCGGTGAGCGATTCGCGACCGCGACGGCCTGCGCGGCAGCGGCCGACGGCGCGGCGGCCGGCTCGCTGAACACCAGCCGGTCGATCTCCGACTTGAGGTAGTCGGGCGTGAGGTGCCCGCGTCCTCCAGATACGGGATCAGCTCCGTGGCGAGCGACATCTACAGCTTGAACGTCTCCGGCGAGGGCGCGCTGCAGGTGGGCGCCGGCAACTGGCTGGGGGTCGGTTCCGGGTTCTCGCTGCCGCCCCGCTACCTGTACCTCGGGCCAAGCGGCAAGAACGTGTATTACGACGGCTCGGGGCCGGGACTCCTGGCGAACCACGGCTTCGCCAAGCTCGTCGCGGTTTGCGGTCAGTAGCCTGGCGTAGCTTGACGCGAAGGCCACCCTCGCCTCTAATCCGTGCTGGCGATGTTGGGGGGCTCATTTTCATTTGGGGGACGGGGGGCATGGGTTGGATTGGCCCTGGCTGCCCTGGGGCTGGGCGGGTGTTACCCGAATCCGGATGAGCTCCGGCGTGGTGGCCCGCTGGGGGGCTCGTCGGCGTCGAGCACTGGCGGTCACGTTTCGACAGGCTCGGGCGGCACGCCGGGCGCCGGAGGCAGGACATCGACGGGCGGGACGCCGGGCACGGGCGGCGTCAGAGGCCCACTGGGCACGGGCGGCGCCCCGGGTGGTGGAGGCGGTCGCTCCTCGACGAGTGGCGGCTCGAGTGGCATGGCGGGCGCATCGGGCGCGGGGGGCTCCGCGGGCCCCAGCGGAGGTGGAGCAACAGGAACGGGTCCCTACCTGACGCCCGACGCGACCGGCGCGATAGGTCGTTCGACCAACGGCTATGGTGTCCAGGGGAGCTGGTACCCGTCCGCCGATAGCATCGGCCGCGACGGCACCACCGCCAACGCCGCTTGTACCGCCGCCGGGCACGCGGCGGCTGAGTGCTCGACGATCACCTCCCCCGCAACGCGGGGTTCGTTCCCGAACGTGGGCGGCAACATGTGCATGACGGGGACAGTGGCGAAGGTTCTCAACAATTCGACCACCGGCATGCCGGACTACGGCGCCATCTGGGGCGCCCTGATCGGTTTCGATTTCACCGACCAGAACAACGTGAGGAGCCCCTACAACGCGGTCGCCGAGGGCGTCACCGGTATCGCGTTCGATCTGAGCGTGCTGACCTGGCCGCTCTACGGGCTTCGGGTCGAGCTCCCCACGCCTTCGACCGACGGTCAAGCCACGGGCGCAGACTACTGGGGCGCCTCGGCGTCCTTCCCGCCGTCGCCCCTGACCCTGGGGACCAACAAGGTCTATTGGTCGGACGTCGCCGGCGGGACCGGTATCGCGTTTGATCCCACCCGCATCGAATCGGTTCAGTTCCATGTCCTCGCCGCCACGATCAGCAGCAGTCCGTACGATTTCTGCATTGGCAAGGTCAGTGTTCTGACCGATGCGCCGCCGACCTGCGCCGATACCTCGCACCCGGTCGGCTGCCGCGCGCGCGGGGGCGCGGCGGCGTCTTGTTGGACGTCCGGTACCAGTTGTTTGACTGTCACCAACTGCAGCGATGGTGCGCACGCCTGCACCAGCGCCTCTGAGACCTACGATTGCACCCGTGCCGGGTGCTTCTCCTGCTCCGCTGCTGACGGACCCCTCTATTGCCCCGCCCTCGGCGCCGTGCCCGCGGCTTGCTGGCCAGCCGGCATCGTGTGCTCGACGGTGGTTGCTTGCGGCGCCAGTTACTTCGGTTGCAAGGACCCTAGCCGTCACTACGACTGCACCATGATGAAGTGCGTCCTCTCATCCACATGACCGGGACCACGATCGGCAATTACAGACTGCTCCGGCTCCTCGGCGAGGGGGGAATGGGCATCGTTTATCAGGCCGAGCACCTGTCCATGGGGCGCCCGGCGGCGGTGAAGATCTTGCGACCAGAGCTGGCCAGCAATGAAGAAGCCGTACGTCGCTTCTTCAACGAGGCGCGCGCGACGAACGAGATTCGCCACCCGGGCATCGTGCAGATCTACGACTGCGGCAAGACCGCCGGAGCACCGTGGCTGATCATGGAGCTGCTCGACGGGGAATCTCTGACGGCGCGCCTCAAGCGTGGCTTGTTGTCGTCCTCCTCGGCCGCCGATCTCGGCGCCCAAGCAGCGTCGGTCCTGGGGGCAGCGCACGCGGCGGGAATCGTTCACCGTGACCTCAAACCGGACAATCTGTTCATCGTACGCGATCCCGATGTGGCCGGCGGCGAACGGGTGAAGGTCCTCGACTTCGGCATCGCAAAGCTCGGCGCATCGGCGGGCGGGGATCTCGCCATGCGCACCAGAACGGGTGTGTTGATGGGTACGCCCGTTTACATGTCGCCCGAGCAATGCCGTGGCAACAAGCAGGTGGACGCACGCAGCGATGTCTATTCGATGGGTGTCATCCTCTACCAGATGCTGGCCGGCCACCCCCCCTTCGTGTCCGACGGAATCGGCGAGCTGTTCGACATGCACATGAACCTCCCCCCGCCACCCCTCGAACACGAAAACCCCTCCGTGGGGGCCAAGCTGGTGAGGGTCGTTCACAAAGCTCTTGAAAAGGACCCTGTCGATCGCCAACAAACCATGGCCGAGCTGCAAAGAACCCTCATTGAAGCCGACACGCTGGGCTCCGCCGCACCCGCCTCACGGGGGAGGATCCGGTCCCCGTTAGCGCTCTCTTCCAAGACGGTGCGTGAGCCGGCATCCTCCACCACCTTGTCGGCGAGCGCCATTGGCCTCGAGGCGTCGCAGCCTCGGCCAAGAGGTTCCCGGCTGTTGCTGCCGGGCCTGGGCGGGATCGTGCTGGCGGGTGGTGTGCTCGCGGTGCTGCTGCTCGGCAGAGGCCTCCCGCACCAAGCCCCTCCGTCGGCGGCGGTCGGCGACGTGCCCGCGCAAGGCGCGCTCACCAGCGCCGCTGGGGCGCCAGCGGCGCCGGCGCGGCCCGCTGTCCACTCGGGTGTTGGAGTGCCGACGGAGCTGAACCGGGAGCCGGTCTCGCCACGGATGGCGCTCCGAGCTGAGCGGCCAGCCGACCGCGACATCAAGGAACGGGCCGTCGTCTCGCTGAAGGTCATCTCCTCGCCGCCCGCCGCGCGGGTGATAGACGTCCAGACGGGGCAGGTGCTCGGGGTTACGCCGCTCGACCAACCGGTCGAGCTGGGACCCGCCGGCCTGAAGATCCGGATCGAAAAGAGCGGATTTCTGTCAAAGAGCGCCAGCATTCCGCCGGGGCAGGACTACCGCGAATCCTTCAGGCTAGAGAAAGTGTCGAAAGCCTCGCCGCCGGTCATCGGCACGGAGCGGATCATAAAACTATGACGCCGACGAAACCGGGAATGATCGTTCAAACGATGTTGCTGGGAGCGCTGTGGACATGGCCGTGTGGGCTTTCGATCCTCGCGGTTGCCAGCCCGGCGGAGGCCGCCCCTCCCTCTGCGATCGTCATCGCGCCCGCCGCTTCTGCCCCACCCGGCGCCGCAGCTCCGCTGCCCGCGCCTTCGGCCCTTGGGGGAAGCGCGGCGACGCGCCAAGCTCGCGGCGAGGCAGCCGCAAAGTCCTTCGTCCAAGGTCACTACGACGAGGCGCTCGCCACCTACCTCGATCTCTACGTGCAAAGCAACGGGCGTCCCGAATACCTGCGAAATATTGGGCGATGCCAGCAGAAGTTGAAGCAGTACGACCAGGCGATCGAAAACTTCAGAGACTACTTGAAACGCGCCAGGCAGTTGAACGCCGCAGAGCGGGCGGAGGTGCAGGGTTTCATTGCTGAGATGGAAGCCGCCCGGGCGGCTGGCGTGCCTCCGACCGACGCCGTCGCGCCAGGCGCCTCGCCTGCGGCGCGAAAGACTCCAGAGCCTCTGACGCCCGGGCCTCCAGTCCCCGGTCCGACCGCAAGCGCCGTTCCCCCTGAAATCCACGCGGCGGCGCCGCCCGCTCAACCGGCCGGCTGGCAGCCACCACCTCGCGCGGACGCGCAGCGCAACGGCGACGCCTCGCCTGCCGGGGTCCAGCCACTCGCACCGCCACCGGCCCCGTCCCTGCTGGTCGACCGCACCCCGGAACCGCCCCCGCCGTCGCCACCCGGTCGCACGAGCGGTCTCAAGATAGGCGGGATCGTGGCGGTGGTCGCGGCAACTGGCCTGGTCGTCGGCGGGACGATTGCCCTCATCAGCGCGCGCAGCACCTTCAATGACGCGAAGAGCATGGGTTGTCCCAACGGCACCCCCGACTGCGACTCGAAGGCCAGCTCGGTGAAGACGGCCAATGGCGTGTCACAGCTCCTTTACGTGACGGGTGGCGTCGCCGGTGCTGTTGGGCTCACGATGATCCTCTTGGCGCCTTCGGCAAGAGAGGCGACGCATGTAGGCATCGGCGTCCGTACGCTGTTCTAGGCAGGCCGCTGAAAGTTTCCTAAGACTTCCGCGAGGCGCAGCAGGATCACGGGCCCAGCAATTCAGTCCGATAGTTCGGCGCGAGCTCCGCAGCCTTCTTGATGAACAGGTCTAAAGCACTGTCCCTAGGGTTGTCCCTGCTACATGCCGGGCATCGGCATCAGCTCGACGACCTCGATCGAGCTGTCCGGCATCATGAAATGCGGATGCCCCTTGAGGCTGGCGGCCACCGCTTCCTTTGACTCGCCCTGCAGAATCGAATAGCCGCCGAGGTCGTTAGTCGTCGGAGAGGCGCCTTTGGGCGTGACGAGCAGAGTCTTGCCGAGCGGCGCGCCCATGTCGACGATCGACGCGGCGGCTTTCTTGCCCCACGCCATCCACATCTCCATGCCGGCCTTCTCCTGCTCGGGCGTGCTCGACTTCATCATCTGCTCGAAAGCCCCTGTCGACGCCTTGTAGAGAACGAGGAACTTCTTCATCGCTGGCCCCTTTCCGGAAGCCCGATCGCCGGGCCGCCGCTATCCGTTGAAGCACACCCGTTGACGTACGCCCCGCCTCCCCGATTTGCAAGGCAGAACTCGGCAACATGTTATGAGGCGGGGAGGACGGGTCCGCGAGGTGCTGGACGCGCCGATCGGGCAGCCCACTGCCAGAGTGATGGTGAACGAAGACGGCCGTGTCCGTTCATCGCCTTGGGGCCACTCGGAGGCCCCAGTCATTCGTCCGAACTCGGTCAGGTAGAAGCGACGGGGTGAAACGGGGCTTAAAAGCACTGTCCGCACGTCGCTGGCCGCCATGTCGATGAACCTGGCGACGTACGATCCGGCGCGCGTTTACGGCAGCCGGCTGACGATGGCCGCGCTCGACGCGCAGATCGCCCGCCTGCGCCTGGCGACGCAAAACGAACGTGAGCAAATGATCGGCCTCGACCCGCGACGCGCCGACGTGATCCTGGCCGGGGCGCTGTTGCTGGGGGACAGTGCAAACAAAGGGGCGTTGCCTCGTTGCGTCAGGCGCCGATAACTAGCATTACGGCCACTTTCGCGGCCTCGATCCGGCCTCCTTCCCCCGTGCTTCGCGGGGGTAGTTCACTGCCCGGGTTGGAAGCCGTTGCCCGTTCTTCAGCGGGAGCCGATACCAGCGTGCGGTTGTCCCAGACCCGCCCAACAGCCCGGTTTTCACGGCGATTACTGGCAGCCGATCGGAGCCGAGATGTTGGTCTCGAAGACCCTCGTCTCGCAGGTGATTCCCTTCGTGATGTCCGCCGGGGTCACGTAGGTGACTGCGACCGTGCAGTCGTGTACGTCATTCGTGGCCCACGCGGGGGTGCACGTGCCTCCGTTCCCGGCGATCGGCGTCGTCTGGAAGGTTGTACGCGTGAAGCCTGGGTCGCACGGCCCTCCGATCATGTGAACGTTGTGGACGCCAAACAGGTTGTTGCCGTCGAACTGGGTCAGGTCACTGCGTGTGATCGGTGACAGCAGCGCACCATGCGGTGCGTTCGTCTCGAAGACCTGCGTGTCGCACGTGATGGACTTGCTGAGGTCGCCCGGGGTCTGGTACTGGACGTTCACCGTGCAATCGTGGACGTCGCTGCTCACCCAGCTGGGCGTACACGAGCTTCCGGAGGACGTGGCGACGACCGTGGTTTCGAACGAAACGCGCGTGAAGCCCGGATCGCACGCTCCTCCCACGGTGTGCCCGTTGTTCACACCGAAGAAATTGTTGCCGTCGGTGAGGTTCAGGTGGGCGCGAAGCGTCGGCGCCACGATCGTCGGGCAGCCGACGCAGTTGTTCGACGAATCGCAACCGGTTCCTACATCGGAGCAGTAGTTGGAGGGGCAACACATCTGGCCCAGCCGGCCGCAATTCTGGCCGATGGGTGACATGATTGTGGAGGATGTAGACGGCCAGGAAGATCCGAGGAAAATTGACCATGGAGGGCGGGGGGTCACTTGGTCTTCTTCGGCGCGGAGGGCTGAGATTTCTGGCGCCAGGAATCGGCGTCGATGTCGATCACGTGACAGTGCTGGGCGAAACGATCGACGAGGGCGGCGACGCAGGCCGCGCCGGGGAAGACGGTGCCCCACTGTTTGAACGGCAAGTTTGTGGTGATGACGACGGACTTGGTCTCGTGCCTGCGGCTGATGATGTTGTAGAGGAGGTCGGCGGCGCGGCTGTCGCACGGGAGATAGCCAAGCTCGTCGACGATCAAGAGTTTGGGAGCGAGATACCGATGGCGCAGGCCGCGTTCGAGGGCGGGCAGCGACTCGCGACGGAGGAGGTCGGTCAGCAGCGCGGCGAGGCTGGAGAATCGGACCGAGTGCCCGCGGCTGATGGCGGCGAGGCCGAGGTTTTGAGCGAGCGTTGTCTTGCCGACGCCGCTCGGCCCCCGAAGCAGGACATTGTCGCCGCGGTCGAGAAAATCGAGGCTGCTGTGCAGGGTCTCGTACAGCTTGCGATCGATCTGCCTGGGATGATTCCAGTCGAACCGGTCGAGGGTGGAGAATTTGCCGAGGGTGGCGAGGCGCATGCGCGCGGCGAGGTTGCGCCCTTCGCGCTCGCGGCGCTCCATCTCGACGAGCTTCTCGCAGACTTCGACGGGGCCGAGTCGGCTATGGGTGGCGTGCTCGAAGAAGGCGCGGAGAGCTTGTAGCGAGGCACGAAAGCCCAGCTGGCGTAGCTGGGTGGCGATGTCATCGCTTGGCATCGTAGCCCCCGAGGTCGTGCGGAATGACGTCGCGATCGGGAATGTCGTCGCGCAAGCGGACGTCGATGGGGACTGGACGCTCGGCAGCGCGGCGGTGCTTTTCGCACAAGACGCCGACCTCTCCCGGATCGTGGGTGCCGCGCAGGATGACGTCGGCGATCGCCTTCCCGAACACGTCGGCGGCGTACAGGTCGAGGAGCTTGCTGGTCTGGGCGGTCATGCTGCCGACGTTGCGCCCGGCGGCGACCCAGCGTTCGAAGAGGATGTCGATCTGAGGCGCGACAGCGCGCAGACGGTCGCGCCCCGCGGACGGAGCGGCCCCCCGTTTGCGGCGCAGAATTTCGGCGCGGTGTTCGGGGTGCTCGATCTTCTGGCGATGGCCCCAAGAGCGGGCGTGGTGCGCGACCACGTCGGCGCCATCGAGGACGCGGACGGAACGATCATCGGCGACGAGGGTCAAGGTGCGCTCGACGTGATCCGGGGGGACGGAATACAGATTGGTGTCGAAGCGAGCGAACGCGGTCTTGTCGACGAGGACGGGCTCGACCAGGTCGGTCTGGGGCATGGGATCTGGCAGCGGAAGCAGCCGCTGCTTTTCCTCGACGAGACACTCGCCGACCTGGCGCTGGGGAAAACTGGGATGCCTCCGCTGGTGGGCGATCTGCTGAAGGAAGACGAGCAGCTCGCGGTTGCCCTGCTCGATGTCGTAAATGTGGCGACCTGCGAGGAAACGATCGCGCAGAAATCGGATCCGTCTTTCGACGCGACCTTTCTCGTTTCCCCGATAGGGACCGCACAGCCGCAGCTGAACGTGCAGGGTGCTGGAGAGGTCGAGCAGCAGGGGGTGAAAGCGGGCCGCGTCGCCGTGGCGCTCGAGGACGACGATCTTGGGATTGTCGAAGAGCCATTGCCTGGTCACGCCGCCGAAATGGCCGGCCGCGCGGACGAGCGAGCGGAGCAGCGAATGCACGGTGGTGTCGAAGCAGAATTCGCCCCAGGTGGCGCGCGACCAGGACAGCACCATCAAGAACAGCCACAACGAGCGGCTTCCGCCGCCAGGCACCGGGACTTGCCCGACGTGCGCCCAATCGATCTGCGCCTGCTCGCCGCACAGCGGGTCGAGGCGCAAGAAAGCCTCGCGCTGGGGCGCGGGGCGCACGGTGGCCACGAAGCGCCGCAAGCTCCGCTCGCTCCCGGTGAATCCCCGCTCCTTGAGCATGTCCCAAAGTCGCGTCGACCGTAGCCGCGGGTACTTTTGCAGCGTCTCGTTGATGAAGTCGATGAAAGGCGTGACCGTCAGCGGCACACGCTCTCGGCGCTCGGTACGCGAACGCGGTTTGAGCAAACCCAGCACGCGACGGACGACGTCCTCGTGAACACCCACCTGGGCGGCGATGGTGCCCACCTTCCAGTGCTCCGCGTGATAGAGCCGTGCGATCTCTGCCTCGACCTCGGCCGCGACGGTCACAGGCGATCTCCGCGCAACAGCGAGAGCTGTCGTAGGTCCCGGAAGTCACCGACGCCGGCCACGCGCTGCCCTCGTCGGCGGGCCCGTCGCTCCACGACCTCGACCGTGTAGTAGACGCTGCGCTGCGGATTGCCGAGCTCGTCGGTCAGTCCGAACAAGAACGTAGCGTCCCCCTCGTCCGCAGACACAACAACGCGCGGCGCTCGGTCGAGCCACATCGCCAGGCCTTGCAGCAAGGACAACACCGCTCGCTCGTGCCGGATCTGCGACGGTGGCGGTAGCACCGCCCGCAGAAATTCGTCCGCCCCCGCCGTCAGCAGAACGCGACTGCGCGCCGCCGAGAGGGACAGGGTCACCGTGTATTCGCTCATGGTCATCGCTTTCGCCGCGGCTTGCGAGCCCGTCGAAAATCGACGGTGTCGGAGCTGTCGGCGACGGACATTTCGGGCGAAAATCAACTTTTCCTCTACCCGTATCCGTCACGGGCATGCGGTCTCGATCCGCGCGGCGACGCCGCCAGGTCCGAGATCGGTCACGGTGATCGAGACGGCCCTCATCACTGCGCTGGTGGCGCGCATTGGCCGCCCGCCGCGCACGCGCCCGACCCCCGGCGCGACATCCGGGGCAATACGTCTGCCCGCGAAAGTCAGAAACGCAGACGAAGAACATCCCCAGGCAAAGCCCACAAATGAGCTGGAGCAAAGTGATGTCGTCTTCCATCCGCCGAGCGCGCGGATGGAAAGTGGACGCTCGATTCCTGCGCCTCTATCGTCCTCTTCGTCAAGCCTTCATCCGCCTGACCGGGGGTCCAGGGGTGCAACCCTGGACCCTCACCTACCTCGCCGCCGTCCTCTACGCGCCGCCGTCGGCCAGCGCCAATTCTTCACCTGATCGGCCAGCGCCTCCGGCCCGGTGGTCAGATCTCCTCGGATTTCGGTGGCCGTCTACACGCGCCCGCCGCGTGACCGAAAATATTCTTCGATCATTTC
>Ga0265332_10000313_pt1 | contig 37191 bp, 30 predicted proteins | sample 41926metaG_FD_202084 | JGI IMG/M metagenome (GOLD analysis project Ga0265332, IMG submission 202084) | Rhizosphere microbial communities from Carex aquatilis grown in University of Washington, Seatle, WA, United States - 4-19-26 metaG | ecosystem: Host-associated > Plants > Roots > Rhizosphere...
CCTACACCGCGCTCGCCGAGGACCTGGGGTTCGCGGCCGAGATGCCCATCCGCATCGAGTTCTATCGCAGCCCGTCCGATCTCGCCGCGGTGTCGTCGCTGTCGGCGGCCGAGGTGGCCCGCACCGGAACCATCGCCCTGTGCAAGTGGGCGCGCCTGATGGTGACAACGCCGCGCGCGCTGTCCTTCGGCTATCCCTGGCTCGACAGCATCAACCACGAGCTCGTGCACTACGCCGTGTCCTCGTTGACCCGGGACCGGGCGCCGGTGTGGCTGCAAGAGGGCATCGCCAAGTTCATGGAGCGGCGCTGGCGCGAGCCCATCAACGGCCGGCTCGCCCCGTCGATGGAGCACCTGCTCGCCAAGGCCCTGCGCTCGGGCAACCTGATCGGCTTCGAGGCGATGCACCCGTCGATGGCCAAGCTCCCGTCGGCGGAGGACGCGTCGCTGGCCTTCGCCGAGGTCGCGACCGCGATCGGGTACCTGCACGCCCGCGGCGGCATGCCGGCACTGCGGGCGACCCTGGCGTCGGTCCTGGCGGGCGGGGACGCGCGCGTGGCGGTGGCGACCGCGGCCGGCGGGGGGTGGCCCGAGTTCGAGCGCGGCTGGAAGAGCTACATGGTCGGGCTCAAGCTCCGCACGTATCCGGGCTTCGATCTGCCGACCACCCACATCCGCAAGGCCGCGGCCCTGGCCTCGCGCCGCAAGCCGAGCGAGGACGATGCCCTGGCGGTCTTCAAGGTCACGGGGCCGCTCCGCTACCTGCGGCTCGGCAACATGATGCTGAAGCGCAACCGTCTGCGGGCCGCCGTGACCGAATACGAGAAGGGCGCGCGGGTGGTCGCCACGTCCACGCGCGCCGAGCGGGGACGCGACACCAACGCCGCGCAGTGGTTGTTCCCCGTCAAGCTCGGTCGCACCTACCTGGCGCTCGGGGATCCCGACCGCGCGCTGCAGTCGCTCGCGTCCTTGCAGTCGGCCTATCCCGAGCTACCGTGGCCGAACCTCATCGCCGGACAGGCCCTGCTCGCCAAGGGCGACCCGGCGGGCGCGGTGGCTGCCCTGCGCCTGTCGCTGGCCACCAACCCCTTCGATCCGGCCGTGCACTGCACCCTGGCCGACGCCGACTCGCGACTGCCCGCGGCCGCCCGGCCGGCCCCCGAGATCATCCAGCGCGAGCAACGCTTCTGCCGCGAGCTCTCCGACACACCCTAGTCAGCCTCAACCCGAGGATGAGGACGGGGAATGGGCCCCGATGGACTTGCGACCACGCCGCGGCTCATCAGGGAAGTGCTGTCCCCGGGGAGGGACCTACCCGAGCTGGAAGAATCGGGTATGAAGAGCGGGCGAAGTCGCACAACCATATGTCCAACACGTCTCTTGTGTTCTCCCCCTTCCGTCTCGAAGTCGGGGATGAGCGTCTCTGGAAAGGCTCGAGCGAGATCGGGCTCAGGCGGAAGCCGTTCGCGATCCTGCGCTACATCGCCGAGCACCCGCAGCGCCTGGTGAGCCAGGAGGAGCTGGTCAAGGAGATCTGGGGCAACATCGTCGTCAGCGAGAGCGCCATCCGCACCCAGCTCTACGATCTCAGGCACGCGGTTGGCGAAGGGATCATCGAAACCGTGGTCGGCCGGGGCTACCGGTCCAAGCAGCTGCTCGACGAGGCGCGGCCGCAGCGGCCTCAGGCGACGCGACGACGCCGCACCTTAGGACTCGAGCTCCTCCGAGCTCGAAGGCCAATCTCGTGGGCCACCAGAACGCGCTCGGCAGTCCCAGCCCGGCGCCCGCGATCGGTCCCACAGGGATGTCATGGTCATCTGACGCGGGTCCGACAACTGTCGGCCGGGTTGCCTCCTATCTTGAAGACGTCAGGAGCTCGCGGGAATTCTTCTCGCGACGCCTGACGAGCTTCAGGAAAGGAATCACACGATGAAGAGCCACATCAAGATCACCACGCGCCTCGGAATCTCGGCAACTGCCATGATCCTGGCGTTCCAAGGGCACTCGGGACGTCCCTCGGAGCCCCCGCCGTCGCGAACGCCGGAGAGCTGGCAGACGGACAGACGGTCACGGCTGCGCACAGACCCATCAGCCTGATCCCGCAGGGGCTGGCCGTTCAGGCCGGAGGCGGCGTGACCGGGTTCAGCCGGCAGGCGACCCGCGACATGTTCGGAACCGGCGGCTACTGGGACGTGCGCGCGATCTTCGGCACCGACAGCTACCTCGGCGCCGAGGTAGCGTACGTCGGCACCGCCCGCGACGCGACCGCGGTCGGCTTGACCGGGAGCCCCGCGCTGGTCAGCAACGGGGCCGAGGTCGCGGTGCGCGGGAACCTCCCGATCCAGCTCCGCAGGAACCTCCGGGTGGAGCCGTTCGTCTTCGGGGGAGCGGGCTGGAGCTACTACCAGCTCGCCAACGCCGAGATCAACCGCTCGAGCATCAAGGGTCACGCGAACGCGCTGACCATTCCGTTCGGCGCGGGCGGGAGCCTGACCTACGACCACTTCCTGGTCGACGCGCGGTTCACCTACCGGGCGGTCTTCGACGACAAGCTGGTCCCCATGAGCACCGGCGGCCGCGACCACGCCGACCTGCAGAACTGGTCGGCGGGGTTGACCCTCGGGTACCAGCTTTGAGCATCGGCGCTGGGTGGGCCGCGGTGGTCGGCCCGCCCATGAGGACGATGATGCGTGCCCGCTCCGCACTCACAGGGCCCGAGACTCGCCGATGGCCGCGACCCACACCCGCTCGGCGGCAACCCCCTGCCGTCGACGGATCTCCTCGAGCAGGCGGGGCGGCTCGTCGAGCGGCTCGTCGGTGAGCTTGAAGGTCCCCCAGTGCATCGCGCAGAGCAGGCGGGCGCCCAGGCCCTGGAAGGCCTTGACGGCGTCCTCGGGGTTCATGTGTTGCACCCGCATGAACCACTCGGGATCGTAGGCGCCGATGGGGAGCAAGGCCGCGTCGATGGCGGGGAATCGCCGACCGATCTCCTTGAAGCCCTCGAAGTAGGCGGTGTCCCCCGAGAAGTACACCTTCCGGTCGTCGCCCTCGAGCACGAAACCGCCCCACAGCGTGTCGTTCTTGTCGGTGGGGCCCCGCTGGGACCAGTGCTGCGACGGCACGAAATGGATGGTCAGGTCCCCCACCACCGTCTGGTCCCACCATCCGAGCTCGATGACCTTGTCGGCGCCCAGGCGGGTGAAGAAGGGCCCGAGCCCGGTCGGGACCACGTAGGTCGGCCGGGCGCCGAGGCGGCGAATGGTCGGCGCATCCAGGTGGTCCCGGTGGTTGTGCGAGACCAGGACCACCGACGGGCTGACTTCCTCGAGGGCGATCCCGGGACGGACGTTGCGGGTGATCCCCGGCCCGAGGGAATCGGACCACACCGGATCGGTGAGGATGGTCTGTCCCCCGAGGCGAATCATCCAGCTCGCATGGCCGACCCAGGTCAACGCGGGAGCGCCGCTCGCGATCAGGGCACGATCGGGCTCGACGACCTTCATCTCGAGGTAGCGACCAGGGGCCTTCCGGCGCTTGCCGCGCAGCCGATCGCCGACCGCCCATTTCAAGATCGCCGAGAGCGGCTGCGGTTCGAAGGGTGGCTCTATGTTCCGGAAGCGCACCCCGGAACTATAGCTGGTCGCCGGCCCGTGGCGGCGTGAACAAGCTCGATGTCTACAACCGCCTGGGGGTGGATGAGGTGTGGATCTGGCGAAAGGGGGTCATCCACGTCTTCGTGCGCCAGGGCGACGGTCGCCGAACCGTGGTGGGAAGTTGTAAGGTGCGCACCGATGGATGCGCTCGGAATGACCTCGCGATGGATTGCGGCAGCGCGAGAGCGGGAGTCTCGCCGCCCCGACCGACTCTTCGATGACCCGCTCGCCGGATTGCTGGCGGGTGACGAGGGGCGCGCCACCATGGCGTCGATCGAAGCCGCCAGCGGCGTGGCCGACAATCCCTATCTCACCATCCGCACGCGCTTCCTCGATGACTTCCTGGTCGAGGCCATGCGGGACGACCTCCGGCAGATCGTGATCCTGGCGGCCGGCATGGACGCGCGGGCGTTCCGTCTCGCGTGGCCGCCGGGAACGGTCGTCTTCGAGGTCGAGCGCGGCGAGGTCCTCGATCACAAGCGCGCCGTGCTCGCGGAAGCGCAGGTCCCGCCGCCGCGCGCGCGTCGGGTGGAGGTCTGCGCCGACCTGCGCGGAGACTACCGCGCCTCCCTGCGCAGCGCGGGCTACTCGGAGTCGCAGCCGACGGCCTTCCTGCTCGAAGGTCTGCTCCCCTATCTCCTGGACGAGACCACGGCGCTGTCCATCCTGTCGGGGGTGGCGGCGATCGCCGCCCCGGACAGCCGTCTGGCCCTCGACATGATCGGACAGAGCTTCCTGCACTCGCCCTTCATGAAGCGCCACCTCGACCACCTGCGCGCGCTCGGCGTGCCGTGGCAGTTTGGAGACGACGATCCCGAAGGCCTCCTGTCACGCGCGGGTTTCACCGAGGTTGCGGTGAGGCAACCAGGCGAGGTCGGGCACGGTCGCTGGCCCCACCCAACCGTCCCTCGCTCCGTGCCCGGAATCCCGCGCGCCTACCTGGTCGTCGCGCGACGGCGAGCCAGATAGACGCTCAGGCTCTGTGATCGAGCGCGGGGCCCTTCGACTGCTGGAGTCGGCAATGCGAGCGCTTCCGATCTTGGGGGGCGCCGTCTATCCCCGCCGTTGCAGCGGTCGGTGCCGCCGCGCGAACGCCCAAGGCAGGTCGAGCCTGCGGCTCGGCGACGTCCCCGCCGTACGGCAGGCCGTTAGCCATCCAGGACCAACATGGATCGAAACGAACTCGTGAGGGACGTGTCCGCTCGTTTCGGTTTCGCTATCGACAGGGCTCAAGTCCTCGAGCACGGCTTGGCCAATGGGATGTTGTACGCCAGCATGGCAGCCGGCAGGCTACCAACCTTCGCTGACTTCGACGCCTTCCTTCAAGCGAGGTCTGAGAAGACACTGGGCGCATTGATCCACGACCTCAAGAAGCACCTCCTGGTCGATCCGGGACTGCAAGGAGTGCTGGCGGCCTTCCGCTGTACCCTCGTGACCAACAACGTCCGACATTTCTCGAAGGTCCCCAGCCCATCCGTGGAGAACTGGGCATGACCATGGGCGCTGCCCATCAAGCCTGTGCAGGCGGACGTGGTCCTCGCTTGCGCTCGGAACCACGCCGCTGAACGGCAGATCGATCCGGTGGCGGGGCCACCCTCCAGCACACTGCTCGGCAGGGAAGGAGCAACGCCACCAGTGTCTGATTCGGCGTGGAGGCACCCACTGCCCTTGCCTGGGTCACTCTCCGTCGAGGTTGGGGTCGGCCGCGGGAATCTCGACCGAGATGGGTGGAGCGTCGAGCGCGCCGACGTGGAGCCGCCAGGGGCCGGAGGCGCGACGGCGGTGGCCGGCGGCATCGGTGCGGTGGAAGGCCGAGAGCGGGACGGCGAAGGTGACGAGCGTGCTCGCCCCCGGCGGGAGCTCGACGCGCCGGAAGGCCGCCAGGGAGGCTCGCGGATCATCGGGCTCGCGATGCGCCGGCTCGACGAAGACCGGGACGGTCCAGGTGCGGGCGCGCGGGCCTGGATTGACCATCGTCAGGGAGAGGTCGACGGTGCCGGCGGTCACCGTGGCCGTCACACCCTCGGCGGCGAGAGCGCCGTATCCGAGGCCGTGGCCGAAGCGATAGGCGGGCTGGCCGGTGAAGTAGCGATAGGTCCGGCCGCGCATGCGGTAGTCGGTGAACGCCGGCAGGTCGCGAAGGCTCTCGTGAAAGGTCACCGGGAGTCGCCCCGACGGAGAGACCTCCCCGAAGAGGACATCCGCCAGGGCCGTCCCGCCCTCCTGGCCGGGATACCAGGCCATCAGCACCGCCGCCGGAGGCGCGTCGCGCACCCAGGTCGGCAACGCGAGTGCGCCACCGCCCGTCAGCACGACCACCACCGGCTTGCCGGTGGCGAGGAGCCTGCGCAACAGCAAGGGCTGCAAGCCAGGCAGACCGAGATCGCGCCGATCTCCGGAGGGGTTGAGGCTGTCGGGGTCGCCCTCCTCTCCTTCGAGCGCGGGTGACAGGCCGAGGCAAGCGATGACCAGGTCGGCCCGGCGCGCGATCTCCTCGGCCGCGGCCAGATCCGAGCCCTCCCGGCCGGCCAGGCTCACGCCGCGCGCAGACTCGACCGCGATGCCTCGGGCGCGGGCCGCTGCACGCACGCCCCGCAGCAGGGTCACGGGATCCGCGGGGGTCCCATGGTAGTTGCCGAGCAAGACCTCGACGTCGTCGGCCGTGGGACCGATGACCGCCAGCCTGCGGACAGGGCCGTGGCCGCCCGCAGCCTCAGCCGTGGTCGCATCGATTGGAAGCACACCGAGCGGGTTGTCGAGCAACACCATCGATCGTGCGGCGGCCTCGCGGGCGAGGGCTCGATGCCGCGCCAGCAGCACCGCCAGCGACGCGCCCGCCGCCCCGGCCGGCCCCCCGGCCGCGGCCCCTGCTGGCCCCGACCCCGCCATCGCCACGCTCGCCACCTGCGCATCCTGCACCGGATCGAGCACCCCGAGGCGGAAGCGCACGGTGAACAGCCGCACCACCGCCGCGTCGAGATCGGCCTCGGCGATCGCGGCAGGCACCGCCGCCAGGGCTTCGCCCAGGTGACCGTAGGTGCGACCGCAGTCGAGATCGGTCCCCGCCGCGAGGGCCTGGGCCGCCGCGCTGGCCTGGCTCGCGACCAGCCGGTGGCCGCCCACGAGATCGCCCACCGCCCCGCAATCTCCCACCACGAACCCCTGGAAGCCCCACCCGCGGCGCAGGACATCCCCGAGCAGCCAGCGGTTTGCAACGGCCGGAACCCCGTTGATGGCGTTGTAGGCCGCCATGATGCCTGCGACCCCGCCCTCGCGCACGACCGCCTCGAACTGCGGCAGGTAGCTCTCGGCCAGATCCCGGGCGTCCACCCGCGCGTCGAAGTGGTGTCGCTCGGCCTCTGGCCCGCTGTGCACGGCAAAGTGCTTGGCCACCGCCGCCGCCACCAGGCCACGGCCGTGATGACTCGCGGGTTCCCCCTCCTGCAGTCCGCGCACGTACGCCACCCCGAGCCGGGCGGTCAGGAACGGGTCCTCGCCGAAGGTCTCCTGTCCGCGCCCCCAGCGCGGGTCGCGAAACAGGTTCAGGTTCGGCGCGAAGAACGTGAGCCCCTGGTAGCGCCCGGTCCCCCGCTCGAGCCCCGCCCCGGCGCGGGCCTCGAACTTCGCCCGCGCCTCCTCGGCGATGGCCTCGGCGACCCGGCGCACCAGCTCCTCGTCGAAGGTGGCCGCGAGCCCGATCACCTGCGGGAAGACCGTGGCCACCCCGTCGCGCGCGATGCCGTGCAGGGACTCGCTCCACCAGTCGTAGGCCGGGATCCCGAGGCGGGGAATGGCGGGGGCGGAGGTCTGCACTTGCCCGATCTTCTCGCCCAGCGTGAGGCGTGAGACCAGCGCCGTGGCCCGGGCCACCGGATCGGTCGAGGCCAGGCCGAGCCCGGCGACGCCGCGCGGAGCCATCGCCGGGGCGCAGGCGAGCGGGCCCGCCGCCATCGCCGCCAGGAGCACCGCCGCGGCCGCCGATCGGCTCACTTCAGCGTGACCGTCCCCCGGGCGTAGACCTTCTCCTTGCCGCCGATGAGCCGGGTGGCGAGCACGTCGTAGGTGTGTCCCTTGACGAAGCCCAGATCCTTAGAGATCGCCACGCCGTTCACCTGCACGATCCTCTGGGTGCTCTGCACCTGCACCTCGCTGAAGTTGACCTGATCGCGCGGCTTGACCGAGATGTCGTAGTACACGATGTTGATGCTGGTCGCCCCGGCCGGCTCCTTGAGGAAGACCATCAGGTTCAGCGTCCAGGCGTTGTTCTGCACGCTCTTGACCGTGGACTTCCCTTGCTTGCGCACCGCCTTCACCATGTCGGCGTCCGAGCCATAGCCGGCGCCGAACTCGGTGTCGCTGACGACGACCTTGCCCTTCATCGTGGCCCACCCGTCCGCCCGAGCCGGGGCCACGCGCAGCACGAGCGCGATCGGGAGGACCGACAGCCAGGACAGCGCGCGGATCCACCGGACGGTGCTGCCATCTTGCACGCGCGACGACCGGAATGCAGGGGCTGTCATGTCTGCTTTCGTGTCTGGTCTCATGGCGAGTCCTCCTGCGCTGACAGGTATCGTCATTGACACCTTTAATCAAGGGCGCCGAGCGCCGTCGACGCCGCGGTCGACGGCGCTCGGGCGGTTTCAGGCCGGCTTTGTGGAAGTCGGCGCCCCGGCATGGCATTCTGTCCGCCCGAGCCGGAGCATGAACGAGCCCGCACCGCTTCCCCACATCGCGTCCCCCACCTCTGCCGACCCGGCCGTACGCGATCTGGAGGCGGTGCGCGAGATCGCCGAGGCCCGGCGGGCCATCGCCAGCGAGATCGGCAAGCGGATCGTGGGCCAGGAGTCGGTGATCGAGCACCTCCTGGTGGCGCTGTTCGCGCGTGGGCACTGTCTCTTCGTCGGGGTGCCGGGGCTGGCCAAGACCCTGCTCATCCAGACGCTGTCGGACGTGCTGGCGCTGTCCTTCGGCCGCATCCAGTTCACCCCGGACCTCATGCCATCGGACATCACGGGCACCGACGTGCTGGAGGAGGATCGGGCCACCGGCCGGCGGGTCTTCCGCTTCGTGCGCGGCCCGCTGTTCGCCAACGTCATCCTGGCCGACGAGGTCAACCGCACGCCGCCCAAGACCCAGGCGGCCCTGTTGCAATCGATGCAGGAAGGCCGCATCTCGGCGGGCGGCAACACCTACGACCTGCCGCAACCCTTCCTGGTGTTCGCCACGCAGAACCCCATCGAGCAGGAAGGCACCTACCCCCTGCCCGAGGCCCAGCTCGACCGCTTCATGTTCCAGATCGACGTGGACTACCCGTCGGAGTCGGAGGAGGTGCGGATCGTCAACCAGATGACCTCGGCCTATCGCCCGGTGCTGCGCAAGGTCCTGTCCCCCGAGCGCATCCTCCAGTTGCAGGACCTGGTGCTGCGGGTGCCGGTGGCCCCCCACGTGGTCGAGCACGCGGTCGCGCTGTGCCGCGCCTCTCGCCCCGGGGGAGCCACCGCGTCCGAGTCCATCCGCCGCTACGTCTCGTTCGGCGCGGGACCGCGCGCCTCGCAGTACCTGGTGCTGGCCGCCAAGGCCAAGGCCATCCTGGCCGGGCGCTTCGCGGTGTCCATCGAGGACGTGCGGGCCCTGGCCGGCCCGGTGCTGGTGCACAGGATCCTCCCCAACTTTCACGCCGAGGCCGACGGGATGACCTCGCGCGCGCTGGTCGCGCGCCTGCTCGAGACCGTCAAGCCGACCTGAGGACATGGCCCCAAGGTTGGAGGATTGAGGAGGTGCCGAGCCCGCCCGAGCCGCCGCCGGGGTCAGCGCCCCTCGAACCGACCGCGGCCGACGCGCCGCCGATCGGGGGCGCAGCGGGCACCGGCATGGTCGGCCCCAGCGGGGCGCGGCTCCTCGACCCGAGCGAGCTCGCCAAGCTCGCCTCCCTGTCGATCCGGGCGCGGGTGATCGTCGAGGGCGCGTTCTCGGGGCTCCACCACAACCGCCACGCCGGTACGTCGATCGAGTTCGCCGAGCACAAGGAGTACGCCCCCGGCGACGACATCCGGCACATCGACTGGAAGGCCGTGGCGCGGGTCGGCCGCTACTACATCAAGCGCTTCGAGGACGAGACCGAGATGCGCACCTACCTCTTGCTGGATGCCTCCGGCTCGATGGGATACGCGCGCAGCACGGTGAGCAAGCTGGCCTATGGCGGCATGCTCTGCGCCGCGCTCGCCTACCTCCTCGGCCAGCAGGGCGACCCCGCCGGGCTCATGCTCTTCGATCACAAGACCCGCAGCTATCTCCCGCCGCGCACCCGGCCCGGTCACGTGCGGGACGTGCTCGCGGTCCTCGAGTCGAGCACCGCCGCGGGGAGCAGCGATCCCGCGCGGGTGCTGGGCGAGATCGCCGAGCTGGCCGAGCGCCGGAGCCTGGTGCTGCTCTTCAGCGATCTCCTCGACGCCCCCGAGGAGCTCGGGGCGCGCCTGCGGCAGCTGCGCGCGCGCGGCCATGACGTGACGGTCTTTCACCTGCTCGACCCGGACGAGCTCGAGCTGCCGGGGCAGGAGATCACCCACTTCGAGGGCATGGAGCCCGGCGACCGCAGGACCTTGCTCGCCGATCCGAACGAGCTGCGGCTGGCGTTCCGGCGCGAATCCCAGGCCTTCCGGGCGCGCTGGCGCGAGCGCTGCATCGAGGCGCGCGTGGAGTACCAGCTCGCACGCACCGACGCCCCACCCGCCGAGGTCCTGCGCACCTTCCTCACCAGCCGGCAGGGCCGCTCCACGGCGATGCGCCGCTGAGGTTCGGGTAGGTGGCCGGGCCAGGTCTGGCCCGGCTCGGCTCGCCCCGGCCAGGCTCAGGCCGGGAGATCGGTCTGGTTCAGCGGCCCGAGGAAATCGCTCTTCCCGACATCGACGCCGCCATGGCGCAGCAGATCGTAGGCGGTCACCACGTGGAAGTAGAAGTTCGGGATCTGGCGCGACAGCAGGTAGTCCTCGGCCCGCATGGCCTTGCCCTTGGGATTCGGCAGCGGGATCAGGGTGTCCGCCGTCACATTGGCGTAGTCCGAGGGGCCGACGCTGTCGAGGTAGGCCAGACACTTGGCCACGCGTCCGCGCAGCTCTTCGAAGGTGGTCTCGGTGTCCTCGTGCTTGGGGGGCACCTTGCCGGCCAGCAAGGCAGCGGCGTTCTTGGCCTGGTCACAGGCAATCCGGATCTGCAAGGTGAAGGGCAGCATGTCGGGGAAGAGGCGCGCCCCGCAGAAGTTGTTCACGTCGAACTTTCGGGCCGCGGCGAACGCCTGGGCCTTGGCCATGATGGCGTCGAGGTTGCGGAGCGTGAACGCAAACTGTCGGGTGGCGAGATAGTACATGTGGATTCTCCTCGGGCGGTGCGGGTGTGGCAGTGTGTGTGCGGCGGCGGGCCGGCGGTAGGGCCGCGACCACGCGGTCCGCGACAAGATGACAGAGCCGGGCCGAAACCGCCCGGAAAAACCCAGCGAACCCGACGCACGGGAAGCGCCCGGTGGCGGTCGGCCGGCGCTCGTTCTGAAGCGCGAGATCCACGCACGCCCCCGCCGCCGCACACGAACACGAACACGAACACGAACACGAAATCGGACTCGCTGGCCCTCCGCTCCGCCGAGCTCGAATCCGCGCGGGCCTCACCCGACGCGCTCGGCCTCCTCCACGACCGGGTTCACCAGGGTGCCGATGCCTTCGATCTCCACCTTGACCTCGTCCCCGGGCTTCAGCCAGACCGGCGGCTGCCGCGCCATTCCCACCCCCTGCGGCGTTCCGGTCAGGATCACCGTCCCGGGCAGCAAGGTGGTGCTGCCGCTCAGGTACTCGATGAGCGTCGGGACGTCGAAGATCATGTCCGCGGTGGTCGAGTCCTGGACCCGCTGCCCATTGAGGATGGTCGCGATGCGCAGGGCGTTCGGGTTGGGGATGGACTCGCGGGTCACGAGCCGCGGTCCGAGCGGGGCGAAGGTGTCGAAGGTCTTGCCGCGGCACCACTGACTCCCCCCGCGGCGGATCTGCCAGTCGCGGGCGCTGACGTCGTTGGCGCAGGTGTAACCGAGCACGTGGTCGAGGGCCTTCGCCCGCGACACGTTCTTGCAGGCCTTGCCGATCACCACCGCCAGCTCGCACTCGTAGTCGACCTCGTCGCTGCGCAGCTGGCGCGGCAGGACGATCGGGTCGCCCGGGCCCTGGGTGGCGTTCACCCCCTTCATGAAGAGGATGGGAAACTCCGGGAGCTTGGCCTTGGTCTCCTCGGCATGCTTGCGATAGTTGAGGCCGATGCACCACAGGCCGGTCGGCGCCACCGGTGCCAGCAGCTTGCGCACGTCCGCGCGGCTCGAGGTCTCCTCGAAGTCCTGGAAGATGTCGCCCTCGATGCGCAGGATCGAGTCGTCGGAGAGCTGCTTTCCGTAGTGCGTCTGCCCGTGAGAATCCAGATAGCGAACGATGTACATGTCCGCACGATAGCGGTCGGGGCGCCGTTTTGCATCTGGTTGGGGTAACCTCGGGTGTGCCAGGCCAGCACGCGGTTGGCGGTACTCCACTCCCATGCGATTCCTCTCTCCTGCTCTCCTGCTCGGCCTCGGCGCGGCGCTCCTGCCCTGGCTGCTGCACCGGATGGGACGCCGCCGCGCCAACACCCTGCGCTTCGCGGCCATGGAGCTCTTGCTGCGCGCCGAACGCCAGGTCCACGCGCGCCGGCGTCTGCGCGACATCCTGCTGCTGGTGGCGCGCACCGCCGCCATGGCCGCGCTGCCGCTGCTCTTCGCGCGCCCGTTCGCGGAGGTCCGCTCCGATCTCCCGGTGGCGGTCGACATCCCGCAGAGCGCGGTCGTGGTGCTCGACGACTCGGCGAGCATGTGCCGCCGGCGGGGGCTGCTTGGCCCGGGCACGGTCTTCGACCTCGCCCGCGCGAAGGCCCGCGCGCTGGTCGAGTCGATGGCGCCGCAGTCCGACGTGGCGCTGGTGCTGTCGTCGGAGGGCGCCGCCACCCCGGTGGCCGAGCCCTCGACCGACCGCCGTCGCTGGCAGGCGGCCCTCGACGCCGTCGGCTGCTCGGCGCGGCGGGGTGATCTCGACACCGCCCTCGGCCGCGCGGCCCAGATCCTCCAGTCCGGCAGCCATCCGGAGCGGCACATCTACCTGCTCTCCGATCTCCAGGCGAGCGGCTTCGATCCGGCGGCGGAGCGCCCCCGGAACGTGCGCATCGCGGTGGTGCCGCTCGGAGGCAGCGAGAGCTCGACCTGGGACAACCGAGCGGTCGTCGACGTGGTGTCGGAGCCGGCGCCCGAGGTCGGGGCGCAGGGGGTGGCCATCGTGGCGGAGATCGCCAACTTCTCGCCGAAGCCCGCCCAGCACCTCGGCGTCACGCTGCGCCTCGACGGCAGCGAGGTCGCGCGCGGCTTCGTGGACATCCCGGCCTTCGGGCGCACCCGCAAGCGCTTCCTGCACGCCTTCTCGGGCGGTGGGGCCGAGCACCAGGCGGCGGTCGAGATCGACGCGGATCGCTTCACCCTCGACGATCGCAGGTTGACCCGCATCGAGGTGACCCGTGGCCTGCGGGTGCTGGTGGTGAACGGCGATCCCCGCACGGTCCGCAACGAGGACGAGGTGTTCTTCCTCGAGGCGGCCCTGCGCGCGGGCGGCAGCCGGTTTCAGGTCCAGCTGTGCTTGCCCGACGAGCTCGCCACCCGGAACCTCGGCGACTTCGCGGCGGTGTTCCTGGCCAACGTCGCGCGCCCGACCGCCGAGGCGTCCGCGGCGCTCGTGCGTTACGTGGAGGAGGGCGGCGGCCTCTTCATCGCCGTCGGCGACCGAGTGGACAGCGACGCCTGGAACCAGCGGCTGCGGCGCATCCTGCCCCAGCCCCTCGGGCTGCGACGGACCGCGGCCGCGCGTCCCGGGACCGCCGAGGGCGAGACGGTGGACACGCGGCCAGCCGAGCAACTGGCGCCGATCGATCGCCGGCAGCCCTTGCTGGCCGGGTTCTCGGCGGGCAGCGACGGGCTGTCGTCGGCACGCTTCTTCCAGTACCTGCTGCTGGAGCCGGCGGCCAATGCGACCCGGGTCTTCGTGCTGCGCTACGAGTCGGGGGCGCCGGCCCTGGTGCAGACCGAGGTCGGGCGCGGACGGGTTCTGCTCTTCACCTCGACGGTGGATCGGGAATGGACCGACCTGCCGATTCGTCCGGGCTTCCTGCCCCTCATGCAGGAATCGGCGCGGTGGCTGGCGGGGGTCCCCTCCGGCGAGGTGGCGGCCACCCTCCCGGTGGGTGGCTTCCGGGAGATCCCGGCGGCCCCAGACGATCGGCGCATCGAGATCACCAAGCCGGACGGCGTCGTGCGGGCCCTGGTCCCGGATGCGCGCGACAGCCTGTCCGCGAGCGGGAGCCCCACCCAGGCGGCGTCGCCGACGGCGACACCGACGGCACCACCGACGGCGCAACCATCGGCGGGCGGGTCATTGGCCCGCTCCGGGCGCGCGGTGCTCTTCCGTGAGACGGACGAGCCGGGAGAGTACCGGGTGCGGGCCTTCCGGACCAACGGCTCGTGGGTGGACCGGCCAGAGCAATCGTTCCTGGTCAACCTCGACAACCGCGAATCCGACCCCGCGATCCTGCCCGCCGCCCTGCGTCCGGACCGCATCGGCGGCGGAGCCTCCGGCGGTGCGGGCGACGACACCCGCGCCGCGCCGACCCGCCGCCTCGAGCTGTGGCACCGCCTGGGCATCGTCCTCGTCGGCTGCCTCCTGCTCGAGTCTGCCCTCACGCTCGCGCTTCGCTCTCGCCGGACCACCGCTGCCGGCGCGCCCGAGGCGACCGCGTCGACGTAGCGCGAGGACGAGAGGTGGGCACCTCTCCCTGTCCCTCTCCCCGCTCCGCGGGGCGAGGGGATGAGACAGGGATGTGACTCAGGCGTCGACGACGGGCGAGCGGGCGGCGGCCGAGGCTGCCGCGAGCGGGTCGATGGGGGGAAACGAGGCGGCGAGCGCCCGGTGGGCCGGCGTGCCGAGCAGCGAGGCCAGGGCCGCGGTCGGCGCGGGCGGACCGACCCGGCTTCCGGCCTTGAAGGCGGCGACGCGGGCGGCGCTCTCCTCGACCCGCCGACGAAAGGCGGGGCTGTGCTCGGCCTCGGCGCGGATGGCCTCGAAGGCCGCCACCTGGCGCGCGGCGGGCTCGCGGATGATGAGCACGTCGCACCCCGCGGCCACGGCGCGCACCGCCAGCTCCTCGACCGAGAAGGCATCGGCCACCGCCTTCATGCCAAGGTCATCGGACACGATCACGCCCCGGTACCCGAGCTCGCCCCGCAGGATGCCGGTCAGGACCGCGTGCGAGAGGGTGGCCGGCTGACCCGGGTCGACCGCCGAGAAGACCACGTGGGCGGTCATGATGGCCTCGAGGCCCGCCCGGGCGGCGGCGGCGAACGGCGCCAGCTCGATCTGGCGCAGCCGGGACAGCGGATGCGCCACCAGCGGCAGCTCGAGGTGCGAGTCGCTGGTGGTGTCACCGTGCCCGGGGAAGTGCTTGCCACAGCCGAGCACCCCTGCCCCCCGCAACCCACGCCAGAAGGAGAGCGCGTGCGCGATCACGGCGGCCGGGGTGGTTCCGAACGCGCGGTTTGCGATGACCGGATTGCTCGGGTTGGTGTGCACGTCGAGCACCGGGGCGAAGTCCCAGGCGATCCCCAGGGCCGCGAGCTCGTCGCCGAGCGCCCGGCCCACCTGACCGGTGCGAGCCAGATCGCCGGCGCCCGCGACCGACAACATGTCGGGCCACACGGTGAGCGGGGCGCGCAGCCGCTGGACCAGGCCGCCTTCCTGGTCGGTGGCCACCAGGCAGGCTGCGTCGGGGGGAGACGCCGCCCGGATATCGGCCACCAGCCCGGCCACCTGGGGCGGATTCTCGATGTTGGGACGAAACAACATCGCGAACCCCACCTCCGACCGCGCGATGCGCAGGCGCAGCTCCTGGGGCAGCTCGGTCGACGGGAACCCGACCGCCAGCACCTGCCCGACCGCGCTCGCGAGGCTCACGAAAGCAACCCTGACGCCGCCATCCGGGTCGAAGCGGTGAGACGTCGCGCGCACGCCATGGAGCTGAGCTTAGTGAGCCACGAGATGGTATTCCAGTGCGGCCAGCCCTTTCCAAGCCGGAGAACCGTTGATATGAGTTGCGGACCTCACGCCGGCCCCCGGTCTCGCTCCACATGATCAAGGTCAAACGCATCGATCACATCGCCATCGCCGCCGGCGACTGCGAGACGTCCACGCGGGATCTGGCCGAGCTCTTCGGCCTGCCGGTGACGTGCCGCGAATTCGTGCCCGCGCAGATGGTCGACGTGGCATTCCTCGGCGCGAACCCGGCCATCGAGGTGATCGCCCCGGCCGCCCCTCCCGAGGGAACCGGCGGCCTTGCCAACCCTGGCGAGCCCGGCAACCCCGGCTTGTCACGCTTCCTCGAGCGCCGGGGACCGGGCTTGCACCACATCTGCTTCGAGGTCGAAGATCTCCCGGCCGCGCTGGCCACCTTGAAGCAGGACGGGATCCGGCTCATCGACGAGGTTCCCCGGCAGGGCGCGCGCGGACATCTGGTGGCTTTCCTTCATCCCGCATCCACGGGCGGGGTTCTGTTCGAACTCTGCGCGTCCCCACACGGAGCTTAAACCAGCGTGATCTGTCGCAGTCGCAGCCGCACTCGCCGTCACCGTTGCAACTTGGCCCACGGTCGTTTCGTTTCGACGATCCTCTCAACCTGGGCCCTCGCCACGGTGCTGGCGGCGCCCGCCGCGCGTGCGCAGATGGGCGGCGGGATGGGAACCCCCGGGGGCATGCCGGGCGGCATGCCTGGCGGTGGCGGGCCGATGGGTGGGCAGCAGCCGGCCAAGGAGGAGGGCCCCGCCCAGCAGGCGCCCGAGGAGCCTGGCCAGCCCAGCGACGCCGAGCCCATCAGCGGCTACGACGATCAAGCCCGCCGGCGAACCCAGCTCTTCGAGCTCGACGGGTACTTCCGCATGCAGACCGACTACATGCACAACTTCAACCTGTCCGAGGGCTACTCGAACAAGACCTACCAGGCCAACCTGGCCGACACCAACGGCGTGGTCAGCCAGAAGACCCTCCGCGGACTTCCGCCCTTCCCGACCCCGCTCAGCTGCCCCCAGCCCACCTCGAACACCTCGGCCGTGGACGCCACCAAGGCCGGCGATCCCGGCGCCAACTGCGGCAGCAAGGATCTCGCGGCAGCCACCTTGCGGCTGCGCCTCGAGCCCACCATCAACGTGACCGACCAGATCCGCATCCACTCGCAGATCGACGTGCTCGACAACACCATCATGGGCTCGACGCCGGACAGCCTGGCGGGCCTCAACCGACCCTTCAGCGACGCCATCCCCCAGGCGCCGATCCCTTTTCTGTACGGCACCCAGATGCCGCCCGAGGTGGGACAGAACGGGTACCTCTCCAGCATCCGTGCCAAGCGGGCCTGGGCCGAGATCGACACCGAGTTCGGCTCGCTGCGCTTTGGCCGCATGCCCTGGCACTTCGGGCGCGGCATGACCTACAACGACGGGAGCTGCGCCGACTGCAACGGGGGCACCACGGTGGACAGGATCGAGCTCCTGACGCAGCTCTACGGTCACCAGTTCACCCTGGCCCTCGACTACGGCTCGCAGGGGCTCACTTCGGGCCAGCTCAACCTCGGTCGTTACGGCTCGGATGGCTACCCGATCGATCTCGCCCAGGATGACGACGTCTTCGAGTACATGGCGGCGGTCACCAAGATCGACAACCCCATCCAGCTGCGCGAGCGGGTCGACCGGGGCGAGGTGGTGTTCAACTACGGCCTCCAGATGGTCTACCGGACCCAGCAGAGCTCGTTCTCCGACTACACCTGCTCGAACGCCAGCCTCAACCAGAACGGGGACAACGCCGAGCAGTGCATCACCAGCCCGGCGGTCAAGGAGCAGACCCGGCCGCTCAGCCAGATCAACGCCTACTTCGTCCAGCCGAGCCTGTGGGCCAAGCTCTACTACCGGGCCCTCACCGTCGAGTTCGAGGGCACGAGCCTGCTCGGCAAGATGGATCACGGGGGCATCCTGCTGGCCCTCAACGAGGAGCAGAACCGGGTGACCTTCCGCCAGTTCGGCGGGGTGCTGGCCAGCGAGCTCAAGCTCTATCACGACACGTTCTTCCTCGGGTTCGAGACCGGGGGCGCCAGCGGTGACCAGGCCGAGGATCCCAGCCAGTACCTCAACTACCGCTGGAGGTTCGTGCGCCAGCCGCCGGGCGATCGCAGCATCCGCGACTTCAAGTTCTCGCCCGAGTACCACGTCGACTCGATCCTGTTTCGCTACATCCTCGGCACGGTCACCAACGCCATCTACTTCAAGCCGGCGATCTCGTACTGGATCGATCTGCAGAAGAACCGTCAGGTCGGCCTCAATGCCAGCTTCATCTACAGCGTGGCGCAGGTCCCGGTCGCCACCCCGGGCAATGCCCTCGGATACGGCGTCGAGATGAACCTCGGGGTGAACTACCGCAACACGGCCGAGGGCTTCTACGCCGGGATGACCTGGGGGGTCCTGTGGCCACTCGCCGCGCTCGATCGCCCGGCCGCTCTGTGGACCCAGAACGACGCGGCCGACGCCAAGGCGGCCCAGGCCCTCCGGGGTTTCCTCGGCATCAAGTTCTGATCGCGAGGGGCACACACACCGCCTCGCGGGAGCGCGGAGCTCCCGTGGGCCGTGGCGGACCGGATCGATCACGCCCACGGGGGTGTAACGGGGCGTTCGCGTGCACGGCCACGATCAGGGTTCGGCCACGGCAACGATCACGGGTCTTGACGGGCTGACCTCACTTGGGCTTCTTGTGGGGCTTGGCCTCGAGGCCCTGCAGGCGCTCCTCGGCGTCCTTGCGCGAGGGGGCGTCCTCGGCGGTGCCGACCGCCAGGTACTTGCGGAAGGCCTCGGCGGCGGCCTCGCCGTTCCTCTCCTGGGTGTACATCATCCCGAGATCGTAGTAGGCCTTGGCGAACTTCGGATCGTTGCGCACCGCCAGCTCGTACTCGGCGATGGCCTTGTCGGTCTCGCGCATGCGCCGGTACACCGCCCCGAGGTTGAAGTGGTTCTCCGGGCTGTTCGGGTTCAAGGCCAGCGCCCGGGTGAAGGCCACCACCGCGCCGTCCTTGTCGTCGGTCCTGGACCTGGCCACCCCGAGGTTTGTCCAGCCGGACTCCTCGCCGGGCTTGAGCTCGGTCGCCCGTTGCAAATGCACAATCGCACTCTTGAGATCGCCCTTCTGCCGGTAGGCGAACCCCAGGGACACCCGGATCTCGTACTCGTCGGGCGCCAGCGCCACCGCCTTCTCGAGCTCCCGGATCCCATCGTCGAGGCGCTTGGAGCGCACGTAGGCGGCGCCGAGGTTCCCCCGGGCCACCGGATCCTTCGGCTCGAGCTCGACGGTCTTCTCGTACTCGCTCGCGGCCTTCGAATAGTCCCCGCGCGCCCGCCAGAGGTTGCCGAGGGTGAGGTGCGCGGCCGCGTAGCCAGGTCGCAGCTCCACCGCCTTCTCCACCTCGGCGATGGCCTCCGGCAGCTTGCCGTCCCGCTTGAGCTGCAGGCCGAGGTTGTAGTGCACGGCCGCGTCGTCGGCCCGGGCCGACCCCGCGAAGCCCCCGAGGCCCGTGGCGACCGAGAGCAGCAGCGCACCCAGACACCCCAATCGGGTGAACCGCGGGCAAGGAACCGGCGAACGCGCGATCGAAACGGCCATGGGACCTCCGGGCGACAACGGTACCTTGCCTCTGCACGCGCCCCCAAAGATTTCGCTCGATCGCCCCCCTCGCGCTCCCAAACCCCAGGTCCAACCCGTCTCCGTCCTCGTCCTCGTCCGGACGCGACGAGCGAGGACGAGGACCGGGATCACGGCCGCACTCGGCAGCGCTGCCGCTACGCCCAGACCACCGGCTGCCGGGCCAGCCGCGACCACAGCGCGTCGCGCGTCCCGAGGTGCGCCAGAAGCTCCCGGGCCGACATCCGCTCACCGGGCGCGCAGAGGCCCGCCGAGGCCGCCAGGCGACCGAGCGCCCGATCCGCCTCGATTCCCGCCTGTCCAGCCTCCCCGTCTCGCAGCGCGCAGAGCAGCGGCGGCCGGGTGGCGGCGCGCTTGGCCAGGCGCAGGCCGTCGGGGGCGAGGAGCAGCGGCACGTGGGCGAAGGCCGGCGGGCTCCAGCCGAAGGCCTGGTAGAGGGCCAGCTGCCGCGAGGTCGAGCGCAACAGATCGTCGCCCCGCACGACCTCGCCGATGCCCATTGCCGCGTCGTCCACCACCACCGCGAGCTGGTAGGCCGCGAGCCCGTCCGCCCGCTGCAGCACGAAATCGTCGAGACCGGCGGAGCCCGGGCGCCCCGGCGGCGGGCCGAAGGGATCGACGGGGCCGCACACCCGATCGACGAAGGGGAAGGTCTCCCCGCCAAAGGCCGAGGCCCGCAGGCGGACCGAGGGCTGGCGGCCGGCCGCCCGTGCCACGGCCAGGACCGCAGCGGCTTCCAGATCCCGGCAGGTCCCCGGATAGGGCGGGCCTTCGTCGTCCTCCGGGTGCGGGGCGCTCGCGGCCCGGGCCACCTCGGCCCGCGAGCAGGCACAGCGAAATGCGAGGCCCCGATCGAGCAGCCGCGCGACGGCCTCGGCGTAGAGCGGCCCCCGCTCGCTCTGGCGGAACGGACCAGCCCCGATCGAGCTCCCCCCAACCGCCCCCATCGCGCCATCCGAGCCGCCCGGGCCGCCCGGGCCGCCCACCGGCCGGTCCGGTCCCTCGTCCCAGTCGATGCCGAGCCAGCGCAGATCGTCGAGCAACGCCCCCTCCGCCTCGGGCCTGGCCCGACCGCGATCGAGGTCCTCGATCCGCAGCACGAAGGTGCAGCCGCCGAGGCGGGCCGCCAGCCAGGCGAGCAGCGCCGTCCGCGCGTTGCCGAGGTGCAGCCGACCGGTTGGGCTCGGGGCGTAGCGCCCCCGGCAGGACTCGACCAGGAGGGCCACCCGACGGTCACGTCACGAGGAGGGCGTCCACCGCGGCACCTTCGAGGCGCTGGCGCCCCGCGAGCGCGCCGATCTCGAGCACGAAGCAGTACGCCACCACCGTCGCTCCCTGCTGCCGCACCAGATCGGCGGTGGCGCCCGCGGTCCCCCCGGTCGCCAGGACATCGTCGACCACCACCACCCGCGCGCCGCGACCGATCGCGTCCGCGTGCATCTCGAGCGCGTCGGTGCCGTACTCGAGCGCGTAGTCGCAGCGAACCACGCTGGCGGGCAGCTTTCCCGGCTTGCGAACCGGAGCCAGGCCGACCCCGAGCGCGGCCGCTACCGGCGCACCGAAGATGAAGCCGCGCGACTCCACGACCACGATCACGTCCGGGCGGTGCTTCGCCACCCGCGTGCCGAGGAGCTCGACGCAGTCCCGGAAGGACGGACCGTGCCCCATGAGCGGCGTGAGGTCGCGAAAGAGAATGCCGGGCTTGGGAAAATCCGAGATGTCGCGGACGCGGGCGCGCAGGGCGTCGAGGCGCAGGATCTCATCGGGAATCATGCGTGGCTCCGGGGCACGGGGGGCCGGGAGGGGGCGGGGGACGGGGACAGGGACGGTGACCGAGACGGTTGCTGGACGGGCGTCATGACTTGGGGGATCTCCCGGAGCTCTGGACCAGGTGGGGAAGAAAACGCATCGGATCGCGTGGGATCTGGGCCTTGCGGACCTCGAAGTGCAGGTGCGGGCCGGTGGCGTGCCCGCTCTGCCCCGACAAGGCCACCCGCTGTCCGAGCTTGACCCGCTCTCCCGCCTTGACCAGCACCACCGAGTTGTGGGCGTACACGGTCATCAGATCGCCACTGTGCCGGATCACCACCATGTTGCCATAGCCGCGCAGCTTGTTGCCCGCATAGACCACCTCGCCGGCGTCGGCCGCCAGCACCGGCGTTCCCACCGCCGCGGTGAGGTCGATGCCCTCGTGGGTGCGTCCCCAGCGGTTGCCGAAGTACGACGTGATCTGCGGCGCCTCGAGCGGCCAGCAGAACCTCGCCTTGGCGTGCCGGGCCGCCCCACCTTCGCCCCCGTCCTCTCCCTCTCCTCCCTGCTCCGCCCCGTGCGTCGCGGCGCCGCCAGCTTGACCCGCGCCATCGGCGGCCAGCGCGGCGTCCTTGGTCGTGTCCTTGCCGAGCGCGACCCGTCCTGCCGGGCCATCGAGGACGAAGATCAGGCTCCCCGGGTGAACCTCGTCGCTCCTGCGCAGCCCGTTGACCTCGAGCAGATCCTCCTCGGGGACTCCTGCCCGTCGCGCCACGTCGCCGAGGGTCTCGCCCTCCTCGACGGCGTACCACTGGCCGGCCTCCTTCTCGGGCCGCATCGGTCGCCGGGTCCAGGCACATCCGCCTGCCAGCCCCGCGAGCACCGCCGTGACGAGCAGCCAGCTCGAGATCCTTCCGGCCGCCGAGAGCGCCCGGGCTCTCCCATCCGCGGGCACCGCCGGGCTCTCCCGCCTGGCCAGCCTGCCCGGCGCGAGCGCCACCAGGGCAGCCGAGGCCCGCGACGGCCAGCTCGGATTCGGATCCACGCGGGCATCTTATGCCATCGGCGGCGTTCTCCCGAATCCATAGCGCCCGACCAGATCCACGTACCGGCATGGCGTGTCGCTCACCGTCACGTACGAATCCCCGCGCCGCTGGACCCGAACCAGCTGCTGGGCGTCGCGTGGTCCCACCGGGATCACCAGGCGACCGCCGTCCGTGAGCTGATCGATCAACATCGGCGGAATCCGCGGCGCGCCAGCCGAGACCACGATCACGTCGAAGGGGGCGTGATCGAGCCAGCCGCCGCTGCCGTCGAAGCTCTGGATCTCGGCGTTGCGAATCCCGAGGCGCACCAGGTTCTGGGCCGCGCGCAGCGCCAGATCCGGCAGGCACTCGACCCCGTACACCCGCGCGCAGAGCTGCGACAGCACCGCCAGCTGATAGCCACAGCCGCTGCCGATCTCCAGCGCCCGCTCGCCCGGCTGCGGATCGGCGAGCTCGGTGGCCCGGGCGACCATGTAGGGCTGCGAGATGGTCTGACCCGCGCCGATGGGCAGCGGACCGTCGTCGTAGGCGAACTCGACCCAGCTCTCATCGACGAAGGCGTGTCGTGGAACCGTGGCCATCGCCGCGAGGACCCGCGGGTTGCGCACCCCTCGGCGCTGGATCTGCTCGACCACCATGTCCCCGCGGCGCACCGTCAACAATGGATCTTCACTTGCCGAAAGCATGAAACCCCTCCCGAAGCGCAGGTCTTTCGCGATTACCTAGCGCGTTCGGCGGCGGCGCGCACGAAACTTCCCACCTGCCAGGCCTCGAGTTGATGCAAGAGCCCATGATGCGTCAGGTCCAGGCCGAGCGGCGTTATCGAGGCCCTACCCGCCCGCACCGCGCTGCAGTCCGAGCCGGGCAGATCCGTGGCATTCTCCTCGGGCCCCCCGATCCAGTAGTAGGTCCGCCCGCGCAGATCTTGCCGCACGTCCACCCGATCCCGGTACACCCGACGGCCGAGGAAGGTCACCTCGTAGTCGCTCACGGCGCTCTGCGGGAGGTTGACGTTGAGCAGCGCCGCCGCCGGGATGGCCTCGGGCCCGCGCGCGATGGCCTCCTCCGCCAGCGCCCGCGCGAAGGCCGCGGCCGAGTCGAAGCTCGTGGGGGTATGCCGCTCGATGGAGATGGCGATGGCTGGAACTCCGCGCAGCGCCGCCTCGACCGCCCCGGCCACGGTCCCGGAATAGAAGATGTCCGACCCGAGGTTGTAGCCGTGGTTTATCCCCGAGACACACAGCGCCGGCCTGCGGGGCACGAGGTGCAGCAGCGCCAGGTAGGTGCAGTCGGCGGGCGTACCGTCCACCGCGTACACGCCCGGCTCCTGCTCCTCCACCCGCAGGGGACGATCGAGGGTCAACGCGTGCGACGCGGCGCTGCGCTCGCGATCGGGGGCGCAGACCATCACCTCGCCGACCGCGCGCAGCGCCGCCGCCACCGCGCGAATTCCAGGCGCCATCACCCCGTCGTCGTTGGTGACGAGAATCAGCGGACGGGTGGGCATGGTCGGCGGTGCGGCTCGAAGTCGATGGCGACGGAGGTGTGTGGGCCGTGGCTGTGCTCGCGCGGTCAGGTGGCGGAGGGGGCCAAGGCCCCCCCCGCGATCTCAGTCGGGGCGACTGGATTTGAACCAGCGACCCCCTGTCCCCCAGACAGGTGCGCTAACCAGGCTGCGCCACGCCCCGTTGATGACCCGACTTCCGTTCCGCCACCTCCACCGAAGAGCTCTCCGCCAAAAGCGGTCAGTCTTCTACCACGCGAATCAAATCGACCAAGCCCTGCTTCACTTTTTTCAGAACTTCGATGTCAATTTCAGGTGGCGGGACGGGCGCGCCCGGCCCCTCGTCGTGGCCGAGCTCGCGCAGGCGGGCCCGCGCTCCCTCGATGGTGAAGCGCTCGTCGTAGAGCAGGTGACGGATCTTGAGCAGGAGCTCGATGTCCTTGCGCCGGTAGAGCCGCTGCTGCGACCGGGTCTTCTGCAGCCGCAAGGAGCGGAACTCCGTCTCCCAGTAACGGAGCACGTACGGCTTGACCGCGCACAGCCGGGCCGCCTCCCCGATCTTGAAGTAGGGTTTATCGGGAATGCCGGGCGTGGTCCCCATTTCCAGAAGACTTCGGGCTAGCCGTTGAGCGCGTTCTTCAGGACCTGGCTCGGCTTGAAGGTGAGCACGCGGCGGGCGCTGATGGTGATCTCCTGGCCGGTCTGCGGGTTGCGTCCCGCCCGGGAGTTCTTGTCCCGGACCACGAAGTTGCCGAACCCGGAGATCTTGATCTTCTCCCCGCGCTCGAGCGTGTGCTTGATCGTGTCGAAGACGGTCTCGACGAACTCGGCCGCCTCCTTCTTGGAGAATCCCCCCACCTTCTCGTAGACGTTTTCCACGATGTCAGCCTTGGTCATGATGGAGCGATTTAAGCCCAAAATCCGAACAAGGTCAAAGTGTTACATCCCCGGGGTCGGCCGGGATGGTCCGACGCGCCGGCGGGGCGTCGCGGTCTACCGGATCTGGACCGGGAGGGCGCCCGTCAGGCGCGCGACGACGCGCGCGTGTGCGGCGTCCACCTCGGCGTCGGTCAACGTCCGATCGTCGGCCTGGTAGGTCAAGGTCCAGAGCATGCCCTTCTTCCCGGGAGGGGCGAAGCGGGGATCGCGGAAATCCTCCAGGACCGCCAGCTCGCGCAGCAGCGGCTCGACGCCGGAGCGCAGGAGCTCCTCCTGAGCCCGCGCCGTGACGCCGGCATCGATCCAGAACGAGACATCCCGCGAGACCGCCGGGAAGCGCGGTGCCACGGTGGCGCGAATCTGGCGCGCCCCGCCCTCGAGCGGCTCGAGCTCGAGCTCGAAGTAGAAGGCGGGCACCTCGAGCCCGAGCCGCCGCGCGACGACCGGGTGGAGCTGTCCCAACCTGCCGAGCACGAGCGGCGTCGGGGACGGCGTCGGAGGCGCCTCGGGCGTCGTGGCGTTCGGCGCCGGGTCCGCGAGGCTGCGCGCCTCCCCCACCGCAAGGAGCTCCGCCGAGATCCCCGGGTGGAAGAGCCCCGCCAAGCCGGCCGCCCCGCCGTCGCCGACACCGTTGCCTCCGAGGACCGCGAAGCGCAACGTCCCCGGGGCGATTCCGAGACGCCGCAGGAGCTCGACCACCACCTGCTTGAGATCGAAGAAATCGGTCGCCTCTCCGGGTTTGAGCCACCCCGCCTCTCGCCCGACGAGCAGGCCCGCGACGAGGGTGCGCTGCTCGTGGTGGAGCTCCGGCTCCTCCGGCCGTGCGCGCACCACCGGTCCGACCTCGAACAGTCGGACGTCGGCGACCCCCCGCGCGAGGTTCCGCCGCGCGGCCTCCGCCAGCCCCGGCAGGAGAGACGTGCGCATCACCTCGTAGTCCGAGGAGATGGGATTCTTGACGGAGATCCCCCGGGCGAGCTCCGGCTGACCGAGCGCGCCGAGCGCCGCCTGCGACACGAAGGCCCAGCCGACGATCTCGTGCAACCCGAGGGCTGCCAGCGCGTCGCGCGCCCGCTCCGCCACGGCCTCCGGATGGCGGTCCGGGGCCTTGCCCCCGGCCGGCAGGCGGGTCGGAACCCGGTCGAGCCCGATCATGCGCATGATCTCCTCGATCAGATCCTCCTCGATGGTGATGTCGGGCCGGAAGGATGGAACCTTGGCGGCGAGCCCGTCATCCGCCACCGACGAGACGATGCCGAGGCCACCCAGGGTGGCGATGGCCTGCGCCGCGGAGATCTCGAAGCCCGCCACGGCCTGGAGCTTGCGCAAGGACAGGGTGACCGTGCGGGACCGCACCGGGGTCGGGTAGATGTCGGTCACGGTCGGAGCGACGGTTCCTCCGCCCACCTCGGCGAGCAGCGCCGCCGCTCGGGTCCCGGCGCGGCCGACGCTGTTCGGATCCACGCCGCGCTCGAAGCGATGCGAGGCCTCCGAGTGCAGCCCGAGACGTCTGGCCGTCCGACGCACGCTGCGCGGCTCGAAGGTGGCCGCCTCGAGGAGCACGTCGGTGGTGGTCGCCGCCACCTCGGTGCTGGCTCCCCCCATCACGCCCGCCAGGGCCACCGGCCCGTGCTTGTCGGCGATCACGATGTCTTCGACCTCGAGCGCACGCTCGACGCCGTCGAGCGTGCGCAGGAGCTCGCCCGGCAGCGCGCGCCGCACCACGATGGGCGCCGACACGCGCGTGAGATCGAAGACGTGCAGCGGGTGCCCGGTCTCGAGCATCACGTAATTGGTGACGTCGACCAGGTTGGAGATCGGGCGGACGCCACAGGCCGCGAGCCGCAGGCGCATCCACAGCGGCGCCCGGCCCACCCGCAGTCCCCGCACGACCGTGGCCTGGTAGCGGGGACAGGCCGCCCGATCCCGGATCTCGACGGGGAACGCGGTCTCGATCCCCTCGGAGGTGGGCAAGGCGCCCGGCTCCGGCAGGCGCCGGCTGGTCTCGTAGAGCGCCGCCACCTCGCGGGCGATCCCGGCGTGCGAGAGCGCGTCCGACCGGTTGGGGGTCACGTTGACCTCGAAGACGAAGTCCGCGAGCCCGAAGGCCTTCACCAGATCGGCCCCCACGACCGCCGCCGGCTCGTCGGAGAGGACCAGGATCCCGTCCTCGTCCTCCCCGAGCCCGAGCTCGCGCTCGCTGCAGATCATCCCGGGTGATTCGACCCCGCGGATCTCCTTGCGCCCGAGGGTGATCCCACCGGGGAGGGTCGCGCCGGGTGGGGCCCAGGCCACCTTGCCGCCCGGCCCCGGGACGTTGGGCGCGCCGCAGACCACCTGGTGCTCGACGCCGTCGCCGAGGGTCAGACGAACGATGCGCAGCTTCTCCGCCCCGGGATGGGGGGCGATGCCCAGCACGGCGGCGACGCGGATCCCCGACAGCTCTTGGCCGCGCGGGGTGATGGATTCCACCTCGAGGCCGGAGCGGCTGAGGCGCTCGGCCACCGCGGCCGGACGGGTGCCTGGCGGGAGGGTCACGAGCGAGGCGAGCCAGTTAAAGGAAAGCTTCACGGTTCTCGCCTATGTCATGGGAATTGCCGCAGAAAGCGCAGGTCATTGTCGTAGAAGGCGCGCAGGTCTTCCACCCCGTACTTCAGCATCGCCATCCGCGACAGGCCCATCCCGAAGGCGAAGCCGCTGACCTCGGCCGGGTCGTAGCCCACCGCGCGGAAAACGTTCGGGTGGACCATGCCGGAGCCACCGATCTCGATCCAGCCGGAGCCCTTGCACAGGCGACAGCCCTCCAACTCGGTCGAGCGGCCAACGCCGTCGCTCGGGCTCGGGCTCGCCTTGCCGGCCGCGGGCGCCCGCGTGCCCGTGCCCCCGCAGGCGAAGCACCCGGCGTCCACCTCGGCCGAGGGCTCCGTGAAGGGGAAGAAGCTCGGACGCAGGCGGATCTCGAGCGCGCCGCCGAAGAAGCGGCGGACGAAGTGGAGCAGCGTCCCCTTGAGATCGGCGAAGGAGACGTGCCGGTCCACGTAGAGGCCCTCGACCTGAGGGAACATGGGCGTGTGGGTGGCGTCGTCATCCCGGCGAAAGACGTTGCCGGGCGCGATGATCTTGATGGGGGGCGGCCCCGCCAGCATGGTGCGCACCTGGACCGGCGAGGTGTGCGACCGCAGGATGCGACCTCCCTCGACGAAGAAGGTGTCCTGCATGTCGCGCGCGGGGTGGTCGGCCGGGGTGTTGAGGGCATCGAAGTTGTGCCACTCGGTCTCGATCCAGGGCCCGGTGCGCACCTCGAACCCGAGCCCGAGGAAGATCTCCTCCACCTCGCGCCGCACCGAGGTGAGCGGATGCAGCGAGCCGAGGGGGCGCCCGCGGCCGGGGAGCGTGACATCCACCTGGCGCGCGAGATCGGCGGCGAGGGCCGCATCCGCGAGGGCTGCGAGCCGCGCGGCCACCACCGACTCGATCGAAGCCTTGGCCCGGTTGGCCGCCTCCCCGGCCGCCGGCCGATCGGAGGCGGGCAGCCGCCCGAGCGCCTTCATGAGCTCCGAGACCCGGCCCTTCTTCCCGAGGAAGCGGGCCTGGGCCGCGCGGATCTCCTGCTCGGTCGCCAGCGGCTCCGCCTCTTGGCCGAAGGCCGCGGCGAGGCCGTCGAGCTCCTGGATGAGCTCCTGCGTGCCGGAGGAGCTGGCCGCCATGACGCCCGGCCCCTGCTAGTGTGCCCGCGCCGCTTCGACGACCTTCTGGAAGGCGTTGGGATCGCTGATGGCCAGATCCGAGAGGATCTTGCGATCCAGCTTCACGTTCGCCTTGTTCAACCCGGCGATGAGACGCGAGTAGGTCATGCCGAGCGCGCGCGCCGCGGCGTTGATCCGGATGATCCACAGCCCACGGAAGTCCGACTTCTTCTTGCGCCGGTGGAAGAGCGCGTACCGCCACTTGCGATGTACGGCTTCGACGACGGCCTTCCAGAGCTTCGAGCGACCACCCCGGAAGCCCTTGGCGTGCTTCCGAATGCGGTTGCGGCGATGACGAGACTTGGGTCCACCTTTGGCGCGCGGCATGTCCGACTATCCTTGATGCAGTGGCGAGGATGCAGTGGCGAGAAAACTGGGCCTAGGTTCCGTACGGGAGCATCGCCTTGATCTGATGCTCCTGCGTCTTGCTCACGTAGCCGCCGCGACGCAGCTTCCGCTTGGCCGAGCTCGACTTCGCGCCCAGGCAGTGACGAAGGTAGGCCTTCTTCCGCTTGACGCGGCCCTTGGCCGTCAGCTTGAAGCGCTTCTTGGCGCTGCTGTTCGACTTCATTTTTATCTTGGGCATGTGAGCGGCGCAGTATAGCGATCCTCGGACGCCTGGCAAGACTTTCCTGACGCCGGCCCGCGCGTTCGTCACCCTTCGTTGTCCGGTCCAGGTCCGGACCAGGTCCGGCCCTGGTCACCCCGATCAGGACCCGTGATCGTGATCGTGGCCGCCCCCGTGATCGTGGCCGTGCACGTGCACAGGAACGCCCCGTGGGCGTGATCGACGGGGGCCTACCCTGTGCCTTCAGGCCTTCGCGCCAGCCGGCGAGCTCGCGGCGCTGGCGGGCGCCTTCGGCAGGGGCGCCGCCGGGGCAGCGGTCGCGGCCGCGGTCGGACGCGGCGCCGCCGGAGCGGCGGTGGCTGCGGCAGGCGTCGCGGCGGCCGCGGCGGGGGCGCCGCCAGGGCCGGGGGCGGCGGCCGCAGGCGGTGGGCTCGCCGGACGGCTCACCACACCGGCCTTCGGACCGACCACCATCACCATCCGGCGTCCTTCCATCATGGCGCGCTGCTCGACCACCGCCACGTCGCTCACCATCTTCACCACCTGATCCAGCATCGCCTGCCCGGTCTCCGGGTGCACGATCTCGCGGCCGCGGAACACCGTCACGAGCTTGCACTTGTTGCCCTCGGACAGGAAGCGGCGGATGTGCTTCACCTTGAAGTCGAGGTCGTGGTCATCGGTCTTGGGGCGGAGCTTGATCTCCTTCAAGACGATGGTCGACTGGTGTTTCCTCGAGGCCTTCTCCTTCTTGGACGTCTCGTACTTGAACTTTCCGAAGTCCATGATCTTGCAAACCGGCGGGGCGGCCCGCGGGTTCACCTCCACCAGTTCGAGGCCCTGCTCCTCGGCCAACCGCAGGGCTTCCTGCGTCGTGATGATCCCGATCTGTTCGCCGTCTCCGTTGATGACGCGAACCTCGGGGACGCGGATGCGGCGACCCACGCGATAATTGTCGGCGACACTTGGTGGTTGAAAGCCTGGTCTAGCGATGACGATTTCTCCTGGTTTGGGTGAACGACGGTACTCGGTCAGTAGCTTTGCGCACTCGACCGGGTCTATGCAACCGGCTTTACGGTTACACAGCCTGCGTTGATGGGACTATTTGAGATGCCAGGGACGGGGGAAGGGATTCCTCCGCAAGGCGTCGGACGAAATCGTCTCCGGGTGTAGCGCGTTCGGCTGGCCCTGTCGGGGTTGGCCCCGTCCGGGCTGGCCTCCCGGGGGGTGCGGGCAGAGACCACCTCGGCCGCCATGTCCCTCTCGCCGATCCCTTTGCCCACCCCCCGGCGCTTCGCCAGGACCGCGGACCGCCCAGCCCAGTCGGACACGAACCCGAGCGCGGGCAGGGGCGCGCCGGCCAACAACCGCCTCCGCCGCCCCCACACTACCGTATTTCCGCCCGGTTTCGGTGGCGGGATGCGCGTCGAGCAAGCGTAGGCACGGGCGGGATTGAACCGCCGACCCCTACCGTGTCAAGGTAGTGCTCTTCCACTGAGCTACGTGCCTGGGTCCACAGACCCGCGTAAGTTACGTACAGGGCCGCCCATGTCAAGTGCGCGACGCGTATTCGACGGGATTTCCGCGCGGCGGCTCGGGGGCGCGCGGCCACCGGCGGAAACGATCCGGGGTACCCCGAGCCGGGCCAGGCGAGCGATCGCCACCCGGTCGAGCCACCCGGTGGAGTAAGAAGGGGATGCACTCCCCCCGACGAGGCTCACATCCAGCATGTCTCCTTCCCCGCCCACCCGCCGAGACCCACCGCCCCCCGGGAGCCCAGCCCAGGCGTCGAACGTGATCACGCTGTCGCGCTATCGCGCTCGCCTCGGGCGGAGCCAGCGGGGCAATCGCCTGGAGGCGCTGATGGCGCTCGACGACCCCGAGCAGGCCATCGCGGCCATGTCGGGGGACGAGCTGTACGGCATCCTGCGCGAGAGCGACTTTCGCGAGGCGGCCGATCTGCTGCGCTGGGTGACGCCCGCCCAGGCGCAGATCGTGGCGGATTTCTCGCTCTGGTCCGGCGACCGGACCGCGCCCGTGCGCCTGCGCGAGTGGGTCGAGATGATGGCCGAGCTGCCGGAGGAGACCATCGGCGCGTGGGTGCGTGGCCTCGACATCGAGCTCGTCGCCCTCATCCTTCGCAAGGGGGCCCGCATCTACGATCTCAGCGTCGAGGATCCCCCGGAGGAGTCCGACGGGATCTTCTACCCGACACCGGATCGCCTGTTCGTCCTCGACATCGTCGGCTACCGCGAGGCGGCGGCCGAGGAGCGCGCGGTCCGCGCCGCGGAGATCGGCGGGGAGATCCCGGATGAGGGAGAGGAGACGCTGGGCTCGGCTCAGGCGCTGCTGCGGGTGGTGGATCTGCTCTACCGGGACGATCACGAGCTCGCGCGCAAGATCCTGGTGGGCGCCAAGTCGGAGCTCGACTCCGAGCTGGAGGAGACCGCGTACCGGTGGCGCCAGGGGCGCATGGCGGACCACGGCTTCATCGACACCTTCGAGGCCCTCGAGGTGTACCGCGAGCTCGACCCACTGTCGGTGCGGCTGGGAGAGACTGCGCCGGGCGGACGGTCGAGGCCCATCGTCAGCGAGGAAGGGCCGAGCTTCTGGCTGGCGCCGCCGGCGCTCGGCCCCGAGATGGAGGTGCCGGGCTCGCTGTTCGTGGCGGCCCTCGGGGAGGTGACCGATTCGCAAGAGCTCGACGAGCTGCACTTCGCGCTGGTGGCGCTGGCCAACCGCGTGCTCTCGGCCGATCGGGTCGATCCGGCGGACGAGGAGGCGGCGGCGCGCGTGATGGGGCGGATGCGGGGCTTGCTCGATCTGGCCGTGGAGTTCCTGGCCCGGGACGGAGGGTCCGCGGGGCGGGGGGAGGCGGCGGCTCGGACCGCCGGCTTCCATCGGAGCGCGCCGAGCGCGCCGCGCGCGCAGCCGGATCCGCAGCCCGAGGTGGCCCGGGACGAGGTCGACCCGCGCGCCGTGGAGGCCGTGCGCACGGTTCCACTCGTGCGCCTGTTCCGGCTCGGGGTTTCGCTGGTGGGCAAGGTGCGCGCGCTGGCGCGGGCCTGGGTGCGCAAAGGACCGTTCGCATCACTCCCCGAGCTCGATCTGGTCGAGGAGCCCGAGGCCGCGGTCTTCGAGGCGGTCAACCGACCGCGACCCGTCTTTCCGCGTCTGCTCGACGAGCCGCCCGCCGCTGGGGAGCGCCCGTTCTCCACGCTCGACGATCTCGCGCGGGCCACCCGCATGATCCAGCGGGCCGCCGCGGCCCAGGGCATGTTGCTGCGGCTCGGGGTGCGCCCGGAGCACCTCGATGCCGACGCACGGGCGGCCGCCACCCCGAGCGATCCCGCGGCGCTCGATGCGGGGCTGCTCGCGCGCACCGCCCTGGTGCCGCGGCTCTTGCTGTGGAGCCGCGCGCAGGCGGGGGCGGCCGCGGCCGCGGGACCCGAACGCTCTGCCGCCACGACCGAGGCACCGCCATCACCACCTCCACGACCAGAGCCGCCCTTTCATGCCCTGTCCGACGTCGAGGTGCAGGCGTTCCGAACCCTCGCCGGCGCAGCGCCTTCCCCCACCGCATCCGGTGCCCCGGCCGCGGACCTGGCGGAGCCCCGTGAGATCCCGGCCTGGGCCTCCCACGCGGCGACGATCTTGCGCGGCGTCGCTCCCGAGGGACTGCGCGCGGCGGCCGACGAGGTCGCCGCCCGCTGGGTCGCCTCGCTGTGGCCGCTCGAATCGGTCTGGCGGCAGGGCGGCGACGCCCGGAGCGGCGCCTCTCGGGGCGGAGCCGCCCACCCCATCGACGATCCCACCGATGCGGGCACCGAGCATCGCTGATCCCGCGCGGGACCGCGCCGCGCGTCCGGACCGACACCCACCCCCGGGGGCGCGCCTGCTCTGGTCGGACCGAGTCTGCGTGGTGGGCCTGATGCTGGCGCTGGTCACCGGCTCGGCGGTGGCCTGCCGCTCGCGTGGAGATCGGCTGCTCTCGGTCAGCGTGGGCTCGCCCGAGCCGCTCCCGGGAGTCGTGCACGTGCAGGTGGCGGTCTCCCAGAAGGCGCCCCTGCCGAGTCAGCGGGTCCTCGCCGATTGGTACGCCAGCGTCGCCGACATCGGCTGGCCAATCGTCCTGCAGGTCCACGTCGGACCGCTCGGGAGCGGTGACACGCTGGTGGAGGCCCGGGCCTTCGACGCCGGTCGCACCGAGATCGCGCGCGGGGCCCGGTCGTTCACGCTGCCGCAGACCACCTCGGTCACGGTCGAACTCGTGTGCGACAGCCTGGCCTGTCAACCCGCCCCGGGGGCCGACGGGGGAGCCGGCTCGGGCGGGGATGGACCGGGCGGCGCGGACGGTGGTGGCGGGGACGGCGTGGCCGCGGACGGCGGCGCGCCAGAGACGGTCGCCCGCTGTGGCAACGCCACCCTCGATCGCGACGAGACCTGCGACACCGCCATCGCCGCGGAGTTGCCGGGCGCTTGCCCACGCGATTGCGATGACGGAATTGCTTGCACGGAGGACCGGCTGGTGGGCACCGGCTGCACGGTCACCTGTCAGCACAGCGAGATCCGGATCGCGACCGCCACCGACGGCTGCTGTCCAGCCGGCGCCACCTCGGCCACCGATCCCGACTGCTCGGCCGCCTGTGGCGACGGCGTCCTCGGCCAGGGGGAGTCCTGCGACACGATGATCGCGACCGGCCCCGGGACCTGTCCGGGCGCGGCCGACTGCGACGACGGAGATCCGTGCACGGTCGATGCCCTGATCTCGGCGGGGACCTGCTCGGCGCGCTGCTCGCACGTGGCGATCTTGGTGGCGGTGGCCGGGGATGGCTGCTGCCCGGTGGGGGCCAACACCAGCTCGGATGCGGATTGTCGGCCCGCCTGCGGAAACGGGCTGGTGGAAGCGCCGGAGCTCTGCGATCCCGGGATCAGCGGCCGATTCGGCGCGACCGGCGCGAGCGGTAGTGGACGATGTCCGACCTCCGCCGACTGCGACGACAAGCAACCCTGCACCGCGGACATCCTGGTCGGCTCGGGCTGTCAGACCACCTGCCAGCACCTGCCCATCACCACCCCGGTTCCGAACGACGGGTGCTGCCCCGATCCCTCCACCATCGGACCGAACGTCGACAACGATTGCAAGGCCACCTGCGGAAACGGCGTGCTCGAGGCCGGCGAGGCGTGCGACACCGCCATCCGCGCCGGGACGGCCGGCGCCTGCCCGACCGGGTGCCCGGCCCCCCAGGCGACCTGCTCGAGCTACGTGATGACCGTGACACCGGGCAAGCCGTGTGACACCGTCTGCCTCCTGCAGCCGACCACCGCGTGCTCGGCGGTCGCCGACGGCTGTTGCCCGAAGGGCTGCGGCTCGGCCTCCGATCCCGACTGTCCGCCGAGCTGCGGGGACGGGCACCTCGATCCTGGCGAGGCGTGCGACGTGGCCATTCCGGCCGGGCAACCCGGCGCGTGCCCGAAGAGCTGCTCGGACGCCATCCCTTGCACCGACGACCTGCTGATCGACGCCGACAGCTGCACCGCCCGGTGCGTGTTCGTCCCCACCACCACCTTCCGCGACGGAGACGGCTGCTGTCCGCCGGGCGGTCACGAGGGCCTCGACGCCGACTGTCCCGCCTCCTGCGGCAACGGCGTGGTGGAGGTTCCCTGGGAGACCTGTGACACCGCCAGCACCCCGGTCTCGTGCGCGGCGGGCTGTCCCCCCTCCGACAGCTGCTCGCCCTACGTCATCGCGCCGGGCTCGACCTCCGCCTGCAACATCCCCTGCGTCCGGCAGGCCATCACCTCCTGCGTGAACGGAGACGGATGCTGCCCCGAGGGAGCCGGGTGCAGCGCGGCCAACGACTCCGACTGCGGGGCCATCTGCGGCAATGGCGTGCTCGACGCCAACGAGGCCTGCGACCCCGGAATCACCGCCGGCAAGGACGGCGCCTGTCCGGCTTCCTGCGCGGACACGGACTCGTGCACGCTGGACTTCGCCCGCGGGACGCCGAGCAACTGCGACCGGGTGTGCTCCCACGTGCGCATCACCACCTGCGGGTCGGGCGATCACTGCTGCCCGGACGGCTGCTCCGCCGCGAACGACGCCGACTGCGCGCCCTCCTGCGGGAACGGAATCGTGGAGAACGGTGAGACCTGTGACCCCAGCTCCACCTGCCCTGTCCGCTGTCAAGACGACGGGGACGCCTGCACGGTCGACGAGCTGGTCGGCGCCGCCAGTCAGTGCAACGCCTCCTGTCAGCACGTCCCGATCCTCGGCTGCTCGGGCAAGGTCCACGACGGCTGCTGCCCCACCGGTTGTACCCCCACCCTCGACGCGGACTGCTGAGCAGGCTCCCAGGTTCCCCGGGCCTGGGTGGCGGGGCGCGCTTGACACTCCCCGGACACCGTCGTACTTACCGCGTCGGACGAAACAGCCGAATCGCCCAGATCCCCAATATCGACGGTGTCGGGAATAATCTGGCCGGGGCCCGAGTTAGGGGCAGGCAAATCGATTCCCGAGCCACCCCTCCGCCACCCAAGACAAAGAGGAAACGATGTCGGACGTGATGATTCGCGTCGAAAATCTGACCAAGGAGTACGGTGCATTCCGCGCCGTCGACCAGGTCACCTTCAACGTGCGCCGGGGCGAGGTCCTGGGTTTCCTCGGCCCGAACGGGGCGGGAAAATCCACCACCATGAAGATGCTCACGTGCTACCTGGCGCCGACCGCCGGGACCGCCAACGTGGCGGGGCACGACGTCTTCGACGAGTCCCTCGAGGTCCGGAAGCGGCTCGGCTACCTGCCCGAGGACACGCCGCTTTACAAGGACATGAGCGTCCTCGAGTACCTGGAGTTCGCGGCCGAGATGCGGGGCATGACCCCGAACAAGAGCGCCGCGCGCATCAAGGAGGTCGGCGGGCGCTGCGGGCTCTCCGAGGTGGCCGGCAAGCTGGTGGGGGAGCTGTCGAAGGGGTACCGGCAGCGGCTCGGGCTGGCGCAGGCCATCCTGCACGATCCCGACATCCTGGTCCTCGACGAGCCGACGAGCGGCCTCGATCCCAACCAGATCGTGGAGATCCGCCGGCTGATCAAGGAGCTCGGGCAGGAGAAGACTGTCATCCTGTCGACCCACATCCTCCCCGAGGTGCAGGCGACGTGCTCGCGCATCCTCATCATCAGCGGTGGCAAGCTGGTGGCCGACGATACGCCCGAGGCCCTGCGCGCCCGGGAGAAGGGCAGCCGCTACCGGGTGGTGGTCGAGTCGGCCGGGGTCGCGGCCGAGGCGGTGCGCGAGAAGCTCGCCGCCATCCGGGGCGTCGCCCGCTGCGAGCCCTCCGCCAAGGAGCTCGGCGTCCACGCCTTCTCCATCGACGCCGCCACCTCGGACGATCTGCGCCGGGCCTTCTTCCGGGCGGCGGTGGACAACCACTGGCCCTTGCTGGAGCTGGTCCGGGAGTCGGTGAGCCTCGAGGACGTGTTCCACACCCTCACCACCAAGGACCCGACCCACTCCGAGGAGGCGCGCGCATGAGTCCCGCTCTGGTGATTTCGAAACGAGAGATCCGCACCTACTTCAACTCGCCGGTGGCCTACATCGTGGTGACGGTGTTCACCATCGTCTTCGGCTTCTTCTTCTTCAACAACCTGTTCGTGGAGAAGCAGGCCGACATGCGCAGCTTCTTCAGCCTGGCGCCGCTGATGTTCTGCTTCTTCGCGCCGGCCATCACCATGCGCCTCCTGGCCGAGGAGAAGGGCTCGGGCACCATCGAGCTCTTGATCACCATGCCGGTGCGGGACTGGGAGGTGGTGCTCGGCAAGTGGCTGGCGGCCATGACCCTGCTGCTCACCACCCTGGCCCTGACCCTGGTCTTCGCCATCACGGTGGCCCGCCTCGGACCGCTCGACCGCGGTCCGGCCATCGCCGGCTACATCGGCCTCCTGCTGATGGGCGGCTCGTACCTGGCGATCGGGGTGATGGCCTCGTCCTTCACCCGCAACCAGGTGGTCTCGCTCATCATCTCGTTCGGGATCTGCTTCGCGTTCTTCCTGTTCGGCAAGGTGCTGCCCTTCGTCCCCGAGAAGCTCCAGCCGCTGGTCTCGTTCCTCAGCACCGACACCCACTTCGAGAACGTGAGCCGCGGGGTCATCGACTCCCGTGACATCGT
>Ga0265332_10000323_pt1 | contig 36738 bp, 27 predicted proteins | sample 41926metaG_FD_202084 | JGI IMG/M metagenome (GOLD analysis project Ga0265332, IMG submission 202084) | Rhizosphere microbial communities from Carex aquatilis grown in University of Washington, Seatle, WA, United States - 4-19-26 metaG | ecosystem: Host-associated > Plants > Roots > Rhizosphere...
GGCGCCCTTGATGATGATCGAGCCCGAGAAGCGCTGGAGCCGGGCCTCCTCTTCGGGGGTGACCGCGCCCGCCGTGTACACGATGACCGGCGGGATCGCGTACCGCTCGTCGGCCGCCATGGTCTCGAGCATGGCGTACCCGGTGACGTCGGGCAGGTTGAGGTCGAGCACCATGCAGCTGTAGGTCATCTCGCGCAGGCGCGCGAGGCCCTCCGTCACGGTCGCCACCCCCACCGTCTCGACGCCGTCCCCGGCCAGCAGGTGGCAGATGCTGTCGCGCTGGACATCGTCGTCCTCCACCACCAGCACCCGCCGGACGCCCCCGCCGATCGCGCTCGACAGGCGGCGCAGCACCCCGAGCACGTCGTCGCGCGCCACCGGCTTGACCGCGTACCCGATGGCCCCCATCTCGAGCGCGGCGTGGCTGGCGTCGGCGGCCGAGATGACGTGCACCGGGATGTGGCGGGTGGCGGGGTTTCGCTTGACCCGGTCGAGCACCGAGAGGCCCGAGTGGTCCGGCAGCCCGATGTCGAGCAGGATCGCGCTCGGGGGATCGGAGGTGGCCATCTGCACCGCCTGATCGGCCCCGGTGGCGATCCCGCAGCTGAACCCCTGCTCCTTGCCGAGGGTGCTGAGGACCTCGGCAAAGGCGGCGTCGTCCTCGACGATCAGCAGGCGGCGCCCGGTCCCGTTGGCGTGCGTGGGCTCCGCGACGCTCGCTGCTCGCGCATGGGCAGCTGGTGGTGGAGGTGGTGGTGATGGGGGCGCGGGGGTCCACGCGGCCGGCACCAGGCCCGGGCGCACCGCCGCCGCCGCCGGGGCATGGGTCGGCACCTCGGGCAAGACCAAGGTGAACGTGCTCCCCGCGCCCGGGGTGCTGGTGACCAGGATGTCGCCACCCAGCAACCGCGCGAGGTCGCGCGAGATCGACAGCCCGAGGCCGGTCCCGCTGTAGCGCCGGTTCGCCCCCGCGTCGAGCTGCTTGAAGGCCTGGAAGACCGCCTCGAGCTGATCGGACGGGATGCCGACCCCGGTGTCCTTCACGCTGAAGGTGACCCGCTTCCCCGGGGCTTCGGTCTTGGCGACCGCGACCGCGAGCTCGACCTCGCCGTGCTCGGTGAACTTGAGGGCGTTGGACAGCAGGTTCTTGAGGACCTGCTCGAGCCGCTGGGGATCGGTCTCGAGGGTGACCGGCGCGTCCGGCGCGATGCTGACCCGAAGCGCGAGCCCGCGCTGGCGGGCCGTCGGGCGAAAGGTCTGCTGCAACCGCTCGACCAGCGCGGCGATCTCCACCCGCTCGAGGTGGACGTCGAGCTTGCCCGCCTCCACCTTCGAGAGATCGAGGATGTCGTTGATGAGCGCGAGGAGATCGTTGCCGGCGGTGTAGATGGTGGAGGCGAAGCGCACCTGCTCGGTGGTGAGGTTCCCGGACTTGTTGTCGCCGAGCAGCTTGGCGAGGATCAGCGCGCTGTTGAGCGGCGTGCGGAGCTCGTGGGACATGTTGGCCAGGAACTCGGACTTGTGACGGTTGGCGCGCTCGAGCGCCTCGTTCTGCCGCTCGATCGATCGCTGCGCGTCCAGCAGATCGTCCCGCTGTCGCTCGAGCAGCGCGGCCTGCTCCTGAAGTTGATCGTTGCTCTGCTCGAGCTCGGTGTGCTGCGATTCGAGGCGGGCCTGCGATTCCTGGAGGGCTCGGCTCTGCAGCTCGAGCTCCTCGTTGGTGACGCGGAGCTCCTCCTGCTGGGTTTGCAGGGCCTGGGCCTGCTCCTGGGTCCGGCGCAGGAGCTCGACCAGGCGGCCTCGAAAGATGGCGGTGCGCATCGCGATGGCGACGGACTCGGAGATCTGCTCGAGCCAGGCGCGCACGCGCGGCGCCGTGCGGGTGAGGAACGCCAGCTCGATGAGCGCGTAGACCGTTCCGTCGGCGTGCGCCGGGACCACCCACACCTCGAGCGGGGCGGTGGCCCCCAGCGCCGACGAGACCCGCAGGTACGACGGCGGGAGGCGTTCGAGGCGAACGACCTGACGCGACTGGATCGCCTGACCAGCGATCCCGGCCCCGGGCGCAGGGGGGCCGGCGAGCTCACTCGGGGAGGCGGGGGTGAGCGAGAGCGCGTGGGAGGCCACCCGGCGAAGCCCACCGTCCTCCTGCACGACGTGCAGCGTACCCACGACCGCGCCGGTGTGGCGGACGCACTGGTCGAGCACCTTCTGGGCCATGGTCTCGATCGATTGCTCACCGGCGACGGCCCGGGACAGCTCCGCCTGCCCGTTGCGCAGCCAGGCCTGACTCTCGCGGGTCTCGAGCTCGCGAAAGGTCCCGATGCCTGCCCCCATGATCAGGACCAAGAGCAGCCCGGTTCCCCCGAGCGCCACCTCGGTCGCGCTCGTCAGGGTCGCGCGCCACTGGTCCGAGCGCTGATCGAGGAGCCGTTGCTCGTTGTCCATCATGACCTGCAGCTCGGCGCGCAGCCGCTCCATGATGCTCTTGCCCCGGCCGGTGCGGACGATGGCCAGGGCGGCGGCCGGATCTCCCGCGCGCCGCAGCTCGATGGTCTCGCGCAGCTCGGAGAGCTTCTCGCGGACCAGCGGAGTGACCTCGGCGATCCGGTCGCGCTGCAAGGGGTTGTCCGCCGTGAGGTCGCGGAGAGTCTCGACCTCGGCGGCCAGGGTGCCTGCCCGCTCGAAGGGCTCGAGATACTCCGGTTGCCCGGTCAAGAGGTACCCGCGCTGGCCGGTCTCGGCGTCCTTGATCCCCGACAGGATCTTGTCGATCTGTTCCCGGACCCGCATGGTGTGGGTGACCAGGGCGGCGGCCGCCGCCTGCTTGTCGGTCGAACGACTGGCCAGCACCGCGATCGTCACCACGGCCAGGATGGCCGAGGCGAAGCCGGCCATCAGCAACGTCGAGGTCGCTCGGTGCGTGAGGGGCGCCGCGTGGGGTGACGGAGAGTCCAGCATGCCGGGACCGCGTTTCCGGCAAGTTAGGGTCGCCCCCCGCCACCCGCAAGCCGATTGGTCTTCGTTACGAAACCGAAACCAGTGCTCCTGGGACCGGAGGGCCGCACCAGGGGGCAGGCACATGGGGAGGCGCGCCTTCGAGCTCGAGGATGCTGGATGCCTCGAGCAGGCGCCCGGGGCCGCTGGGCGGGGGCTCCGTGCTCCCTTTATCGATCGTGGTCGTGACCGCCGTGTCCGAGATCGTCGGCAGGATCCCGCTCGTCGTCGCGAACATCGTCGTGGCCGCGGCCATGGCCGTGGTCGCGTCGGCCGCGGCGAGCCTTGGCCAGCACCACGGTCTCGAACAGCTCGTAGTCGGGGGTCGGCACCTTGTCGGCGCCGGGCGCGTGATAGTAGTTGATGGTGATCGAGGTCTTGCCCCCGTGCTCGCCGGGATCGAGATCGAACACCGCGATGCCGTATCCGGTCCCCGTGTCACGCTGAGCGGACCAGATGGCATCTTCCAGGGCGTCGGCGCCGCGGCGGATGAAGGTTCCGGCGGTGCTACCCGCCACGGGGCGATTGGCCGTGGTGAAGATCTTGGCCTGCGGCAAGCCGTTGGCCGCGTCCACCCCGTAGACATCGAGCGGCGCGCTGGTACCGCCGCCGCCCAGGATCAGGTGGATGGTGCCGTGGGTGGTGTCGAACGTGCCGTCGGACCCGGGCGCGGTGGCCACCGGGCTGGGCTGACAGGTGTCGACCACCGCTCCCGTGACGGCGTCTTGCCCGACGCCGTGGTTGCAGCCTCGCACGGGCCAGCTGCGCTCGTAGTCATGATCGTGCCCGCACAGGACCAGGTCGACCCCATAGCGATCGAAGAGGGGCAGCCAGGCCTGGCGGATACCGAGATCGGAGCCGTTTCCGGCCCTGGAGGAGGAGAGGGCATCCTGGTGCATCTGGACGATGATCCAGTCGATGTCGTCGTCCTCCCGGGCCTCCCGCAGCGTCCGTTCCAGCCAGAGTGTCTGGACGCCCCCGCTGTAGCCGTTGATGTAGAAGGAGGTCCCAGGCTCGATGGCCTGATTCCCGGTGCTGGCCGCCGGGGTGAGAGGGGCCGGTCCGCCCACGAACGCCCCCCCGTCCTGGTAAATGACGTCGTCGGCGGACAGAGAGATGAACAGGGCCGACCCGACCCGAAAGCTGTACCAGCGGCCGGGAAACGGCGTCCGGTTGTCGGGCAGCGTGTAGCGCGTCAGGTACGAGGTGAAGCCCTGCGCGCCGTTCTTGAATTCGATCTCGTGATTTCCCACGCAGGGCATCCAGGGACGGAACGCGGCGGAGGTCTGGTTGTTGTTGCCAAAGTCGGCCCAGACCGCCGGCTGTGCGGCGGGATTGAGGTTCGCATAGCAAAGATCGCCGTTCAGGAGGTGGAAGAGGGGTTGGAACCGCTCCACGGCCTCGACGGCGTACTGGCTCTGCGGATACGACAGCACCCAGGCGGTGACGGGCGTTGCCAGATCCCCGTAGCTGGTCCAGCGAAACGCAGCACGATTCCTGGGCGCCGTGCGGAAGGAGGCCTTGAACGGATCGGCCCCGTGGCTGTCGTTGTCGGCGGTGACCGCGTAGTGGTGCGGTGAATCCGGGCGCAGGTCTTCGAGCCGGGCGTGGTAGGTGAACACCGTCTGCCCGTTGAGTCCGTCGGTGTAAGTGCGCTGGACGGCCGGCACCGTCCTGCCGAAAGAGCAGTCGCCCCCGAAGTGGACGCGCGGGTTGATGGCCTGTGCCGCCGACGCCCAGGAGACGATCACCACCCGGCTCGGGTCCTCGCCCCAGGTCAGGTGAATCTGCTCGGGTGTACCGTCCGGCGTGGCAGGGCCGGCGCCCCGGGCGGCGCGCGTGGCCGCCAGCGGGACCGCCGCCGCGGCCAGGCTGGCCGCGCCAGCTCCCGTCAGAAAGCCACGGCGCGAGACCGAGGCCGCCAGGGGCGGAATGGGGATCTGGTCCGAGTTACCGGCTCGCTTCTCGTGCGCCATCTGGCTGACTCCCTGTGCGAAGGTGAGGCGACGGGTCCTGCGTCCACCGGCGTCGGTCGCGCATCGAAGCGCCGACGACGATTGGACAGTGGCCGTACCCTAGCGGTCGGTCCGAGACGAACGAGCGAAAGGCCTGTGACGATGCCGCTACGGTCCGGGTCAGATCAGCAGGAGAGCCCACCATCGTGCCGGCTCGCCGTGGAATCGCCCGCGGGTGCTCCGGCGGCGCTCTCGGTCAAGGCGTCCAGGCACGCGTAGGCCGCGTACTTGTAGCTGTCTGCGAGGGTCGGATAGTTGAAGACCATCTCGACGAACACCTCGATGCGGGCCCCGAGGACGATTGCGGTCTGACCGATGTGCACCAGCTCGGTGGCTCGCTCCCCCACCACGTGCACCCCGATGATCTTGTGGGTGTCGCGCGCCACCACCAACTTGGTGATGCCCTCGAGATCGCCCGTGATCTTGCCGCGCGGGTTGTTGGCATAGAGGCTCCGCCCCACCACGTAGGGAATGCCCTTCGTCTGGCAGCTCTCCTCGGTCTCGCCATAGGAGCTGACCTCCGGGATGGTGTAGATGCCGTAGGGCATGGTGCTGGCCACCTCTTGACCCCCGATGGCTCCGAAGGCACGACAGACCGCCACCCGGCCCTGCTCCATGGAAACCGAGGCCAGGGCCGGAAACCCGACCACGTCGCCCGCCGCGAAGATGCTGGGCACGCTGGTGCGAAAGTCCCGGTCGACGGCGATGTAGCCCCGGGAATCGGTCTCGATGCCGACGCTGCCGAGGCCGAGGCCCCGGGTGGAGCCGGACCGCCCGGCCGCGAACAGCAGCTGCTCACAGATGATCTTGCTCCCGTCGCCGAGGGTCGTCTCGACCCCACCCTTGCAGCGCTTGACCTTGCTCCAGCCTTGCCCCTGCAAGATCGTGATCCCGGAGCGCACCATGGCGGCCTTGAGACGGGCAACGATCTCGAGGTCGAGGAAGGGCAAGATCTCGTTGCGGGCGTCGATCAGGGTCACGACCACGCCCAGCGCCGCGAACATGCAGGCGTACTCGCAGCCGATCACGCCCCCGCCGAGGACGGCCAGCGACCTTGGCAGATCGTGGATCAACAGGATCTCGTCGCTGTCGTGAATCAGGTCGTCCGCGAAGTCGATGTCGGGCGGACGAAAAGGCTTGGAGCCGGTGGCGATCAGGATGAAGTCGGCGCGCAGGAAGTGCACGGCGGTGGCGCTGGTGACCTGGACGGTGTGCTCGTCGACGAGCTGGGCGTGTCCGTACAGATACGTCACGCGGTTGCGCAGGAAGTTGTCACGGAAGGCCTGCGACTCGGCGATGACGATGGCGTTCTTGCGCGACATGAGGTGCGGGACGGTGGTCTTGGGATCGAGCTCGATGCCGATGCCGTAAAGCTCGCGGGCCCGGTACCCCGAGAGGTATAGGGCGGTCTCGCGCAGGGTCTTGCTGGGCAGGGTCCCGGTGTGGACGGCGGCGCCACCGGGCTCGGGCTCGAGCTCGACCACCGCCACACGCTTCTTGAGGTGGGCCGCCTGCGCGGCCGCCTTCTCGCCGGCTGGCCCCGCTCCCATGATCACGAGATCGAAGCACTCGGGCGCCGCTGGTGTGTCTGCCACGACAGGCGAGGATACCGCACTCGCCTCCGCGGGCGACGCCCCTCCGTCCGCGGACGCGATTGCCAACCACCGTGCGAGGTGGCCGCTGGAAACGTCGACCTCGACGGCGCGTGCGGGCTGTCGCGTGTTCATGACCAAGAAGTTGTGAGGCCGTCACAAAGGAGGCCGGTGATCCGTTGCATACGTGTGGACTCATCCGACACCGTCGCCAGGAGACCCACCCGCATGCGTCCTCGCTCCCCGATCTCGTCCTCGTCCTCGTCCTCGTTCATCATCACCTCGTTCTGCTCGGCGCTTGCCATCGTGGCCGCCGGCTGCAGCTCCGACAGCACGTGTGCAACTTCGACAGGAGGGGCTTCCGGCCGGGCTGGCGGAGCTGGGGGCATCGGGGGAGCTGGCGGGGCCGGGGGGGGCGGCGGTGCGCCGGGAGCCGGGGGAGCCGGTGGTGTCGGGGGAGGCGCCGGGACGGCAGGTTCCGGCACTGCCGGGGGTGCCGGGGCTGCTGCGCCGCTGCCGACCCTGAACGGTGCCCTGCCCCTCATCATTGGACATCGCGGGCTGCCTGGGCTCTACCCCGAGGAGACTCGACCGTCCTACGAGGGCGCCGCCGATGCGGGGGCGGACTCCCTGGAGGAGGACCTCCACCTGACCAAGGATTGTGTCCTGGTGGCCCGCCACAACCCGTGGCTCAGCGACAACACCAACATCGCCGAGGTCGCCATGACCAACCCGACCGTGGCGGCGCGCAAGCGCACGGTTCCAGGAGTCATGGTCAACGTGACCTATTCACTCGCGACCTACGGAGGGCCGCCCCAGTACCTGAGCGACCTCACCGATCCCGCGGATCCCAGGTCGGTCCTGAAGTCGCTGGTCGTCGATGGCGAGGACCACACCGGCGACTGGTCCATCACGGACTTCACGGTCGCCGAGCTGAAGCAGTGGATCGGGGGCACCACCTACGATGCCCGCGCGCTGCGCCCCATGGATCTCAACGGCAAGGTCCCCATCTTGACCATGCAGGAGATCATCGACATCGCCGCCGCCAAGAGCTTTGCCAGCGGCCGAACCATCACGGTCTACCCCGAGGCCAAGAACCCCTTCTGGAACAACGCCCAGGCCATCGCCAACGGCTGTGGGACCGGCGCCCATCCCTTCGAGGACGCCATCGTCAAGCTGATCAACGACAACAACCTGAATCGACCGACCTCGCCGATCTACGTCCAGAGCTTCGACCCGGCCAGTCTGAAGTACATGCGCTCGATTGGCCTCAAGGCCAAGGTCGTGCAGCTGATTGACGGCAACGACGTCAACTACAGGACCGGTGAGATGATCTATCAAACCAACGACGTCTACAACTTCGTCGATGGGCGCCCCTACAGCTGGACGGTGGCCGGCGACGGGCGCACCTTCGGGGCGATGTTGACTCCGGAGGGGTTGGCGGAAATTCGGACCTACGCCGACGGGATTGGACCCTGGAAGCCGCAGGTGATGGCCCTGACCGAGGTCCCGTTCAAGGACACCAACCCAGACGGGAGCCCCTACACCGGGGCTCTGTCGCACGTGAACACCGTGACCCCGACCAGCGTGATCGCCGACGCCCACAAGGCGGGACTGTTCGTTCACGTCTACACGTTTCGCAACGAGCCCAACTACCTGGCTGGCTCCTACCAGGGCGATCCCATCCGAGAGTACCTGGTCTATTTCAGGGCCGGAGTCGATGGCGTCTTCACGGACTTCACGAACACTGGTGTCGCGGCGCGCGCCCAGTATCTGAGCGAGACTGGCCGCTGAGGCCAGCAGGCGCCCGGGGTAGGCGTCGCCGTGTTCGTCCGCCGCCTCGGGCGGGGAGCGACGGTCGAGTGCTCCGGTGCTCGACCATGCACGGTGCGAGGCGGTTGCGCGTGGTCCTGTTCGCGACAGCTCTGGCCGGGACGACGGGCTCCGACGGACGTCACGCCACCGCATCGGGTGCCACGACCGCGCCGACGCCCGGGGCGGCGCGACCTGCGCCAGCTGCCGCGGGCCCTGGCGCCGGTGCGGCGGCCAGGTCGTTCTATGCCGATCGCTTCGCGCGCCGCCCCTCCGTCGCCGCCATGACCGAGCTCGGGCGCCGTCTCTTCTTCGATCCGCAGCTGGCGGCCTCGGGCAAGATGGCCTGCGCCACCTGTCACGACCCCGCGTTCGCCTACGGGCCTCCAAATGCTCGGTCCACCCAGCTCGGCGGTCCCGAATTGAAGACGCCGGGCTTGCGCGCCGTGCCGGCGCTCCGGTACCTGCAAGCGCTGCCGCCGTTCGCCGAGCACCACTTCGACGAAGCGGTGGACGAGAGCGTCGACCAGGGGCCGACCGGGGGACACGGCTGGGACGGACGCGCAGACACCACCCACGACCAGGCCCGGTTGCCTCTGACGTCGCCATTCGAGATGGCGAACCCCGATCTCGAGAGCGTGATCGCCCGCCTCGCGCGCGGTGCCATCGCCCAGCACTTTCGCGCGGTCTTCGGAGATGACGTGTTTGCGGATTCGCTGCGCGCGTCGACCGCCCTGCTGATGTGCCTCGAGGTCTTTCAGCAGAGCCCCAAGGACTTCTATCCCTACAGCAGCCGCTACGACGCCTACTTGCGCGGGAAGATCGCGCTCAGCCCGAGCGAAGAGCGGGGGCTGGCCTTGTTCAACGATCCGAGGAAGGGCAACTGCGCGAGCTGTCATCCGAGCCAGATCCGTCGCGGCGCATTTCCGAACTTCACCGACTTCGGATACAACGCCATAGGCGTCCCCCGCAACCGCGCGATTGCGGCCAACGCCGATCCGGCCTTTCACGACCTCGGGCTCTGCGGGCCGCTGCGCCCGGACCTTCGCAACCACCCGGCCTATTGCGGGAGCTTTCGAGTCCCTTCGCTGCGCAACGTGGCCCTCCGGCGCGCCTTCTTCCACAACGGGGTCTTTCATCGCCTGGACCAGGTGATCGCGTTCTACGTCGAGCGCGACGGCCAACCCGGCCGGTGGTACTCGACGGTCCGCGGCCAGGTCGATCCCTACGATGATCTTCCCTCCGCCCTGCGCGGGAACGTCAATCGCCAGCCGCCATTCGGAGGAAAGCTCGGCTCGCCGCCGGCCCTCGACGAGCGGGAGATCCGCGACCTGGTGGCCTTCCTGGGGACGCTGACCGATTCAGATCAGCTCAAACGCTAGGATGCCTGACAGGCCGTGGCCGGACGACTCAGGACCCGGGTCCTAAGGGAAGGTCAGTGCATTGGTCAGGTCGCCCATGGCGGGGTTGCCGTGAGCAGCCAGCGCCTGGTCGCGGGCCGTCACACCGGGCAGCGGGGACAGCCCGAAGCGACGGGTGATGAGGCGCAGCGTCGACGCGCTATCGTACTGGGTGTGGTCGACGGTCCCCGCCTTGGCATAGGGCGAGATGATGATGGCGGGGATGCGCGTGCCAGGACCGAGGAGATCTCCCACCGGCGGAGCGACGTGATCCCACTGTCCGCCGTACTCGTCGTAGGTGATGACGATGACCATGTGGCTCCACTGGGGTCCGGCCTTGAGCTTGGCGACCAGATCGGCGATGTGCGCGTCTCCATCGTCGACATTGGTGTACCCGGGGTGCTGGTTCAGGCCGCCGGTCGGCTTGTACCAGGCCACGGGGGGCAGGGTACCAGCGGCGATGTCGCTCACCAGGGCGTTGTAGTCCTTGAGGTGCGCGGTCCGCTCGTCGGCGTGGGCGGCCGGATCGAACCGCGCGTAGTAGTTGTATGGCTGGTGATGCGTCTGGAAGTCGGGGTTCCCACGCGCCGTGGACGGGGCGTAGATCACCGTGTGGGTCGAGCCGGCGGCCATCATCCCGTCGGTGTTGGCCGCGGACCACGAGGTCGCGTACCAGGCCCAGTCGATGCTCCGGGCGGTCAGCAGGTCACCGATCGTGGTCTGGGTCTGCGCGGGAAGGGTCGTGGCGGCGGCTGGATCCGCATACCTGAGGTCGGTGGCCCCGGCGGCCGGGAGGTTGCCGCTCGGCTGATAGGGGGGCTGCATGGTATTCACGGCGCGGTAGCCGTCGCCTGTCCCGAAGTAGTCGAGTGGCGCGATGGTGCCAGTTTGAAAGGCCGGCGGCCCGGTCAGGGCCGAGGTCGGGGAGGTGGTGGCGGTCGCCAGCTGTGGCACGCCCTTGGCGCTGGCGGGGCCGAGCACGTTGAGCGAAGGCGCGTTGGTGGTGATGAACGCGCTCGGCACGGACGGTGCGCAGGCGCAGATGAGGTAGTGGTGGTTGAGGAAGGAGCCCCCATATGCGCCTTCGAAGAAGTTGTCCGCGAGGACGTACTGCTGGGCGAGGGCGTAGAGCCTCGAGCGACTGTTGTCCCAGTGCCCCATGGTCAAGCCGCCGGCATCCAGCCAGGCTGCGAACATGTCGTTGGTCCCACCGTTGATCTCCATGATGTTTTCGAATAAGCGGTGGGTGAGATCGCGGGTCACGTCGAGGGTGGTCAGCACGGGCCCACCGTTCGGGACGAACGCCATCTCGATGGCGAACGGCGCATTCGGGAGACCGTCCGTCTGGGCTTGCGTCACGACGGTGGGATTTCCGGCCACGGTCACTCCGGTCCAGGTCTGGGGGAGCTTCTCGAGCACCGTCGAACCATCGCGGTCCTTCTGGGGGACGTATGCGGCGGTCGGCTGACCCGCGGCATCCAGCACCTCACTCACGCCGTGCGCGCCGGGAAAGTTCCCGAACAGCCCGTCGAAGCTTCGGTTTTCGGCATAGATGACGACGATGTTCTGAATCGCCGTCTGCAATGAGCCGGTGCCCGTCGAGCCTGCCGCACCGCCCGCCGCACCGCCCGCCCCCCCGCCCCCGCCTTTGCCAGTGGCGCACGAGCTCGAGCTCGAGCAACCGCCCGTCACCATCCCGCTCCAGCACCAGGCCGTGACGAGGGCAACCGACATCACGGTCCGACCGGGGAGAGACATTGTCGTTCTTCCTGTAAATTTCATGGGCGAGGATGTGCACGATAGAGACTCTCGAGATCGGCCCGCCCAACAACGACGTGACGTCTTCGCGTCTGTTCGGTCACCGATACGTCCGGAGCCGCGCGGAGCGGGTCCACACCGTGCATGCTCGTCCTTCCAGGCCGCGGCTTCCGCGCCTCCAGCCTCCGCCGGTGGGTCGAGCGCTGCGAGTGCGGCGGGCGCGCCCGCTCATTTCATTTGCCTTTGCCCGTCGCCTGGAAATAGAGTCTTGCGTTTCGTGAGGGTTCCTAGGGTTCCGAGAGCCGGCTCGCGCGGGCTCTGCAGCGACCGAGCGGAACCATCGGCCGGTGGCCGACACACCCCGGGGAAAAAAGCCCCGGGAGGAGTCCCGAATCTTCCATTCGGAGCCTCCCATGTCCGTCACCATGTCCGCCATCGTCGTCCGGAACCTCTCGAAGACCTTCAGGGTCGCGCAGCAGGCCGAGGGCCTGAGCGACCGCTTGAGATCCCTCGTACGCCCGCACTATCGCTCGGTGTCAGCGGTCCGCGATGTGTCGTTCGCCGTCGAAGCGGGCGAGTCTCTGGCCTTCTTGGGACCGAACGGCGCCGGCAAGTCCACCACCATCAAGATCCTCACGGGCCTCCTCACGCCGAGCAGCGGGGTGGCCCAGGTGCTGGGCTTCGATCCCCAGAAGGATCGCAAGCGGCTAGAGCTTCGTCATCGGGACGGCGTTCGGACAGAAGAGCCAGCTGTGGTACCACCTGCCCGCCATCGACAGCCTGCGCCTCCTCGGCGCCGTCTACGAGGTCGAGCCGCGCGAGCACCGGCGGCGGATCGGTGAGCTGACGGAGCGCTTCGGCCTCGGCGATCTCCTGGATGTGCCGGTGCGGAAGCTCTCGCTCGGCCAGCGAATCCGCTTTGAGCTGGCGGCGAGCCTGCTCCACCACCCGCGGCTGCTCTTCCTCGACGAGCCGACCATAGGCCTCGACGTGGTGGTCAAGCGGCAGATCCGGGCGCTGCTCGAGGAATGGAACCGCGACCATCAGGTGACGCTCTTCCTGACCAGCCACGATCTCGGCGACGTGGAGAAGATCTCTCGCCGGGCCCTGCTGATCCACCACGGCACGCTGATCCTCGACCAGAGCATCGGCGCGCTCAAACGGTTGGCCGGGCTCAAGAAGACGGTGCGGGTGAAGTACGCCGCGCCGGTGGATCTGTCGGGCCTGGTGCTGCCACCGGCGAAGGTCGGTGCCGACTGGGCGACCATCGAGGTCGATGTCCGCCGCCACCGCATCCCCGAGATCGTGTCGTCCTTGGCGGCCGCCGGCGAGGTCGCCGACATCACCATCGAGGACGAACCGCTCGAGGACTTGATTGCCGACATCTACCGCACCACCACCCTCGAGGAGACCCATGCGCGGGCTGCCCATTGACGCGATCGCCGGCCACCGGTGGCTGCTGCCGATGCGCAAGTACGTCCTGGCCGGTTCCACCGCGGTCCGCAATCGCTGGGCCTACCGGGCGGACGTGGCGGGGTTGGTGTTCACCTACGCCCTCTTCGTCTTCGTGTTCAGCAACCTGTGGGCGGTGGCCTACGCCGGCAAAGCGAGGCTCGCGGGGTACGATCTCCGCCAGCTGACCTGGTACTTCATCGTCAGCGAGCTCGTCCTCTTCAGCATGGGGCAGGGCACGTTCACGGCCCTGTCCGCCGACATCAAGACCGGCCAAGTGGCCTACACCCTCGGCCGTCCCTGGTCGTTCCCGTTCAAGTCGCTGGCCGAGAACGTGAGCTGCGCGCTGTCGTTGATGGGACCCTTCGCCCTCGTCGGGTGGCTGATGGGCTCCACCCGGCTCGGCTTCTGGAGGCCGTCGTCGGCCCTGCATGCCCTGGCCCTCACGCTCTCGATGCTGCTCGCCCTCGTGCTCTTGTTCCTGTGCCAGTTCCTGCTTTCGATGACGGCCTTCTGGTGGGAAGAGAACACCGCCTTCCTGTGGATCCACCAGAAGCTGGCCCTGGTGTCGGGGACCTTCCTGCCGCTGGAATTTTTCCCTGCCGAGTGGCGGCCATGGATCGAGCGGACCCCGTACGGCTGGCTCTGTTACCCGCCCGCCCGGTTGGCGGTGGCCTTTGAAACGGGCCAGGTCCGACGGTTGCTGGCGGGGCAGCTCGCTTGGGTCCTGGGGCTCGCAGTCCTGGCGAGCCTGGTGTTCGCGGCGGGAAGCCGGCGCACCGCCGTGCAGGGCGGATGAGAGGGAGCCCGCCATGAAGGCGTACACCAGGCTCCTTGTCGAGGTGTTCCGGGCCAACCTGGCCGCGGTCTTCGCCTACCGGATCCCGTCTCTCGTCCAGGTGTTCGGGATGGTCCTCAACAACGCCTCCTTCCTGGTCTTCTGGGCGGCCCTGCTCCGCCACACCGGCACGGTCGGAGGCTGGGGTCTTCGCGACGTGCTCTACCTGTGGGCGCTGGGGCCGTCGGCCTTTGGTCTGGCCCACATCCTCTTCGGAAACGCCCGGCAGCTCGGCACCCTCATCGTGCAAGGGGATCTGGACGTGTACCTGCTCCAGCCCAAGGATCCGCAGTTCCACGCCCTCATCAGCCGGACGGTGCCGGCAGCCTGGGGCGATTTCTTCTACGGCTTCGTGTTGCTCCCCTTCATCACCCACGATCCCCTTCGCATGGGCCTGTTCGCGATCTTCACGGTGACCGGCGCCCTGGTGTTCGTGGGCTTCTTCTCGCTGGTCCAGAGCCTGGCATTCTGGCTCGGCAACATCTCGGGGCTGGCGAGCGCCGTGACCGAGCTGATGCTGAGCTTCACGCTCTACCCCGAGCCGGTGTTCCCCCAGCCCATGCGCTGGGTGTTCTATTCGCTGATCCCGGCCGGGTTTCTGGCCTTCCTGCCCATTCACGTGCTGCGCACGCTGGACTGGGTGTGGTTGCCGGTCACGATGGCCGCGGCGCTCGCCTTGCTGGTCCTCAGCGCCGCCGTGTTCCGTCTGGGCCTCCGCCGCTACGAGTCCGGCAACGCCCAGGGCGGCAGGATTTGAAGGAGGCTCGCGATCCACCCGGCGCATGACGGGCGTGAGTCGCGGCGACGCACGGGACCGGCTGGCCGGGCGCCTGGTGAGTCGCGCAACCGCATCCTCGGCCTTGGCGGCGGTGCATCCCCCAACGCAGGGGAGTCTAGAATCCGACATGGCCTCATTGAACGACACGAAGAACGTGAGCAACACGAGCGACACGAGCGACAGTCGATTGCTGGGGGCGCTCGGGATATTGACCTTGGCGACGGGGGTGGTGGACGCGGCCAGCGTGCTCGGGCTCGGGCACGTGTTCACCGCCAACATGACGGGGAACGTGGTGTTTCTGGGGTTCTCCCTGACCGGTGCAGGCCATGTGGCCGCCTCCGATTGCGCCGTGGCCCTGGCCGCCTTCCTGTTGGGGGCCGTCGTGGGCGGTCGTCTCGCCGCCCGGGGCGGTTCCTTCAAGGCCGCGATCCGGCTCGAGGCTGCGGTGCTGAGCCTCGCCGCCGGCGCCGCGTGGCTGCTGGGGGACCGATCGAGCCCGAGTCGCCTCGTCGAGATCTCCCTCCTGGCCGCCGGTATGGGGATTCAGAACGCCTCGGTCCGGAAGCTGGCCGTCCCCGACTTCACCACCACGGTGCTGACCCTGACGCTGACCGGTCTCGCGGCCGACTCGTCCCTGGCCGGCGGCACCAGCCCGCGGCTGTCAAGGCGCCTCGGCTCCGTCGCGTTGATGTTGCTCGGCGGCCTGACCGGCGCGCTCCTCGCGAGGGGGGGCGTCCGCTGGCCGATCACCGGCGCGGCGTTGCTCGCCGCAGGTGCCTCGGCCACCTCGCCACCTCGACGGGCCACGGCCGCGGCTCCGGCGCCCTGATATGGCGCTCCCTGCGAGCGAGGTCGGGCTTGCATCTGTCGAGACAGCCACGGCAGAAGCTTGGGGCCCCGCCGGAGAACGATTGCAACGATCCGGGCGCCCATCCGTCCCGGCTGGCTTCGTTGCTCGTCGTCACAATACGTCGAGTGTTCGTCCTCCTCGCGCCTCGCCAGCCAGGCGCGGTCATTCGGGGGGCAGCATCCCGAAGAAGGCCCGCAGCTGGTCGAGCAGCGCCGCCGGGTCGACCCCGGTCGCTCGTCCGATCTCGCTCGCCACGTCGAGCAGCGAGCGCTGGCCGTCGACCAGCGAGATGGCGCCGGCGGTGAACATCGACTTGCGTCCGAGCGCCATCAGCGACGGGCGGACCGGGATCGGCAGGCGGGGATCGGTGATCCACTCGGGCACATGGCTGCGGATGTGCGCCGCCGCCGGGGAGGCGTCCCGCACGCTGCCGGCGGGCCCGGCGGTCCGGCGCGCCGCGAATCCGAAGACCGTCTCGGTTCGTCGCGACCCGCTCACCGGGGAGTCGAAGTAGGGGACGTCCGCCCGCTCCCGGGACAGGAGCTCGAAGCCCTGGTCGCCGACGATCTCCCAGATCTCCTCGATGGTGTACTGGCGCGGGAGATCGCGCTTGAACCGCAGCGGTCCGAGGTTGAGCCACACGCCGCCCTCGCGCAGCACGCGGCGGATGGAGGCGGCGGTCTCCTCCAGGTCGGCGTCCACCACGTCGATGAACCACGAGGTCAGCACCGTGTCGAGCGACGCCGGTGCGAAGGGCGGCTGCCGCGCGTCCGCGAAGACGAAGCCGAAGCCGTCCCGCACCTCGACCGGGCAGCGCAAGGTCTGCCACACCACCACCTCCGCCTCCGAGTGCGGGGCGACGGGAAACTCCGGCAGCTCGATCGACTCGCCCTGCACCAGCTCGGCCGCCACCAGCAGGGGCAGTGGGTTGGTGTCGAGCGCCAGGGTCACGCTCGGCTGCAGCGCCTGGTGCACGTCGACCGCGAGCCGCCCGGCCCCGGCGCCATAGACCGCGAGGCGCCCGAACGGGCCGGGCGCCAGGCGCGCGACGAGTCCGAGCGTCCGCTCCGCCTCGGCGCGCCCCCAGACCCAGTCGCGAAACAGGTTCTCGTAGCAGTGGAGCACCGGGCTGTCGCCTGGCTCGGGCCGGGTGGGGATGAGCTGCGGCGTGCCCGCGCCGAGGCGCGCGAAGAAGTCGGCGACGCACCGGCGCTGCCCCTCCGTGGCGGCCGCGACCTGCTCGAGCCGCGCGCGGGTTCGCGGGCGCACGTCGGGGCGTTCCGCCTCGGCGCTCCAGGTCGCGACCAGGCCCTCCGCGCTCGCGAGGAACTCGGAGGCGCGGGCCTGCCACAGCGCGCGCCAGAGCGGCGGATCGTCCATCAGGCACGGGATGGCGCCGATGAGCGGATATGACCGCGCGCACCCCGCGCAGTCGAGCGCCCCGGCAGGGGTCTGCGGCGGCGCCAGCGCCAATGGTCCCGCACACCGGGGACACGCCAGGTGGGCAATGAAGGTGGGCGAGGGCGACGACGACATCGCCAGAAAATAGCATCGACGAAGCGGCCTGAAGGACGCGAGAACTCCTCGAGGAGCGGATAGACTCGAGTCCGACGCGGCGGCATCCGCGGGTCGAACGGTTCGACCCAGGCTCCCCGCGCGCGGGAAGGACCTTCGCGTGCGTGTTTCCAGCTCGAGGTTGAAGCAAGGCCCCATCCCCATCCCCATCCCCTGGCCCCGGCCGCTCGCCCTGGTCGGCCTGGGGGTGATCCTCGTCGTCGCGTCGCTCGCGGCGGGTGGCTGCCGTCGGCGCGCCAGCCCCGCGGCGTCGGAGCGGCCCGAGGGCCTCGCCTGGGCCAGCTGGCCGATGCCGAATCCCGCGAGCGTGGGGTTGCCGAACCCGGCGAGCTACGACACGTCGAGCGCCGAGGTGGTGCTGGACAACGTCACTGGCCTCGCCTGGCAGAAGGGGACCGCCCCCGACGCCCTGCTCTGGAAGGACGCGAGCGGCTATTGTCGCGACCTCGTCCTCGGTGGGAACGACGACTGGCGGCTCCCCGCGCTGGTCGAGCTCGTCTCGCTGATCGACTTCACCCGACAGGTCCCCGCCCTCGATCCGAGCGCCTTCCCGGACACCACCGGGGCGAACTTCTGGAGCGCGACCCCGCTCGCCGGCTCAGCCGGGACCGAGGAGTGGTACCTCGCGTTCAGCACCGGCTTCACGTACCACGGCCACGGCGAGATGCTGTCGCTGCGCGCGCGCTGCGTCCGCACCGCGCGCGTGTCCTCGGCGGCCGGGACGACGCCCCACTACACGTTCCCCAAGGAGGGGACGGTGCTCGACACGCGGACCGGCCTCACCTGGCAGCGCAGCGTCGGACCGTCCTTCTCGTCCGCCTCCTATGACTGGGCCGAGGCCGGCGCCGCCTGTCGCGCCCTGGCGCTCGACGGAGCCGGCTGGCGGCTGCCGAGCGTGAAGGAGCTGCAGACCCTGCTCGATCTCACCCGCCAGAACCCGGCGCTCGATCCCGAGGCCTTTCCGGGCGCGCCCAGCAACGAGTTCTGGACCTCCACGCCGGTCACCGGCTCGACCTCCGACGCCTGGTACGTGAACTTCTGGTTCGGTATCACCAACACGCTCGCCCGCAGCAGCACCACCTGGGCCCGCTGCGTGCGCTGAGGACACTGCCCGCTGCTCAGGGATTGAAGAGGCCCGGCAACGGACCGGTCGACTGAGCGGCCGAGCCGAGCGAGTTCATGGTCACGCCGAAGATCGGCGCGATGGCCAGCCACACGTCGTTCATCGGCCGATTCCCAGTCCCGCTCGAGGCGCTCGCTGGACCCGTTTGCACGGGCAGCGGACCATCCGTCACCTTGAGGAAGGTTCCGCCCTTGAGCTTGGTGTTCTTCCCACCGAAGAGCACGACCGGCGCGTTGGTCTGGTTGTGATCCCAGGCGCGCGCCACCTCGGTCACGTAGGCCACCACGGTGTTGTCGAGCAGGGAGTTCCCGTCGATGTCCTTGAACGAGTCCATGGCCTGCAGCGCGGTCGAGGTCTGATCGGAGTAGAACTTGTTGATCTGGATCAGCCAGTCGCGGGTGGCGGGGTCACCGGTCGGATCGCTGTGGCTGACCGGGTGGTGGGCCGCCGACTGCGGGCTGCCCTTGACGGTGGCGCCGTTGAACATCCCCGGGAAGACCACCCAGTTCGTGCCCGAGGACCACATGAAGGTCGCGACCCGCACCAGATCACAGGCGAAGGCCGCCTTGATCAGGCTGAGGTGGGCCTGGCCGAGATCCTGGTGCGGGTGGCTGGTCGGATTCCCCGAGACGTAGTAGTCGACCCCGCTGAGCGCGCTCACGCCGCTCGCCGGGACGTTTCCGGGGCTGTTGTTGGCGCCGATCCCGGTCTGGGCGAAGAACGGTGGCGCCGCCGGGGTCACGCACACGGACCCGGCGCCGCCGGTCTGCACGCCGCCCAGGTTGGCCCGCAGGCTCGCCTCGAGCTCGGTGATGGCCTGTGCGTGGGTGTCGAGCTTGGGCCGCTCCTCGACCGGGATCAGGGTCTGCAGGCGGGCGAGATCGCTGCGCATGAAGTCGAGCAGGCTCAGCTTCTGGGTGAGCATGGCCTGGGTGTTGGTCCCCACCGGGGCCACCGAGCCGAAGATGCGCTTGAAGGCGTTGAGGGGCTCGGTCTCGGAGAAGAGCGGCTGCCGCGCCTGGCTGATGTCCGAGTTGTTGGTCGGCGGCAGATAGGACAGCACGCGCGGGGCGATCTCGTCGCGATCCGAGCGGATGTCCGCCGCGAGCTGCAGCGATCCGAAGGGCGTCTTGGTGGTCGAGGTCGGACCACCCAGCACCGGCGACTTGGCCAGGAAGAGCTGGTCGATCGAGGCACCCCCGGCGGCGTGGTCCTGGGTCCCGATCTGCCCGAGCGTCGGCACGCCCGTCATGAGCGCGACCATGCCGCCCTCGTGGGTGTTGGGGCCGCCCTGCCCATTCTTCGAGGCAGTGACGATGTTGATCCCGTCGATCATGACCATCTTGGACTGCAGCGGCGCGAAGGGCGCGCTCTCCACCGGCAGGGTGAAGCTGGTGGTGGTGGCGCTCGCGGTCGGGCGCCACGAAGAGAGGCCCGGGGACGCCCCGAGCGGGTGGTGAATGACCAGGAAGCGCAGCGGCGCGGCGGCGCCGGCGGCCCGCGCCTCGATGCTGCGCAGGAGGGGCATGAGCAACGCGGCCGAGCCACCGCAGTTTCGGATGAACGAACGGCGGGCCATCTTGTACGAGATCACTTGGATGCTCCTCCCGCGCGGGCGCGGACAAAGTCGGCGAGTGCAATCTTGCTGAACAGCGTGGGCAGGGTTTGATCCGAGGCGTTGAACTGGTCCCGGAGCGGCTGGAGCTCGCAGGTGTTCGACTTGGAAATCAGGGAGCCGATGGCGTAGCTGGCCATCTTTTGCACCGCGCAGTTGTTGAGCGCGTGGGTCGCCACCAGCGCCTGCCCGAAGGCCGTGGGGCCGCTGACCGTCATGCCCGCGAGGGGCGAAGGGGCGAGGCCCCCGGGGACCGCGGGCGGGAAGGTGACCGAGGGGTTGATCGCCGCCCCCACCTCGTCCATCGTCCGGTAGTTCCCCACCGGATCGTAGTTCTGCAGCACCCGCGCGTAGGGATCCATCTGGCCGTGGCAGGTGGCGCAGACCGCCCCGGGCATCAGCCGGGCGTCCGAGTGGGTGATCTCGCTGTTCCCCATCGCGATGACCGCCTGCGCGGACATGGTGGTCAGGTCGATGGGACCCGGCAAGCCGTCCTGGCAGACGATGTTGTCGTGGATGAACTTCCCGCGGTGAACGATCGAGGTGGTGGTGGGATCTGAGATGGCCCACAGGAACCCCGGCTGCGTGAGCATGCCGATCCGGTTCTGGGTCGCCGGCCAGGTGGTGGCGGCGAAGTTGGTGGCCGTGGCCCCGGTCGCCGTCAGGCCAAAGAGGGTCGCGAGGCGCTGGTTGACGAAGACCTTCGACGAGGTGACGAGGTCGGACAGCTGGCCCGGGTTGGTCCAAAGCACGTCGGTCACGAACTGCTGCGCCGACGTCAGGAGATCGCCGACGATGGCCGTCTGATCCTGGCTGGCGGTGGGCAGCGCGGCCAGCAGCGCGGTGTCCTTGGTGGTCTTGTCCCGCAGCTGCCCGAGGCTGAACCAGTTGACCATCACGTTCGCGAGGCTGGTCTTCACCGGCGCCAGCGTCAGCAGTCGGCTCACCTGGCTCGCAAGGCCGGTCGGCGTACCGAGGCTGCCGTCGGCGGCCGCGGCCAGCAACGGTGCGTCGGGCGTGGAGTTCAAGAAGAGGAACCCGAGCTGCGAGGCAACCTCGTAGGGGGTCAACGTGGTCGCGGGGTATTGCCCGGTGGTGGCGTCGGCGACCAGCGTGGCCGGGCCGAGCTCGGTCCGGTAGATGAACGACGGGGAGAGGATCAGCGCCTCGATCATCAGGCCGACCGCCGTGTTGAAGTCGGTCGCCGCGCAGGCGGTCGAGGTCCCCGGGCACACCGAGGTGTAGACCTTCATGAGGTTGGTGATCTCGCTCGGATCCACCGGCCGCCGGAACGCCTTCGGCGCGAACCCCTGCGCGAAGCGCATGGCACAGGCGCTCTGGGTCTCGCCGGTCATGCAGCTGACGATGCAGGTGGCGCCGGTGCAGGTCCCGCTGATCCGGGGCGCGATCTGGGCGATGACGTTCTCGGCGGTCTGGTAGAGGCTGCCGAACAGGTATGGGCCCTGCACGGTCAGATCCGCGCCGTTGATGAACGCGTACGGGGACGAGCCGTCGGTGGTCGAGGTGACCAGGGTCGGCGCCGCGCTCAGGGTCAGCAGATCGCGCGTGGCGTTCGAGAACTGCTGCGACGACAGACGCCACAACCGGCGCGTGATGGTGGGCAGCGGCGTGCAGGCGCCCGTGGCAACGCCAGCCCCTCCTGCGGACGTGGTGTTTCCAGCTCCGCCGGTGCCGACCGCGGCATTCCCGCCGGTGCCAGCCACCTGCGTGCTGCCTCCGGTGCCGGTGCCGGTGCCGGGATTCCCGGACCCGCCGGTTCCGGGGTTGACCGTACCCGAGCTTCCACCGCTCGACACGGTGGAGGAGCTACCCGGACCCGAGCTCATCCCCGCGGAGCACCCGGCGGCAAGTAGCCACGCGCCAAACAGCGGACCCAGACTTCTCGTCCTGGCTTTCATGTGCACTAAGCTGCCACTCGAACCGGTTTTAGGAAAGGGGGATCTGAAAGAGTATTGTCTTTTTCGGGCCGGTCAATGGGTCGGACATGCGAGACGTGCGCGACATCGCGGGATCCACCCGATGTCGGCGCGACTGCGGTCACGCTTTTGGGAAGAAATGAGCCGGTTTTGGGGCGCGACGGCACGCAGTTCGGCGACGGGCGGAGACAGGGACACAGACCTGCAGGGGACGGATCCGGAGGGCCAGCGAGTCCGAGTTCGAGTCCGAGTCCGAGTCCGAGTTCGAGTTCGAGTCGGAGGGAGGCCAGCGGGGGGCCTGTGCGTGGAAAGCTGGGAGCTGCTCGACGCGAGTCGCTGGTCGCCCTGCGAACACGAACACGAACTCGCTGGCCCTCCGGTCCCTCCGCACGCCGACTGGCCTTCGGGCCCTCCTCTCCGCAGATGCGCCGTGGCGTTGCTTTGGTCCGTGGACCCACGTAGTCTCGCTCGAGAGCAGCCGCCCTCCTGGCAACCGCCCCCGCGCCCTGGAGCCGACCATGCCCGTCAAGCCCTGGTTTCCCACCTTCGTCTATCGATCGGCCTTGCAAGGAAAGGGCAATGAGGAGTTCACGCGCGCCGTGCTTGAAGATTGCCAGCGTGTGCGCGACCAAGACGTCGTGGGTCAGGCCTGGTGTCGCGAGAACTATCCGGCTGGCTACACGTCGTACGGGAGCCAGCGCAAGCTGCACCGCGCCTCCGCGACGTTCAAGCGCCTCGAGCAGAAGATCTGGCGACACGTGCTGCGCTTCGCGCGACAGATAGACATGGATCTGCGTGAAGCGCAGCTCGACATGACCGATTGCTGGGTGAACGTCATGTCGCGAGAGGCGGTTCATCCCATGCACCTTCATCCCGGCGCGGTGATCAGCGGGACCTTCTACGTACGCACGCCCGAGGGGTGCTCGGGGCTTCGCTTCGAGGATCCGCGGCTCGAGAAGTTCCGGTGCGCGCCGCCCACACGGCACGATGCGCGCCCGGCCAACCAGCGTGTCGTCACCTACGACGTCGCGGCGGGTCACCTCGTCCTGTTCGAGAGCTGGCTGCGCCACGAGGTCGCCTCCAATCCCACGGCCGACGAGCGGGTGAGCGTCAGCTTCAACTACGCCTGGGTCTGATTGCTTTGTGCGTCGATCACGTGCATGGTGGTGCGACCATGGGCGATAAATCACCGAAATCGAAGGGCAAGCGGGACGATCAGAAGCAAAACAAGACCAACGCCGACAACCAGAAGAAGCAGGCGGCGGTCGCGGCCAAACAGGTTCCTCAGAAGAAGAAGTAGAACGACGGAACGCAGCGGCGGCGGCGCGGCGGCCAGGAGGTGGCCAGTTTCGTCCCCTGTGTCATCGGGCTCACCCTCTCGATGGTCCACGATCCGTGGCAATTTCCGGTTGTGCAGACCGGGCGACTGTCTCTAGGATGCATTTCGTGAGGTGCATTGTGATGGGAAGGGTTGCCGCGCCCCGGCCTCGCCAGCCTCAGAGGCGTTGCCGACGTGTCTGATCCCTCCGTGTTTCCCGTCCAGCCCGTCCTGCCGAGCGCACCCGAGCCTGCGCCTCCGTCGGAGTCGTCGCTGATCGACGCGCTCCTCGACGGTCGGTATCACGTGGTCCGCGAGATCGCGGTCGGGGGGATGAGCGCCGTCTACGAGGCGATCCACGTCAAGATCGGGCGGCCGGTGGCGATCAAGGTGCTGCACCGGAACCTGGCCAGCGATCCGGATGTGGTCGCGCGGTTCATCAACGAGGCCCGCGCGGTCGGTACCTTTGGCCATCCCAACATCGTGGCTTCGACGGACTTCGGCGAGCTGCCCGGGGGTGTGCCGTACCTGGTGCTCGAATACCTGAACGGGCGGACGCTGGCCCACGAGATCTCGCTCGAGGGACGGCTCGACCTTCGCCGGGTGGTCCGCATCGCCCTGCAGGTCGCCTCGGCGCTGGACGCGGCCCATGCGCGCGGCGTGGTTCACCGCGATCTCACCTCGGACAACGTGTTCCTCACCACCCACGATGGGAGCGCGGATCACGTCAAGGTGCTGGACTTCGGCATCTCGAAGTTCTTGTCGACCACCGATCCGAGCCCCAAGACCCGGCGCGGGCTCACCATGGGGACCCCGGAGTTCATGGCCCCCGAGCAGATCTCCGATCCCCAGTCGGTCGACTCCCGGGTCGACATCTACGCGCTCGGCGTGATCATGTATCACATGCTGGCCGGCCAGACCCCCTTCGGGCGGCTGCCGCTCCAGTCGCTGCTGACCACCATCGTGGTCGAGCCGGCGCCGCCCATCGATCGCTACGATCTCCCGGACGGCCTGCGATCGATCGTGGAGCGCGCGCTGGTCAAGAATCCCGCCGAGCGCACCGGCACGATGCGCGAGCTCGGCCTCGAGCTCGAGCGGTTCAGCTCGCTCCTGGTGGCGGCCGAGACGCTCTCCGGACGGATGAGCGCGCCGCCTGCGGCGTCGACCGCCGCAGTGGTCGGTCGGGCGTGGTCGCAACCCGTGGCGGTGTCGGGGACCATCGGGGGGCAGCAAGGCACCTCGCCCCCAGCGGCGGCCGTCCCGGTCAAGCCGGGGAGCGGGGGAACCTGGGTCGGCGGCTTCGCCGGGGCCGCGGGGGCGGCGGCGGCCGCGCCGCTGGCGGCGGGGTCTGGAGCCACGGACACCGCGGGGCGGACGACGGATCGGTCGCCGAGCCCCGCGGGCACGATCCCGCTGACAGTCCCGCCTGGACCGCTGGCTGTGCGCCGCCGTGGGTGGACCTGGCTCTGGATGTCGGTTGCGCTCGGGGGGGCCGCGATCGTGGGGGTGGTGGTCGGCGTGACCTTGTTTCGGGGGCCGGGGCCAAGGGGAAGAGGCCTGGCGGAGATCTGGCCGGCCAGCCTCGGTGCCCTGTCGAGGGTGGTGCCGGGCTCGACCTCGAGCGCGACCCCCGGCGCCGGCGCGGTGGGGGTCCCGACGCTGGCGGTGGGACTGTCCGGGGCGGCGTCGCCCGAATCGCGCACCGTGAGCCTGCGGGTCCGCTCGGGGACGTCGGGCGCGCGGGTCACGCTCCGCGGGCGGACCCACGAGTTGCCGTTCGACGACCAGCTCAGACCCGGGACCGAGCCCGAGCTGGTGGAGCTGACGGCGCCCGGTCACGAAGGGCGGCGCTTCTGGTTGAAGCTCGACCAGCCGGTGCATCTCGCGGCCAACCTGCCCGGGGGGAGGGGGGTGCTCGAGGCGTCGGCCGAGGAGACCGGGGTGGCGCTCGGCGATCGGGTCTGGGGATTCTTCGGGGGGACAGGGCCTGGGGCCGACAACGGGGATCTGCGTCGAGGCGCGGCGAGCCGGCGGGTCAGCCGAGCGCACGCCCTCATGGCGTATGGGCGCGGTCCCTCCATGGCCGAGGTGCAGGTGGACGAAGGGCGGAGTGGCCTGGCCGCGGACCTGCTCCCCAATTCCCGCTCTGCCTCGGGGCCATCACCCGTCCGCGCGGCCGCTGCGGCTGGCGCCGCTGCGGTGGAGGAACCGAGATCGGTGTCGTCATCGTCATCGTCATCGCCTTCTTCTTCGCCGTCGGGGTCGTCGCCTTCGTCGTCCCCGTCGTCGGCCAGGCCAGCGTCCGCCGCCAGCGCCCAGAAATCGGTGGTCGCCTCGGGGGCCTCGGCCGCAGGCTTGGCCCCGGACCCGGGGTCGTCGTCGTTCGCGCCGGCCGCCCCCTCGACCGCACGGCCTCAGGCGATCGCGACGAGCACGACGGCTGCGGCGACCATGAAGCTGCATGGAGGAGGCGAGCCCGGGACCACGCGGGCCCCCACGCAGGCGACGGCTAGCGGAACGCCCGCTGTTCCCCGCGGTGCTGATCCCGGCGGGGAGGCGCCGAGCTCCAGCAGGATCCAGGCGGTGGTGCGGTCGCGGCTGTTCGAGGTTCGCAGGTGCTACGAGCGCGGCAAGATGGACGAGCCCGAGCTCAAGGGCCGCGTCACGGTCCGGATCGCGATCCCGCCGTCCGGCGGAGTCGCCTCCGCGCTGGTCGAGTCGTCGTCGCTGGGGAACAGTCGAGTCGAAGGTTGCATCGTCGACGCCGTCCGGGGCTGGCCGTTTCCCCCGCCCGCGGGGAGCACCCCGCTCGTCATCTCCTATCCCTTCAACCTTCGCTAGTCCCCTTCCACTCCAAATACATGCGCGCTCACATCCTGCGATTCGTGTGGCTGCTCGGCTGCGGTTCGTGTCTGCTCGGCTGGTCCTCGCGGGCGACGGCGCAGCCGACATCAAATGCACCTTCGAATGCGCCGCCGCCGCCGCCGTCCGGCCCCGGTGGCAGGACACCGTCGATCGATGTTCCGCCGCCGGTGTCCGATGCGCCGCCTGCCGTGGTGACCTTTCCCCCCGCGGAGGTCACCGAGCCCCCCGGCGGGGCGCCGCCCGCCCCCCCTGCCTCACCACCGCCCTCGGTCGCGGCGCCGATCGCGGGGTCGGCGCAGGCCCCCGGGCCCGGCGGCGCCGCGAATGTCCCGGCGGCCATTCCCCTCACCATGGACGAGATTCCGGTGTCGAGCGCGAGCACCCGGGTGACGTTGAACCTGTTCGGCGACACCGCCTTTTCCATCGACTCCGTGACGCCGAGGAAGCCAGCCTTCATCCTCGGCCCCCTCGATCTCCTCCTCTGGGGACAGTTCGCCAATCTGTCCGCCTCGGCCGAGCTCGCGATCGAGCCGCTCCGCGATGGCACCGTGGGGCTCGATCTCGAGCGATCGTTCATCCGCTGGCACACCGAGCGGTTCTTCATCGACGCCGGCCGAACCCACAGCGAGATCGGGTACTGGAACAACGCCTTCCACCACGGGCGATGGCTGCAGATGCCGGTCGAGCGACCGCGCGCGGTCGTGTTCGAGGACGAAGGTGGAATCCTCCCCGTGCACTGGGTGGGCGCCACCGCTCACTTCCTCGCCATCACGGGGGCGGAGCAGCTCGAGCTCATCGCCGCGCTCGGCAACGGGCGCGGGAACATCGTCGATGACATTCACGCCAAGGACGACACCAACGGCTTCAAGTCGATCCTGTTCAAGGTGGACCTGCGCGGGGTGGGCGCCGAGGATCTGCACCTCGGTCTCTCCGGCATCTTCGACCACATCGCTGCCGCGTCGGCGGCCTTGCGCCCCGCGCTCCCCGATCAGGCGATCAACGAGGCCATCGGGAACGCCTACCTCGCCTACCGGGGCACCGACTTCACCGGGATCGCCGAGGCGTACGAGATCGTTCACTCGGTGCCCGGACAGAGCTGGAACACCCTCGATGCCTTCGCGCTCCTGGCCTACCGATTGGGGGCGGTGACGCCGTATGTGCTCGGCGAGATTCGCCGGGGAGACATCGCCTCCGATCCGTTCTTCTTCCCCGGCACGGTGGCCACCGGGGAGGAGCCGATCCTCGGGCGCACCGTGGAGACGACCGCGGGGTTGCGCTGGGATCTCGACGCCTGGAGCGCGGTGAAGGTCGAGTACCGCGGTACGTTCTACAAGGACGGCGGCTCCCGGATCGACCGCGGGATGGTCGACTGGTCGTTCGGTCTATGAGGTGAGCGCGTGCGCTGCGGGTCGGGCCGAACATCCGGGGTACAGCTGCTGCGCGGAGCGGGCGCGACGGTGGGCATGGTCTCGTGCCTGGCCTGCAGCACGCCCCGGGGCGTGGGTCGACCCGGGGCGGTGCCGATCTCGGCGGCGGCGACCTCGACGACCTCGCTGACATCGACGACCCCGCTGACATCGTCGACCCGCGCGCGGGAGTCCATCTTCGAGAAGACCTGGACCTGGGAAGACGAGAACGGGGGCACCACGCGGCTGTCCGCGTGGCGCGGCCGGCTGCTGGTGGTGAGCCTGGTCTACACGACCTGCACGACGGTGTGTCCGCTCGCGATCGAGAAGATGCGGGAGGTCGACGCGCGGCTCACCCGCGCTGGCCAGGCGGCCGAGTACGTGCTCGTGACCCTCGATCCCAGCTCGGACACGCCCGAGCAGCTCCGCCGGTTCAAGGCCGAGCACGCCCTTCCCGGCCGCTGGCACCTGCTGCGGGGCAGCCCGGAACAGACCGAGGCCCTGGCCGTCTTCCTGCGCCTCAAGCTGATGAACCTGGGTGACCACGTGATCCACGAGGCCCGCGTGGTGGTCCTCGACGGCGCGGGGCGGCTGGTCGGCCAGATGCACGGCTGAGCTCGGGAGGCGTGATACTCGGTCATGGGCTCGCAACCCTGGCCAGTCGTACTTACAATGGCCAAAAGCAGCGCGGGGTGAGGACATGAGCGTTCGACGATGGTTCGTGGCAGGTATCGCGGTCCTGGTCTTCATCCTGGGCGCTTCGGCCGTGAGCGGCTACAACGCGCTCGTGTCGCTGGATCAGGCGGTCGAGGCCCAGTGGGGCCAGGTCGAGAACGTGTACCAGCGGCGGGCGGATCTGATCCCCAACCTGGTGGAGACCGTCAAGGGCGCCGCGGCCTTCGAAAAGGAGACCTACGTCGCCGTGGCCGAGGCCCGATCCCGGGTCGGTCAGGTCTCGGCCGCCGCCGGGACCGGGAAGATCGCCGACGATCCGCAAGCCTTGCAGCGGTTCCAGCAAGCGCAAGACGGCCTCTCGAATGCCCTGTCGCGGCTGATGGTGGTGGTCGAGCGCTACCCCGATCTCAAGGCGACCGCGGCCTTTCGCGATCTCCAGGCCCAGCTCGAGGGGACCGAGAACCGCATCGCGGTGGAGCGCATGCGCTTCAACGAGGCCGCGCAGAGCTTCAACACCCGGCGACAGAGCTTCCCGACCGTGGTGGTGGCGGGCCTCTTCGGTGCGCGCTTCAAGGAGAAGGCCTTCTTCAAGGCCCAGGCCGGCGCCGACGTTGCTCCCAAGGTGAAGTTCTAAGGTCCATGTCCATGTCGACGTCCACCCCTGCGGGCGGTGGGGAGCCGCGAGCGGGCCGCGCTCTCGACCCTGGGCGGGCTCCTCGGTCCTTGCGGAGCCATGGCTTCCGCGGAGGGGCAGCGGCGTTGATCTGCGCGGCCTCGGTGGTCTGGGGCTCGGCCGGCGGTGGGACGCGGGTGGCCGCGGCGACCGCGCCGGCGGGTGGGTCGCTGGCTCAGCCTCCGCCTCCGACGGAGTGGGTGACGGATCTGGCCGGCTTCTTGTCCGCGGCGGCGCGCGCCGAGCTCGACGCGCGCCTGCGGGATTTCGAGCACCGCTCGGGTCACCAGGTGCTGCTGTGGATCGGCCACGGGACGGGTGGTGCGTCGATCGAGGAGTGGGCGGCCCGCGCCTTCGCCAGCTGGCGGGTCGGGCGTCGTGGGCTCGACGACGGTGTGGTGCTGTTCGTCATGGCGGACGATCGCGAGCTGCGCATCGAGGTCGGCTACGGTCTGGAGGAGAAGCTGCCCGATGTCAGGGCGGCCGCGATCATTCGCGAGACCATCGTGCCGCGGCTGCAGGCGCAGGATCGCGACGGTGCCGCCCGCGCGGGGATCGCCGCGATTCTGGCCACGCTCGGTGACGTGCCCTCTGCCGAGGGCGACGGTCGCGCCGGGGAGCCGCTGCCGGTCCGGGGAGCGCCACCGACCCGGATCGGATGGGTCGAGCTGCTGCTCCTCGCCCTCGCCGGGCTCTTCGTGCTGGGCTTCGCGATCACGCATCCGAGCCTGGCCATCCTGTTCCTGTCCACGCTGTCCTCTGGACGTGGCGGACGGGGAGGCGGCTCTGGCGGTGGATTCGGAGGCTTTGGCGGAGGAGGAGGGGGAGGGGGAGGAGGAGGCTTTTCGGGCGGCGGCGGCCGCTCGGGTGGCGGCGGAGCCAGCGGATCGTGGTGACATCACGCTGGCCGCTCACCCGGCGTCGGTTGCTGGCTCGGCTCGATCGGCCGCGGGTGGAGCGCGCCATCGCCGAGGCCGAGACCACCACCAGCGGAGAGATCCGGGTGGCCGTCACCGGTTTCTTTCGTGGTGACCTGCGAGCGCTGGGGGAGGGCGCATGGCGACGCTTGAAGATGGCCGAGACCCGGCATCGCAATGGAGTGCTGATCGTGCTGGCGCCGACGCGTCGCCAGGTCCTGATCCTGGGGGACGCCGGGATTCACGCCCGGGTCGGCGAGCCGTACTGGTCCGAGCTGGCGCGGGCGCTGGCCGCCCGCTTCGAAAGCGCCGACTTCTCGGCGGGGCTCGTCGATGCCATCCGGGACCTCGGGGGCGCGCTGGCGACGCACTTTCCGCCCGAGCCCGGCGAGAATCGGAACGAGCTGGCCGACGCCGTCGACGTCGGTCCATCCACGCCCGACGGCGCCCGCCCGCGCAGATCCTGAAACAAGGGTCCTGACACCCAGGTCCGGAAACGAATCCGCCCGCGCGCGCCTGATGTTTCGGATTGCGGCGGCCCGGCGATGCGAGGGCGTGCCTGCTCGGGTTGAAACGCGTAGGCCGCTCGAGGCGGGTGAAATCTGAACCGCGCAGGGAAGAATTCCGGGCGCGTGGCGTTCCTCGATGTGGGTGAGGAAGCCAGGTTTCTCACCGGCACCCACGCAGCCCCGCACGCCGCACCCGACGCCCGACGAGACCCCAGGCGTCGAAGGCGTTCGGCGACGGGCTCCCACGAACCCTCGTCCGCGTGGACGGTGCATGGCCGGACTCGACGGAGGAGGGCCACGGCATCCGGGTGAGCGCCTGGTCGTCTCCTGACTCTTCTTTCAGCACGGAGTGTGTCCGATGGCCATCGCTACGACTTCTGAACGCTATGAGCTGGTTCGCAGGGTCCGCATCGCTTCGTTCTTTCAAAGCTACGAGGCGATGCACCCACGGAGACCCGGGCGCTTCATGCTCGACGTCTTCACTGGAATGGACACCAGCGCCGAGCGCCCCCGGGCGTTTCTGCGCGACGCCGCCCGGGTCTCCGCGCTGCGCCACCCGCACATCTTGCAGATGCTGGAGCTGTCCAGCATGCCGGATGGGACACCCATCGTGGTCTCCGAGCTGCCGCCGGGGCAGACCCTCGAGGCCTGGCTCGGCGCGGGACACGTGCCGTCGGTGCGGACGGTGATCAAGTGGATCGGCGCGCTCGCGGAGGCGGTGGATGCTGCGCACGACGCGGGAGTGGTGCACGGCGCCATCCGCGCCGACCAGGTGTTCCTGGTGGAGGGCACGGGCGGCGGCCTCGGGTTGCCCAAGCTCAAGGGCTTCGGGCTCGAATGGCTGCGAGCCCCGCCATCCGCCGGCCCTTCGGCCGAAAATGAGGATGAGGATGAGGATGAGGATGGGGGGCCTCGAAGAGCCAAGAGCGTCGCGGGCGTCGCAGTTCCCGCGCTTCGCGAGGGCTGGTTTCCCGAGCTCAGGGATCGCGCCGGCACGGTGGGCGGCGTGGCGGTCGATCTCGCGGCCCTCGGCGCTCTGGCCGAACACCTGCTGCGCGTGTCGCAACCCGCCGCCATGGGGACGGATCCGCAGGAAGCCCTCGGGCTGCCGGTCCTGGTGTCGCTGGCCCTGGCGCGGGCGTCGGGCGACGGTGGTGCTGCGCCGTATGAATCGGCCGCCGAGCTGGCCCGAGATCTGGAAGCCGCGGCGCTCGGCCCTCCGCTCGACCCCGACCTCTCTCACGCAGAGAGGCGGCCGCCGACGGGACTCCGGAGGAGGGGACCCGGCAGGGGACGGTCCGCGCTGTTCACGGCCGGGGCGGCGGCCGTCGTGGTGGTCTGTGGCGTGGGGACGAGCTCCATGCTCGAGGGGCGACATTCCCTCGCCTCGTCTGCCCGGGCGACGCTCGGCGCTCGGGACGGATCGAGGGTCGCGACGACCTCCATCGAGGCGCGCTCCATTCAGCCATCCGCGCCGGCCGGGACCAGGGGCTCGACCACCGGCGTGCCGCGGTCGCCCCGGTTGGTCGCCGCGCTCGATCTTCCGACCCCACCGGCTTCCCCGACCCGAGCGCCCATGCCGGTGACGATGCCGGCGCCGGAGCAGGAGCAGGAGCCAGTGCGGATGCCAGGATCAGGACCATCGCCGAGCGCTTCGGGGCAGGCGCAGCACCCGCACGGTCGCCACGGGATCGTTTGGTCCCCTGGCCTCGGTCGACTCGCCGACGTCGGCGAGATCACCACCGCCTTCGCGGGCGACGGGGCCGAGGCCGTCGCCGGAGCTCTGGACCCGGCGAGGATCGTTCCATGAGGTCCGCGCGCCACCGCCCGCCGGTGGGTCGAGGTCCCCGCACGTTCGCGCTCGCCACGCAGCCCGAGCCCCGGGCAACCTCGAACCGGATGGGTCGCCTCGACCTCCGACGGGTGGCTTCCACCGACGTGGCCGCCTGACCATGCCCTGGCACGAGATCTGGTTACGCACCATCGGCTTCCTCGGTGGTGCCCGCGCCATCGCCTCCCTCCTCCTCGCCGGCCTCGACTCCGCCACCCGCGCTCTGGCCCTGCCGATCGCGGCCGGAATCTTCCTCGGCCAGCTCGACGAGGTGTTCGTCGACGCGAACTACCTGTTGCGAGGGCTGCACCGCCGAGCCCGCCGGGTGATCGCCTGGAAGTCCCTCGACCGGGTTCCACAGAAGGACGTGGCGATCCTGGTCCCGGCCTGGCGCGAAGCCGAGGTCATCCGTCGGATGCTGGAACACAACCTCACGAACATCGACTACGACCGCGCCCGCTACACCGTCTTCTGCGGTATCTACGCCAACGATCCGGAGACCCAGGCCGAGGTCGACGATGCCTGTCGCCGATTCGCCGGCGTGCGCAAGGTCCTGGTGCCGCACGCCGGTCCCACCTCGAAGGCGGACTGCCTCAACTGGATCTACCGGGGCGTGGCCCTGGAGGAGCAGCGGCGCGGGAGGCGCTTCGACATCCTGCTCTTGCACGACGCGGAGGACGTCATTCATCCGCTGGCGCTCCGCCTGTACAGCCTGCTGATCCCCCGCTACGAGCTGGTGCAGACGCCGATCCTCTCGCTGCCACTCGGGCTCCGGCAGGCGGTCGCCGCGACCCACATCGACGAGCTGGCCGAGCGTCACCTGAAGGAGATGCCGGTGCGCGAGGCGATCGGAGGGTTCATTCCGTCGGCGGGGGGCGGGAGCGCCTTCGACCGCGAGGCCTTCGCGCAGATGGCCGTCGCCCACGGGGCGCGGCCCTTCGACCCCGAGAGCCTGAGCGCGGGCTACGAGCTCGGCCTCGACTTTCGACTGGCGGGCAGGCGGGTCCACTTCGCGTGTCACGCGGTCGAGCCCTCGCGGCGCTCGACCGCGACGGCGTCGGACCAGCCCGACGGCCTCGACCAGCCGCGGGCCGACGCCCGCAGGCGCGAGGAGATCATCGCCACCCGCGAATATCTCCCGGAGGCGCTCGGGGCCTCGATGCGCCAGCGCTCGGGCGCGATCCTGGGGCGCGCGCTGCAGACCTGGCGCCGCGTGGGCTGGCCCGGTCCGCTCGGCGTGGCCTACTGCCTGTGGCGCGATCGCAAGATCCTGTTCACCAGCGCCCTCGTCGTCCTCGCCGGCGTGCTGATCGGGATCGAGGGGGTGCGAGCGGGCGCCGCCGCCCTCGGGGTGGGACCGCAGCCGGGGAACCTGACCACCGCGGGGTGGCGCGGATCGGTGCTGCTCGTGCTGCTGGTGGCCAACCTGGTGGCGCTCGCGTGGCGCATGGCCGTGCGCGCCTGGCTGGTGGGCCGCCTGTACGGGACGGGACACGCTCTGCTGAGCGGGCCTCGCCTGGTCCTCGGCGGCCTGATCGGGCTCGGGGCCGCCGCCCGCGCGCTCTTCCTCTTCGTCCAGCACCGGCTGACCGGCAAACCACTGCGCCCGGCGGAGATCACCCACGCCTTTCCGAGCCCGACGGTGCTGCGGGCGCGGCAGCGGCGCCTCGGCGAGGTCCTGACCGAGGAGTACGGTCTCGATCGGCAGAGCCTCGAGCTCGGCCTGTCGCTGCAGCAAGCGGTGGGCCGGCCGCTCGGGGAGGTGCTGTCCCTGCTGGGGCTGGTGTCCGAGCAGACCGTCACCCGCGCGCTCGCCGAGCTGCACGAGATGGCGGAGGGTGATCCCTGGGCGGGGCGGGCGCCCGAGCACCTGCTCACCGCGATCGGCGAGGAGGAGGCGGAGCGGCTGGGGGTGGTGCCCATCGCCTCGGGGGTCGAGGGCAACATTCGCGTCGCGGCCGAGCTGCCCCTCGAGGGCGAGGCCGTGCGCGCGCTCGAGGAGCGCTTCGGTTCGGAGGTGGAGGTGGTGCTGGCGCCGCCGGCCGCCGTGCGCCGGAGCCGGCAGCAAGCCTACCGGCGGTTGCTGGCCGCCGGTGAGCTCGATGGCTCGACCACTCCGGTTGCCCGCCAGCGCGTGAGGCCCGAGGAGGTCGACTGGTCCGCGGTGGTGCAGATCGGTCACGGCTATTGCGCCTTTTACGCCATCCTGCCGCTCCTGCCGGTCGAGCGGGCCAGCCCCGGCGAGCTGCGACGGGCCGAGTCGGTGCGTCCGCTGGCGGCCGCGTTTCCCGTGCACACCGAGGTGCTCGCCACCGTGGCGATGCGGCTGCGGGCGGGGGCCGCCGCCGATCCCCGCGCTGATCGGGAGCCGTCTGGCTCGCGGGTCCGCGTTCCAGGCGGCGCCCACGACCACCGTCACCGCCACCACCGGCATCGCCAGCGCCAGCCCCAACCCCACCCGCGGGTCGAGCCCCACCACCGGGATCAGGGCCTGCGCGAGCTCGAGCACGCGATCGAGGTCGTGCCGGCGCCCCTGCTCGACATCGACGTGGCCATGGCGCTGTGCCCATCCTCCACGGTGGCCGAGCCGGCCCCGGGCACCCTCACCCTCGAGCTGCTGCGCGCGCTCGAGTCCAGCAACGAGGGCGATCCGCGCGTCGCGGCCTGCAGCCGGGCGGGACGGCTCGGCCTGCCCATCACGTCGTCGTCGGGCGCGGGACCCGTGCACTGGGCGGTGCTCCCCACCGCGCTTCAGGGCCGTGACCCGATCTTCATTCATGGGCTGGCCGATCGCTCGCTGATCCTGGCCACCGCCAGCCCGAGCCCGCGTCTGTTCCGCACGGTGGGCAACCTCTACCCCCGCTGGGCCGTCGCCTGGCGCGTCGAGTTGCCCGACGGACAACATCACCCAGTCCTCGAGGAGCTGCCATGCACGACCCGAAAGCTGCCTGCCCATCCCTTTCTGAACAACTGAGGCGCACCTTGCCGCGGCGGCCGCACGTGCTGCTGGTGCTGAAGGACGAGGTCTACGCCACGGCCATCTCCCTGTGGCTCGCGCGGCTCGGCTGGAAGGTCACTCACGTCGCCGAGGTGACGGAGGCGCTGGAGTCGTGGCGCGAGAGCGGCGCCGGGGTCGCGCTGGTGGACATCGATGACGACGGTCTCGGGGCCCTCGCGGTGCTGGCGGCCGCCACCGCCTTCCGGCCCCTTGGGCGGGCGGTGATCTGCACGCGCGACCGCGCGCTGGTGGCGCTGCCCGACGATCTGCGCGAGCGGCTCGGCATCGAGGACGTGGCGGTGCGCCCCTGCCACGTCTCGGTCCTGGGGGCCGCGATCCTGCGCGCGGCGGGGCTCACGGAGTCCCTGGTTGCCGGGGGCCTGTCCGCCCTGGCGGATCCGGGCCCGGGCGCGGAGGACCTGCATCTCGACGCGCACGCCGACGCCGACGCGGATGCCGATGCCGATGCCGATGCCGGAGAGGACGCCGACGTCCACGTGCAGATCGAGTACGTCGGCGACCCGCGGCGGCGAGTCGACGAGGCAGGCGAGGTGTCCTTGCGCGAGAGTGGCAGCGACCGGGAGCCGCCCCAGTGAGGCCGGCGACGCGCATCGGAGTCGTGCTCGGCTCGCGGCCCGAGGCCATCAAGCTGGCACCGGTGATCCAGGCCATCCGCGCCCGGTCGAACCTGGAGGCGGTGGTGATCTCGACCGGACAGAACGGCCAGATGCTGGCGCCCGCCCTCGATGCCTTCGGGCTCCGGCCCGACCACGCCCTGCAGAGCCTGGTCCCCGGGCAGACGCTGCACGACACCGCCAGCCGGACCCTGCTCGGGTTGCGCGAGCTCTTTCGCGAGCAGCCGCGGCCCTTCGATTGGGTGGTGGTCCAGGGCGACACCACCACCGCCTTCGCGGCCGCGCTGGCCGCGTTCTATGCCCAGATCCCGGTGGCGCACGTGGAGGCTGGCCTGCGCTCGGGGCGTCGCTACGCGCCGTTTCCCGAGGAGATCAACCGCCGGCTCGTCGATCAGCTGTCGGAACGACTGTTCGCGCCGACCCAGTCGGCGCGTGATCAGCTGCTGGCGGAAGGCTTTCGTCCGCAGCAGGTCCATGTCACGGGGAACACCGTGGTCGATGCGCTGCAGGCGGCGCGCAAGCTGGTGCGTGGGCGCCGGATCTCTCTGCCGGGGGTCGCCGACGCGGCGCTGACTGGAAGGCGGATGTTGCTGGTCACCGCCCATCGTCAGGAGAGCTTCGGCCCGGGGCTGCTCTCGATCTTCCGGGCGCTTCGCCGGCTGGTGGAGGATCTCCCGGACGTCTGCGTGGTCTATCCACCCCACCTCGATCCCAGCGTGGACGGGCCGGCGCACGAGCTGCTGGGCGGGCGGGATCGCATCCACCTCGTCCCTCCACTGTCGTATCTCGAGTTCGTGGCGGCCATGGAGCGCGCGCACCTGGTGCTCACCGATTCGGGGAGCGTGCAGGAGGAGGCGCCGACCCTCGGCAAGCCCCTCGTCGTCCTGCGCGACGTCACCGAGCGGCCCGAGGGCATCGCGGCCGGGGTGGCCCGTCTGGCGGGGACCTCGGAGCGGCGAATCTACGACGAGACGCGGCGGCTGCTGGAGGACGATGCGGCCTATCGCCGGATGGCGACCGGGATCAACCCTTACGGTGACGGCCGGGCCTCGGAGCGCATCGTGGATCTCTTGCAGGGGAACGATGCTGCCGCGACGATCACGCTGGCCACGCGCGCCCTGGCGTCATGAGGCGACGGCGCCGGTCCCCCCGGCCTTCACCTGCGCCGT